>Ga0310121_10006148_pt1 | contig 10137 bp, 7 predicted proteins | sample CB27_Tmax_986_MG_FD_203504 | JGI IMG/M metagenome (GOLD analysis project Ga0310121, IMG submission 203504) | Marine microbial communities from Western Arctic Ocean, Canada - CB27_Tmax_986 | ecosystem: Environmental > Aquatic > Marine > Oceanic | place: Canada: Western Arctic Ocean | collected... | reverse complement strand
TAGCTCCTCATAAGCGATCGGCGGGCAGTACCGCAACAGCCGAGCCGAGTTCTGAGTGGCTTGGTGCAAAAACTTAGAATTTGGGCCTCCAAAATGACTCCTAGGAGCCGGGAAACGGTCCTGTTTTTGAAATTGCGCTTATTTTTGGGTTAGTGGCACCGATGGTCCACGCCCAGCGGCCCGCCGAGGACGGAGAGGTGGTTTTTCGCGCCAAGTTCGAGATTGCGGACGCCTCCGGAAATCCAATTGGCGTGGTCGTACGGTATACCGGAACTCCCTTCGAAGGAAGCGCGGTCGCGATCTATACTGATGCGAATGGAGTGGAAACTCGAGACCCGATGCGAGGTTGTAACCTGACGATCTCCAATAGCGTTTCGACAATTCTCTGCAGCAATCCTCACCTCACCACTATGGATGGATTCAGGTCCACCTACACAGCCTCGAGTCCCGTGGTGACCAACGGTCAACTGCAAGCCTTCGAAGTGCAGGGGCAAATGCAGGTTCGCGTAACATTCCGAAGGGATGCCAAGTAGTTCTTCATTCCGGGCGCTCGGCCGATGGCGAAGCGGAATGGCAGTTCTCTGAGCAGGGTCTCTGGCCTGCCAACGAGAGCGGAAGCGCTTCCGTGGGAGAGGGCACTACTGCATCGATTCTTCTTCGGTCCATCAGCCAGAATAGCCTCGTCCATGTCCTACAGGCACTAGGGATTCGGGAAGGCGACTGTGTCATGCTCCACAGCTCGCTTAGCAGTCTGGGCTGGGTCGAGGGAGGCGCCGATACAGTCGTCGCGGCATTTCTGGATGCCATGGGTCCGGGATGGACTGCTCCTGACCCCCGCATTCACCGAGGGAGCCTGGGCCGAGCACCTGTGCTTCCCCGACTGCCAACAAGCATAGGTACCATTTTGGCATTAACACTTTCATTCAGTGTAGAAAAGGAAGGGGCGTCTTAAACCCGGGTAGCTCGCTTAGCATCGCCAACCCTTATAGTTGGGAAGCTACTGAGATCGGGAAGATGGGAGTGGCAAGTAGCCGTAGCCGCCTGGGCTACGCGCAGTAACGCCTTCGGCGTAGGTGATGGTCTCCGGAAGTGAGAAGAAGTGTCTTTCTCGAATGGGGCCAGTGCTTCCTGGGGGCGGGACTGACCCGCTTCATCGGTCAGCGAAAGGAAATACAAGATGAATGAGAACATGAGCCGTCGACACTTTCTGGCAGCATCAGGTCTCGGTGCCATGACCTTGCGAACTTCCACCCTGGCGGCGGAAGAAAAGGACGTCTTTGCAACCCTTCTGCCCGAAGGATCTGGACGGATACTGGCGGTGCGGGAGGATAGTAGTCTGCTGGCCCTGGTCGGAGCGGGAGCCGGATCGGTCTCGCAGGACGGAGGGGAAACCTGGCGGGAGCCCTTCTCTTTCCTCCAGGAAGGGAAACCGATGGAGGGCACCCGCGGACAGTTGGCAACCCTGAAGCAGGGGCGACTAGGCATGGTGTACTCGGAACAACTGGAATCGGCCAGGTCGCATCACAACCAACATCGAACCCTTCGCTACAGCAGTTCCGAGGACGGGGGAAAGAACTGGTCTGCGGGCGTCAACATCGATCTTCCCGGTCCGCTTGCTCCATCCTCGGGTGCCTTCCTTCAGGTCCCTTTCGGGAGGCTGCGTGAGCTTTCTAGCGGCCGCCTGCTGATGCCTGTCTACTGGCAGTTCAACGGTCTGCATTCAGAGACTCGGGAGGCCTTCGCTCGAGGGACCCATCAAGGCAAGCCAATCCGGCTGGAAGGGCACGGCCATCGTCCGCAGATGAGTGGGTGCTATGCCTATTTCTCGGATGACAGTGGGACCTCCTGGGAGCGAAGTCTGGGATCGATCATGGTCTGGCCCCTGCCCGGAGAGCAGAACCTGGGAGGCTTCGGAGGAACGTCCGAACCGGTGGTCCAAGAGCTGCGCGACGGCCGTATCCTGATGCTGCTCCGGACCAAAGTTGGCCGATATTTTCAGAGCATCTCCGGCGACGGGGGCAAGAACTGGACGGCGGCAACACCGACCCGGCTCTCCAGCGGGGATGTCCCGTGTGACCTAGATCGACTTCGCTCTTCCAACGATCTGTTAGTGATCTGGAATCAGACTTCGGGACGGGAGATTCGCCGAGGCTACTACCGCAGCCGGCTATCTGTTGCCCTGTCCGGCGATGAGGGCAAGACCTAGAAGAACTTCAAGACAGTCGAATCGAGTCCGGGGCTGGCCGCCGCCGAGGACATTTCGCCCCCTCCGGTAGCACACATTCGGGTAGATCCTACTGCTGGGACCCTTCCCGACGGATTCTCAATGTACCACTATCCCTCGCTCGCCTTCGCCAAGGGACAGGTCTTCATCACCTATCGGTACGACGCCTTCAAAAAGGGGAAGCGGACCCGGCGAATCAAGCTCGAACGAGTGCCAGAATCCTGGTTCTACTCGGGTTAAGCGGAGAATGGGCTCCGATTCGGCCCGGAGGCGACCCAGAAACCACATTCTGAACCTGCGCCCATACTGAGCCGCGGAGTCTATGGAATCTCAATTCAGCTTTGGCACTCTGAACTACCTGATCCTATTCTCCTACCTGGCTCTGATGCTGGGCATCGGCTTCCGCCTCTCCCGCCGACAAACCTCCACCGAGGAGTACTTCCTGGCAGGACGACGAATGCCCTGGTTCATTGTGGCCTTGAGCATGTTCGCGTCCGTCACCAGTGCCATCACCTATATAGGGGTGGCAGGGACCGTCTACGCCGAGAACACCTCGATCGTCCTGGCTGCCATCATTAGTCCGCTGGTGACTCCGTTTCTCATTTATCTCTTTTATCCCTTCTATCGGAGACTCAAGGTTACCACCAGCTACGAATACATTCAGCGTCGCTACGGCGATGGGGCCCGCTATGCCGTCTCGGTCTTGTTCCTGTTCGCCCGACTCGGCTGGCTGGGGACGGTAATCTACGTGCCCGCCCTGACATTGTCGGTGGTAACGGGCATCAACCTCACCCTCGCCATCCTGCTGATGGGAATTCTAGCGACCGTCTACACGGTCCTGGGGGGGCTGGCTGCTGTCCTCTGGACCGATGCCCTTCAGTTCGTCATTCTCATCGGAGGTGCCCTCTGGGTAGCGCTTGAGTTGATCTAGTCGGTGGAGGGTGGCATCGGAGGGATCCTGGTTTTTGGGAGCCAGGCGGGACGGGTACAACTAGCCAATTGGACTCCCAGTCTTTACGAACTGAGCGCTCCCGTAATCCTGGTCAGCTATTTTTTCCAGTACATGCAGGACTACGGCACTGACCAGGTGACGGTGCAGAGGTTACTGGCCGTGAAGACTTTCCGGGGAATGGTCAAGTCGGTGTTCTTCAACTCCTTCATCGACTTCTTTATCATCGTCCTCCTCACTTTCATCGGTCTGGCCCTGTTCGTCTACTTTCAACAGCACCCGGAAGCGTTGGCACCGGGGATTGAGCGCAACCAGATCTTGCCCTTCTACATCATGGCTGTGCTGCCCCAGGGAGTCTCAGGACTGGTCATTACGGGGATCTTCGCCGCCGCCATGTCCAGTATGGACTCTGGGATCAACTCGGTGACGACGGTTGTAGTCAACGACTTCATCAAGCCTTTGAGGAAACAGAAGAGAGACGATAGATCCGACGTGCGCCTGGCCCGGAAGGTCACGCTGGTCCTGGGCACTTTCGCCACTCTGGTGTCCTTTGTCGTTGCCTACATCGAGGACATCCTACAGGCCTCTCAGACCTTTCTGGGCCTCTTTTCAGGTCCGGTGCTGGCCTTGTTCCTGTTGGGAATCCTGACCAGGAGGGCCAACTTCCGAGGTTGGCTCATAGCCACGGTGCTGGCCCTATCGATTACGCTATGGGTCCAGATTTTCACCGAAGTGCACTGGGTCTGGTACTTCCTGATCTCCTTCACCGTTTCGACTTCAGGGGGCTTCCTCTTTAGTCTTCTTTTCGAGGAAGAAAGGGCAGATCGGAAGCTGACCCTTTGGGGAAGGTCGGAATTGGGCCTGCTTGAGTAACTGAGTCCGACCCTCGGCTGCGTACGTGTTTAGTTTAGTTAGCGCCTCACCTCACCTTTTCCCTAGCCCGCGCCTACAAACTTTGCCTGTGCCTTCCCTGGCCTTGTCCTGTATCCGGGCTCCTGGCCGGTCAAAATCGAACCGATTCCAAGTCCGGTCTCTGAATCGAGAATGGCCAGGACTTTCGGCGATATTCCAACAAACTGACCTGAAACTTGAAAGAATCGTCTGAACGTCCCTTGTCTGTGAAAACCGTGGCACGGCCTTCCAGGCCGTGATTGTGGAGCCTCTAGCTCCACGGGCCGGCCATCACGCAGGGATGCCCGTGCCACTACGGGATGTTGACGTTTCTTCCTGAATGATTCAGCGCAGCCGGAGGCCGCACTAAGCTGAAACTTCAATTGGCTCAGGTGGGTCGAGGTGGGTTCGGTCTCCAGGCCGAAGTATTCTTCTTTTCGAGCCTCTGGCTCGATACACGGCGGCCTGGAGACCGCCGCCACGGCCGGGACTCCAAGTTTCTTTCTCGAATGGGGCAGTGCAGCGGGGTGGGACTAACCTGAAATCTCATTGGATAGGAATCATGCAGGAGCAGCCGCTTGACAGAGCCGTACCTGCGTAGGAGCGGTACCGGCATACCGATGCCGGCAAACAACGGCCCCGGCAGACAGTGACCCGAGGACCCTCTTTCTTATAGACTCACAGTATGCCCCGATCGGTGATCGGGTCCCGCTCCCTCACGGTCACGGCTCTGTAAGCACGCCGAAGCAACAGCGCGCCGAGATCCTAACCCTTCCAATCTCCAAGGGCTTTCGCGACACCCCCTATTCTGGATCCTTCGAAGTTTCTTTCTCGAATGAGGCCAGCGCCTCCTGGGGGGGAAGGCAAAGGCTCGTAATCTGCGACAGTTGTGGAACTAGCGAAAGCGAAGGGAGTAGAGGTCAGCATCCTTCATGACAAAGCGCAGACGAACCGGCTTTCCCGCCAGAGCGGATACATCCGAGCCAGCCTTCCAGGCTACCAGGCGTTCGATCTCGTCCCCCACAATCTCTTGCGCATCCTCAAGGGAATAGCCAGGAATCGCGTCTCCCGAAGGACCCTGGATCTCGACTCTGACATTGCCGGCAGCCGAGGCCGAGTAGTTGAGCAGCAGCTCCCTGCCGGAGAAAGTGAGAAGCCGGGTCACCATTTCGCCACCATCGTAGGGAGCATTCACCGATGCAAAGCCGTCCACCCGCAACGTATAGCGTCGGATATGCCAGGAATCTGTGCCGGCCGCACGGGTGACGTACATGGAGATCTGATCCTTGCCCGTGGGGACGACGCCCCGGAGTGCATAGGTGGTTAGGGTCTTCCAGTGACGCGCTCCCAGGCCCGGGCGAATGAAGCCCTCCCGGAAAGTGATGTCGTAACGGGTGCCGTTACCACGGGTGGTCATGAGGACCGTCTCCGAGCAGTCGGTCTCTGCCCCCTCGAGAATGCCCGCTTCCCTGGCTTGCTGTTCTGTCAGGGCCTGGCGTCCGACCATGAGTCGCGCGGGAAAGGCCAGATAGATCTTGGGAGCCCGGAAATAGGGAAGCGTCAGGTTGATGTAGAGATGGTTCTCGGGGATGATCCCATCGTCTCCGAAGCTGATGGGCTGAAACTCGGACTAGTGGAACAGATCAGGCGCCGTCAGCCGTGCCAAGGAGCGCCTACCAACGGACCGATTGGGAGAGGTGAAATAACGCGTGTACATCACATACTGCCCCTCAGTCTCTGACCAGAAGAGAGAGAAATCTCCGTCCAGGGTGCCGTAGAGACTGTTTCGGAACATCGGTTTATCGCCCAACTTCTTCCACGTCTTGCCGTCGGCCGAGACCCAGGGGATGACGTCGGTGGGACTCCCCAGCCACAGACCGCTCTGGTCCAGCGAGAACTTGCTGGTAAGCTCCTCCTCGGAAGGATTGGCCCTCTTGTCTTCGTTGAGCGTGATTGCCTTGAAACGCTTGGTCGGTTGCACTCCGGGTCTACTATCGAGAAAGATCCTGCCTGCTGGCTCAGTCTCGTTGTCATGCAGGTACTCCCCCCCTGATGTCCCTACCAGATTGTTTGCCCGGCTTCCATCGACGCTGATGATCCCCAACTCAGGTTTTGTCCAGCTAATTCCATCCGTACTCTCGGCGTAGCACACCTTGTTGCTGGCCTGGTAATACATCCGGTAGATGCCATCGTGTAGGATGACCGTCTGGCCAAACCCCAACTCCCCTTCCCAAGACCGGTCAGCCTTTATCACGACCTCAGCCGGACGGGGATGGTGCAGCTTGAGACGAACCCCCTTGAGTTGATCGATCAGATAGTGGTCGACGAAAAGCTCCCTATCGGCTCCTAGGTCAACCAGGACGGGCCGCTCCAATAGCCCAGGCACAGCAGATCGCGCCCCCTGGCCAGGACAGGGGGCGCCTGACAACAGAAAAAGGAACAATAGTGGAACGTGAACGCGGCGCAGCACGCCGCGTTGGACGGCTGGGTCGACAAATTTCAGGTCATCCAAGACGCACTCCCTGATAAAGAGGCGCCGGCAACGGTTGGGATCAGGTGCCGAGGCGCCGCCCGACCACGGCGGTGTCCGGAGCCGGCGCGACGACCAAAGGCGAATCGTCCCTCCTGATTCCGCGGTAAGCCTGGTAGGCTTCCTTCAAAATACGGATCAGGCTGACCCTATTACTCCAGAGGAGCCCCGCCCATTGACGTTTAGTGAGCTGAGGAAAGTAGATTCCTCTAAAAATGAGCCGGGCAAAAAACATGGTGGCGCGCTGGCGGAACGGTTGGCCTTCGAGCTGGCGCAGCGCTGCGGCGATGGCTTTTGGCTCGTAGCATCGACGCCAGGCCTCGTGGACCTCGTGCTCCGCCTGCTTGACGGTGATGTTCTTAGGAGTGAAGGCCATCCGGAAGGGCCGAAAGTCAAGCCAGTGCTTGGGGCGTGTCAGGCGATTTTCCTGGACGAGACGATCATAGAGTGGCGTCGCTGGATAGGGCGTCAGAAGGCCGAAGACGGGCAGCCCAGGAGGCCAAGACGCGATTGCTTCCAACGTCTTATCGGCCACCCCCGGCTTATCTCCGTCCATGCCGAAAATGAAAGACGTGATCGAATAGATACCTCGGTCCGCCAGCCGCTGGAGGACCGTCCCATATTGGGCTGGCTTGTTGAACCCTTTGTTGACGCCCTTCAAGTTGTCGGCGTCGATAGACTCGAGTCCCATGAAGACCCAGCAGCCACCACTCTCGGCGATCAAATCCACGAGTTCTTCGTCCTTGAGGAGATTCATGCTGATCTGAGCGATCCAAGGAAGCTGGGCGTCCTGCCGAATAATCTCGCGAAGCAGCGACTTGGTCCGCTTCACATTGATAGCAAAATTGTCGTCGATGAAAAACACCGCGATCTTGTCAGCCTCGGCAGCGGCGCGGGCCTTTAGCCTTAACATTTCGTCGACCACGCTCTGGTTGCTGCGAAAGCGGATCGAGTCGCCAAAAAAACCAGTCACCGTGCAAAAATCACATCCGTAGGGACAGCCGCGGCCGGACTCGATCGGCACCACCTGAAAACTCTTCACTCCTGTCCCGACCCGATCGAGGAGGTAGCGTGCCCAGCGAGGAATCTTCGCGATGAGGTCGAACTGGTCGAGATCCAGCCGTTCCCAAGGGATCTTCGGGTAGTCCTCGAGAGAAGGCTTTACCTCAACGCCCGCCTCGTCCACAGGTCTATAGACTTCTTTCAGCTCGCCACGCTCGGTGTCCCGCACGATCTGGGGCCAGAGATAGTCGGCCTCTCCCAGAGCCACCGCATCAGCGTGACGGGGCTCCTCTGTTCTCCCGATGGGCTCGTCCGGCACCTCGGTTACGTGAGGGCCACCCATGACGACCTTCGCCCCGGCAGCGCGAATCGCATCCGCCATTCGATAGGCCCGGACTGCCATCCGCGTCATGGCACCAATGCCGGCCAGTTGGATGTCGTTCTCACGGACGAACCTGGCGATATCCTTCTCGGTCATGGGTTGGGCGTTCCCGTCGATGAGGAACACCCGGTGTTCGGGCGGTGTCACCGCCTGGAGTACGAACATCCAGAGGTGGGGCATGTAATTGTTAGTGACTTCGTTATCTGGGTTATAAAGAAGGATGTTCATGGAATATTCTCCGTAAGCCGGTCGCTATCCTATCACGCTTGGTAGAAAATATCGATTCTGTCCCACTTTTCTACCGTTCAATCAGATCTGAATGCGCGCCCATCAAGCGCCTAGACAGCGTTCGTTGGGGCCGGCATAGCGTCCGATCGCGCGACCTGGCAGATGCCGTCGGCGGAATCCGCTGCCGAGCCGACAGGTCGCAAGCATCTACCCGTCCTGCAGTCGAAATAGAGAAGTAAAGGTACCGACACGGCGGGGACCTCTCGTTGCTCGGACTTCAGAATGTAGTCCTGATCGAGAACCCTATTCCCAGACTTCATCGAAACCACGATAGCCCGGGACAACGCCTAGTCTCGCGCGCAAATCCAGGCACTCCTGTTCCCATCCCCCCAAACGGGATCGAAGCTGTCGGATCGGCTCTGGTTCGGCTGCATCGACACCGATCAGGTTGTTCAATTCCAAAGGGTTCTGAGTCAGATCGTAGGCCTCGTCGCCGTAGTCTGGGTCGCGGATGTAGGAATAAGAACCACTGCGCGCAGCCTGAACAAGTCCGGGGTGCCTTCCTGCCTTGGTGCCTCCGTAATTGCTCTGTCCCAGATGACCGTGGTAGTTGCCGACCTGGGAAAAGAGACACTCACGCAGGGGCTCCACAGCACCGTCGCCGACCCAACTGATCAGGTCTTCGCCCTGGGCATACTCGGGTACATCGACACCTGCAATCCCGAGGATGGTTGGAAAAAGGTCGATGAGATCGACCAGGCCCTCGATCTGCTTTCCAACTTTCAGCTCGGCGTGGGGAGGAGGCGCGATGATCAGCAGCACGTGCAGGAGACATTCATAGAGCGATTCGGTCTTGGAAAACAACCCCTTTTCACCCAGAAAATCGCCATGGTCGGAGGCCACGATGATCCAGGTGTTGTCCAACATTCCCCGCAGACGCATTGCATCATAGATCCGCTGCATCTGGTCGTTGACGTAGGCAATCATGCCGTAGTAGATAGCAATCAACCTTCGGATATCATCCTCTGTTGCCAGGTGTGAAGCCTGTTCTTGACGGCAGGCGTCTTGCCACTGGGGACGATTGGCCCCGTCTCCTCTATCCGGAAGCGGGAGACTAGCGGGATCAATCAGGATGTCGTAAGGGGGCGGAGTGTAGAAGGGAGGATGCGGTTCGAGAAAGGGCACGTGCAAGAAAAAGGGCGCGCCGCTGTCCTGGATCGAATCGAGTTGGTGGATGACACGCGTGGCCACCGCGTAGGCGTGTCCCTCCTCGGCTGTGCACTCTAGTGGCTCCGACGCCCAGCCATAGCCCGCCCGGCCGTGCCCGTACAAAAACTCGGCCGCAGTACCAATTGGTCCCCGGGTCCACATGTTGGTCTGATGATGCCAGCCGCGGTCCAGGTCACGATCGTATTCGTGGTGTCCTACGACTGCAGTGTAGTATCCGCTGGCTGCCAGGAGCTCCGGCAATTGGTCCAAGTTGAAGGGGGCCCGGTTCTGATGACAGGTGACCTGGTGCACCAGAGGATGAACACCCGTCATCACCGAGGCTCGTGAGGGCGTACAAATGGAGGAGGCGGCATAGGTGTCACGGAAGGCAAGACCCTGCTCAGCCATCTTGTCCATGAAGGGACAGGGTACAAAGGGGTTGCCATAGACGCTGGTCGCCGACGCTTTTTGCTGATCGGTCATCAGATAAACAATATTAGGGCGCTCTTTCATCGTCCAGTCCTGTTATTCCTATCCTGTTATTCCTATATAGACATCTAATTTGACTATAGTAATCAACACCTGGTTAAATCACGTAGCTCCCGATTCATAGGCAACAATTTCTCCCGGGCACACGGTTACACTTTTGGAGTCTTGGAGTTGCATTCTTCGGTGGGTGTATCTCGTCGTAGAAGCGGTGGAAAAACTCGACGCCAAGAGTC
>Ga0310121_10006147_pt1 | contig 10138 bp, 6 predicted proteins | sample CB27_Tmax_986_MG_FD_203504 | JGI IMG/M metagenome (GOLD analysis project Ga0310121, IMG submission 203504) | Marine microbial communities from Western Arctic Ocean, Canada - CB27_Tmax_986 | ecosystem: Environmental > Aquatic > Marine > Oceanic | place: Canada: Western Arctic Ocean | collected... | reverse complement strand
GCGAGGTGGGCAGCTACTTCAAGAACCTGCTGTTTATCCGCATCCCGCTGATCGATCCAGATCAGTTTCTCGACCGCTGGGTCGGCCTGTTCGGGCTGGCGTTTACGTGGTTGGGCTTCGGGGTATGGCTGGCTCTGCTGGCGGTGGCATTTAATTTCCTCAGCGACAAGTGGGCCGAGCTGTTCGCCGCCGGCGGTGCGCAGCAGATTCTCAGCGGCGACAACTTGATATTCCTCTATCTTTCATTTGGCCTGATCAAGGCCGTGCACGAGTTCGGCCACGGCTTTGCGTGTAAGAAATACGGACGCGATGCCCAAAGTGGCGGTGAAGTCCACACCATGGGCATCATGTTCCTCGTGTTGATGCCCGTGCCGTACGTCGACGCTTCGAGCAGCTGGGCCCTGCGCAACAAGTGGCAGCGGATCATCATCGCGATGGGTGGCATGTACGTCGAGCTGGCCATCGCCGCCGTCGCCGCGATCGTCTGGGCGCAGACACAGCCGGGCACGCTTGTTAACGCCATCTGCTTCAACATCATGTTCGTTGCCAGCGTGTCGACCGTGCTGTTTAATGGCAACCCGCTGCTGCGCTACGACGCTTACTACATCCTCTCCGACCTGCTTGAGATCCCGAACCTGTCGCAGCGCAGCAAGGATTACATCTATTACCTAGTCAAGCGGTACGCCTACAAGGTGCGCAAGCCGCGCAACCCGGCCCACACGACGGGCGAGCGGTTCTGGTTGATCGGATACGGCATCACGTCATCGATCTATCGTGTGTTTATCTGCGCCGCGATTCTTATGTTCATCGCCGACAAGTTGTTGGTGCTCGGCGCGTTGCTGGCCATTGGCGCCGTGGTCACTTGGGTCATCATGCCGATCGGCAAATGGATCAATTATCTGGTCACCAGCCCGGAACTGGTCCGCACCCGCCAGCGCGCCGTGGCGGTGACGGTCAGCGCTTTGGTGGCGGTGTTCGTTACGATCGGCGGGATTAATTTCGAGGAGCACGCCCGCGCCGAGGCGATCGTCCAGCCCAAGCGCGAACAATTCGTCTACATGCCCGACGACGGCTTTATCAATCACGTTCTGCCCACCAATATCGAGGTCGATCCCGACGGAGATCCCGTGGTGATCGTGCGCAATATCGTGTTGGAAACGCGGTTGAAGACACGGCAGGCTGAGCTTAATGAGCTTCTCGTCAGAGATGGCAAGGCTCTGGCCGATCAAAACCCCGCGCTGCGCGTGGCGATCGCGTCGCAGATCGGAGCAGCCAAGGATGACGTCGGGGATCTGCGCAATCGGGTCGCTCGGCTTGCCATCCGTGCGCCGATCAAGGGCGTTTGGTACGCGCCTCAACTTGACAAGAGGATCGGCGCGTTTGTCAGGAAAGGTGAGCCGCTGGGACAGGTTCTCGACATCAGTGAATTGCATCTCCAGGCGGTGGCGTCCAACGAAGTCGGCGGTCGGATCAAGATCACCACGGCGGAGGATCTGGCCGTCGAGATTCGCGCCAAGGGTGCACCGGATATATCGTTTTTCGGCAGGGTGACCCACGTTGCCCCGGCCGCCACGTCGAACCTGCCTGATCCATCAATGGCCATTCACAGTGGCGGCGCAATCGCCACGAAACAGGACGATCGATCAGGTACGCAGACCACCGAGCACATCTTCAAGGTACGCATCGAGTACTTTGATGAAAAACTTGATGACGACAGGGTCACACTGCCGGACGTGCGGGTCAAGCAGCGCATGGTGGTCAGGTTCAACTTGGGCGAGAGCCCGTTGATGTTTCAGTGGTGGCGTCAATTGCGGCAACTGGTTCAGCGGCGGTTTACGGGCATGCTATAGGGAGAAGAGGCCTTGACGGCTGGCGGTGTAAGATCGGACGATACTCTTGTCAGCGGGTCTCCTGCGGTGCCCAGCGGCATGTGGCGGAACCTGTCATATCGGCCCCGCGCCTCGAAGATGCCCCAGGGACTCGATGCCGCGTGGAACACGATGGTCAGCAAGACTGTGCCCTGGGTACCACGCACCAAGCGGTACCTGCAGCACGCCCAGGCCGTGGTGGACATCGAGCAGCAGTTCAACCATCTCAGCGACGCGCGTCTGCGTGAGGCCGCCGATGAGTTGCGCATCTTGTTTCGTCTTGGCAAGGAGATGCCGGACGACGTGACGCGGGCCTTTGCCGTTGTGTGCGAGGCGGCGTGGCGGCAGATGGATATGAGGCCCTATCTGGTGCAGATTGCAGCCGGCATGGCGATCCTAGACGGGTGCGTTGTGGAAATGGCGACCGGTGAGGGCAAGACCCTTTCGGCAACCATGCCGGCCGCCATCGCCGGTTGGCGTGGGCGTGGCTGTCACGTGATCACCGTCAACGACTACCTCGCTCAGCGCGATGCCGAATGGATGACTCCCGTCTATAAGTCGCTTGGCCTGACCGTCGCACACGTGATCAACGAAATGCCACCACCGCTGCGACGCGATAGTTACCTGGCCGATATCACCTACGGCACGAACAAAGAAATAGCCGCCGACGTGCTGCGAGATCGCCTCGCGATGGGTCGAATCATCGGGTTGCCCAAGGTGCTGTTGGGCAAGATGGTTGATGGCGTGACCGGCGGGTTGGACCGGCTGGTGATGCGTGGGATCGAGTTCGCCATCGTCGATGAGGCCGACTCCATACTCGTCGACGAGGCAGTGACGCCATTGATTATCTCGGGGTCAAGCCCTAACGAGCAGCAGGTCGAGTCGTACATCCAGGCGACCGATCTGGCCCGCCAACTTGAATCGGGCCGAGATTACACCGTCGATCACCGGTTTCGTGAAGTGCGGTTCACACGCGCGGGGCGCAACCGGTTGCACGATCTGAGCGCCGATTTGGGCGGACTCTGGGCCGGCACCCGTCGCAGTGAGGAAATTGTCACTCAGGCGGTCACCGCTCGCGACCTTTATCAACTCGACAAGCAATACGTGATCCAGGACGACAAAGTCGTCATTGTCGACGAGTTTACCGGCCGGCTCATGCCCGATCGCAACTGGCGTGATGGGCTGCATCAAGCGGTCGAAGCCAAGGAAGGCGTCGAAGTCACCCCGCCAAAAGATACACTGGCCCGCATCAGCTTTCAGCGGTTTTTTCGCATGTATCGCCGGCTATCGGGCATGACCGGTACGGCCGCCGAGGCCCAGCACGAGTTGTGGCAGGTCTATCATCTGCCTGTTGTTCGCGTGCCCACCAACCGCCCGTGCATTCGCACGTACGAGACCGATCACATTTATGCCGACGTCGAATCCAAATGGCAGGCGATCGTTCAACACATCCGGCAGGTGCACGAAACGGGCCGGCCTATCCTCGTCGGCACTCGCTCCGTCGGCGCCAGCGAAATGCTCAGCAGCATGTTGCAGCAAGTAGGACTCGAACACAAAGTTCTCAACGCGGTGCGCCATCGCGAGGAGGCGAACATCGTCGCGGGCGCCGGCCAGGGCGGGTGCATCACGGTGGCGACGAACATGGCCGGGCGGGGTACGGACATCAAGCTTGGCCGCAGCGTCGCCGGCAAAGGCGGGCTGCACGTGATCGCCACCGAGCGGCATGAGGATGGTCGCATTGACCGTCAGCTCTTTGGCCGTGCCGCGCGGCAGGGTGACCCGGGAAGCGCCGTCGCGTTCAACGCCATCAATGACGAACTGATCCTTCGCCACGCCCCCAAGTGGGCCAAGCGGGTTATCAATCGGCTCGCTGGCAGCGGCAAGAAACTCGCGGGTTCCATGCCCCGGCGCCTAACCCACCAGGCCCAATTGCGCGCCGCACGCATGGCGTTTCGCCAACGCAAGGCCGTTCTCAAAACCGACGATTGGCTAGACGAATACCTCGGCTTCGCCGGGGCCGAAAGCTGACTGGCCGTACATCGTGATGGCTGCTCCCAGTGTGGGTGGTTGTGCGATGAGTACTGTTAATACCATCGACGATCTACACACCAGGGTCATCTGGGTGATCGTCACGAAGCGCGAGGTCTGGGCTAACGGGTTGGTTGGCCTGGGCCCGCCGACCAGCCATTGTGCCGCACTTGTCGTCACGGCCGGTTGATGGTTCAATTTGGGTGATGGCTAAGTTCCACTCAAGATCAGGATCGACGAATCCGTATGAGAACCCGTCGATTGCGCGGTGGCTGGACAGCAGTGAGGGGGTGCCGGAATGGCCGGCGCCGGCCGAGTCTGACGCCGAGCGTGCGGGGCGGGGCAGGGTACGGGTGTTTCTCAATCAGCAGTTCGACTGGTTGGGCGTGGTGCTGCCGGGGTTCGTGCTGGCGGTGGTGCTGGCGGGTGCCGGCGGGTGGTTGGCGGACTGGATCAGCAGGCAGGTGTTGCATCATGGTAAGTCCCCAATTAGCCCGATCCTGCTGGCGATTGTTCTGGGGTTGGTGGTTCGCAACCTAATTGGGCTGCCGGCGGTTTACGAGAATGGGGTCCGGTTGTGCGTCCGGCACGTGCTGCGTTTCGGGATCGCAATTCTCGGGCTGCGGCTGAGCGTCGTGCAACTGGGCGGTATCGGGGTGCTGGCGGTGCCGGTGGTGATTGTCTGCATTGCGACGGCGTTGCTGGCGGTGATGTGGATCAACCGGGTGATGGGCTTGCCGCGGCGGTTGGGCGGGCTGATCGCAGTGGGCACGGGCATCTGCGGCATCAGCGCGATCGTGGCCACCGCGCCGGTGATCGAAGCCGACGAAGATGAAACAAGCTATGCGGTCGCGTGCATCACGATCTTCGGGCTTATCGCCATGCTCACGTACCCGTTTCTGGCGCCGTGGTTGTTTGGGGCCGACAACACGCAGCAGGTCGGCATGTTCTTGGGCACGGCGATCCACGACACGTCACAGGTCTCGGGGGCGGGTTTGATGTATGACCAGCAGCACGGCGGCGTGGCGGCCGGGGGGGTTACGGCACTCGACGCGGCACTGGTGACCAAGCTGTTTCGCAACCTGTGCATGGCGGCGGTGATCCCGCTGATGGCGATTATATATCACCGCAGCCAGCACAATGCGGGGCGGCGGGGCCGGCTGAAATGGACTGAAGTCATGCCGATCTTCGTCATCGGGTTCGTGGCCATGGCGGTGGTCAGCTCAATCGCCGACGTGACGGGCAACAGGCCGTTCGGCTTGGTGTCGCGGCAGGCATGGGACGGGTTGCGCGATGGGCTGATAGATATGGCCAAGTGGTGCCTGGCGGTCTCGATGGCAGGCGTCGGGCTGGGCACGAGTTTTGTGAAGATCAAGGGCTTGGGGTGGAAGCCATTTTGTGTGGGGCTGGCGGCGGCGGTGCTGGTCGGCGTGATGAGTTTCGCGTTAATCAAAGCCCTGTCATCATGGATGATGGTGTGAAGGGCGGAAGCCTCCACGGCACCCGGTGGTGTGGGTTTGCCTTGTGGATTTCCGGGAAATCAGAGTCGGGTGTAGTCGATCGGGCTGTGACAGTCGAGGGTTTGAGTGACCGGGGGCAGGGGATATTTGAGGCCGGTGGCGGTGTTGAACAACACGACGACGTCGTCTTTTGTCACGCGGCCTGTGGCCAGTTCCTTTTTGTAGGCGGCGTAGGTCGCAGCGCCCTCGGGACACATGAGGATGCCTTCTTCGCGGGCGACCTCATCGCCTGCGGCCCGGATCGAGTCGTCGTCCACGGCGGTGGCGAAACCGTCGGTGTCGTAAATCGCTCGCATGATCAGCCGATCACCGATGGCGACGGGGACGCGCAGACCGGCCGCGATCGTGTGCGGATCGGGCCAGGGTTCGACGTATTGCTCATCGCCCCGCTCGAACGCCCTGACCGCGGGTGCACAGCCGCTTGACTGCACGCAAACCATGCGCGGGCGCTTCGAATCGATCCAGCCGATCTGCTCGAGTTCGTTGAATGCCTTCCACATGCCGATCAGCCCGGTGCCGCCGCCGGTCGGGTACATGATCACGTCGGGTAGCTGCCATGCGAACTGCTCGGCGATCTCGAGGCCCAACGTTTTTTTGCCCTCGATGCGGTACGGCTCCTTAAGCGTGGACAGGTCGAACCATCCCATCGCGTCTTTGCCCTCTCCGACGATTCGGCCGCAGTCATTGATCAACCCGTTGACCAGCCAGACTCGGGCACCCTGTGCGGCGGTTTCGCGGACATTGATGTCGGGCGTATCGTCAGGGCAGAAGACATAGCAGTCGATGCCCGCACGCGCCGTGTAGGCTGCCGCGGCGGCGCCGGCGTTGCCGGCGGTGGGGATGGCGACCTTCTTGACGCCCAGCGCCTTGGCCATCGAGATCGCCACCGCCAGGCCACGCGCCTTGAACGCGCCGGTGGGCATTCGGCTTTCATCCTTGAACATGAACTGGTTGACGCCGAGTTTCGCCGCGAGGCGTGGGCAGGTGAGCAGGGGGGTCATCGGTTCGCCGAGGCTGACGATGTCGTTGCCACGGCGTACGGGCAGAAACTCGCGGTAACGCCACATGTCCGCCGGACGCGTGGTCAAGTCGTCTTTTGTGATCGAATTGGCCAAGGCGTCGAGGTCATAGCGCACCAGCAGCGGTTTGGCCTCGCGTGACAGGCCGTGCAACTGATCGGCTTCGTAGTGCTCTCCGGTCAGGCTGCACTCGAGGTGGCTGACGAAAGTCGGATACTCGCGGGTCATCGTCATGGCTGCGAATATACCATCAGGAGGCACGAATACCACTGGGCGTCGCAAGAAAGACGCTTTTGCGTGTTGGTTTTTGATCGTGCATCGCAGCGCTACTAGAATCATGGGGCCAAAGTTTTTCTAACGGGAATGTTCAAATGAGGCATAACAGGTACAAGTTTTCGCTGTGGCTGTTGCTGGCCGCCGGATGGGTGGCGGTGGTGTCCGTCGCGCTGGCGCGCTCGGGCAGCGTGTTCGATCAACTGGATCTGTTGATCGACATCCGTCACGAGATCGTCAATGGCTACGTCGAAGAGGCCGACCAGCAGAAGATGATCGAGGCCGCGGTGTACGGCATGATCGAATCGCTCGACGATCCACACACGACGTACGTGTCGACCGATGATCTTTCGATGTTCGAGGAACAGGTAACGGGTCGATTTACCGGCATCGGTGCGGAGGTGACGATCGATGACAAGCTGCAGCGGCTGCGCATTGTCACGCCGCTGGAGGATTCACCTGCTTGGCACGCCGGGGTCTTGCCCGGCGATATCATCCTCGAGATCGACGGCAAGAGCATGGCGGACATCACGCACGTCCGCCACCTGCGCAAAGCCGTCAAAATGCTCAAGGGTCTCAAAGATACGCAGGTGGTTGTCAAGGTGCGCCACGAATCAGGTCAGGAGCAGGACATCACTATTACTCGTGCGGTGATCAACGTCAAGAGCGTGCGTGGATTTCGCCGCGGCGAAGATAACCGATGGCTTTACATGCTCGATCCGCAACGCCGCATCGCCTATGCGCGGATCAGCCAATTCACCGATCGCACGACCGACGAGCTGAGTGAGGTGCTAAAAGATCTGGAAGAGCAGCAGATTCGCGGTCTGATCCTGGACCTGCGCTTCAATCCGGGTGGGTTGCTCAGCGCTGCCGTAGCGGTCAGCGATATGTTTCTGGACGGCGAAAAAGCGATCGTGTCGGTGCGTGGTCGCAAGTTCAAGGAAGAGCAATACAAGTCGAAGTCGCAAGGCACATTCGCCGCCGTGCCCATTGTCGTGCTCGCCAACGAGCGTAGTGCGTCGGCCGCCGAGATTGTCACCGGCGCCCTGACCGACCACGGTCGCGCCAAGTTTGTCGGCATGCGCACGTACGGCAAGGGCAGCGTCCAGTCGAGCCGGCTCCTTGAAGGCGGGAGCATGATCAAGCTGACCCGCGCTTACTATTACCTGCCCAGCGGCCGGTTGATCCACCGCCGCGACGATTCGGACCTCTGGGGGGTCGATCCGGAGGACGGGTTCTTTGTGCCCATGACCTTTGAGCAGACCCGGAAGATGGTCGATACCCGCGTCAAGAACGCACAGAATCGCAATTTACAGGAAGTCGATGTCACGCCGCAGTGGATCGAGCAGTCGCTGGCGGATCTGCAACTGGCCGCTGGGTTGCGCGCCATGATTGGCAAACTTGACGATGATCAGTGGCCCGTGGTCGGCCAATCAGGCGCCAAACTGGTGCAGCGGGAAGTCCGCCGCACCGAGTTGCTGCGTCGACGCGACCTGATCAGTGACACGCTGGCCGAGGTCGAGCGAGAACTGGTCGAATTGGACACCCCGGACACTTCGGTTGAGTCGGCCGATGATGTCGCGACGTCCGAACCGGACAAGCCGGCCTCGATTTCCGATGCGCCGGCCGACACGGACGAGCAACCGGTGGACACGGCGCCATGACGCTGATTCTCGGCATCGAATCGAGTTGCGATGAGACGGCCGCCGCGGTCGTCGCTGACGGACGATTTGTGCGGTCCAGCATCGTGGCGTCGCAGCATGAATTGCACCGAAAGTACGGCGGGGTCGTGCCCGAGATTGCCAGCCGCGCCCATCTTGAGCGCATCGGACCGGTTGTCGACGAGGCATTGAAAACGGCGGGTGTCGAACTCGACGCAATCAGTGCAGTCGCGATCGGGCATCGGCCGGGGTTGATCGGATCATTGCTCGTGGGGTTGGCCGCCGCCAAAGCGTTGGCCTGGTCGACCGGTAAGCCATTGATCGGCGTTGATCACGTCCACGCGCACCTGCACGCGGCGGCTTTGGTGGACGGCGGTTGTGATGATGATCGCCGATCGGCTGACATCGCCATGCCGGCGCTCGGGCTGGTCGTCTCCGGTGGGCACACGAGCCTGTACGAACTACGCAGCATCACCGACATCCGTTTGCTCGGACACACGATCGACGACGCAGTCGGCGAGGCGTACGACAAGGCGGCCGTCATCCTTGCCGCCGGTTATCCCGGTGGGCCGGCAATCGACAAACTCGCCCAGCGGGGTGACCCGACCGCCCACGACCTGCCCCGCGCTGCGCTGCGACGCGAAAGTCTCGACTTCTCGTTCAGCGGTCTCAAGACGGCGTTGCTCTACGCGGTTCAGGGCCGACCACAACGTTCGAAAGCAAAACCGCGGGCCTCTGAAACGGTGTTCGAGCGAAGCGGCGAAGATCTGACCGAATCGCAGCGTGCCGATTTCGCCGCGTCCTTTCAGGCCGCCGCTGTCGATGCATTGATCCTCAAAATCGAACGTGCCCTTGGCGCACTGGCCGCAGAAGACCGCTCGGTACAGTCGCTGATCATCGGTGGGGGCGTAAGCGCCAATTCACTGTTGCGCTGCCGTGCCGCTGAACTGGGCGAAACGCACAGCGTGTCGGTGCACCTGGCTGCACTGCCGTACTGCGTTGACAACGCCGCCATGATCGCCGGACTCGGCTGTGAGCTGCTGCAACTCGGACGCTGCGCCGACCTCGACCTGTCCGCCGTTACCTCGGCATCGATCTGATCGAACCGCCGCGATCGCACGAAGAAAAACATAAACGTAATCCACGAAACCACTATTGGTGGTGTGTTATACTGATTGTGTTTCGGTTCAGTGCCAACGCCGACAGTTGCAGGGTTTATCAATGAAGATCGTTCAACGCAGCCACCAGCACCGTTTTTATGATTGCACCTTGCCGCCGGCGATGCGGGTCGAGCCGGGCGAGCAGGTGACGTTTGAGACGACCGATGCGTTGTATGGTCAGGTCGATCCGATCGCGCCGGGGCGGTGCCGGACAGCGGTTCGTCGAGCGATAAATTCGTCAAGGGCCTGGGGCCGGACAACGCGGGGTTGCATTTTTCCGTACTCGAAGTCAGGGGATCCGGGAGGCGATCCGCTGACGGGCCCGGTTTACGTCGAGGGCGCCGAGCCGGGCGATACGCTTGTGGCCGAGGTCATCAAGATCGAGCAGGACGGCCCCGGTTCCAGTTGGTCGGGCCAAATCGCGGCGTGGTCAATGAAGAGTTCCCCGATTGGTCATTCGAGCACGTTCGCAACGACGGCGATCATTTTTCGCTGGCCAGTGGGATCGCCTTGCCTTACGATCCGGTGATCGGTTCATTCGGCAACGCACCGACCGGCGCGCCGACCTACCTGATGAACCCGGTGTGCGGCACGTCGGACATCCCCGCG
>Ga0310121_10006146_pt1 | contig 10138 bp, 5 predicted proteins | sample CB27_Tmax_986_MG_FD_203504 | JGI IMG/M metagenome (GOLD analysis project Ga0310121, IMG submission 203504) | Marine microbial communities from Western Arctic Ocean, Canada - CB27_Tmax_986 | ecosystem: Environmental > Aquatic > Marine > Oceanic | place: Canada: Western Arctic Ocean | collected... | reverse complement strand
ATGGTGAGAATCAATTTTCATGACCATTTTGGTGCTTTTATCTGGATATATCTGCTCAGGGAGTTATCGATTGCGCAGTCAAGCCTGTATAGGGTAACAGTTTTTAACTGATAGTTATGCACAGAGTGAATCGACGGTGGTCAACTATGCGATATGCGAAAACTTGCTAGAAGAGTTCCTGTTCGGTAACGCTTAAGGAGAGAATGATGTATTCTTTTGGATCTAACAAAACGATTAATAACGCAAGTGGCTCTAGTGTGCTGACCAGGAGTCGCCTCGTGGGTCCTGCCACCGCAATGCAGGTTTAATGCAAATGTTTGTAATTCGAATTATTGTTTTCGTTAGTACCATCGGAATCACTGCGACTTGGCTCATCAATGCGTGCAATTGGATTTACGATTGTGGGTGCCGGTCGTGGTGGGCCGGAGCGGCGCAGTGGTGCAACATCCACGCCTCTCACGGTCCTTATTGCCCGTGGTGCCTAGGAGGTGGTTTTGGTGGGTATGTTACTTTCGCGCTTATTTTGGTGACGCAATTTTTTTTAATTTTTCATTCAGGAACAATGAAACTTAAGTTGCGGCTCTTGTGGGCACTTGCGTCTTTTCCGGTTGGGATAATCCTCTCTGGGTTGTTTTTTGGCTGGCTGTACGGTTATTGGCATTACTGACCTATCATTCCACCTCAACACCCGAAGGAGAAAATCAACATATTTTCGGATTGTCTTGCATTGCACATTTGTCTGCAATTCAGGTCATATTGTCGTGAATGTTTCAATCTCGTGATAAGCTAACCATCAATGGCCCCCAATGCGCCATTGCCTCCCGGGCTGCACGAAGCCAAACCGTCCGAGACCCCTCAGGCCTCGCAGCATGCGCATATAGTGCGATCAGCTGGTGTTGTAAGCGCGTCAGTGTTGTTTAGTCGTGTAACCGGATTGATCCGCGAGGTCGTCTTTGCTAAGTACTTTGGAGCGGGAATGGTGTTCGATGCTTTTCTTGCGGCATTCCGGATTCCAAACTTAGCTCGCGATTTGTTAGCAGAGGGTGCACTATCAGCGGCCTTTGTGACAACATTTTCACGTTACTTAGCAACAAAAAGAGAAGAGGATGCCTACCGCCTTTCGAATCGATTAGCGACGATACTTGTGCCACTCTTAGCTTGCGTCTGTTGTTTAGGAACCGTGTTTGCCCCCCAACTTGTTGACCTAATGTTTCCTGGTTTCTCTGAGGTCCCCGGCAAGAAGAACTTGACGATCAAGCTTACCCGGATCATGATTCCGTTTCTGATTTTTATAGCTCTAGCAGCAAAGGCAATGGGCGTTCTCAACGCTAAAGGTGTTTTTGGAGTTCCGGCGCTGGCCTCAGCGCTCTTTAATATGACGTCGCTGGCAGCGGGGTTGACCTTGGGATTTGTCGCTGGACCACTACTGGGTATCGAACCGATCGTTGGTATGGCGATAGGGACGCTGTTAGGTGGAGTAGTGCAGTATGGTTGCCAGTGGCCTAGCTTGCGAAAAATCGGCTTGCGCTTTCGGCCCGATTTTGAGCTTTCTGATCCAGGTTTGAGGCAGATGCTGCTATTGATGGGTCCAGCCGTCATAGGCGCGGCGGCTGTACAAATCAATGTTGTCGTAAACAGTATTTTTGCTTCACAGATTACTGATTCAGTTGGAAATGTGATGAATGGCCCAGTGTCCTGGCTCGGCTATGCCTTTCGATTTATGCAGTTACCGCTTGGGCTGTTTGGAGTTGCAGTTGCTTCGGCGACTTTGCCTGCAATCTCACAGAGTGCCGGTCATGGCAGGATTAATGAGTTTCGCGACACGCTGTCGCGATCCCTGGGGTTGGTATTTCTGCTGACGATTCCTTCAGCTGTAGGTCTAACGATTCTGAGTGAATCGTTGGTTGGTGTCGTATTCCAGCGTGGTGAGTTCAGCGCAGTCGATACAGAGCAGACTGCGGAGGCTCTGTCATTCTACTGTCTTGGCCTGGCCGGTTATGCGGCTATTAAAGTCCTCACTCCTGCTTACTATGCCCTAAGTGATGTTCGGATTCCAATGGTAGCCGGAGTCACTGCTATCTTTCTTAACTACGGTCTGAATTGGGCGTTTATTCGTGTTTTGGGGTGGGGGCATGGAGGCTTGGCATTTTCTACGTCTTTAGTCGCAATATTTAATTTCTTGATATTGTTCTGGATGATGAAAGTAAAACTGGGAGGAATTCACGGAAGGCGACTGGCCTGGAGTGTGTTAAAAATCCTCACTGCCTCAAGTCTCATGGGTGCCAATTGTTGGCTATCTTCGACCGCGGTGCGATATGCCATAGGTGGATCTTCAGTGGCGCGGTTGGTTGATTTGGTACTTTCGGTTCCGTTGGGGCTAACGGTGCTATACGGGATATGTCGTTTTCTTAAAGTGCAAGAACTAGATGCTGCTCAAGAGGCAGTGGTCGGACGATTACGAGGCCGTAAGGACTGCGCGAAAGAGCAGAGTAGCCACTATGATAGAATTTACCCCGATGATTACTAATTACAGATACTGCGTTGCCGGTTGTGCCACAGGAACTGAATGAACCCAAATATTCCGATTGTCCGTGAATTACATCTTATAGACTTTCGTATCCGCGAGTTAACGGAAGAAATAGCCCAACTGCCTAGGTATATATCTGAGATCGAGAACAAGCTCGAGTCTCACAAGGTTGCTCGGGCTAAAGATCAGGCTGTCCTCGAGGAAAACCGCAAAGCGCGCCGCCTGATGGACGGCAATATCAGCACTTGCGAGCAAAAGATGTCACAGTTGCGTGTGCAAATGGGTGAGGCGAAGACTAATACGCAGTTCCGAGCGTTCCAGAAGGAGATTGAGTTTTCTGAAAATGAGATTCGAAAAACTGAGGACAGAATTCTTGACAAAATGGTCGAGGCAGAGAAGCTAGAAAACAATGTCGAGGAAGCTGAGAAGGCGCTACAGGCAGAAAAGCTGGTTGTCGCTAAAGAGGTTGGAAGAGTCAGTACTCAAGTTTCTAAAGATGAGAACGAGTTGGCAACTGTGGAAAATACGCGTGAGCAGTTGATAACGGGTATATCACCTCAGGTGTTGACCTTGTACACCAGAGTTTCTAAGGCACGACAGGGCATAGCAGTGGCATCGGTGTCCAATGAGCGATGTATGGCTTGTAATGTGGTATTGCGTCCACACCTGACTCAGAAATTACGACTAGGCGAAGAGATTCTTACCTGTGAGTCCTGCGGTCGTATTCTTTACCGAGGCAATTTACAGGAAACGCCGCTTGAAGATCCGGCGGGTGAGTCCAATATTGTTGCTTGATGGCTTTAGGTAGGAGGACTTGCCGGAGGCCAATATCAGGTGCCAACTAGTTACAGAAATCCCAAAGACGAATGAGTTTAATTGCAAAATATATAGCCATTGGGTTTCGAAAAAAAACCGTCCATTCTCTATTCATTGTAGTTTTGATTGGGGCACTGTCATTTTCTGAAGCATTCGGTGGTTGGACAGAACTTCGCTTGGAGCCCTCGGCTCTAGTGCTGCCAGGTCCTGGCGCTTCCCAGAGGTTTATCGTGTCTGCTCTCGATGAACAAGGAAACACGGTAGACATCACTACCAAAGTCGCGATCTTTTCATCCCAACCCGAGACCGTGGATATTGATCTTGCACGCGGTAGGATTGTCGCGAAAACAGTTGGTCAAGCCTGGATTCAAGTGGAGTTTGCGGATGTAAAGGAAAATTTTCTTGTAAAGGTGCGTGCTAGCTCAAGCGAAGTAGCGGCCAGTTTTGCACGTGATGTTGTCTCCATATTGACGATCAAAGGTTGCAATGGCTCAGGGTGTCACGGTTCACCAGCCGGCAAGAATGGGTTCAAGTTATCTCTATTTGGTTACGATACGGCAGCAGATCATAGAATGATTGTCCACGAGCACAGTGGCAGGCGCGTTAACCTTGAAAATCCGGCCGAAAGTCTTCTGCTAAAGAAGCCTACTTTTGCTATTGCGCATGGTGGCGGACACCTAATGACTACCGATTCAGAAGAGTATGAGACTTTGTACAGATGGCTCGAACAAGGTGCACAGCTCAATCACAGCGGTGCGCAGTTGGTCCGCTTAGAACTTTATCCGAATCAGCAAATTTTGATCGGAAATGATGCGTCTCAAAAATTGATTGCAGTAGGACGTCTCTCCGACGGCACAACTAAAGATATGACTGAGCACGTTCACTTTACCTCGGCCGACGATGCCGTAGCAAGGGTTTCGAGTGATGGCACAGTCTCAGCTGTGAATTCTGGACTGGCGAATGTCATAGCACGGGCTATGGGTAAAGTAGCTACAACACAAATTGGCGTTATTGAGGAGCGTGCGAGTTTGGATTATCCGATTGCTGAAAACAAAAATTTCATTGATGAAATTGTTTTTCGCAAACTGCGCGAAATGAACGTCATGCCAGCGCGACGTACTAGCGATCGAGAGTTTGTTCGTCGTGTCTATCTTGACGCTGGAGGTATTTTACCGACACGCCAACAGGTCTCACGTTTTCTAGAAGACACTTCCTCTCAAAAAAGAGAAAGGCTGATTGACGAGATCCTAGCAAGTGAAGCGTATGTCGATCACTGGCTGGTGAAGTTCGAGGACTGGTATCGAAATAATCAACTGAACTCCCAAGGACGTTCGATGGGTGTTTTTAAAGATTGGATCCGCGAGTGGCTTACCGGGAAGGCTGGTTACGACGATCTCGTGCGGGTTTTTCTGACAAGCACCGGGGATACATTAGTAGTTCCAGAGACGAATTTCTGGCACCCCGCGACCGATTTCATGTTGAAGGAATTCAGCACAGCGAAAGTAACACCATCTGTGACACGTTTGTTTTTGGGTGTTCGGGTGGAGTGTGCGGAGTGTCATAATCATCCCCTTGAAAACTTCACTCAGGATGATTTTTACGGATTTTCCGCTTTCTTTAGTCGTCTAAGAGTCAAACATGGTTACGGGAGCTATCGTCGCACCTGGTACTTAGATGATGAAGGTGAAATTGAACACCCGGTGACGAAACAATCGGTGGCACCAAAGTTTCTGGCTGGTGCAACCCCAAAGATTCCAGAAGGTGTTGATCGCCGAAAAGTTCTGGCTGACTGGATAACCGCACCGGAAAATCCTTATTTTGCACGGGCGACAGTCAACCGAATTTGGAATGAGTATTTTCAGATGGGCATTGTCGAACCATTTGACGATTTCCGTTCAACTAACATGCCGAGCAACTCTCAATTGTTAGATCGGTTGGCGGATCACTTTATTCAAAACGGGTTTCGCCTTCGCTCTTTGCATCGAGCAATTCTCAATTCACGTGTTTATCAGTCAGCTTCAAAACGCACTGGTTCAACTCCTCTTGAAAGAGCACTTTTCGCGAGTTACTCTCCCCGAAGATTGACATCTGAAGTGCTGCTAGACGCAGTTTCAGACGTGACGGGCGTGCCTCATATTTTCTCGGCTGGGATGGGTACTGACACACTTCAACTTTATCCGGTGGGTACTCGCTCTAAGGATGTGTATGTTCCTGACCAGGCCGAGTATTTCTTGAGGGTTTTTGGAACACCTCGACGTGACGTAATCAAGGAACGCGAGAAGTCACCTACCCTTGCACAGGCGCTACACATGCTCAATGGTCAAACCATTCACAATAAGCTAAAGTCTGCAGATAACATCATAGGGGCAGGGCTTACGGCTGGTTCCAGCGATTTAGAGATTGTCGAAGAGGTTTACCAGAAGGCTTATACTCGACCACCCAACAAGAAAGAACGTATTACTTTGATGGAGTTTATTGCTTCCGAGCTTGGAGCTGGCCGAGGGCGCCGTCGTGCGCTGGAAAATATCTTGTGGGCCGTACTGAATTCCAAGGAGTTTCTCCTGAATTATTGACCCGGTGGAGAAAGCACTACTGCGGAACAACTATTGTAATCTTGAAGAAGGAGTAATGAGACAATCGGGGACACGCGTGCGGCGACATAGTCGCCGAGAATTTATCAAGATCGGCGGATTGGGTTTTGGGGGACTGAGTTTGCCGGTTCTCCAGGCTTTGTCAACCAGCCGCGCCAGTTCCTGCATTATCCTGTTCCAGGGTGGTGGGTCTAGTCAATTGGATACTTTTGACCCAAAGCCAGATGCTCCTTCAGGTATCCGCAGTAACTTCAGACCAATCTCTACGGCTGTTCCGGGGACACAATTTACAGAATTGTTGCCCGAATCAGCGAAGATTGCCGATAAATTTGCTGTAATTCGATCCGTTTCGGCAACCGAGGCCATCCATGAGCGTGCTCGCCAACACATCTTCAGTGGAACCCGTCCACGGAATGAACTACTGCAGCCAAGTTTTGGTTCTGTGGTTGCTAAAGAAAAGGGATCACTGAATGGCCTTCCACCGTACGTGGTAATTCCGGATGCTGATCAGTGCGTGGAGGCTGGTTTCTTGGGGCCGACTTTCGACCCTTTTTTAACTGGCGATCCAAACGGAAAGAGATTTTCGGTGCGTGATTTGACCTTACCCACAGACATTACTCTTGAAGAGACTGGAGCCCGTTCACGACTGTTGGCTTCAATTGACAGCCATTTCAAGAAGATCGAAGAATCACCCCTGGCCGCAAGTATGGATGAATTTTCCCAGAAGGCGTTTGACCTGATTTCTTCACCGGCTGCCAAGAAGGCATTCAATCTCACAGCCGAGTCCGATAAGCTGCGTGACCGTTATGGACGCTCTGTGATTGGACAAGGGGCGTTATTGGCGAGGCGCCTGATTGAGTCAGGTGTTAGGTTGGCGACCGTCTTCCAGTGGGGTTATGACACTCATACGGAACACGAACCAACTAGCAAAATAATTCTCCCTCAATTTGATAAAGCTTTTGCAGCACTAATCTTGGACCTTGAGGATCGTGGCTTGCTCGACACGACTCTAGTGCTGGTAGTCAGTGATTTTGGTCGTACACCAAAAGTAAATTTTCTGGGCGGTCGCGATCATTGGCCTCGCGTCAGCTCAGTCGCACTAGCAGGGGCTGGAATTCAAGGTGGGGCATTGATCGGAGCTACCGACAAAATTGCCTCCGATCCTATCGACCGACCGGTTCTGGTAGAAGATCTAGGGGCAACGATCTACGAGGCTTTGGGCATAGATCGGAAAAAAGTCTATATGGTCGGTGACCGTCCGGTAAAAATCAGTGCCGAGGGCGAACCTGTCAATGAGCTATGGAACTGAGACCGTGAGTTTGTTGAGTGCCACGGTATCGGCACTATTAGTTTTCGTCCTGGCGGGATCTTTATTTGCTTACCAGGGCAGGCCAGAACTAGATCGTATATTTCCTTTGGGAGGTCAACGTGGCAGTACAGTCACAGTTGAATTACGAGGCAACAATCTTTCCAATGCTAATAGGGTAGAGTTCGACTGTGAGGATTTAAGGTGGATCAAGACGACTGGCCAAAGTGCCGGATACCTCAGGGGCGAGATTGCGATTGATTCGGAAGCAGCCTTAGGACCTCACTTTGTGCGCCTATGGTCGATTGACGGATATTCGACCACAATTCTTTTCAATGTTGGTCAGTTTCGTGATGTGATCGACATGGAACCTAATGATTCAGCGCATCAGGCACAATTCATTTCGGGGGATGTTGAAATTCAAGGCAGACTGGAGCCAGCCAGCGACATCGATGTCTATTCGATCGAGGTGAACAAGGGTGAACGTTGGGTGATGAATTTACGGGCGATCGAACACGGTTCACTATTGGCGGGCAAGATGGAGATCTTTGATTCCGAAGGTCATCAGGTTGTTTCTAACGATGATCGAAATGATTATCTTGAGACACCGTTCCTGGAGCACATCTTTGAAAAAACAGGATCTTATCGTATTTTGGTCGATCGTTATCGCGGTCCTCGTGGGCAGGATTTTAACTCAAATTCGGCCTACATGATGCGCCTATCTCGATTGCCGACGATTGATTATGTAACCCCCTTGGGGGCTAGCGTGGGTGCGAGTGTTGAAATTCAACTCAATGGCAACTTGCTGGAAACAATTGAGCAGGTTTACCTCAGCGAAGTCCGTTCAGCTGAATACATGCGAATGACTTATCCCTACACGATGCCTATTCACATGAGAGAAGATCCACCGAAATCAGCCGGCATTGCTCGTATTGCAGGTTTCATCAAAAGACATGGAAGTGAAAGACTCGTTGCTTCCTTCGCCATTCCAGCGAATGTACGAACTGGCATGTGGAGGTTGTGGGCTTCGGGGTCTCGTGGCACTGTCGAGGCGACATATTTCGAGATCAGTGACACTGTTGAATACTCTGAGTTCGAAGCTTCAACTGTTTCGTCTAGTGAGCAAGTCTATGCGGTAAATGGTGGTTTATTGAACAATGGCGAGTACGATCAATACCCAATTCGTGCGATTGCTGGGAGGCCACTCCATTATTGGACTCTAGCGACGCAATTAGGAGTACCTCATTTGGATCCAGTACTTACTTTGTATGACGATGCAGGAGTTAAGATCGCGGAAAACGACGACACAGTAGGAGCTTACGGTAATCTTGTCGGCAACCCCGATAGCAGCCTATTCTACACTCCGACGCAAGATGGCCCGTTGATACTGATCATCAAGGATCGAACCAGTCGTGGTGGTCCATCCTATCGCTACCGCCTCAAGGCTGATAGCCGTCTTCCCACTTTCCAGCTTTTTACCACGCCGGAAAACTTCACAGTAGAGCGAGGTGGTCAAGCTGAGATCAAGATCCACATGCCCCGCGAGACAGGATTCGATGGTGAGGTGGTGGTTTGGTTCGAAGGCCTTCCTGAGGGTGTGAAGGCACCTCGTAGCAGATTTCGAAAAGATCAAACTTTTGAACCCAGTGCCGATGGTGCAGATATGATCATACCTGAGGTTTCTCTGATTATTAAGATTCCCGAGAGTGTCGCTGTAGGAGCTTATCCGATTCGTGTCTTAGGTGTGGAAGCTCAAGAAGAGTTAATGCCGGAGCGTCGTATCGTTGAAGCCAACACATGCTCACAGATGGGACCACTTGTTGACTTGTGGAACTTTACCCGACGACCTTTGCCCAAAATCACGCTGACTGTGGTGGAACCACCCAAGATTTCTTTATCAGCAGTGACTTCTGCGGTTTCTGTTTTTCCTGGACAAACTGCCAATATCAGTGTTCGTACCATGAATCTTCCTCAACAGACTAGAATTGAGGTTAGAGGTTTACCAGAGGGTGTTTCATTTGAAGTAGGTAAGCGCGACGAGAATAATGCTTCAATCCAACTAAAAGCTGCTCCGAAAACTCAACCAGGCTACTTTGACATCTCCGTCGAATCGAAAAATAAGAGTCGATGGGCTACCACAGCTCTAATTAAACTCCGTGTTGAGAAAAAATTGAACACAGTGCACTAAGCCTTCTAAGTTGCAACTAACACTTGGCAGGATTGTTACCAAGTTTCTTGCTCAATACGTCACGATAGTGGTGTTCTAGTTTGTTTGTCCGTTGTTCAGTTGACCACTTTTGTTCGACTTCACGACGGGCGCGGCGAGCCATTGAACGCGCCCGAGTGGGGTTTTCTAGTAATGAGATCGTGGCAGCTGCGAAGTTTTCAGGTGTTTCAGCCAATTCAATGATTTCTCCACTCTGAGTGGATAAACCTTCAGCACCTAAAGAGGTTGAAACTGCTGGAATACCCATAGCGAACGCTTCGAGCAGTTTGACCCGGATTCCTGACCCGCTAAGGATGGGACAAACAAAGATACTACAGGTTGCATAGAGTTTTCGGATGTCCTCAACATGTCCAAGAAATTCAACGCCTGGCACGTCAATTGCGCTGACTAAATCAGGAGGGGCTTGAGCTCCGGCTACCAGTAGTCGGACCGAGTGGCGGCGAGTACAAATTATGGGCAGGATTTGTTCAATGAAATGAGATATAGCGTGTAGGTTCGGCGTATGCTGGAAGCTACCAACAAAAAGCAACGTGTCGACTTGACGTCCTTCTTCTACGAATTTGTAACGCACCAGATCGATGGAAGCACGTAGATCATCGTGAATAGACGGCATTGTTTTCGAAAGGTTTTGCGGAATGAAGGATTCCAGGTAGCGCCGATTTTCCGTAGTG
>Ga0310121_10006145_pt1 | contig 10138 bp, 9 predicted proteins | sample CB27_Tmax_986_MG_FD_203504 | JGI IMG/M metagenome (GOLD analysis project Ga0310121, IMG submission 203504) | Marine microbial communities from Western Arctic Ocean, Canada - CB27_Tmax_986 | ecosystem: Environmental > Aquatic > Marine > Oceanic | place: Canada: Western Arctic Ocean | collected... | reverse complement strand
CCCACGTCGCCTCCGACGGGCTGCGCAACGCCACCTACGTTACTATCACCACCGATTCCGGCCTCACCGGCTTGGGTGAGGCCTACACCGCCGGACCCGATCTCGCCGTCGCCGAAACCATCCGCTACATGGGCGAATGGCTTATCGGGCAGGACGCCACCCGCCGCGAGCGTCTCTGGGCCGAGTGCTATCGTGGCCTCCGCTTCCCGGCTGGCGCGGTCGGCTGGGCCGCCATCAGTGGCATCGACCTCGCCCTCTGGGACCTCGCCGGCCAGGCCGCCGATCTGCCTGTCTACCAGCTCCTCGGTGGCGCTTTTCGAGACCGCGTCTGGGTCTATCACGATGTCGTCACCGGCGAGCCCGCCACTATGGCCAACGAAGCCCGCGCCGCCCACGACGACCATGGCTTCACCGCCTTCAAACTCTTCCCCTACGCTACCGAAGACGACTCCCTCCCGTGGCGCGCCATCTGCGATCTCGTCGTCGCCCGCGTCGGGGCCGTCCGCGCCGCCCTCGGCGACAACGCCGAGATCGGGGTCGACTTCCACGCCAAAATCGAAGAGCCCGCCCGCGCCGCCGAGCTCGCCCGCCTGCTCGAGCCCTACCGTCCCTTCTTCATTGAGGAGCCCATCCGAGCGGGCAACCACGATGTCATGGCCGAGACCCGCCGCCTCTTCAACCTCCCCCTGGCCACCGGCGAGAGCCTCTACGGCAAGCACGAATTTCAGGCCCTCATCGCCGCCGGGGCCGTCGATCTCCTCCAGCCCGACCTCCTTCTCTGCGGTGGCCTCACCGAATTGACCAAAATCGCGGCCCTGGCCGAAGCCCACATGCTCTCCCTCATCCCGCATAATCCCTTCGGCCCCCTCACCACCCTCATGACCGCTCATTTCGGCGCCGCCTGCCCCAACTTCGTCCTCATGGAGCTCCCCCAGGTCGGTCTGCCAGGCAGTGCCGAAGAAAAGGCCCAGCGACTCCGGCGCTCCTTCGTTGAAACCGATTTCGAAGTCTCCGACGGCCACCTCCCCCTCCCCCCCGGCCCCGGCTGGGGCGCCAGCCTCAATCTTGACAACATCGCCAAACATCCGTATCAACCCTGGCGCCGGCCGGTCCCCGTGAAGGCCGACGGCGGCTTCGGCTTCTACTAGGAGGCGCCCCGTGAGCTTTAGTCCTCGTTTCTCCGTCGGTCTTTACCAGCACCTCTCGCCAGACCACATGGACCAGCCTTCCAACGACGAGATCGACCGGGCCTTCATCCGTCTGGATGGAGTCCCCGACCTCGCCGCCGTCGAGTTCTTCTCCACCACCACCGTCACTCCCGACAACGCCGCCCACGTCAAACGCCGGCTCGACGAGCGCGGCCTCACCTGTTCCATCGTCCATCACGGCGAGCCCTACATCCGCGGCCAGTTCCCCGACTCCGCCCTCACCGCCCCCGGGCCCGATGAGCGCCGCGCCGCCATCGACATGTGCCTCCGGGCCGTCGAAGTCGCCCGCGCCCTCGACGGACTCGGCGTCTACGTCTTCACTCCCATGGATGGCGCCGACTATCCCTTCCAGCAGGATTTCAGCGCCGCCCGCGAGTACACCATCGAAGCCCTCCACGAGATCTCCGAGGCCGCCGGCGACCTCAAAGTCGCCCTCGAATTTCGTCCCTACGCTCCCCGCGGCTGGGCCAACGTCGGCTCCGTCAGCAAGTCCCTGGATTTCATCAACGCCGTCGACCGACCCAACCTCGGCATCCAGCTCGAGGTCAGCCACACCCTCATGAGCCTGGAAAATCTCGCCCAGGCCGCCTGGGAATGCGCCCAGCGCGACCGCCTCTTCCACGTCCACCTCAACGACACCCAGCTGCCCCAGGACCTCTCCACCATCTTCGGCACCCAGCACTTCTGGGAATGCCTCGAAATGCTTTACTGGCTGCAGGAAGCGGAGTATCCGCACTACCTCGGACTCGACGTCGTCTGGACCCGCGAGGACCCGGTCCGCGCCGGCACCCAGTTCATCCGCAATACCCAGTTCATGCTCCGTATCCTCGATTCCCTGGACCGTCCCGCCATGGCCGCCGCGATCGCCCGCAACGATATGCTTGGGACCCAGGAAATGCTCTGGAAGGCCCTCCGTGAAACGTCCTGAAGCAACTCATTCCGCGCCTACCACTCAGAAGAAAGTGCCTGTGGCACCATGAAATTAGGCATTTCCCTCGCCTGCTACCGCTGGGTCATGTATCCCTACCTGCGCCGCGACCGACCCGAGCACAAGTCCCTCGGCCGGCCCGAGCCGTACCTCCAGACCATCACCGGGCCCGGTCCCTCCGAATTGCCTCGCAACTGGCTCATCGACCGCATGGTCGATCTCGGGCTGGAATCCCTCTATATGGGCACCGCCTACCTGGACGACCATGACGACGCCCGCTCGTTTCGCGATCGGATGGCCGCCAACGAACTCGAACTCATCGGCGGACTCGGCCTCACCCTCGCCGCCGCCGAAGACGAATGGCGGGCCGGACTCTTCGAGCAAGCCGTCAGCGACATCCGCCTCCTGGCCGCCGCCGGAGCCACCTTCGCCGCCGCCGTGAACGACCGGCCCGACAGCCTCAACCACTTCATAAAAGATCCGTCAATCGACGAGCAGATGGAGCGCGCCATCCGCAACTTCAGTAGCCTCATGCCCGTCTGCGAAGAAGTCGGCCTCAAGCTTGCCTTCGAGAACCATCTCGACTACAGAATTTCCGAAGTCGTCCGCGTGGTTCAGGGCGTCGACTCTCCTTACCTGGGCATTAATTTCGACACCGGCAATCCGGTCGCCGTCATCGAGGACCCGCTCGTCGCCGCCCGCGCCGCCGCTCCCTACTCCATCAACGCCCATCTCAAGGACTTCCGCATCCAGCCCGCCACCGGCACCGGCGAGCCCCGCATATTCTGGACGCCGCTCGGACGCGGCGACGTGCCCTTCGACGAAATTCTCACCGTCCTCGCCGAAGGCGCGCCCGACCCCGGCACCCTCTCCGTCTGCATCGAAGTCGCCCCGCCGCCCGAGCACGACCCCGAAGTCTGGCTCCGCGCCAGCATCGACTGGATACGCGAGACCTTCCCTCAGCACTTCCCCAACCAGGGGAGCGCCGCATGAAGCTCGGACTCTCCCAGGCCACCTATCGTTGGGTCTGCTACCCGTGGCTCCGCTTCGACGTGCCCGAATTCCGTTACTCCGAGCGCCGCCTGCCTTACTTCATGTCCGTCGACCCGCCCGACACCGACGGCCCGCCCGTCGACTGGCTCGTCGACCGCGTCCTGCAGCACGACCTCACCTCCCTTTATATGGAATCCGGCTGGCTATCCGACGACGGCATCTCCTCCAGCTTCAAGTCCCGCATGCAGGCGAGCGATCTCGCTTTCATCGGCTCCTGTTCCGCCAATCTGGCCGCCACCGAAGAGGAGTGGGGCGACCCCACCTATCCCCTCCCCGCCGAAGCCCGCGAGCGGGTCGTCTACCGCTCCACCTCCGGCGACCACGGCTGGGCCGGCGGCAGCCAGTTCGAAGTCCTGGTCCGGGCGATGGAACTCGCCGCCGTCGCCGGGGCGCGCATCATTAACGTCGTCCACGATGTCCCCGCGCGGCACAATCACTTCACCAAAGAGCCTCCCATCGACCGCCAGATCGAGCGCATGATCCGCAACTTCCGCACCCTTGTGCCCGTGGCCGAAAGCCTCGGCATCGTCATGGCCACCGAGTCCCACATGGACTATCGCTGCGCCGACCTCCTGGCCGTCATGGAAGCCGTCGATTCCCCCTGGCTGCGCCACTGTTTCGACTTCGCCAATCCCATCACCGTCATTGAAGACCCGCTCGACGCCGTCAAGCTGGTCGCCCCCTACACCGTCGTCACCCACATCAAAGACATGCACGCCCGTCCCATGACCCATCTCGGCGAGCCGCGCTTCTTCCACGCTCCCATCGGATCCGGAGACGTGCCAATCGAGGCCATCCTCGAAGTCCTCCAGTCCGAAGCCCCCGACCCCGACAATCTCGAGCACTGTCTGGAAATCGTCCCCACCTCCGAATACGACCCCGAGGCCTGGCTCGACGCCAGCCTCGACTGGCTCCGCGCCAACTGCGCCAAATTTTGGAACTAGCCGGCTCCGGCCGGGAATGGAGATAACCATGGCACCGCCCACCGCCCGTCCCGTCATCACCCCCTGGGTCAACCCGGTCACCCGCGCCTTGAAGGAGGGCAAGGTCTGCGTCGGCGCCTGCAGCATCGCTTTCGGTAGCGCCGTCACCGCCCAGATCTTCGGCGTGGCCGGATTCAGTTTTAACTACTTCGATCTCGAGCACAGCCAGACCTCCATCGAACAACTCGGCGGCATGTGCACCGCCTCCAAGCTTGCCGGCATCGTCCCCATCGCCGGGCCTTCCAGCATCGGCGACCACCTCATCGGCCGGCCTCTCGACGCCGGCGCCATGGGCGTTATCGTCCCCCACGTCTCCACCGCCGAAGAGACCGAGCGCATCGTCCAGTACGCCCGCTACGCCCCCGTGGGCATCCGCGGCCTCATTTCGCCCGGCATCCTCACCGGCTTTGAATCCCCCGACGGCTCCGACTGGGTGGAGTCCCAGAACCGCGAAATCCTGGTCGCCATCAAGGTCGAGAGCGGCACCGGCATCGACAACATCGAAGAGATCGCCGCCGTGCCCGGTCTCGACGCCATCCTCATCGGCCCCGGCGATCTCTCCACCACCCTCGGCATTCCCGGCCAGACCGGCCATCCGGACGTCACCGATTGCATCGAACGCATGCTCGCTGCCGCCAAGAAGAACGGCGTCGCCGGCGGGCCGCACGTCGGTACCGCCGCCGATGCTGAAGCCTGGGCCGACAAAGGGGCCACTTTCATGAGCCTGAGTTTTGACGGTGGTCTCCTATTGGACATCTCCACCAGCGCCGTTCAAGACTCCCGCCGACGCCTCGGCGACCGCATGCTCTGATGCGATCCTTCCAAATAGGCCCACCCTCTTCGTGATCAATCGCCTCGACTTCACCGTCACCGAACTCGACGGTTCCTCCACGCCGATATCGGTGGAGGTGCAGGCCGTCCGCGGCGCCGGCCTATGCGGTCGCGATCGCGACCCCGTCCGCCGCGAGCAGGACCGACGCCGGGCAGCTGGCGAGCCTTGGAGCTCCAGCGACCCGTTCACCTACCGCATCGGCCGCTACCTGGTCACCACCGCCGACCGCATCGAGGTGCAGGGACCCCTCACTGGCGGCGAAGCCGAAGCCGTCGCCATCTTCACCGGCGACCGGATTCTCATCGGCCTCGGCAGCGATCAGTGCGACCGCGAGCTCGACCCCTTCTTCCTTGAAAAGCCCAAGCAGCTCTGTCCCCACCCCCTCGGTCCCGAAGTCTGGCGCTACGACGACGTCCGCGACCACTGGGACGACCTGCGGATCGAGGCCGACGTCGAAGTAAAGGGCCACTCGCTCGCCCTCCAGCGCTTCGACCTCTCCGGGCTCGTCACCCTCGACATGCTCCTGGAGTCGGACGCCATCCAGACCCGTCCCGACGGCACCATCTTCTTCTGCGGCACCGGCGGTGCCGTCCCCGAAGCCGAAGCCGAGATCGCCCGCCTCGACCTTCCTCCCGAGACCATCTCTGGCGTCGGCGATGTCTTCCGCATGCGCCTCTACGACCCGGTTCTCGACCGCGAAATTCGCCACGCTTATCATGTCGATGTCCTGGGCGACGATCTGGCCGACCGCCGCCCCACCGCTCACGCCCTATTGCTCCAAAAAGGTGGCGAATCCCCGTGAAAATCACCGGCGTAAAACACTTCGCCGTCAAGGTCGGCTTCCGCTGCCGCTTCATCGTCAAGATCGAGACCGACGCCGGCATCCACGGCCTCGGCGAAGCCGGCACCGCCGGCCGCGAACGCGCCCTCGGCGGAGCCATCGACCATTTCCGCGAATTCCTCATCGGCCAGGACCCGCGCCGCATCGAGGACATCAACCAGGTCCTCTACCGCTCCCAGTACTTCGAAGGCGGCACCATCATCACCGCCGCCGCCTCCGCCATCGACATCGCTCTCTGGGACATCCTGGGCAAGCATCTCGATACCCCGGTCTGGCAGTTGCTCGGCGGCGCCACGCGCCGCGAAGTCACCTGTTTCGCCGATCTCGTCTCCGGTGACGGCGACAACTGGGCCGACCGCGCCGCCGATCTCGTCGAGAAGGGTTGGGGCACCATCCGCTGCCCTTCGGGCATGCCCGGTAAAACCCTCGACGAGATCGGCGCCACCCTTTACGAGCCCTGGGAATCCATGCGATGGATCGCCGAGCGCCTCCGCGAGGTCCGCGCTCGCGTAGGTCCCGGCGTGCGTCTGGCCGTCGATTACCACCACCGGCTCAGCGTCGCCGACGCCGCCGAGTTCTGCCGCATGATCGACGACGTCGGCCTCATGTTCCTCGAAGAGCCTATCCGCGCCGAGAGCCCCGATGCCTACGCCGCGCTCCGCGCCATGACCTCCATGCCCTTCGCAATCGGCGAGGAGTTCTCCGGCATCTACGTCTTCGCTCCCTTCATCGAGCGCGGCCTCTGCAACTACGTCCGCCTCGACCTCTGCAACGTCGGCGGCTTCACCTCCGCCCGCAAGGTCGCCGCCATGGCCGAGGCCCACTACATCGACGTCATGCCCCACAACCCCCTCGGCCCCGTCTGCACCGCCGCCACCGTCCACTTCAGCATCGCCATTCCCAACTTCTCTCTCCTTGAGTACAACTGGGACGTGCGCGACCAGCCCGAAGACCTCTTCCCCACCGCGATGCACATCCAGGCCGACCGCTTCCCCCTCCCCACCGCCCCCGGCCTCGGCGTCGAGTTTAATGAGGACGCCGCGCCCGACTATCCCTTCGAATACTGGGAGGCGCCCCACTGGCGCCGCCGCGATGATTCCTACACCAACTGGTAGCCGGGAAGGAGTTTGCCATGGTCCTTGACAGCCGACGATGGGACGCCCGCTACGGCCGTGACCTGATCGCCGCGCATGCCTCCGAGTTCAACGACTACATCGCCATCACCTCACCCAGCGCCTGGGCCGTGGTCGAGCCTCATCTGGCCAACCCGCCGGTTCATCGCGAGTTCCACCAGGGGATGGGCGAGCGCTATCTCGACGATCTCCTCCCTCGCCTCCCCGACGCCGGCCAGGTTCTGGCCATCGGCGGCGGCAACGCCCTCGACGTGGGCAAGTACGTCGCCTGGCGAAAGAACCTGCCCCTGATAATGATCCCCACTATCGTCTCCACCGGCGCCGTTTTCCAGTCGCCCGTCGCCGTGCGCCGGGCCGATCGCTGGGAATTCTTCATGGAGACCGTCGCCCCCGAATACCTGCTCTTTGATTTTGGTGTCATCGGCGCCGCCCCACCGCACCTCAACCGCGCCGGCATGGGCGAATGCGTCTGCCAGTTCGGTGTAATCGGCGCCTGGCGCTGGTGGGACGCGCAGGGTTTCGGCGGGCCCCCGTTCGACCCGGACATCGCCGAAGGCACTGCGTCCTGGGTCCGCGAGCGCTGCGCCGAGTTCAGCGCCGACCTCGACGAAAACGGCCAGCCCGGCGAGACCGGCGTTCGCATCGCCGCCGAGATCAACCGGGAGCGCTACGACCTGCCCACCGTGAATGCCGTCGAGAGCCGCAGCATCGATCACCTCTTCATCATCGCCTTCGAGTGGGTCAACCGCCGCGAACTCATCCACTCCGAGGGCGTTTCCCTCGGCGCCCTCATCGGCGCCTACCTCTACGAATCCGACTTCGACGAAACCAAAGCCCTGCTCGATTCGTGCCGCGTCCGCTACCGGCCCGACGAGATCGGCTGTACCCTCGCCGAGGTCCGTGAAACGTTAGAGCGCATCAACGAGCCCGTCGGACCGATCGCACCCGAAAACTGGTTCCACCGCCGGAGCTTGAACGACGAAACATTCGACGCCATGATGGTGACCATAGAATCCCGAGGTTAGATACTCCATGAGCGCAGCCACAGAACCCGTCGTCCGCGTAGCCCTCATCGGCGCCGGCAGTTTTGGCCGTGCGATCGCCGGCATGCTCGCGCGCTTGCCCGAGCTCGAACTCGTCGGTGTTGCTGATGTCCACGCCGCCACCGCCGAGGCCTTTTCCACCGATTATGGCGTCCCGTCCTGGACCGATCACAAAGCCCTCCTGGCGGAGTGCGAATGCGACGCCGTCGCCATCTCTACCCCCCACAACACCCACCGCGACATCGCCATCGACGCCGCCGCGGCCGGCCGCCACATCTTTTGCGAGAAGGCCATGGCCATCAACGTCGCCGAGTGCAACGACATGATCCGCGCCGCAGACGAACATAACGTCCGCCTCATGGTCGGCCACAAGCGCCGTCTGCGTCCCGCCTACGTCGAAATCGAGCGTCTGCTCGACAGCGGCGAATTCGGCCAGCTGATGGCCATCAACGTCGCCGGCTACTTCGGCCGCGCCCTCACCGGCTGGTGGAACAGCCGCGAAGCCTGCGGCGGACTCCTCTTCTGGGCCGGCGTCCACGACTTCGACACCATCCGCAACCTCATGGGCGAGGTCTCCCGCGTCCACGCGGTCACCGGACCCAAGCTGTCTTCCTCGGTCACCGACTACGAAGACTCCATCGCCGTCAATCTGAATTTCGCCAGCGGCGCCATCGGCTCAGTCCAAGTCTCAACCTTCTATCCCATGGCCACCTACCGTACCTCATTCGATTACGAGATCGTATGCGAGCACGGCGGCATCGCCTACGACTCCCGCCAGGTCGCCATCCACCATCAGTTGCAAGACCAGCCCATGCAGACAACCTTCTTCGAAGGCTACGGCCACGACGTCGCCTACGACCTGGAATGGTCCAGCTTCGCCGCCTGGGTGCTGCGCGACGAGCCGCCCATCCTCACCGGCGAGGACGGTCTCCGCTGCATCGAGATCATGCAGGCCGCCTACATTTCCGTCGCCACCGGCGAAGCGGTTGACCTGCCTCTCGCCACCGACGACACCCGCCCCTGGGGGGCATAGCCCTCGTTCAATCTCCCCCTTGCCGTGGTCCATGGTCTTCATCGTCTCCGCGGCCATTGGTGTATAAAAACGCGGAGGACTCGCCCCCCACAACCGCCAGGGCCAGGAGAACGCGATGAAGGCCATAGGTCCAGGACAGGTACGGCTCCCCCGATGAAGTCCTGAGACTTGAGGAGATCGACACGCCCCGGATAGAGGACAATGAGGTTCTGGTGCGCGTTCACGCGGCCTCCGTCCATCCGGATATCTGGCATGCCGTCACCGGCTACCCGCGTGTCCTCCATCTCATGGGATCCGGGCTACTCAAACCGAAGAACCGGGTTCCGGGCATTGATGCGGCGGGAACGGTTGAGGCGATCGCCGCGAACGTAACCCGTTTTCAACCCGGGGACGAGGTATTCGGCGAGACCCTCAGCGGCCATCAGTGGCACAACGGCGGGGCCTTCGCCGAGTACGTGGCGGTTCCCGAAGACGTGCTGGCGCTGAAGCCATCCAACCTCACGTTCGAACAGGCCGCCGCTGTACCCACCTCCGCATTCATTGCCATGATGAGTGTTCGCGATCAGGCCCAGGTGGAGCCGGGGTAGAAGGTTTTGGTCAACGGCGCGGGCGGTGGCGTTGGGGTCTTCGCCGTGCAGCTCGCCAGGGCGTTCGGCGCGGAAGTCACCGCCGTGGACAGCACGGAGAAACTGGACATGCTCCGATCCATCGGCGCCGACCAGGTCATCGATTACACCCGGGAAGACTTCACCCGGAGTGGCGAGCGCTACGATTGCATCCTCGACATCGCCGGGAGGCATTCGTTCTCGGACTGCCGGCGCGTGCTCACCCGCAAAGGGGACTACATTCTCATCGGCCACGCTCACTACGGAGATTCGGGCGGTCGTTGGATCGGAGGCATCGCCACCATCCTCAAGCTGCTCGTGGCGTCACCGTTCGTCAGCCAGGGGATGGGCGGGTTCGCATCGGTGAAGAAGAAAGAGTGGTTGGGGGTCCTGACAGAGCTCATCGAAGCTGGCAAGCTCACCCCGGTCATCGACCGCACCTACCCGCTGAGCGAGGTCGCCGAGGCCATCCGCTCTAT
>Ga0310121_10006138_pt1 | contig 10144 bp, 12 predicted proteins | sample CB27_Tmax_986_MG_FD_203504 | JGI IMG/M metagenome (GOLD analysis project Ga0310121, IMG submission 203504) | Marine microbial communities from Western Arctic Ocean, Canada - CB27_Tmax_986 | ecosystem: Environmental > Aquatic > Marine > Oceanic | place: Canada: Western Arctic Ocean | collected... | reverse complement strand
TCGCTTCGACTTGCCGCGGCTCCAGGTTGAGCGTGTTGGAACTTTGGTGGGAGGCCCCTTCCTCAATGGCGCGAGTGTCTTGCGCCTGAAGCTGGCAGAGCGCCATAACCATCAACGCGACCGTGAGGCTGCCGCTTCCGTTTAAGCCGATGATGTGGTAATTCATCTTCGTCTCCCGTCTAGTAAGAATTTCCCGAACATTGTCCGCCCCTGAGGATGGTTTCGGCAACGCTCAACCCGGAGGGCCGGGTTCACTCAAAGCCTGGTGTCAAACCGATGCGTCTCCTTCAAGCTGGAGGCATAATTGACCTCGCGGATGGTTGAGTCAATGAGTTTTTCGAACCGGTCGAGGACGACCCTCACCGGGGCCTTTCTTCGTCCACCCTATCGGTGCGTGCCGGCGGTCGCGCGGGGCTCGGCTCGGCGGTCGGGTGAAGTTGTTCGCGACGAAGACCTCTACCCCCTCCCTACAAAAGGCTAGGGGTGGTGGGGTAGTGGGAGTCCCGGCTCGCGTGATTTTTATTCCGCCGGCTCTTTTGGACATAGGCGCACGGTGGAAACCGCCGCTACGGGCGTTTATGGGCGGTTGGGGCGCGAATTCCTGCGCGATTGGGTCCGCGACCGAGGCGAAAAGCAAAAGTTTTATTGCGGCGAAATCCCGAGTGGCTTCGTTTTGGAAGAAGGCGATATGCTCGTTGCGATGACTGAGCAGGCAGCGGGACTACTCGGCAGTCCTATCCTGATCCCTGAGTCCGACAAGTGTTTGCACAACCAGCGGCTGGGCCTAGTCACTAAGAAACCTGGCGTTCCCTGGAAAAATGAGTTCTTCTTCCACGTCTTCAACACGCAAAGAGTGCGGAAAGAGATTCACGATAGCGCATCCGGCGTGAAAGTGCGGCATACGTCGCCGAGGAAGATTAGCGATGTCGTCGTAACGTTCCCCGCATCTGAATCGGAGCAGGCCGCCATTGATTTGAATCTTCGACACGTTCGTGAAGAAACCCAACGCCTCGAATCCATCTACCAGCGCAAACTCGCCTTGCTCGACGAGTTGAAAAAGTAGCTGCTGCACCAGGCATTCAATGGAGAATTGACAAAGGACAATTGACAATGAAAGAGGGGGCGCTTCAGACGAAGTCGTTTTCGTTCGCGGTGCGGACTGTGCAGCTGTATAAGTACTTGTGCGATGATAAGAAGGAGTACGTGCTGTCGAAGCAATTGCTGCGATCGGGAACGGCGATTGGGGCTTTGGTGCGCGAGGCGGATCAGGCGGAAAGCAAACCCGATTTTGTTCACAAATTGGCAATTGCACTCAAAGAAGCCAACGAAACAGAATACTGGATTCTTCTACTTCGCGAAACTGAATACCTTACTGCCAAGGAATCGGAATCCATCTTTGAAGACAACAAAGAACTGCTAAAGCTGCTAACCAGCATCATCAAATCAACGAAGAGAGGAATGGATCAATGACCGTTGTCCATTGTCAACTATCCATTGACGGACGTGAACGAAGCCGAAACCCGCGCCGAACATAAGGAGGTCGTTTTGATTGGGGTTGAGGTGTTGCGTCCCAAAGGATTTGGGCGTATTCAAATGCGTCGGGTCCCGGATGTCTCAGGCGATAGCCTTGTGCCCTTCATCCGCGATGTGGCCGAGCCAGGCTCCGAGATTCTTACGGACGGTTGGGGCGGCTACAACAGCTTGACTGAACACCGCTACCTGCACGGCAGGACCGTGCTATCGGACAGCGGGGATCCGGCGCATGTAGCGATGCCAGGCGTGCACCGGATTGCAGCGCTCTTGAAGCGCTGGCTGCTTGGCATTCATCAGGGCGCCGTCAGCCGCAAGCATCTGGACTACTATCTTGACGAGTACACCTTCCGATTCAACCACCGCACCTCCAGATCACGAGCAATGCTCTTTTAACGGCTGATGCAACAGGCTGTTGCGACGGCCGCGCTACCTCACCGGCAGCTCGTCGATGGGAAATACAAAATGTAGAGGGCACTTGCGTTAAGTGGATACCCCCCTTTGCGAATAAACGGTCCCTTAAGGCTCCGGCCCGTCGGGCGTGGGCGTAGCCTCTTTGCGAATTACGCGGACGTCGGCAATGTCGACGACCGGTGCGCACTTCTTGATCAGATCGAATCCAACACCGGTGTAATGGCCCGCCGTGATGCTTCGTCCGTTGACGGGAGGCAGGGTGATCTCCTTCTCAAATCTCCGCCAATCCGTCGTGAGGGGACAGATCGCCGCCGGATCGGGTCGACCCTGGACCACGGCGACCTCCCCGGGCCGGCCTGCCGCCTCAAAGAGTTCGTAGCCTTGTCCCTTGACGCCGGCAATTCCCTCGGTCGAAGCATCGTAGCTGTGCCAAAGGATCGGAACCACCTCGAGTGTCCCGCTGGTGACGCGCCCATAAAAACTGAACACGACGGTTTCCCCCGCGAACCGCCGCACGTCCCGGATATCGAAATACTCGAGGAAAGTCATGCGGAAATCGTGAGCGTGGTGGGTCTCGCCGGGCCACGACTCGGAGGGGGGTGCGGTCCAATGGACCCTCAAGTGGCGCCGCGGGTGGCCGGGCGCTTCGGTCTGGCTGGGCGGGATCTCCACCACGTCGTAGGTTGCCGTCGCGCCGACCCCTGGACCGCCATACCAACCTTGCGGAAGGGAGCCCGGCGGCGTCCCGCGGGTGGTGGTCGTCACCCCCTGACCGGTATAACTTTCCCAAACACTGAAATCGCCGTTGATCACCGCGTTCTCGTCGGTTTGCCGCGGCTCCGTCAGCGATTGATCATTGGATCTGGATGCTGCCGTTGAGGGACTGGTCTCCTCGCCATCGGTCCGGCCCCCGTCGGCTCCGCGCGCGATTTGACCACTCCAAACCAACCCAACGGCCATGACAAACATCACTCGATTCATCATCGCGACCACCTTTCCCGGGAATGGGCACTCAGTCTGCTCCGCATTCTCCATGTTTCGTCCGGCACAGGCAGATGTCCCTTAAAACCAGATGAACTGTTCGTTAGCGGCGAATCGTTCGACGGCCTTGGTCCCGGCTTCTTCATCGCGATATTTCTCATAGAGTTGCATGGGATAGAGAACATTTTCGCTGAATCGAATCACCGTGTTGCCCCTCAACGGTATCTTCACGCGTTTGACCTTCGTGTCGCTTATCATCGTTGACACCGGCAGGTCGGACTCAATCACCCGTGTCACGGAATCAAATGTCAATAGTATCTCATCGCCGTGTCAAACCTCTTTAGAAATATCACCCCTAAGCCCACAATAGAAATGTCACCTTCCCGGCGTGTGTTGTTTTCGAGATACTGGCGTCCTCCGGCCGGAGGGTAGGGCAACGTGGGGACGCGACCCGAGCGCCGTGTCGGAGGACGAGGCAGGGGCGGGGCGGCCGTCGTGGGCTGTCCCACCTTCTCTTTTTAGCCCCCCCCTGCATTGGCCCCCATGCGATAAATCCCAGGGGGTCTGGGGGACGGGTCCCCCAGGGCGTTCCCTGCGCTGGTTCTATCCCCTGCACAAACATTCAGCGTTGAAGTTTGGTTGAAGCCGGTGCGCTGGCGGAAGCGCCGGGCCTTGGGATCAAACGGCTCGATCTCCAGATCGCGCCTCTGCCACTGGCAACGCACGACGCCGTCCATGGCGCGCCACAGCCTGACCTTGGCGCCGGGCCGGGATCTGCCAGCAGCGCCCCTCCAGAGATACGGTGTTGTCGCGCGCCACGGTGCGTTGGAAATCCACGCTGAAGGTCAATGCCAACCGGCACTGATCATGCGGGGCAAAGACCCGGTGAGCGTCGCGCACTCCAGCGCTGCTCCCGACCCAACGCCCCCTGCCTCTGCTCCGTCTTTTCTTTCTTCATGACCGATCCTCCTGATACCCCAAATTACCCAAAATCCGTGTCCAAGAAAATCGGAGCCGCTTTACGTGGACATATCGCCAATCTTGGCCTGTGACCAGTAGATGGTGCCGCCGACCCCACCGGCAAAGGGGGTCACCGCGATGGTCCAGGTCTCACCGGGGTCCAGGAGTTCGGTTTCCACCAGAACGTCGGTACGGTCGAATTTGGGGCCGTGGATGGCTTGGTCCCCCGCCGTCCGAGGTCCAGTGGTATTCGTAGAGCAAGGGGGCGCCATCGGGCGCCTGGGCGGGTTCGGTGACGACGAACGCCAGGGCAAATCCGCCTCGTGGTTGCGACGGGGGGTCGGGCAGGGGGAATGTGGTGTCGATTCGCCAAATTAGGGCAATATCGTCGATTGGGGTCTGTAGACCCGATTTCAAGCCCTATCGTGGATCAAAACCCTTGCATTGTGGAACGGAGGTGCCCAAAACATCTCATGAACCAGACAACGATGAACCGTTCTGGTTATAATCTGGAAAATACAGGTTAAATGAGAAGGCGGGGTTGTGAGATGAATGCAATCAGGCGGAATTGTTGTGGGGGGATGACGTTCGAGTCGATCATGGCGGTGACGTTCAACCTAATCGCGGCCTTCGGGGTTTGCGCGAGCGGGTTTTGCGCGGGTGGGCTGGAGTTTGCGGACACCACGCTGCCGGACGAGATACCAGTTAAGCCTCCCAAAGGAGAATGGACGGAGATCGAGATGCCGGCGACCGAGGACCTGGCGAGCTACGCGGAGCGGGCCGTGAACGCCGCCACGCGGCTGGTGGTGCCCGAGGCCGACTGGTCGGTCGTGCAAGTCGGTTACCTGGAACATCCCGGTATCCTGCAGGTTCAGGATGGCGCGCTGCTCAATATCAACGCCAAATACGCGGAAGCCCTCCCGTTGCTTCGCGGCATGAGCGGCAGCACGCAAAACTTGGAGATCGATGGAAAGATCATCGGCGCGATCGTCGCGGTTACTGGTGAGGATGGGTTCGCGTATCAACCCGTGCGTTCATGGGCGTTCTACGATCCGCGCGCCAAGACTGAAGGCAAACCGTTCAACGACATTTTCGGTGAAGGGCGTCAATTGCAGGCTTATGCCGTGTGGTACATGCACGATCGCAATCCACTCTGGAAAAAGCTTGCTGAGCGAAAAATCGATCGGATGCTGCAAATGGCAATCGAAAAGGACGATCGGACGCTCTATTTCTGGAAAGGGCGCGGTTATCATCCAGGCGACACGGATCCGCGGCAGGGGGAGATGCACACGGTTGCCGACGTAGGTGGGGCTCACACGCCCGAGCAGGGGATGGTCGGCGCGCCGGCGACCTACATGGTGGGTTGGACGCCGCAGGCGGCGATGAACTGGTACGTGTTGACGCGCACCGAACAGGCGCGACGCCTGGCCGAGGGACTGGCCGTCTATTTGCACCGACACGGCCGGATGATTGACGACGTGACAGGCGAATTCCTGGCCGTTCATCCCGCGCATATCACCCACTCGCTGTTCGCGAACCTGTGCTACGCGCTCGATGCGAACGATCGTGAAATGATCAAGTGGTGCCGCAAGGGTTATGATTACAATTTACGGCAGCGGCTTGACCGGGATCGGACCGGGATTATTCTAAGCGTCGATTCGGACCAGATTTCGGACATGGTTCATCTTGGCACGATGCTCAGCCGCGAGGGGATCTGGAATTATTGGGAGGACGTGGATCGCTGGGTGCGAAGCACATTTTTGCCGATGCAGTTGCGCGAGGAGGACATCAAGCGAGCGGTGGCGCGACCGCTGAAGCGTCGGGATTCTCTCGAAGCGGGTCATTTTCAGCCCGAAGACGGCACCGAGCGATTCCTCGGCGCCTGGATCTGCACGCTCGACAACCGTGGGGCGATCATCGGCGGCGGCACCGCCAACTCGTGGCGGGCATTGGCCTATGTCTGGGATTCGATCATGGTGGAGCGGGAGGATCGGCTAACCGTCAACTTGCTGTTCAACCGCGTCTCGCGAACGGCAACGCTAAAAAGTTGGCTGCCCTACGAGGGGAAGGCCGAGCTTGACGTCAAGCGTGATCTGAAGCAGGTTCGCATCCGTCTGCCCGAGTGGACGGACTGGAATGAAACTGTCTGCCGGGTAGACGGCGAAATGCGGCAGACCGCAGTGGACAACGACGGATACATCGAGACGGGGCCGGTTTCGGCGGGTCAATCCGTGAAGCTGGAATTTCCGATTCGCCAATGGACGATCAAGGCGGATCTTCGCGTTTCCAAGCGTATCGTTGAAAGCGGCCGCATGGACTGCACGGTGACCTTGAAAGCCAACACGGTGATCGATATCGACAAGGACGTCTGGTATCCGCTGGAGCTGAATGCCTCCTACCGGGACGGTCAGGCACGGCTGGAGACCAAGAAAGTTTTTATCTCCCACGAACATTTCTTCTGGTGAGTTATGGGCGGTGTTCCGGCCAGGGGCGAGACGCTGCGGCGGAACACGGGATTATCATGAATGGATACGTTCCATTCATGTAACCGACGCTTTCGCCCAGGCTGAGGGCCTCCTCACCGGGGCCTTTCTTCGTCCGCCGGCGGCGGTGCATGCCGGCGGTTGCGCGGGCTCGGCTCGGCGGGTGAGGTGAAATTGTTTACGACCAAGACCCCCTGGGGCCCCTCCGTACGAAAAGGCAGGGGGGGCGGGGTCGTCGGAGTCCCGGCTCTCATAATTTTTAGTTTCACTGTGATAACGCCGATCGGCCGTCAGGCGCTGCGGTGCCTTGCCAAACACCCGCCGGTGATCTTCGAGCGCGCGCGCCAACACCGCGCCGTCGCAAGGCTTGCCGTCAAACACTTCGTAGCGCGTGATCAGCCCCGAACGTCCCATCGCGATATCGAACTTGTGACCAAATTCGGCCTTGCAGCCCTTCTTGGCGCGGCAAATCACGTCGGCGCGCGTCTCGAAAATCGACACCTGTTTCTCGTCGGCCGGGACGTTTTCGCCCATAAACACGCGCCGACTCGCCTGATCGTAAACTTGCTCGGTCAACGGCGGCGCGTCCTTCAACTGCACGAGGATCCCCATGATTTCAACGTCGCACGGAGCGGCCGCCTCGCCGTCGATCGCATCGAGCACCCGCCGCGCGTAAGCGCGCATCTTCTGTTGATCGTCGAACGGTCCTTTGTAAAGCGCCTTGCATCTCTTCTCGATGTTCTTGCCCTTGCCCATCACGATCCGGCAAGTCCGCTTCTTGGCGGCGCGCACATGATTGCGGCACGAAATGCTAATGGAAATATGCGCGCGGACGGACGGGCGATGTCGCTCAAGAATGTCTAATGAAAATAGTCGCGGCCCGGCGTGGGCGCATGAACAGACGCCCATCGACGGGACGGGCGATGTCAGTCCGGGCCACGCTCGTGTCATGGCACGCCGCGCGGCCGCCTTCGACTTTTGTTTTAACGCCGAACCCCGCGATGGCTGCGTTGACCTTTCGCATCGTTTGGGGCAAGATCATTTTGATCAGATCGTTGAGCCGGGTGAAATGCGGAATCTTCTTGCCGTAAAAACGCGTGAACTTGCGATAGACGGGGTTGGCGTCGATCGGGTCGGTCAGCTCGCGATTATGCAGCCCGCGCAGTTGCATACAAGATGGCGCCGCGCAAGATCTGCTCGCTGGAGGCTGCGGGAGGGCGACCGTGCCCCGTGTGGGTCCCCTTGCACAAGTCCTCGTGGACCCCATCCCAAACCTCGGGCGCCTCGTCGAGCAGCGTGTCAATGGCCTCCAGTTCGGCCATGAGCGGATTCTTGGGATTGACCGCACAGACAAAGCTTTCGTACTGCAAGTCAAACAGATCATGATCGGTGTTTTCTTTTTTGCGCATGTTACGCCCCGGGCAGAAGCGATGGGAGCGTGAATGACTGGAATCACACGACTTATGATATCCTCCCGCCGGTAAAAGTCAAGTCCAAAATTCGCCGTATGATATTGAAATCATTAAGGTTAGTTTGTTTTATAATAGGAACTAATTCCTCTATCCGCCCCCGCGGCGTTAGATCTACGGGCTTTCATTCCCATCTATTGACAACTTTCTCCTAAATGTTTCCGGGAATGGGGCCGTAATCTATCCAAAATGGGCGTGGACTGGGGGGGGGGGGGGCGTATTCAGCTTGACTCACCATAAACGGTTGATATAATTGGTGATAGGTGGGATGGGTCATTAGCTCAATTTGGCAGAGCAGCGGATTCTTAATCCGTTGGTTGAAGGTTCGAGTCCTTCATGACCCACCATCTAAGGCATTGACCCTACAGGACTTATGAAGATCCGCTTTTGAACGCATCCGTTGGTTATTTCCTGCGCGTTCAAAATTCTTCAAAATAATCCCGATCTCTTCGTCGAGCGGTCTCGTCACATGGAGGCGGAATATCTCCATGTGGCGCTCCAATGCATCCACTTCGCCCATTGACGCACAGCTGAGACGTGGGAGGTAGTGTCGGGCCGTGACCGTTTTCGGGGCGTGACCCAAATACTGCTCCCACAGACGGGCCGAGGGCATCGAGAATCGGACACTCTTCGGTTGGACCCTCTCCCTTACACGACGCGACAATCTTGCCCAGCGTCTTTTTGATCCGCCGCAGGGTTTTGATCTTCTCCTCAACATCCGCGATTTTGGCTTCCGCCCGCTGCTTGACCTGGGCGCAGGTCGCTCTAGGATCAACCCGCAAGGTCAGCAGCTCCTCGATTTCTTTGAGCGAAAAGCCTAGCTCTTTACCGGTTTTAATGAACCGGAGACGGTCAATCACACTGGCTGGGTATTCGCGGTAGCGCGAGGCGCGACGTGGTAGCTCCTCGATTAAGCCTGAGCACTCATAGAAGCGGATCGTCTCCACCCCTACCCCGGTTTGCTTGGCGACTTGTCCGATTAGCATCGTTTCCACAAAGGTCATCTCCTCTATCTGCTTAATAGTCTACGGTCTGTAGTATACTACAGAGTCAAGCCCTTTTTTTGTGGATATCTACGATCGGCTCCAAATTCGGCTCCTCTCCCGCATCAGCCGATCCCTGATACCTGGAAAATCGCCTACTTTTCCTTAACCCGTTTACCGGCGAGGACCTCCACGGGGCCAGTTTCAACAGTAAAATAGCTTGACGCGATATGCAGCATCCCTCATAAAGTTCAGACGATGTTGTGCAAGCAAGCCATCGCCACCACCATCGCATTAGCGGTTTTCTTAGTTTCGTTCCACGTCGCCGTTGAACACGCCGGCGCTGAAATCTACAGATATCCCGTTGCCACGGATGCCAACCTACCTCACTCGCAAGGAGCCGGCCATCCGGCAGACGAGCACAGCTCGACCCCCCACGATTACTTCGGTGCTTTCCTAAAGCCCAATGGCGCGTCCGTTGGCGAGCTTCTCCTCGTGTTCGCGACGGCGCGGTTGCGGTCAACTCACTTACGGCCCACGTTAGACTTTCTCTTCCTGGCAGCCTCCCTCAGCGGGTCGATCCTGCCGCCCCCCCCCCTTGTTTCTCCGTCATCTATCTCTTCGCCTGTAAACCGTTTCTTCACATACTCGGACGTGCCTAGGGTCGAACTGTCTCCGGCTCAATCCTCTCGTCCACCCGACGGCCTGGGTCTTTTGCAGCTCAGCCTTTGATCAAACACACAAGAACAATAGGAGAATAACAAATGCCATCCAAGACAAACTGCGTTGCCCGTATTTCTTGCCTCGGCACGGGCCTGCTGATATTTGGCGCGCTTTCACAGATGGCTCATGCCCACGGCATGTCAGAGGCCGAAAAACAAGCCATTATCGAAGGGGGAAATCTGCGCTATCTGTGGCTCGGGGCAACGCATATGTTGTCAGGCTATGACCACCTGGCATTTGTTTTCGGGATCATCTTTTTTCTGAAGAGTTTCCGCGACATCGCCAAATATGTCACCGCGTTTACCGTTGGTCATAGCGTGACGCTGATTTTCGCCACTTTTAAGGCAATCCAGATTAACTACTTTCTTATCGATGCGGTGATCGGCCTGAGTGTCTGCTATATCGCCTTTGCCAACATTGACGGTTTCCAAAAATACCTCAATGTTAAACCACCGAATATGATGTTCATGATTATTGGCCTGGGGCTCATTCATGGCTGCGGGTTGTCCACCCGACTGCAGCAATTGCCACTAAGTGAGGACAACTTCGGCTTGTTGTGTAATATCATATCATTCAATGTCGGCGTTGAATTAGGCCAGGT
>Ga0310121_10006133_pt1 | contig 10152 bp, 6 predicted proteins | sample CB27_Tmax_986_MG_FD_203504 | JGI IMG/M metagenome (GOLD analysis project Ga0310121, IMG submission 203504) | Marine microbial communities from Western Arctic Ocean, Canada - CB27_Tmax_986 | ecosystem: Environmental > Aquatic > Marine > Oceanic | place: Canada: Western Arctic Ocean | collected... | reverse complement strand
CCATTGGAGAGGCCGCTTTCGGACAGCAACGGTTTGTTGTGACCTTTGTCGTCGATCCGAAAAGCCAGTCCTACCCCGTAGTCTTCAAATCCTTGTTGACCGACATATCCGTCCCAGTTTGAAATGTGGGTGTTGGGGTTTGCCACATACCATAGCGAGGAAAAAGACCGTGCTGGGCTGGTGAGATTGGTAATCGACACAATCGAGTCCCGCCTGTCGGGATCATCGGAGTCTGGGCAGACAGTCAAAAATTCTTCAAACGCGAACGCGGAGATTTCTTCGTCTTTCGGGAACAGACCGTTGGTTGTACCGGCGACGACCAAAGACTGTCCGATTCCCAGTTCGTCAACGTCTCTGGGAACCATGAGCGGGTCACAATGGCTGGTGTCGTCGTAATAGACTTTTACCGGAACGGAAAAAGCAAGTGATGTCAGTAGGCTTGCTACCAAAGGGGCAGAGAGAAACATTGCAAAGTGTTGTGAAAATTTCATAGGACCTTTTCCTTTTACATGGGGAGAGTGTGCAGTAAACGAGTCGCTAAATTGAACGGTTCTTTAACGACTTAAAACATGGACAGGGGTGTCATTACCTCGGAAATTGAAGACAAGTCTCTTCTTTTCACCGGAATCAAGTTAGAACTTCACAGCCTGCTGCGGTCAGTTCTTTGGAGTGGTTGTTGGTCACGCGATTTTGTTTAGTAGCCTGGCAACAAGCACGGTCTCTTCACAAATCCTCTAAAAGTGGCTGGGATGGGTGTTTCATAGGCGGTTTCCTCACTCGGGACCCGACTTGATTGGAGGGCCTGTGGTGGAAATCAAGATTTTGGGCCTCTCCCCGACACTCGAAAGAAAAAATTTTTGTCGCCCCGACGAGTTGAGGCCGTTATTGCGGCCAGATTTCGCAAGCCCAGTACGGTACGAGACGGCTGCGGAGGGCCCGTAACCACGGTCCGGTCGGAACGGTGAGGCCTTTTTCAGCAATCTGTGAAAACGTCGCATCCAGTTCCCGCAGGGTGCCGACACGGTGTATCCCACAGGGGGCCAATAACGATTGCTGGCGGTAACCGGGTGGTCTGTGACTTCCGAGTGCAGTTTCACAAAAAATCCCCGCGTCATTTGCATGACACGGGGAAGTGTTAACCAGTTTTACTGTCGGAATTGTCTGGCGAATGTTTTAAGTTTTCTCGAAACGTGGGCGTGCCACCGCAGGGGGTCAGGCAAGCCGCTGATTCCTTCGGCCAGGTTTCAAGCCGACGGTCAAGACCAGGCCGAGTCCGACCATGACCAGGCTGGAGGGTTCAGGGACACCGATGCGAATCGGGTCGGGATCGAGGTGCCACTCGACGGGCAGATCGATAGCCCTTGACCAGGGGTTACCGGTAAATGACAAGAAGTTGACCGGCTTGATCGAACTGGCAATGAGGTCCTCTGCAATTTCTGCTTCGGAACCGAGGCCGTCCTCAAATTCAAAGGAGAAAACTGTGCCAATAAGCTGTTCGGGCGTGGCGCCGAACGAGTCAATCGCGGTGAACAGGTCAACGTCGATTCCAAAGCGGAACGAGTCTCCGGTCGTGAACGAGTCTACGGCAAAGTCAATCGTCAACAGTTGGCTACCATCAGTATCGCCGCTGGGGGTGATATCGGCGGCGTTCAGGCCAACCAGAGAGCCAGGATCGATTGCAAACGCGCTTCCGTCGATGCCGGGGGTAGCATTTGTTGGATCGAGAAACGCATTTACGGGACTCAGATCCATCGTGAGGCTCGTCAGGGACATGCCCACCGGGCCACTGGAGAAATCGACCAGGAAGAAGTCATTGACACTGTACGGGGTTGAGCCGTTCGTATCGACGAGCACTTCGGGGACGGTATTGAGAAACGGCGATGTACGCAGTTCGGTAATTTGGGCATCCGTGAGCTGACTGAGGTTGTCGCCGTCGGGAGTAATGTGGCCAATGCCACCGGGGACGTCTCTGGCACTCCCGCTTGTGACGAGATTATTGGCACCACCGCCACCAAAATCGCTGTGGCCAAGTCCCAGATTGTGTCCCAACTCGTGGGCGACGGTGTCAATCCGGCCAACACCCCCGTTGAAGTTTTGCACCGCCGTGCCATTGATGGCGACTCCGTTAGCGCCGTTATAGGCTTCCCCATAAAGGACGAACCCGGGGCTGGTTGGCATGTCTTCGACGAACCACATGTTGATGGTTGACGGATCGGCGTGCTGTCCACTACCTGGCACGTCGAGATCTAGGACCGAAGAAGAAGACAACAGCGCCGTATCGTTTAACTGGGTGGTTGGCAGAAAAATTGGGGCGACACCTGCCTGGGCATAGATTTTTTCAGTCTCTGCCTGGAACATGGGAGTTGGGGCACAGCTGCCTCCCGCGTCGTTACAGACCTGGATTGGCTGGACCGTAAAAAAGCGGTCGATAACCTGAGCTTGTGCGGTTGTCGCAACCAGCGTAACTGCCACCACGATCGCACTAACGGTTCGCACCAGTTGGCGGGCGTGGTTGGGAGTGAAGGTGGCTGGCGCCGCGGGGATGCTGCTTCCCAGCGGTGCTTGTCGGCGACGCGTGCCTCGCCGTAAGACAGGACAAACCAGACCGATCGCCAGTAAAACCAACGCACTCGGTTCGGGAATGGGAATGCCAATAATACTACCTGACGATTCTCCACCCACGAGCGAACCACCAGCAACGCCGATCGACGTGAAACTTGCCGCGTCGAGTCCTAATCTGCCGGAGTCATAGTCCTGAACCACGAATCTCCACGTTTCACCTGGTTCAAAAATTCCATTGGCGATACCACTCTCTTCCAGTAACGGTTGGTTGTGACCTTTGTTGTCGATCTGAAAAGCCGCTCCCATCCCAGAATCTTCAAATCCTTCCTGACCAACCTGTCCGTCCCAGTTCGAAATGTAGGTGTTGGGGTTCGCCACATACCACAGCGTCGAAAAAGACCGTGCTGGACTGGTGAGATTGGTGATCGACACAATCGAGTCTGGCAGGTTGGGATTATCGGAGTGTGAGCAGACAGGCATATAATTTTCAATCGCGAACGCCGAGATTTCTTCGTCTCTCGGGAACGGGCCGCGAACAGGATCCGACGGATCAATTGGGTCCGTTGGCACTCCTGGCACCCCGGGATCTACCGTAAGTACGGGGTCGGTAAGATCTGAGTTGATTGAAAGGTCAATGGTACCGGGGACGTCAATAACGGGAGGATCCAACGGGGGATCGAGCGGGGGATCCAGAACGAAATTGGGTCCGATTCCCAGTTCGTCGACGTCTCTGGGAACCATGAGCGGGTCACAATGGTCGGTGTCGTAGTAAAAGACTTTTACCGGAACGGCAAAAGCAAGTGAAGCGAGAAGAATTGCCACCAAAGGCGTGGCGAGGATCGTGGTAAGTTTGTGTGAGAATTTCATGGGACCTTATTCCTTTTCCTTAAGGGAGTTTTGCGACAGGAGTCGCTAAGTTGAACGGTTCGTTGACGACTTAAAACAGGGATAGGGGTGTCATTGCCCGGGTGTTTAAGAACAGGTCCCTTCTTTTCACCGGATTCCAGTTGGAGCCTGATGGCCTTCTCCAGGGTGGGGCCGGTGCCGTGGGCTGGACATTTTTTGGGTGTGGTTGTTACCGATCACGAAATGTGTCGACCATCAACCACTGTTGTTTGTTGGTTACCAACAGCCACCGATCGGAGGAGTCCGTGTGTTGGTCATGCGATTTTTCTCGGCAGACTGGCAACAAGCACGGTCTCTTTGCAAATCTTCTAAAAGTGGCCAAAAGTAGGTATTTCATAGGCGGTTTCCTCACTGGGGACACGACTTGAGCAGACGGCCTGTGGTGGAAATCAAGATTGCAGGTCTCCCCCCGACAGGTGGGAAAGAAAAATTCTGTCACCCCGACGTGTTGAGACTGTAATTACAGCCAGATTTCGCAAGCCCGGAACGACACGAGACGGCTGCGGATGGCCTGAAACTACGATTCCCGGCGGAACGACGCGGCCTTTTTTCAGCGAGCTGTGAAAACGTCGTATCCAGTTCCCGCAGGGTGCCGACTGCATGTGTCCCGCTAAGACTCCCGGTTGGGAAAACACGGGTACGACCAGCGGGTGGTCGGGGAATGCGTCAACAACACGTCTGCGGTCCAGAAGGGCCTACAGGTTGCCCAGGGGAGTACGCCCGGAGGAGCCTTGGCGAGATCTGCGCCTTGTCGTTTTCGCTTGCAAATTACCGATTTGGATCGGGTTGTCCTGGGCGAATGGGTGGGTCAGGGGCCCAATAACGATTGCTGGCGGTAACCGGGTGGTGGCAGAAAGGCAGCCGGGCTGAGCTGATAACGGGTCGCGCCCCGCAGCGTGGTTTCGGTATCGGTATTGCCGTCGGACTGATAGTCTCGACTGGCGACCGGAAAACCGTTGACGTTTTTCAGAGAGGCAAAGATGTTATCTTCGAAAGAGCTACCGGAGTCGACTGGTAGCGACTGATTGATGTTTTGAACGAACTGTGCCATTGCGGTAAAAACGGCGGAAATTTCCCGGCCACCGTCCACGTTGCCCCAGTCCGTGATCCAGACATCGCGAACCTTGGTCCCATCGCGGAGGACTTCATGCCGAACGCACGGATAGCCATTAACCCGGGTTCGTTCTCCGGTATCAACAACGGTGATCGCCGGCGGGTGAGTTGCCGGAGGCTGACCGGTGATCAATTGTTGCACGATTGCTTGACCTTCGGCCGGGTTTTGTAGTGTGAGTTGTCCGGCCTGGTTGATGGTTTGCTTGATTTGTGCAGACAGAGTTTGGAGGGTTTGGAGGTCGATCACGAAGTACGTTTCTGTCCGGTAGTTAACGACGCACACCTCCTGGGAAGCGCCTCGATAAATCAGGCGACCTCCAGGACCGTAATGATCGCCGTCGATTTCCATCGCAAAGTTGCCTCCGTCGGCAACCATCAGCACCGTCTGAAGCGGAGAAGTTGCAGGGGCGTAATCGCGGGATTCAAATTCAAAGACCACTCCCGCCTGTCCAGCAATGCCCAGGCCAAGGGCGACAAGAAGTGACAGGCAAACGGCGTGCATGGCAGGGATTTCCTTTCCTGGTCGAAGTCCTGCCCGGTTTGTGGTTGAGCAGGATGGGTGCAGGCTACCTGAGTCTTCCGTTTGCGGGCAAGCCGACTTGCGGCCGCCTGGGGTGCTAGCGTGCGGATGAAGACGGCGTGGGCAGGTGAGCTTTTTAAAAGTCACCTGCGAACGTCTGGCAATGTGGACCACCACTTCAAACCCAGGTTGCGGGGTGTACTTGTCGTCGGCCTGGCAAGGGAAGGGAAGGGCCGGTTATAACGGGGCGGCATCCCGGGGGCTGGGAAAAAATTTGAAGATTTGCTCAACGGGCGAGTTTGACACAGGCTGTTTATGGCATAGGGTTCACTGTGAAGGCGAACACGTTTCGCCTAACAACAGCTTCTCTTTTCCTAGTTTGCCGTTCGGCGTTCCGATTCCTGATCAGACCAGAGATTCGGGTAAGGCTACAGCGTGTTGGGCGAAGAGTCGCCGTAATGAGCCAAAGGGCCTGTTGTGTCGTCATCCTCAAAAAAGGGCAAACCGGCCGTCAGGCTGGGACGCAAATCCAAGAGTTTGCCGATGTGCAAACTGCCTGGTACCCGAAAGGATGTTGGCAGTTGCCTGTGGCAACACCCGGTCTGCTTCCGACGGCCACCAAGGGGTTGACCGACGTGCGTGTGATCGGTTTGGGCAGGACTTTTACCAGCGTGTTTCAGGTCCGTCGAGAGGGAGTTTTCGACCGCTGGGAAAAGTCGTTTACCGGGAATGAACTTTTTTGAAAGTTCCCATCACTTTTGTTGGGTGTAGGCCTGCACGGCCCACACTGGGAATCGGAGGATACAATGAAGAAGCTCGCAAAGAATGTGCAACGTTTCCTGGTCTCGGAAGATGGTCCCACGGCAGTTGAGTATGCCGTCATGCTGGCCCTGATTGTGATTGTTTGTTTGACCGCAATTCGTTCAGTTGGAACGAGTGCCTCGGACGCATTCACAAATATTGCAGCTCAATTGGGCGGCTAACGCCCGACTTACTGGCCAACACCCTACATGCGATTGAGTCACCGACCCCCCTCGGCAACGTGTTTCGTTGCTGAGGGTTTTTTTGTCACATTGTCGGTTTTTATGCTGCAAGGCGTGGGACTTGTAAAATACGCACATTCGTTCGTTTTGGTGGGGGGCAGCGTGCGGATTCGCGTCGCCGTCACACGGTTTCCAGCGAGGTGCACATTAATCGCCTGTCGAGAGGCCATTTGTAACCTACGCTTTTGTTAGCAACGGTCACGGCGTGTGTGGCCTGCAGCTTGCAAAATTTGCAGCTTGAAAAACTCGTAGTTGGAGCCCAGGCGTGTACTCTGTGTTGCCCAGCGAGGTTTTCAGTTCGGCCGTGGAAGTGGCGTGCTACTTTTTCACAGCCGTAACTGTCGTGTTGAGCTTTTTCTTCGGCCTGCGTGTCTAGCCTTATGCAACGCTGTACGCACAAACCACGAATTCTCCTTCGTGAACAGACCAAGAAATGTTTGGAATGGAACCGTTAAGCGAAGCGATCGTTGAGAATTGGCCCATTTGGCTGGTCACTGTGACCCTGATCGTGGCGGCTGTCATCGATGGTTTGAAGTTGAAGGTTCCGAACTGGCTGACCTTTCCGATGATCGTATCGGGTTGGGGCTACAGCGCTGTGCTTGCTGGCTATCCCTGGTGGGAAGGTTTGCTTTACAGTCTGCTGGGCACGGCTGTTGGCTTGCTTTTGTTGCTACCTGCCTACGCTATTGGCGGAATGGGTGCCGGTGACGTCAAACTGATGGCTGGAATTGGTGCCTGGGTATGGAGCGCGGTTACCATCTACGCTTTTGCGTTTTCGGCACTCACCGGCGGTGTGATTGCAGTGTTGATGGTGCTTTCCCGCCAGGCGTGGAACAAACACCACCGACAGTTCTGGATGATTTGGCACGAAATTTTGTCCATCCAGGATCCAGAAAAGCTATCGGCGATAGCAGCCCGGCGGAAGCCAGCGATGCTGCTGTTGCCTTATGGGATTCCGATCGCCATCGGAACAATCGCGTACTTTTCTCTCACAGGAATGCTCATTTAACAGCGGTTACCGGAAGTCCGTGGGCAGAGAAACCCTGCTCGTAGCTTTCTGGCGATACGATTTGTTGGGACTTTGCCTTTCCACATTGTATCGATCATGTCGAAGAAACTGATAAGGTAGCGACTGCCTTTTGGGCCGAGATTTTTTGTCAAAGCATCCGTTCCGCGGAATTGTCAGTCGCAGCCACGAACGGGGGGGTGTGCCATGCGAACCAAATCTCTGACTCTGCTCGCCCTTGCCGGGGGATGCGGTATCGTGGCCTCGATCGGAATCAGCCAGGTGTTGGACAACCACCAAACCCAGCTGATGGTTGAAACGAAGCCAATTTACGTTGCCCTGCACAATATCAATCTGGGCGATCCGATCGACCCGTCCATGGTTTCGTTCCAGGACTGGCCCAAGGACAAGATTCCCCGCGGAGCCATTGCCCAACTGGAGGATTTAGAAGGTCGACGCCCACGAACAGCGATTATTGAAGGTGAGCCCATTCTCGAGGCCAAACTACTTGCTGCCGGGCAAATTGCTGACCCGATTTCACAGATCCCTACCGAAATGCGGTTGGTGACGATTGCCGTCGACGCCGAGACCAGTGCCGCTGGGCTGTTGAGCCCCGGCGATCGCGTGGACATACAGCTTTTTGTCCGGCGCGATCCCCGCAACGGCATCCACGAGCCGAAAACAAAAACCATCCTGCAGAACATTCGGGTTTATGCGGTTGACCAGGCAGTCCATCGTAGCGCCGAAGGCGACGATGTCCGCACGATTGCCAAGACCATTTCACTGCTGTTGACGCCAGAGCAATCCGGCAAGGTGAACCTGGGTGAAAAAGTGGGCGAGATCAGCTTGATTCCCCGTAACCCCGACGACGAGAGTGTGGTTGCCTGGACAGAAATCACGCTCGACGAGCTCTTGAACGACGGTAGCCAGCGCAACAGCCGCAAAAAAGAACAGCAACCAGTCGACCATCAGGATCAAGTTTCCGCGACGCGGTCAGGTAGCTTGTTAAGGGCTGTTGAAAGTACCCTACCGGAGCCAGAGGAGCCTTTCCGCATGGAAATCGTGCTGGCGGATGTGGTCACCGAACAACTCTTCGATGCCGAAACCGGTAAACCCATTCGAACTGGTGCACGAACGGTCGGCAGACCGCAGCCAGTGAGTCCAGGTTCGGGAGTTTGGTCAGGAATTGCGGCAACGGTCCCTTTGCCGGGCGGGCCAGTGGTCGGTGAAGGCAACTATACAGAAAAGAGGCTGGACGATTTTCCGATTGAGCTGGAAGGTGCGGAATGAACACGGGTGCAGAACTTTGCCAGCGGCCCCGCCGTCGTATTGCCGTAGATTCTCCCCTGGGGCGGTGACGATGATCGCACTGCAGGTGGTGCGAACACCCAAGGAAGTAGCAAGGAAGTAGCAAGGAAGTAGCAAGGAAGTAGCAAGGATGTACAAAACAGGTCATGGGGGGTGTGCCCACCAACGGGGCGACGCTCAACGCCAATTACTGGCCCTAGCCAGCCTGGTGTGGCTCTGCGGGAACGTGCTGCCGGCCGCTGTTGCAGAAAACTCGCTTGGGTTACCACGGTCCAACCCATCGATCATCCGTAAGGTCAGCGGTTTGAACGATAAGCTTGAGCTCACGACCAACACCAGTCGAATTCTTACGCTTGACAAGCGGATCCCGTTCGTCCAGGTGAACAACCCCGAATTGCTGGTTGTCACGCCGCTGTCTGACAAGCAAGTGCAGATCTCCGCCAAGAAACCGGGGGTCACTCAGGTCAACCTGAAAGACGAAGACGGCGTGTTTCACACGATTGACGTCTTGATCTACGGAGACGTCAGCGAGCTGAAACATGCCTTGAAGACACAGTTTCCGCATTCGTCAATCGATATCTACCGTTACAGCGAAAGCCTCGTCCTGAAAGGCTTTGTAGACCGCCCCGACTACGTCAGTCAGATCACGCAGCTGGCGGAAGATTATGCCCCGAAGGTGATCAACAACATCACGGTTGGTGGCGTGCAACAGATTCTGCTCAAGGTTCAGGTGATGGAAGTGTCACGAACGAAGCTCCGTCGTTTGGGGGTCGACTTTGCTCAAGTAAGTGGCAGTGGTGGATTTGTCAGTAGTAGCGTTAGCGGCCTGATTTCGGCGATTTCCCAAAATACGGCGGGGCAAGTTGAAGTTGCAACGAACGGTGCCCAGACGTTTGAGTTCGGCATTGTCGATGGCAACAATGTGTTTTTTGGTTTCCTCGACGCTTTGCAACAGCACAACATTGCCAAGATACTTGCCGAGCCAAACCTGGTTGCCCTGAGCGGACGTCCTGCCCGGTTCAATGTGGGGGGTGAGATTCCCATCCTTGTGCCGCAAAGTCTTGGGACCACGTCGATCGAATACAAACCTTTTGGGACACAGGTCGATTTCTTGCCGATCGTCCTGGGAAACGGCAATATTCGTTTGGAAGTACGCCCCCGGATCAGCGAGATCGATGCTTCGCGGAGCGTGACAATTCAGAACTCGGTCATTCCAGCACTCACGGTTCGAGAGGTCGATACGGCCGTGGAACTGAAGGCGGGGCAGACGTTCGCCCTGGCCGGCTTGATTCAGGAACGTATTGAAACACAGGTGAGTGGGATTCCCTTTTTAGCAGACATTCCCATCCTCGGAGTGCCCTTTCGAAAAACCGAAGAAAAGGTCAACGAGATTGAGTTGCTCATTCTGGTAACGCCCGAATTCGTCGACGCGATCGACTCCTGCGAGGTCCCTTGTGGTGGTCCTGGTTTGGAGACAGTTTCGCCGACCAACGCCGATCTCTACTGTGATGGCGAGGTTGAAGTACCTGCTTATTGCAACCCGTACAGCGGGTTGCCTTCGGGTGGTACTTGCGGCCCGTATTGCAGTCCGTTCGATGGTAACTCTGTCAATTCCAATGACGAGGGGATGATCCCAACGGAGGAGTTGATTTTGCCGGGTGGCGCTGGATTTGATGACAGCCGCGTGATCGTTG
>Ga0310121_10006131_pt1 | contig 10154 bp, 8 predicted proteins | sample CB27_Tmax_986_MG_FD_203504 | JGI IMG/M metagenome (GOLD analysis project Ga0310121, IMG submission 203504) | Marine microbial communities from Western Arctic Ocean, Canada - CB27_Tmax_986 | ecosystem: Environmental > Aquatic > Marine > Oceanic | place: Canada: Western Arctic Ocean | collected... | reverse complement strand
TCGCTACCTGCAATATCTTTATACGTTGTAGATAGAGTATTAGGCTTCTAGAAATCGCTGTTGGTCATAGATGCGTCTCCAAATTAATGCCAGCAGTGTGGCGTTCGCTAACCCGTAAGATCCGGTTGGTTTGTCTTTGGGTCCAACCGGGCATGACGTCAAGAAACTTTGGTCAACCTAAATTCTCTGGTAGGTTGCTTTAAGGGTCAAGCCGACATTGTCGGCTTCACGGCCAAATGAAAACACGAACGATGACGAATCTGCTAGTTCAAAAACCAACGGGGAAAGGCCAATTTAAGCAGGCCAATTCATGAATAAGGTGGTGAATGAGGTTGAGGAGGATGGCTCTAGGGGCGGTTCTGCCGCGGTCAGGCTTGTCTCACGATCTCTTGTGTTGCCATCCGGGTCACCCCCCAACCGGCCAGCCAAGCCGAATGACGGCCGTCGCCGCCGGCTACTATGACCGCGATGTCCTCAGAGGCCCGAACTATGGGCACCAGGGTATCGGGGTTGGTCTCGTCTACCCAGCTGGGCCAGTTGCGGTTGCCGTAGTGGGCCCGGTTCAGCAGCAGGTGCAGCGGCATGCGCGCATTCTGGAAGATGTATTCTTGGACGTCAGATTTGGCTAGTCCGGAAGCCGCAATCTCGGCGGCGTGCTCCGGGCAAATTACCAGAATGATTTGGGCGCCGGTGCCGATCTGGTAGTAGTTGGATATTCCAATGGCTTTCATGTTTCCGACGATCGTCTGAAGTACTTCAAGTCCGGTGGCGACGGTCGTCTCCATGATGGTGTAGACGCCCCTGATCCCGGCCACCGTCACGGTGCTGGAACCTTCGGTATAACCAAGCTGAATGTTTCTGGCCTCCCAAGGACTTCGCTCTTCGTTCTCCGCGAAGCAGAAGCTATACCGGCCCGGCGTCGCCAGAGTGGCCTTGTCCATCACTCCGGGTATGAGGCCAGCCACGTTGCGAATAACCAACCGCAATGCTCGGCCGATTGCTGCATTTGCCCGTGAGCCGGGCCCGAAACAGGCCGCGTCGCCGTTGATGCCGAGCTCCTTGGCGATGGGGCCGTTGATAATTACCACCTGGGCAGCGCCGCCGGTGGTTGCGGCGTTCCCGCCCAGGTTGAAGTCCTTATCTAGAGCCGCTTTGACGGCTGCCACCACCACCGGGAAGTACTCCGGTTGGCAGCCGGCCATCACCGCGTTGATGGCTAATTTCTCCAGTGTTGCCTGGGAGTTCCGCGGCTGGAGGGTTCCCAGGGAGAAGGATGGGTCTCCGCCGTAGGAGGCCAACATCTCGCGGACCAGCGGCTCTGTTGGCGGCACCACAGGGAGTCCGTCGGTCCAACCCTGTTCCCAGCAATAATCCTGGATAGCCTGAAAGGAATCTGGAATCGCTACCCGCCTGGCGTTTAGGGAAACAGAACTCACGGCGAAGGACCTCGCTATGGGGGATAGAAAACTCAGAATCGAAGACTTAGGTGACGATTCTCCGGCTGGGCGGCTAACAAGTCAATATGGGCTTAGGAATAAACTCACAAAATAAAAAGAGCGGCCGCGTTGGCCCCTCTTGGATTCCATTCCACGAATTAATGCGGCGAAGTAAGCGCCCCCACCTAACCCTCCCCCATGCGTGGGGGAGGGAACTGATATCCCCTAAATGGGGATGGTTATTTTTCAGTCAGCAGTCCGACAATCTTCGGTGCGAAGTCTTGGGCCATCTGTAGGACTTCGGGGACAGTGCGGGGAGCCAATGGACTGGGAAGCACCACTATGCGGGTGCCCGGCATACCCAAAGCCGTCGCCCTGGCATGGGCGGCCCTGATGAACGTGCTGGTGATGACGCTAACCGATGGCACGCCTTTGGACTCTGTGACTACCGCGTCGTGGAGACCCCACGCTGTGCAGGAGCCTCAATCGGCGATGGCGTGAATGATTGCGTCGCAATCTTCCACTAGGGATCGCAAAGTGTCTTCGGCGCAGGGAGCGCTGTAAGTGAACTTGGTGGCGTAGACCACTTTTGCGGCGTCGTAATCTTCAAGGAGGATTTTTTTGAGTTCGCCCAGGAAGGCGTCAGCGTGGTACTTACGGTTCTCAAGTAGGCCCACGACCTTGCCCTTAAGGCTGGGCAGGGTTTCGCTGAGACCCAACTCCTCTGGTACGTCTTCGGCGGTGGGGTCTAGGATTTCAATCATGCCGTTGGCTGTTGCCATAGTTGTCCTCGCAGGCGATTCCAGTTGGAAAGGACTAGCCGCCCATCTGAAAGAACTTGCCTTCCGTTTTTATAGAGGGGGCGATAATCATCTCGGCTTTATGCATATCCCGGATGGTGTAGGCCCCGCACATTCCCATGGCCACTTTCAGGGCCCCGACAAAATTCTGGGTACCGTCTGTCCTGGAAGTTGGTCCATAAAGAATCTGCTTCAATGTGCCCTTGGTTCCCACTGATATTCGAGTCCCCCTAGGCAGTTCGGGGTGGGGATTGGCCATTCCCCAGTTGAACCCGCGGCCGGGTGCCTCTTCAGCCTGGGCGAAGGGGGTTCCAAGCATGACTGCGTCCGCTCCGCTAACCATGGCCTTGCAGATATCACCGCCGGTCCGAAACCCGCCGTCGGTTATCACGGTTACGTAGCGTCCGGTGCGGCGGAAGTAGTCTTCCCTGGCAGCCGCGCACTGGAGGGTTGCAGTCACTTGAGGAACGCCAACTCCCACGACTTCACGGGTGGTGCAGGCAGCGCCGGGCCCGACGCCGACCAGTAGTCCATCGATGCCGGTCTCCATTAGTTCCAACGCCACCTCATAAGTAACGCAGTTGCCGACAAGCACGGGCACTTTCAAGGCGTCAATCAATTCGGAGAACACCAGCCCCCGATAGCTGTTGGACATGTGCCGGGCGGTGGTGACGGTAGACTGGACCACCACGATGTCGGCCCCAGCCTCGACGGCCGCACGGGACATGCGCTTGGTGTTTTGGGGGGTGAAGGAGACGGCGCAGGTGGCTCCGGAGTTCTTGATCTCCCGGACCCGCTCGCCAATCAGGTTTTCGCGGATGGGCTCGGAGTAAACTTTCTGAAGGAATTCGGTTACTTCGTCCTGGGGGGTGGAGACGATCTCTTCCAAAATCGAATACGGATCGTCGTACCTACTGTACAGTCCTTCGGCGTTTAGAACCCCCAGACCACCCATCTCATGCATGTATGAAGCGAATCCTGGAGAGACGGCTCCGTCCATCGCGGAGGCCATGATGGGAATCTCGAATTCCAGGTCACCGAGGGTCATCTTCGTAGAGGTCAACTCGGGGTTGATGGTGACTTGGCCGGGGACAATTGCCACTTCGTCGAAACCGTATGAACGCTCGAGTTCTTTTAAGAGCCTTCTCCCCATCCCTGCATACCTCTTAAATAACCGTTTATTAGGGAGATTTAATCAGTATAGCCAGGCAAAAGTCAACTGAAACACCCCGAACACAAGAGTCAAGGGCTCAGAGGGACTGAACTGGGGCGCTGACGAAAATTGGTGGCCGTTTGAGGCTGATTTGGACTTGCGGGGTTGTGAAATATGGTGCATACTGACCGGGCTGACTTACCTCCTGGTAGTTCTAGCGAGGCGGCCCCACCCGTTTCCATCCCGAACACGGCAGTGAAACGCCCCAGCGCCTACGATACTGCTCTGGCAACGGAGTGGGAAAATAGGTCACCGCCAGGAGGTATTTCTTCCACCACGCGTTTAAAGACCCCCTCCCATTGAAAAGGCCCCTCCACTCGCTGCACCTTCCCAGTATACGATCCCGGTGAATCTAGCCAGAAAGATTACCACTGCGACTGGTTCTTAAAGGCCAGCCCTTGATATCCCGGTCCGGTTGGTGCACGGATCCGGCGGATTAACCACTTCCTTGTGCCTTTACACTGAGTTACGCCTCCAATATAATTGGTTGCACGAGGGCCATGAGAGTGAATGTCCGCGCGTAGCCCCGTCCCCATGACGAATGGGACTGGCGTTCAGGTTCTCCCTCCGTTACCGTGCATTAATGGCGCCGCGGTGGCAAAATCCCATCAGTGGCAAACCTCGCTTCAAAGGAACCAGGCTGAAATTCGGTTCCTCACCTTTGCCCCATCAGGAGCATTAACATGGGCAGTAGATTCGAAAAGTTCTCCGAGCGTGCAAGACGGGTACTATCGCTGGCTCAAGAAGAGGCACAGCGGTTTAACCATAACTACATCGGAACCGAGCACATTCTGCTGGGCCTGGTCCGCGAGACCGAAGGTGTCGCCGCCCGGGTGCTCTCTAGCTTGTCCGTCGACTTAAGCAAGGTCCGGTCGGCTGTCGAGTTCATAATTGGACGCGGCGAAAAACCGGCTCAGGGCGAGATCGGCCTTACCCCGCGCGCGAAGAAGGTCGTGGAGTTGGCTGTCGACGAAGCTCGCCGGATGAACCATACCTATATCGGAACGGAGCACCTGCTCATCGGATTACTCCGTGAAGGTGAAGGCGTGGCTGCTGGCGTCCTTGAGAGCTTAGGAGTCACCCTCGACAAGGTTCGGGCTGAAACCCATCGCATACTCAGCCATACTTCCGGCACCGGCGCCCAGGGCGGCCGGTCCACTTCCAAGACCCCAACTTTGGATCAGCTAGGCATCGACCTAACGGTTGCCGCTAAGGCAGACAAGCTGGACCCGGTTGTTGGCCGTGAAAAAGAAATCGAGCGGATGGTTCAGATTCTTAGCCGCCGCACCAAGAACAATCCTGTCCTGGTGGGTGAGCCGGGCGTTGGCAAGACCGCTATAGTAGAGGCCTTGGCCCAGTTGATTGGCTCGGGCGACGTCCCCGACACCCTTCAGGGCAAGCGTTTGGTAACTCTCGACATGGGAGCCCTCGTTGCGGGGACCAAGTACCGCGGCGAATTCGAAGAGCGGTTAAAGAAGGTCATTGAAGAGATCAAGACCGCCGGCAACTGCGTGCTTTTCATCGACGAGATACACACTATAGTAGGCGCCGGTGCTGCAGAAGGCGCGGTAGACGCCTCCAATATCCTGAAGCCCTCATTGGCCCGCGGCGAGATTCAATGTATCGGCGCCACTACCCTGGATGACTACCGGAAGTATGTCGAGCGAGACCCAGCCTTGGAACGCCGCCTACAGCCCGTGCGCGTTGAAGAGCCATCCGGCGACGATACGGTGGCGATCTTGATGGGTGTCAAGAGCAAGTACGAGGATCACCACAAGGTAGACATCACCGACGAAGCGATTCGTAGCGCGGCGACTCTGGCTCAGCGCTACATCCCCGACCGCTTCCTGCCAGACAAAGCTATCGATTTGATTGACGAGGCAGGTTCCAGGGTAAGATTGCGCGGCGGCGTTACACCGGCGGCGGTGAAAGACGCCATGCAGCTCTTAGAGCAAGTGCGCAAAGAGAAGGACGAGGCCATAGCTTCGCAGCAATACGAGGCTGCGGCTGAGTTGCGGGACCGGGAACTGCGACATACTGAGGACTTGGACACTCTAGAAAAGGAATGGCACGAAGGCCAGAACACAGTGCGCCGAGTTGTCACTGAAGAAGATGTTGCAGAAGTTGTCAGCATGTGGACCGGGATTCCGGTGACCCGGCTGGCGGAAGAAGAAACCGAACGGCTCATCCATATGGAAGAGGAATTACACAAGCGGATTATCGGACAGGACGAAGCTATCATAAGCGTTGCCAAGTCCGTGCGACGCGCCAGGGCCGGTCTTAAAGACTCCCGACGTCCTATCGGCGTGTTCCTGTTCCTTGGACCCACCGGTGTTGGTAAGACCGAATTGGTCCGTGCTCTGGCAGAATTCATGTTTGGCGATGAAGACAATATGATTCGCCTCGATATGTCCGAGTTTCAGGAGCGGCACACCGTCGCCCGTCTGATCGGCGCCCCTCCCGGATACGTCGGCTACGACGAGGGTGGGCAGTTGACCGAGGGCGTCCGGCGTAAAAATTACTGCGCTGTGCTTCTTGACGAAATTGAAAAGGCTCACCCAGAGGTTTTCAATATCCTGCTGCAGATATTCGACGCCGGCCAGTTGACCGACGCCCGAGGCCGGAGGGTGGACTTCCGAAATTCCATACTGATTATGACCAGCAACTTGGGGTCGGACTTGATCAAACGCGAGACCTCCCTCGGCTTCTCGTCCAAGACCACTGACTCTCAAACCGACGAGAGTTCTTACGGAAGGATGAAAGATAAGGTGATGGAAGAAGTGAAGAGGTTCTTCCGTCCTGAGTTCCTGAACCGGATTGATTCCACCGTGGTTTTCCACCAACTCACCAAGAGTGAGATATTGGAGATTGTCGATCTGATGATGAATCAGGTCCGCGGGGAGTTGTCGGAAAAGGAGATCGAACTGGAGATATCCGAAGGGGCGAAAGCGTACCTGGGAGAAAAGGGCTTTGACACGGTTCTGGGTGCCCGGCCATTGCGGAGACTGATTCAAGACGAGATTGAAGACAGCTTGTCCGATGAAGTGCTCAGCAAGCGTCTGGTGGCTGGCGACGTGGCGGTAATCGATATGGACGACGCAGCCATCAAGATTACTACCAAGAAGACCAAGGCCAAACCAAAATCCAAGGCGAAGGTCGAGGAACCGGAAGCGGAAACTGAGGCGGTTACCACTGCGGACTAACCCCGCAATCGCCGGCAATACCGGCAAAATCACGTTTCTACTGACAGAAGGCCCCACGATTGTGGGGCCTTCTGTTGTTATAATTGCCGGGATCCTGAACGAGGTGATGGGGTGTGGCTAAGGTAAAAGACCGGCGGCGGACCGTCTTCATGTGTCCGTCTTGTGGGAACGAAAGCCCCAAGTGGATGGGATTTTGTCCTGCCCAAGGATGCGGATCACAGAGCCCCTTGGTGGAGATCGCAGTGGCTCGGGCAGCCAAAGGGCGCCCGGTGTGGCTCGCCGAGCAGGCCACTGACGTAGTCGAGTTATCTACCATCTCGGCCGACGCCCAACCACGAGAGCCCCTACCCTCCGCAGAACTCAACCGTGTGCTCGGAGGCGGAGTCGTTCCAGGCTCAGTGGTACTGTTGGCCGGAGAGCCTGGGGTAGGCAAGTCGACTCTCCTGCTGCAACTAGCCCGCTACACCGCTGACAAAGGGCAAAAGGTCCTTTATGTCAGCGGGGAAGAGTCCCCGCAGCAGATCAAGCTGCGCTCGCAGCGTTTGGGATTATCCGGTGCGGGAGTGCTGATGCTGTCCGAGACCGACCTCGATGCGGTCATCGAGAAGCTGGACTCAGTACGGCCCGGCTTGGCCATCGTCGACTCCATACAAACGCTATATAGCCAGGACGAAACGTCTGGCCCTGGCAGCGTCGGGCAGGTGCGCGAGGCCGGCCTGCTGCTGCTTCGATGGGCCAAGGCCAGCGGGATTCCGGTATTTGTCTCCGGACACATGACCAAGGACGGCTCTTTGGCCGGTCCCAGGGTATTGGAGCATATGGTGGATGTGGTCCTGTACCTGGAGTCTCAGGAAGACGGCGGCTACCGGGTGCTGCGCGCTGGCAAAAACCGGTTCGGCGCCACTACCGAGGTTGGCGTTTTCGAGATGACCGAACGCGGCCTAACCGATGTGTCCGACCCGTCCAAAGCGTTGCTCTCGCAACGGGCCGGAGGTTTGATAGGGACGGCTTTGACACCGGTGGTTGAGGGCAGCCGCTCGTTACTGTTGGAGGTCCAGGCTTTGACATCCCCGTCCCAACTGCCCGCGCCGCGCCGGATCGCCAATGGCGTGGATTATAACCGGCTTCTGATGCTGGCGGCCGTGGCTTCCCGCCGCGCCGGACTGGAGTTGTCCGGCCAGGATATCATCGTCAACGTGGCCGGCGGATTTAAGATCGGCGAGCCGGCGGCGGACCTAGCACTGGTGCTGGCCATGGCTTCCAGTTTTTATAATTGTCCGCTCGACCCAGAGATTGTAGCCTTTGGCGAGGTCGGTTTGAGCGCTGAGATAAGGGCCGTTTCCCAGGCACAACGGAGGGTCGCGGAGGCGGCACGGCTGGGTCTGAAGAAATGCATCCTGCCCGAATCGTGTCTGGAGGGACTGATAATCCCCGAGGGCATGAAGACCATCGGAGTCAGAACGCTGCGGCAAGCAATCAAAGCGTTCCTGTCCAAAGACCAATCAAAAGGCGATGCCAATCACCGGGACCGCGCGTTCGAGGCGGCATTGGAGCCCGGTTAGTAACCCCTAGTGGGCGTGCCGGTGGGCTGACTCTTGCTCAGCCGCTGGTTGGTCCGCGGGCGGGAATTCGTGGTCTTCGCAGGCGACCCAGCGTGAGCCGTCTTGGTAGACCTCTTTCTTCCAGATGGGGACCAGCTCTTTGATGCGGTCGACGGTCTTGTGACAGGCGTAGAAGGCCTCTTTACGGTGGGGTGAGCCGATGGCCACCACCAGGCTGATCTCCCCGATATTGACCGTTCCGATGCGGTGACTGATGGCCACCTGTTCCAGGCCGAACTCAGCCATCATTTCCTGGCGGACTTCTTCTAACTTCTTGACCGCCATCTCGTCGAAAGCCTCGTATTCCAGGGTCAAGACCCTCTTTCCCTCGAAGTTATCCCTAGTAGTCCCCAGAAAGGTGACCACGGCGCCGTTGGTGTCGAGGCGCACCTTGGCGGTAACCTTCTCCGGGTCAAGACTTTCATGAGTCAGTTCTATCATTTGGCTAGCCCCCGCTTACCGGTGGAATGAGGCAAACATCGTCGCCCGGCCGTAGGACGATGTCTTCGTCGGCATAATCGGCGTTAACGGCCACTACTATTTTAACTTCGGGCGGCGCCAGGTTCGGAAGTTGACGCCGTATCTCGGCAGTCAGGTCCGCCACAGTCGCTCCGTCTTGGACGGCCACCGGGATGCTGCTGCGGCCTGCCCGCTCCCGGTACAGAGCGAATAACCTGACGTTGAGTTCCATGTGTGTGGTTCCTGTCGCGGTGGTCATGACGTATAACAAAATGGCCCGAGACACAAACTGCCGGGCCATATTTGCGCCTCGGGCTACATTATCCCATAGCGATTGATACCGCGCCAGTCTGGCCAAGGCTCATCCAAAGTCCTTCCATTGTTGGACAAAGATTAAGAAGAGTTCTAATTTGTGATTGGCACCTGGGCCGGGTTTTCCGTCGGTTTGGGCGATCCGGTACATCAATGGGCTAACGAATAATTAGGTGATTGACAAAAATATAGGTCTTGGTACTATTATTAAGTAAGCTACGTTATATTCAATAGGTAAAGTGGCTGAGGAACCCAGCAAGGAGAACCCATGGTAACCCAAACCAGTCCAACCGCCACAGAACCCAAGTCACTAGTCCGTGAGTCAGAAAGCCGTCCGTTAGCGCCGAAAAGGACGGGATTCCAGGTGCTGGACCTGCCTTCCCGATATCGGCAATCGGAGGAGCAACCGGCCGCCGCCAACAACAGGAGCCTCCCGGCCAGGATTGCCCACCGCCCGAGGGCTTCGTATGCTTGGCTATCTGGACCACCGACGACCGCTCAGGAACGCATGAGAGCGAGATAGGCGTACGCGGAGAATGTTGTCCGCGCCGCCCGGTCGTGACCAGCAATATACCGATTGCCTTTTCGTTTCAAAATCGGTATTGCTAAGGGGGTGTGTTACCCTCGCCTGGGCGGTCACTAGGAGATTCGCATAAAACAGGATTGCGTCCGCAAAGAAAGGGGAGCGTGGTCTTTCTATTTAGGTTTGCTTAGGGTGCCTGAAGGCAGGGGGGAGGCTGCAACCCGACGCCTTAATGCATCACCAAACCGCCATCGACGTTGATCGCCTGGCCGGTGATATTTCGGCCACCGGGGCCGGCGAGAAACACCGCCATGGCCGCGATGTCGTCCGGCTCGTTGGGCCGCCCGATGGGGATTCTGGCATCCCTGGCCTTCTCCATCTCCTGCAGGGACTGTCCGGTGATCTGGGCCCGGCCGGCCATCGTGTCAGCGGCCATGGTCGTCAGGGTTGATCCAGGACAGATGGCGTTCACATTGATGTTGTACTTACCCAGTTGCAGCGCCGCTATGTGGGTCATGGAGATCACCGCGCCCTTGCTTGCGGCGTAGGCGGCGTTCGATGTGCCGGCATAGCCCTTTCCGGCTATGGAAGCGATGTTGATGATGCG
>Ga0310121_10006130_pt1 | contig 10155 bp, 7 predicted proteins | sample CB27_Tmax_986_MG_FD_203504 | JGI IMG/M metagenome (GOLD analysis project Ga0310121, IMG submission 203504) | Marine microbial communities from Western Arctic Ocean, Canada - CB27_Tmax_986 | ecosystem: Environmental > Aquatic > Marine > Oceanic | place: Canada: Western Arctic Ocean | collected... | reverse complement strand
AACCGACCAAGAATACGAACAGTATCTTCTGCATCTGACAGAACTGGAAGTTGCAGCAAGGCAGAGCAACGCGTTAAAGGCCAGGATAAAGCAGGCCGCATTCCCAGTCGAAAAGGACTTCGATACTTTCGATTTCGCAGCAGCTCCGTTTTTGCAAAAGCAGAATATTTTGGAGATGGCTCGCGGCCAGTGGATTGACGAGCGGTTTAATTGCTGCCTGATTGGGACGGCGGGAACCGGAAAAACTCACGTCGCCACGGCGTTAGCGCTAGCAGCGTGCCGCCAGGGTCGGCGGGTTCGGTTCTTCACGGCGGCCAGGCTCGTTAATCGCCTCGAAGAGGCACAGAAGCAATACGCCGTGGAAAAGGTTCTATCACAGCTGGACAAGACAGAGCTGCTTGTCTGTGACGAATTAGGTTACCTGTCCTTTAGCCGAACCGGGGCGGAGCTGCTGTTTCAAGTTTTCGCCGATCGCTACGAGCGGGGAAGTGTTCTGATTACCAGCAATTTGCCTTTTAGCGAATGGGGCCAAATCTTTCAGGGCGAACGGATGACGGCCGCCCTCTTGGACCGTCTCACACATCGCTGCCATATTTCCGAAATGAACGGAGAAAGCTACCGGTTCAAGGAATCCATGAAGGGGAAGCGGAGGGGAAGAAAGAAGTGAATCACGCTTGCCAGCCGCGAAAATTCCAAGAGCCGCATCCCCGGGAAAAAGTGTCGTAACTTGCATTCGCCGGGCTACCGAACGAAGATGACCAAAATCCGGTTCGTGCGGAGGTCGACCTCACCGCCGCACGAAAAAACAACGGCATACGTGTTCCTGCTCGCCTGGTCCTCGGTGGGACCAGTTGCTGCGCAGGACGACTTGGATCGGTCTTTCCAGCGAGCCGAAATACGGCGCCGTGACAATGGGCGCGTAGCCTATTATCACTGGGCTGCCGAGGTGGCTGTCGCCATTAACCGGTTCATTCACACCCGCCGAGATCCGCCGTAGAACGAGCGTTCACGTCAGCTCTTCTTACTCTTCTTACCTTTCCGGCTTCCAGCGAATGGCGGTCAGGTCACTCTTGCCAAGACAAGCATCCCAAGAATTCAGACAGGGCCCATAGTCGCTGGTTCCGGCAATGGTCAGGATCAGATCATCGGCCAGCACCACGCTCTGGGAGTAGCCGGCGTGACCCATCTTGTGTACAGAAGGGGCGTAGATGTAGTACGCCTCATCTTCCCATGTCTGACCTTCATCATAGCTGATCATGGCTTGCCCGTTTCGGTTAGGTTTGTAGCCATCGGTCCGGACCACCACCACTGTGCCGTCATCCAGAGCCGCGGGAAAGCCGAAACTCTGGCCAAAAACCGTGGTCAACTGGCGGAAGTTCTTCCAGCTTAGCCCATCATCATCCGAGTCGGCGAGAAAGAGGTGTTTATAGGGATAGTGCCCAGGCCCGGACCCGGTCCTAATAGCCAAGTCCGGAGGGTCGTCAGGTAGCAAGTTACGCTGATAACGCAACACGGCCAGCAACTTACCCGAGGCCGTGCGGGCGATACCGCCTTCGCCGGACCAATCAGCTACGGTACTGGGGCCCTGCCAGGTCTTGCCGTCATCCGTAGAACGGTATGCCAGCAGCCTGGATGTTGTGCCGCCGAGACCTTTGCCATGTTCGCCGTCTTTGGCATTACTGGCTAGCACTGCACACAGTAGCGTCCCATTTGGCAAGCGGACGATCCCATACGTCCAGAAATATAAATAACGCCTGGGCTGGGTTGGCATGTTGATCTGGGAAAATCGCCGCCAGGTGCGTCCCTCATCCGAGGAGATACTCACTTCAGCTCGGACTCCACCCTCCTTGCCTGTAACCGTGATAAAACGCCCATCGCCGAGAATCTGGAACGCACCTTGATGGACCTGGCCGCCCCAGTCGCCGCAGGGATATGATGTCCAGGTTCTGCCGTCATCGGTGGACTTGCACATAAGGCTGCCCTGATTGACATAAACCGTATGTTCATCCTGCGGGGACAGTGCCGTCGCCAATATCTGGATGTGTCCCTCGGGGTCGTGGGGCAAACGGCTCTTTTGGGCCGAGACCTTTGTTATTCTGCCGGCTCGGGCGTGCAGGATATATTGACCCTTTTGCATGGCCGCCAGTTTTTCAGCCGAGGGAGATGCCACGCCGCCGAGGACGTCCGTCTTCAACTGCGGGATTGGTAGCATCTTGCTCGCTTTCGCCTTCCTTGGCTGGCCGGCGTGCACGGCAACGTTAGTGGTCAAGGCAATTAAGGCCGTCGCGGCTGCCAATAATCTCAAGGTCTTCATCGGTTTTTTCCTTCTCGGCATAGGATGAGTGCGCCAGCGTCGTTATTTCCATTTAAACGACATTGACCATACGGCTTGACGACTTACTTCGACTGAGTCTCGACGACCATCGTTTTCTCGGGGTCTTCGGTAATCCAGACCTGCGATCGGCCGCCACGGTTCAAGCGAACGTAGTTCGGCACGGCAAAAACCTTTGTTGGTTTCCTGCCGTCGTCGCTCCCAGTGGCCCCCCGCCCCTCGATGGCCATGACGCCCCCGAGCAACTCCGGTCTCCACACGGCATTCAGGGGCATGTCAGTCGGCAGGATGAGTTCGTTGATATCGCAGTCGTGGTCGACACTTTCGATGTTGTAGGTAATGGGACCGCGGATCAGGGCGACGCGGCCGCCGTTTGCTTTAACGCGCGCGTCGCAATGTATGCGTTGGACGTCCATGGGCAAGGCAAGCAAGACGACGTCGCCCGTGTGCCATCTGCGCCGCAGACTGACGAAACCGTTCTTCACCGAGAGCGTTTGTGCCGTGCCGTTGACGGCAACGGTGAATTTCTCGCCCAGCTCGGGCGTTGCCGTGTAGAGGTCGCTCTCGGTGCGGTCGGGAATGCGGATTTTCAGCGTGAACTCAACCGGTTTATCGGGCTTGAGGACGATCTTCACGTCGCCCGACCACGGGTAATCGGTCTCTTGGCTGATTCGTAGCGACGTACCCGCAATCTCCGCGATCGTTCCTTCACTCGCCACGAAGTGGCGGACGTAGAGCGTGTTTGTCCCGGCGTCCAGGGCGTACATCAGATCCTTGATGCCCAGCAATGCGCGGGGAAGGTTGCCCACGCAGCAGGGGCACTCGTGCCAGGAGTATCGAGTCTTCTCCAAAAAGCCTTGCGCATCATTCCGGTAGAAACCGGCGAGCGGATTCTGGTAGAAGTAATTCTCGCCCGATAGCCCGATGGCACCGAGAGTGTTGTTGTAGAGCGTGCGCTCCTGCACATCGACGTGGTGGGCGTCGTGGTGCATGCGGGTCATCCGGTCGGCCCAAAACGTCATGCCGCAACCGGCGCAACACGCGCAGTAGCTCTCGTTGGGGAGGTCAAAGTCGACCGAAAAGGCCTCGCCTTGTCTCGACGGCAATGTTCCCACCCCGCCGGTGAGATAGTATTTGCGGTGGACGGTGTTCGCCCACATTCTTTCGACAGCGGAACGATATCCTTCGTCGTGGGTCAGCATCGCCAGATCGGCCACCCCCGTACATAAATAGGTGAGGCAGACGGCGTGGCCGACGGCTTCGGTCATCTCGACGACCGGTAAGTGCGACTGGCCATACTCCGAGCGATATTCTTCCACAGTGTGACGCGTGTCGAGCAGAAACTTTGCCAGTTGAATATACTTGTCGCCGTCACCCGGGCTCTCGACTTCGTTGACGAGGCGGCCGAGACGGCACAGTGCATACGCCATGCCCGGATGACTGTGAATCCAGACTCGCTTCGGCGGCGGGCCAAACGTCGTGCACAAGTGATCGGCACAGAGGCGGGCAGCGTCGTAGAGCCGCCGATCGGCACCACCGGTGATGCGGTAGTGGGCCACGCCCATCTCGATGAAATAGCCTTGCACGTAGAACTGGCTCGAGCTGAGCGGGTTTTGATAGCGGGGGAGCTTGTTGAGGATGTGGTAGGAGTCGATATAGCCGTCCTCCCACTGCGCGGCCAGGACGATCGGGATCCACTCGTCCAGCTTGGCGCGCAGGAAACCTTGTGCCTTGGCGAGATCCACATCGCCGTCGGCATCGACTGCCAGAGCAAGACAGATCGACTCGATCGTGTTGTAGACGGCGGCATCGTTCAAGGAAATGCGACCGATGTACTCGCCGTGGGGCTCCGCTTTTAATGCCTTCGCCGCGTTGATGAGATTTAACAGTTCCTGGCCCTCACCACCGGCTTCCATCTGTTTGATGCAATGAGGGATCCACCGCTCGGTCAGACGCTTGAACTGATCCTTCCAGAAGCCGTCAATCTTGATCGTTTGGAAATAAACCGGCTCGAGCGGTTCTCTCGCCGAGCCCTCCGCCGCGACCGCGAGAACCGGGGGAAGCAACAACAGCACAAACAGGGTGGAAGCGGTCGAAACGACTCTTCTCATGGTATCTGCACTTTCTTAATAAAGACGGATAGAGACAGAAACATTAATGTAAACGATTATTTTACGGATCCTGGCGGCTGTGAACGAACTGGTTGATGGCGGCGGCCACCTGGGCCGGCTTCTGCAGCGGCAGCGCGTGGGAGCCGCCCTCAATCCAGTGGAGTTGTATGTTCTCGCGGTCCGGGATCCGCATCGCCTGACGGTCCGGGCGAGGTTCACTCCGGTCACCCCAGACCTGCAGTACCCGCACGGGCGTCGTCCGCAGGGTGGGTTCGCCGTTCCAGCGCGTCCAGATGCGGATGAACGAGTTCCATTGCTCGTCGCTCAGTCGTCGACGCGCCTTCTTGCGTACCAACTGTCGCTGGTTTTCCTGCGCCTCGGTGAGCGTGGTGTACAACGTTCGCTCCGAAAAAGCGTCGCTCAACACCTGGTGATGAGTCCATCCCTCGATGGAGATGACTCCGGCAATTTCTTCGGGACGTTGTGCGGCCAGTTCCACCGCGATCATCCCGCCAATACTGTGTCCGCCCGCATACCAGGACTCCCAATCCAATGCCTCGGTGACCCGCAGCACTTCCCGCGCAAAACTCTCGATCGAGCCATCCAGCGTCGGCGGCCAGCTGCGGCCATGACCGGGCAATTCGACGATTACCAGATTGATGTCTTGCTCGAGGTGACTACGTACAGCATCATACTGTTGATAATCACTCCAGCTGCCCGGTATGAGCAGCAGCGACGGCCCCTCGGCTGGCCAGTGATAATAGGCCAGTCGCCCTCCGTCAGCTCGCGTTACTTCGGCTCGCCGGGGACCGCGAGCTGAGTCATCTTGCGCTGAAACTGGTCCAGCCGCCGTGCAGGCCAGCAAGCAGACGAAGACCATGATGGTTGTTACGTTCATGAGCCTATACTACTATGGCGCGAGGTTGGTGCAATACCCGGTTTGTGGAAGGACGAATGTCGAAATCCGAATGTCAAAAACGATAGTACCTTGCTCGCGCGAAAGTTTCGAGCATTTGAACATTCGTGCTTCGTATTTGTTTCGTGTTTCGGATTTCGAGATTCGTGCTTTGTCTTGTTGGTTGCGCCCCTGCCGCCTTGGTCATTAGTCATCCACCACTCACCATGATTTCACCAAACCTCTTTACTGGCCAGACCGCGACCACCACGGGTGTGACGCGCAGGTTCCTCTTCGTTGCTCTGCCACTCGCGTGTCTGGCACTGGCCGGCGCCACCGTCTCAGTTCGGGGTGACGATTCCGTCAGTCCGCTCATGGCGGGCGCGGCCGTGCGCGTCGTCAATCCGACTCGGCCCGCCGTGACCATCGGACACCGGGTGGAGCAGCGGTTCACCACTGTCTACGCCGATCTGCGGGTGCAGGCGATGGTGATTCAGGACACCGACGGCCGGCGCATCGTGTGGATGGGAATGGACTTTTGCGTTCTGCGGCACCGGATAGTCGATCGTATCAAGCAGGGCATTCAGCAGGCGCATGGGATCGAACCGGCCTGGGTCTGCCTGAACGCCAGCCACACGCATTCCGCCCCGCCACTCACCGCGGATTTGGCGATCGTGCCCGAACATCTTGATCAGGCGTACAGCGACCGGGTGTTGAGCGAGGCGGTCGCCGTGGTGGGCGATGCGATTGAGCGGCTCGAGCCGGCCCGCGTCCGGTACGCGCTGGATCGCTGCCAGGTCGGGATCAGTCGACGGCTGCTGCGAGATGGGAAATTGCTGTTTATTCCGAATCCAGAGGGTGTCATCGACCACCGCGTGCAACTGGTGGCGGCGGAGTCGCGGAAGACAGAAAAGTTGATCGGCGTGGCGGTCAAGTACGCGTGCCATCCGGTAACCGTCGTTGGCCTGGGGCTTGGGTCCGACTATCCGGGTTACATGCGGAAGATTGTGGAACAACGACATCCGGGCGCCGTGGCGATCTTTTTGCAGGGCTGCGGCGCCGATGTCCGCATCCGCGCCGTGAACGAAGAGGTGACCGGTTGGGTCGATGGCGATTTCGCAATGGCCGAACGTTTTGGCACGGAGCTGGCCGATGCGGTCGAGCGCGGGCTGCACAAGACGTCGCCGGAGGCGGTCGAGGTCACCGGGCCCGTCCGGGCCGCCTATGAACAGATCGAGTTGCCGGTTGAACCGTACGAAGCCGCGGTCTACCAGGCGGCAGCGGACCAAAACGATACGTTTTCGGGCAACTGGGGCCGCCGGTTCACCAAACTGATGGCGGAAGGAAAAGCGGTTCCCGATACGATCCCATACCGCCTGCAGGCGTTTCAGTTGGGTACAGCAGATGCCGGCCTGACGATGATCGCCCTGGATGGCGAGGTCTTTACCGAGTACAGCCTGAAGCTGGAGCAGGCGCTGGCTCGAGGCCCGTTCATTGCGCTCGGTTATTCCAACGGCGTGGTAACTTACATTCCGACCACGCAGGCAATGATCGAAGGGGGCTACGAAACGACCGCCTTCCGCTATTTCCTGGTGCCGGGTCCCTTTCGCAAGGACGTCGAACAGCAAGTTCTGAACGAGGCGATCCGCGTGGCCAAGCAATTGGGTAATCGATGAAGCATTTCGTACCGGCAATTTTTCTGGCCGCCATCTGGACCGCGATCGTGTGGGTTTTCCTCACACCTGAAGTGCCCGATGGACACGGATTCGCTCACGATCGTTTCAGTGCCATGGATCAGGGCGGTGATGGGGCCGATCGTCACGGGCCGGTGATGTTTTCCGGCTGGCTACTCGGCGCGTCGAGCATCGCAATCTTTGTCGGACTGTTGGCCTGGGCCGCAGAACGGGCGATGTCCACCGGTTCACCGAACGTGCGACGGTTGACCTTTGTCGTCGGAGGCCTGATGTTCGAAGGTCTGTTCGCGCTGATGATGCTCGCGTATCGCGACTCCCTTGTGGTTCCCACCGAACCCGCGTTCATCGGACCTTTTCCTGCTGCCACGTCCTGGTTGTTGTTCGGCGTCTGGATGGCGCCCGCCTTTTTCATCGTTTTGTTCGTGGTCTTGTTTAACCGTTGGTTCTTATCCCCCGCGGCCATGGCGAGATTCGAGCAACTCGTGGAGGAACGGCGTAGGGAGTAGGGTGTAGGGAGGGGCAGCGATGAACGTGAACACTGAACACTGAACACTGAACTCTGAACTTCCCACTCCCCACTCAGCACATGGAATCCCACCGCTCGCTCATCGCCCTGATCTGCGTCGTCGTTTATCTGGCGATGTGCATTCTCGTCGGCTTGTGGGCGATGAGACGTACCAAGAGCACGCAGGATTTCTTCATGGCGGGTCGCCATCTGGGAATCATCGTGGCCAGTGTCGCCATCTTTTCGAGCACGATGAGTGGCTGGGGGTTCGTGGGCGGACCGGGCCTGGTCTACAAGATGGGGGTGAGTTCGTTCTGGATGCTCATCAGCATGGCGATTGGTGCCACGATCTCATTCTATTTGCTGGCCAAGCGACTGCGGATGCTGGCCGAAATCCGCCAGCTGATCTCGCTTCCGGATGCGGTGCAAGCACGTTACGGAAGCCGCACAACGAGCTTCCTGACGGCCGTCGCCATTCTGGCCGGGGTGATTTGCTATCTCGGTGCCCAGGTGTTGGCGATGGCGACCGTCTTGCAGGACATTCTGGCCGACGTGTCCTGGATTGGAACGTTGCGGCTGGAGGTTTGTCTGACTGTCAGTTGTGCGGTGCTCGTGTTCTACTGCGTTACCGGTGGAATCATCGCGTCGGTGTACACCGATCTCGTGCAGGGCCTGATCATGGTTGTTGCGGCGCTGCTGGTGATGGTCACCGCGGCTTCCCGGGTTGAGAACGGTTTTACGGGAATGTCCGCCGCAATCCTGGCCGATGATCCCGAGGCGATGAGTCCCTGGGGTACTCTCGGTATGATCGGTTGCCTTTCGTGGTATTTTGTGTTCACGCTCGGCGCATGCGGCCAGCCACACGTCATCACCAAGTTGATGATGACGCGCAAAGTAGAAGACACGCGCCATATGCTGCCGGTTTCCGTTATCGGCTATGGGCTTACAGCGCTGTTGTGGATTGGAGTTGGTCTTGCGATCCGCACACTGGTCGTCCAGGGACAACATCCGGAGTTGGCGAACGCCGACCAGGCCGCCGCCCAATTTCTTCAGCACTACGCTCATCCCATCCTGTCAGGTATTGTGTTCGCGGCGCTTTTATCAGCGATCATGTCCACAGCGGATGGATTCCTGAACGTTGGCGCGGCCGCGATTGTGCACGACATTCCTCGCGCTATCCGTGGGCGCTCGTTGACCAATGAATTATGGTGGGCCCGAGTTGCCACGATCGTGATTGCCGTGCTCGCCGCCGTCTTTTCCCTGTATGCCGGCGAATTGGTGGCGTTACTCGGTGCGCTGGGATGGTCCGCATTTGCGATCGCGATCGTCCCGACGGTCGCGATCGGATTCAACTGGAAACGGGCCACGCCGCTGGCTTGTAATCTGGCGATGATCATTGGAGTCGGCATGAACTTCGGATTGAAGTTCGCTGAAGTAGGGTTGCCGTACGGCTTCCACGGCGGCGCATTGTCGTTACTCGTTTCGTTGACCGTGTTTTACGTCGTCTCGATCGCGAGTTCGCCCAAGCCGATCCCCCAGGATATCGAAACCTTAATGGACCTTTAAATTCGGCACGCTGTCGAACAGACTCGGAGTTGAGAAAATGTCCTCAGACAAAATGATCGAAAAACTACGGAAGTTGGATACCGCGTGTCTCTGCGATGCGGATAAAGCCTTGAGCCTGGGACTGCGCGTGATGTCCTCTGATCTGCGTCCCATCCGCCACGGACTCAAGCTGGTCGGTCGCGCCCACACGGTGCGGTGCCACGAAGACTTTCTGACCGTCATCAAGGCGCTGCGGGACGCCCAGGCCGGTGAAGTGATTGTCATCGACTCGCAGAACAGCACCCGCGCACTGACCGGCGAATTGTTTCCCACCGAGGCCATGCGCAAGGGCCTGGCGGGGATCGTGAACGACGGCCCTTGTCGGGACACGGCCATCGTGCGCCAAATGGAAATCCCCTACTATGTTCGCTCTGTTTGCTGTGTTCCTGGACGGACGAACAAGCTGTTCGAGACACAGATTCCGATTATCTGCGGTGGCGTCACGGTCCATCCCGGTGAGCTGGTCGTCGGAGACGACGACGGGCTGCTGGTGGGTACCGACGACGAATTCTCGCAATTGATACCGATCGCGGAAGAAGTCCAGCGCAAGGAGGACGTGCTGCTGGAACGCATGTCCCAGGGTACCAGCCTGCTGGACATGTTGAACTTCGACGAACACTGCGCGAACGTCGCCCAGGGCAAAGAGAGCCGGCTTGAATTCCGTGTGTGACAAACTGCATCAAAGATGCGGGCTAGTCCAACAACTCGAAGTCCCGGATGATCTCACCCTGGCCGGCTGCGACCGTCAGTTCCAGCTCTGACTGGGTGTTGTATTTCGCCGGCAGCAGTTGCTTGCGGGGTGGGTCGTCCATCGACTTGGGCAAGGGGATATTGGGGTCGTAGGAGCGAATCTCGACGCGGTACTCTCCCACGGGCACGCCGCCCGATTTGCTCGTGGCATAGCGGCCATCGGTGATCATTTCGACCACCGCCGGGGCGGTCGTGCCGGGCCGGGCACTGAAGCGAATCTGCCCGTCCTGCACCGGCTGACCTAGATACGTCACGCTCCCGGA
>Ga0310121_10006128_pt1 | contig 10158 bp, 9 predicted proteins | sample CB27_Tmax_986_MG_FD_203504 | JGI IMG/M metagenome (GOLD analysis project Ga0310121, IMG submission 203504) | Marine microbial communities from Western Arctic Ocean, Canada - CB27_Tmax_986 | ecosystem: Environmental > Aquatic > Marine > Oceanic | place: Canada: Western Arctic Ocean | collected... | reverse complement strand
TTACGATTTTCCACCAGTATATTCCTTCCCTAGATCCGTACAGCGGCCTCATCCTCCTGTCTTTTTAGGAGGCATGGCCAAAAACGTTTTCAGAAGAGTTATTGAATATGGTGATGGTTGGTTACCAAACAGAGTAACGCCAGAGGATGTTCGCAAAGGCCGTATTAGATTAAATGAGCTCGCAGCTGAGGCAAATCGGGATCCAGAGTCGATTCAGATAATTGTATTTGGCCAGGAAGCTGATGGTGATTTGATCAATCAATTTGCAAAAGCAGGAGCAAACGGAGTTACAATACGTTTGCCCACTGCAGATGAAATAGAAACTAAGAAAACTTTAGATAATATTGCGATTGAAGTTTTGAGGTAATATTCCTGACATCCTAGGTGTCATATACATCTTTAAATAATGGCATCACTTTTTGCGAGAACAGACGCATGGAGGACTGGACATCTGTTGTGTCCAGTTCCCCTATATTGATTTTAAACATTAGATTTCGGGCTCCTATATCTCTCATTTCAGCAATCTGATCTGCAACTTGGCTGTCCGTGCCAATAATGAAGGACTTATCAAAGTCCTCACTAGCTGGGGGCGGTTTGTTAGGCTCTTGAACCGGAAATCCACCAGGATTGTAAAGTTCTCTTGCTTCACGGAAATGCTTGCGTTCTCTTACAAAGCCTGCTTCCGCGATCTCCCGTGCGTGTGAATAACTTTCACCCACAAACAGATTCTTAGATATCCACGTTTTATCAAGAGTGTCTTCTATTATATTATGACCAAATCCTACCTCTTTCATGGTGCTCTCATAAACTGCTAGGCGACTTCGAGCTACCTCTACATCCACACCTCCTAGAAGAATTGGCCGACCAATTCTAGCCATCTCAACTGTAGACTTTTCACTTATGCATGCCCTCACCAAGGGTGGGTGAGGCTTCTGAAAGGGTTTTGGACGAAGCTCAGGAAAAGCAACTTTCCAAAATTTTCCTTCGTATTGCAGGTCTTTAGTGGTCCAAGCCTTTATCAATAAATCTTCGGCTTCGGGCAACCTTTCTAATCCTTCTTCCATTGTGAGACCGAATCCGATGTATTCGTAGTGATTGAATGCCGAACCTCTTCCTAAACCAACAATAAGGCGCCCTTTACTTAAATTATCTAGAAGTGCTGTTTGCGCAGCTAAACGAACAGGATGATGGAAAGCCAATTCGAGCACAGCGAATCCGATTTTTATCTTACTCGTGAGAGAAGCAACGGCAGCTGCAAATACCACGGGATCGGCATATGCAGACGCCCCGTCAAAATGATGTTCAGTCAGCCATACTGCATCGAAATCTAAATGTTCCATTAATTCTATCTCTTTAAGAGCATTATCTATAACAATTCCGTCACGTTCAGGATTATGGCTTACAGGGAACATAATTGTTCCAAATTTCATACGAGTCTCCTAATGACTTATTCAGAATATAATAGGTAATAGCCAAAGATGTTATAAATAGTCCGCTATACCTAACTCACGCGTTGAACATTCGAATCGGCAAAATAGAACATGTTCACATTCTATGACACAAGTCAATCTATAACAGTTTAGTTCTATTTCTAGAAACTGTATATACCACTATGGCTTGTACTAGTTATCAAGGGAGGATACACTAAACATGATGATCATGTTTAAGAAGACACTATCGTGAAGTAAGGCTTGCACAAGGATAGAAGTTATGACAAGCGCTATTGAAAGTGATTCTCTTAAAGAGTCGGCTCTAAGATATCTCTGGATGCACAACCTAGATTGGACTCAAATGTCCGAGCAAGGTAATCCCTCAATCATTGTAGAAGGGAAGGGTACTAAAGTCACGGATTCTGAGGGAAAAACCTGGATAGACGTGAACGGCGGGTACAATTCTGTTAATGTGGGCTATGGTCGAGAAGAGATCGCTAATGCCGCATATGAGCAAATGCTGAAATTAACCTATTTTTCCAACGGTACTACAACCGCCCCTACTATTAAACTAGCGAAGAAACTAGCAGAAATTACTCCTGGTAGTTTAAGCCGCGTATTTCCAGTCAGCGGAGGATCAGAAGCCACAGAAACGGCTCTCAAAATAGCCAGAGCTTATCACAAGAGACGCGGTGAACATGGCAGGTATAAAATTATAAGTAGGAAAGGATCATACCACGGTACAACTGGTGGGGTTCTATGGTTGGGATCCATGGCAGCTCAACCGCGCGCAGATTGGGAGCCTATCTATCCCGGTACGCTGCACGCTCCTCAACCGCTTCCTTATCGATGTGAACTTGCCGGCTCTTCCTCTTCGGAATGTGCAATAAGATGCGCCCAAGCAATAGAGGATCTTATCCTTTTCCATAATCCTAAAACCATAGCGGCTGTGATTGCAGAACCGGTCTCCAATCCTATGGGAGCCGCGGTACCGGGCGATGAATATTGGCCGATGCTAAGAGACATATGTGATAAATATGGCATATTATTAATAGACGATGAGGTAATAAGTGGTTTTGGTCGAACAGGAAAGATGTTCGCCATCGAACATTGGAACATTGTTCCAGATATTATGGTAGTCGCTAAAGGCATTGTAAGCAGCTACTTACCACTAGCAGCAACTATAGTGAAAAAAGAGATAGCAGACTATTTTGGAGGCGAAGGTAATTATCTCCGTCATTCCTTGACTTTTGCTGGTCATCCCGTAGCAGCTGCAGCATCTCTGAAGAATATTGAAATAATGGAAACCGAAGATCTAGTAGGAAATGCTGAAGTAGTAGGGAAGTATCTAAAAGATCAATTGCAAGGTTTACAAATAGACCACCCTATAATCGGAGACGTGAGAGGTTTGGGACTAATGGTCGCAGTTGAACTAGTCGAAGATAGAATAACCAAAAAACCATACGATGTTACAGTGAACATACCAGGTCGTCTAAACGAAAAATTTAGATCTCACGGACTAATTCTACGTATGAGCACTAACGTTATACAAATTGGACCGCCCTTATGCATCACGCAGAGCGAAGTGGACGAAATAATTCACGCGGTAGATCTTTCACTATGGGAATTGGAAGGAGAACTTGGTTTCAATTATATGGCTTAAATTAAAATAATTTCAAACAGGGAAGTTTAAACTTAATGACTTTAAATGCACAAAATCAAACGACAAACACCAGTGAACAACGCGTTGCTATCTTCATAGATGGAAGCAACCTATATCATAGCCTAGAGGAAAATTGCAAGAGATTTGACTTAGATTTTGCAGCTTTCTCCAAAAAGCTTAGCAAAGGTCGTAAAATATATCGCACATACTACTACAATGTGCTGAGAGATGCAGAACGTAATGCCCAAGCCTACTTGGATCAGCAAAAATTCCTAAGCGCATTATACAGTACCCCATATTTAGAAGTACGGTTAGGACAATCCAAAATTAGGGGCGATACAGCGGTTGAAAAGGGCATAGATATTATGTTAGCCACGGATCTACTAAAACTTGCGTGGAGTGATCTTTACGACGTAGCCATACTAGTTAGTGGTGACGGAGACTTTGCTTACGCTGTCAAAGCTGTTAAAGACACAGGTAAACACGTTGAGCTAGCGGCTTTCCCGTCAAACTTATCGACTGACCTAGCAAATATAGCAGACGACAGGGAGTATTTCTCGCCAACATACTTCAAGGGTCTGTGGACTCGCAAAAAAACTAAAAGCAGAAACCTTTCTAGACCCGGTGACAATTCAAGACGAAGAAGTTCTAACTCTCGCCCCAGTAATCCTGGTTCTATATCACATGAACAAAGAGAAACTACTGAAACGAGCGAGAATCCACAGCAACAGACTCTTGTCTAAAATGGACTTACGTTCCAGCCTCATTGCCAACTTGAAATCTTCATAACAATATTTAGGGGACTTCCCAATCTTATTATCATCTGCTATACTCTCCTGGGCCAAAAGGTGGGGTATACTATATATACCTCAAAGAGGGTACTTGATATGCCAGCCTACGCTGTCTTAGGCGCACAATGGGGTGATGAAGGCAAGGGAAAGATTGTAGACTTTCTCTCTAGAGATGCCAGTATTGTAGCCCGCTTTTCAGGGGGAAACAACGCTGGGCACACCGTATTGAACGATGAAGGGAAATTCTCCCTTCATCTTGTACCTTCTGGTATCTTTTGGCCTGAGTCCAAAAGCGTAATCGGTAACGGGACCGTGGTTGACCCTGATGTGTTATTGAATGAGATCTTTGCCTTAAAAGATAGAGGTATTGATATATCCAGTCGTCTTTTAGTCAGCGAACGGGCTCACATTGTTATGCCTTACCATGTCTTGCTAGACTCACTGATAGAAAAATCAAAAGGTAAAAGAGCCCTTGGAACCACAGGCAAGGGGATAGGCCCTGCATATAGCGACAAAGCTGCAAGAACAGGGATAAGAGCAGCGGACATACTCGATACAGACAGTCTTATACCTAGACTTGAAAACGTACTGCAATATGTTAACGCCGTCATAACTAAAGTATACGGTGGCTCTGCAATAAGTCTAGATACTGTTCTTGACAAGTGCGAGTATTGGAAACGAGCGTTAGGTCCTTTTATAGGGTCGGTAGAGAAAACGGTTCAAGATGCTCTTGACTCAGGAGAACATGTGCTCCTTGAGGGCGCACAAGGAGCACTTTTAGATCTTGACCACGGCACATACCCATACGTAACTTCGTCTAATTCCACCATAGGCGGTGCATGCACAGGGCTGGGAATCCATCCACGTCATATAACAGAAATTATGGGTGTTTTTAAGGCGTATTGTACGAGAGTAGGTACAGGGCCATTCCCAACAGAACTGAGCGACAACACCGGTGAGACTATCAGAGAACTAGCACAAGAATTCGGGACAACCACCGGTCGACCTAGGCGGGTAGGGTGGTTCGATGCCGTAGCAGCCCGCTTCAGTACGAGGATTAACGGCTATACATCGGCCATATTAACGAGGTTAGATGTGTTAGATGGCTTTAACAAAGTAAAAATATGCACGGGATACGAACTAGACGGGAAAATCGTACAAGACTTCCCAGGAGGAACAGCAGAATTAGCGAGATGCAAGCCAATCTATGAAGAACACAATGGTTGGGACATACCAACCGCAAGTTTGACCAAGTTAAGTGATCTTCCCAAGGAAGCTAAATCATATGTCGATAGATTACAAGAACTCATCGGCTGCCCGATCAATCTAATATCCACTGGGCCACATCGTCACGAGACCATAGAGGTCACTCCTATGATACATAGCATAAAATAGGTTACAGACAATTCAAGTCTGAACAGATAACTCATGTCTCTTGGCAATCCGCAGTGCATGATTTTATGAAATATCGATGGCAGGTAAATCTGTCATGTATCTTTTCATCAATTCATCAATTATTCTTGCGGTATTCTCATCAGGTGGTACTAATGGCAACCTTGGTTCACCCACATTAAATCCCGCTTTCCCAACAGCATATTTTACCGGTATAGGGTTGGTAACTATGAACATCCCTTTGAACATATCCATAAGTCGCAAATGCTCGGCACCCGCCTTTTCTAAATCACCTTCTAGTACCATGCCCATCATAGATTTTATTTGACTACAAATAATGTGAGAAGCCACGCTGACAACACCATAGCCACCCATACACATAATTGGGAATGTCTCGTCATCATTCCCACTCCAAACTTTAAATTCATCTGAGGTGTCGCGAATTATATGTGCAATTTGCACTGGATCACTACTAGCTTCTTTCACTCCTATAATATTATCAATACTGCTGAGGCGCACCGTAGTAGTCGATGTCATGTTTAAACTGGTTCGACTCGGAACGTTATACAAGACACAAGGGATATGTACACTTTCAGCTATCGATTTAAAATGTTCGTACAGACCATCTTGGGGCGGTTTATTATATGATGGAACAGTAAGTAAAAGCCCATCTACACCCAGGCTTTCGGCTTCCTTGCTTAATTCTATGCTTTCCCTGGTATTATTATCTGTTGTGCCAGCCACCACGGATGCTTGATCTCCCACCACTTGTTTTATCTCCGAATATAATCTCAGTTTTTCATCGGTTGACAAGGTAGGAGATTCTCCTGTCGTGCCAGTAATTACAAAGCCATCGCAACCAGCCTTAACTAGAGATATTGCCAATCTTTGTGCCTCTTCATAGTTCACATTACCCTCATCATCAAAAGGGGTTATCATTGCTGTTATAAGCCGTCCTATCTCTGTCATAAAACTCCTCCTGTTTCAATCATGAGAGCAAAATAACAATCCTTGTGAAAGTGTACCAGATCTTAATTAGTAATCAAATCTCTAATTAAAATTTCTTCAGCAATTTGTAGCGCATTTACAGCAGCGCCTTTACGCAAATTATCGGATGATAGCCACATTGCGATACCATTGGGATGTGATATATCCTTCCTGATCCGACCAACCAGAACTTCGTCTAGACCTTCGGCCTCAATAGGCATAGGATATAGGTTTGAGGCGGGGTCATCCAATAATAGAATGCCAGGGAAATGATCTAGACGTTCTCTAACCGTTTCTACGTCAATAGCATTGGTAAACTCAATATGCACTGCTTCACTATGACTAACCATTACAGGTACCCTGACGCACGTAGCCGATACGGCCAAGTCGGGAAGGTGAAGTATTTTACGGGCCTCATCTCGCATTTTCATTTCTTCTCTCGTGTAGCCATTGTCTAGAAATGGTTCAATATGAGGTAAGACATTGAAGGCGATCTGATGTGGGTATTCAAATGATTCAATATCGTCATAATTTAAAATCTGTTCGGATTGACGTCTTAACTCATTGACTGCCGCCTTTCCAGTGCCTGAAACGGATTGAAATGTGTCTACTACAACCCTCTTAACTGGGTTCACATCGTTCAAAGCTTTAAGAATCATGACCAGGGGAGTTGTGGAACAGTTGGGAATCGAAATAATACCGTCGTGGCTTTCCAAATCTTCTATATTAACCTCCGGAACTACCAAAGGAACGTTATCATTCATTCTAAAAGCGGATGAATCGTCGATAACAAGTGCTCCATTCCGAACAGCTTTAGGTGCTAATTCTCTACTAACATCCCCATTAGCTGAGATAAAGACTATGTCTACTTCACTAAATAATTTAGCTGTAGGTTCCTCAATCGTTAATTCCTCACCACGCACCCAGATTTTATTACCATACGATCTTTCGGAGGCACATACACGGATGGAACTAGTGGGAAACTCCCTGGTATCTAGTAATTCTATAAATTTTACCCCAACGGCCCCTGTGGCGCCTATTATTGCTATTCTGCATGATTCCAATTTTGTGCCTCCAGATTATTGGACGAGGAAAATGATAAACTCTAACTAAAAATAAATTCACACTCGATTACCATAGAAACCGAATATTTTTACGCCATTTAAATTATTCCCGTATGGATACTCTAAATTACTATTTTTATAATTATACTTTATGCTCTCCTCTATTTACCTATGATGAATCTAATAGAATTCTTTTTGGGATACACTTGAATTCACCCAAAATATAGCTGAGTATCAACATATCATACACCAATTAATTAATAGTTGACCTACATACAAACGATTAGTAATATGCTGATATGACATGTTCATTGAGAAACTATCAATTGTAAGTATATTCCATTAAGGGAGTTTGATTATGCCACATCCAAACAACGACAACTGGATTTCTCTATTGGCTGGACGCTCTGTGAAAGCAATACCAGCAAAATCCATATCTGAAATCGCACCTCAACGCTCCAGAATTCACGATCCTGAAGCTAATGAAAATCTTCCAGAAATGTCACAAATCCACGAAAATATTATTATTTGGGAGCGACAGGATTTTATGTTGACAGCTGAAGTCTATGTCCCCAAAGGCAAAGGTCCATTCCCCGTATTCTTATATCTTCACGGTGGTGGATGGTGTGTTGGAAGTGCCGAGAGAGTTAGAGCACCTGCAATTAGAATAGCAGAACGTGGCTTCACCGTAATCAATCTAAATTATAGCCTAGCGCCCGAAAGACCCTATCCAAAGGCTGTAGAAGAGTGTGTTTATGCGGCCAGGTGGGCTTCGGTAAACGCTCAAAGATTTAATGGAAACGGGGCCAGACTTTTCATAGCAGGAGACTCAGCGGGCGCAAATTTATCGGCTGCAACCATAATAGCACTAACAGATACCAGATATAACATGGACGATGGTGGATTGGGTGATGTACCAGTGAAATTCGCGGCAGCTTTGTTGTTTTATGGAGTGTTCGATTTTCCATTGGCTACAAGAGAACCAGGCTCAAATGCCGGTAATGTGGAAATAAATTGGAATCAGGCATATTTGGGTCCACACTTTCTTAAACAACACTACAATCCTTTAGTAAGCCCTATTTATGCTCCTAACTTAGACAAATTCCCGCCCACGTATCTTTCATGCGGAGACGAAGACTCGTTACTTGGTCACTCTTTGAACATGACCAAGGCCCTAACTCGGGAAAACGTACCCACAACTCTTTCAGTAGTCGCAGGCTTGGACCATGCTTTTTCATATGTGGAAAGAAAACTCCCCGAAGTTACCCCTGAGTTCGAACGTATTCTTAGTTGGCTTGCCAAACATAAGGAATTTTAACTATGCTGGATATAGGCAGACGCTTTTAAATGTGGACTGACTTTGAGGTATGCTTGGTTCAACTTGCTGGATATAGGAGTACATTCATAGCGCGTTAACTGGAGAGGCCGAAGGCCATTGAGGACTGAGAATGAGGTTTGCTGAAGGTTTCTATAATTCCAGTATATTTTCTAGTCCGACTGTCAATCCGTCAGAGTCCGTAACAGCTTCAATGGCCAACAAAACACCTGGCATAAAACTTTCTCTGTTAATTGAATCGTGCCGAATTGTTAACGTCTGACCAGAAGAACCGAAAACTAATTCATGATGAGCTACCCTTCCCGGTAATCTTCCACTATGGATACTTATACCATGTAGAGTACCTCCTCTGGTGCCAGGCAATGTTTCTTTTTCTGCCTTGACGGATTTGAAATCCTTCCCTTTACCTGAAGCTACTGCTTCCGCTATAGATAAAGCGGTCCCTGAAGGAGCGTCTATTTTAGCTTCATGGTGAACTTCATTCAATTCAGCATAGTCAAAAAAACGTGCCACCTTTCTGGCCAAATGGATCATTAAAACAGCCCCTATTGCAAAATTTGGAGCCACGATGATACCTACACCATACTCCTCAGCCAATCTATTTGCCTCTTCTAAGTCTGTCTTTGACAAACCTGTAGAACCCGTAACGATATTGACATGATTAATCGCCGATACCCGGATAGCTGACATTGCTCCCGCTGAATTGGTAAAATCAACTACCACATTAATATCTTTTATTAACTCAGTTAAAGATGTACATACGGGCAAATCACGAAAAGTACTTGCTAATTGATCTGAATCTTGCCTAGTGACCGCTCCTACTAGTTTCATATTAGGACTATTGTTTACAGCCTTCAAAGTTTGCATACCCATTTTCCCTAAGGCTCCTTGGACGGCCACTCGTATCAAGTCATTCTCCATGTCGCCACCATTAATTGCCATCTATCCTAAACAGCACTTTCATTAATTTAATTAAGCGATTAATATATTCACCAATCCGAGTCTCTCTAGCTATTTTGGCATTTCCACAGAGCAACTTAGCGCCTACCGCCATCACGCCTTGGTCCTTGTCTATGTGCAGGTCTATTTCCAAAAGATGGCCTAGGTCCTCGTTGTGGTCTAGAGCGAGAATTTCTCGTTTCATTTTGCCGAATGACGTCATCTCGTGATTCTTTATCATGTCCTTTCGTTGATGCAGTGTCACCGTCTGACAAAAGTGCGCGGCGTGACAAGTTGATTCGTCCTAGGTTGTCTATCTCAGTCACTATAACCGTTATTTCATCCCCGACTTCTACTTCATCTTCAACACTGCGCACATGGTGATCCGAGAGTTCGCTAATATGAACCAAACCATCTCTACCCGGCAATATTTCAACAAATGCGCCAAAGTCCATCAATCTGACGACTTTCCCTGTGTATATATTTCCTTGCTCTATTTCACGAGTCAAATCCTCAATTATTTTGATTGCCTTGTTTGCTGATTCTCCTCCACCAC
>Ga0310121_10006127_pt1 | contig 10159 bp, 13 predicted proteins | sample CB27_Tmax_986_MG_FD_203504 | JGI IMG/M metagenome (GOLD analysis project Ga0310121, IMG submission 203504) | Marine microbial communities from Western Arctic Ocean, Canada - CB27_Tmax_986 | ecosystem: Environmental > Aquatic > Marine > Oceanic | place: Canada: Western Arctic Ocean | collected... | reverse complement strand
ACCTCGCACTCTCGGGTACGTTGGTATCGACGAGGGATTGGTAATTCACCATCAGTAACTGCATAATTTGCATATGCTGGAACGTTTTGTAGAAGTCGATTTGCTTGCCACCAGGCTGAAAGTATTCGCAAAATTTGTCGTCGAGATCACCCACCTTTATCTGAAACACACCATCGATGTCCTTCACGATGAGAAAATTCTCCGGCTTGTTGTCGTAGCACAGCATTCCTTTTGAAAACATGTACTTTATCGCCTCTATGCACCCCTCGAGTATGTCTTTTTTAAAGGATTCGTCCATCGACCCTTCCATAGCTTTTTGGACATCCATAATTGCTCTTTGTTGGAAGGAGTACGCGTACTCCCCCGGAGTACAATCGAATTTGTAGATGCCGATGCCATACTTTCCTATTTTCCGTACATTACCGATTTCTTTTTCGCAAGTTTTCGCTTCCCTGGACGATGCTTTTTGAGCACCGATGCGCAGTACGACGTCCTCCGCCCCAACCCCGAGTTCTTCTTCCAACGTGGGGGACAATCGCTCCACCCCCCATACTTCGTTGTACGAACCGGCAGTGATATATTTAAAAATGCACCCCGGGAATAAAGTATTCTCCAGGTAGTATTTCTTACTTCCCATGGGTATATTTATATTACAGTGATAAAATCTTTGATGCCGTAAACATGCACGGCCTGCAGGAGGGCGTCCGCGACGTCGTCTTTTTTCTCCATGGCGCAGAACTTGGTGTAAAACACCGTGGGTATGAGATAGCGGGAGGCGAGGGCAACGGCTTTTTTTTTCCTCTCGGCGTACGTCCGAAGTTTCGGCCCGGGTAATTTGTTCCTCGGGCTGCAGAATCGGATACACCGTACCCCCTTGGTCAGGAGGTAAATCTGCAGGCAGTGGCTAAGGACCTTGGTCTTCGTGTTACGAGGCGGCTGCTGCTCTATGAGCGCCTCCTTTATGTCGAGGGATCCGATAGCCTCTTCCAAGGTCTCGAACATATCGCTGCAGGCCCTGGCGATGGTGGCTTTTTTTATCGTCGTGCAACGGAGGACCCGCAAGTCGACCAGCTCGTACTTGCCCAGCACCTTCTTCAGTAGCACTATGCCCATATTCACAGACCCGACGTCGACGGACAGAATCATCGTTTAAAAGAAACGAACTAAAGATATATATAGTGCGAGATGCCGACGTCCTTGCAATCGTCCCAGAACTTCGTCCACGCCTCCATGCTCTCCCGTTTTGGCACGAGACCGAGGAATATAGATGGGAGCATGCGATCCGCCGGCTTCAATTTCCCCGCCGACAGCAGGTACTGATAGCTGGAGACGATTTTTGCGAGACGATAATCCCCCTCGCCGTCGACTAGAAAAATTTTGGAGTATTTCTCTCTGTTTTTCCCACAACACGACCCCATTTATTTTGCCCGCGAAAAAATTCAAATTCAAATGTTTGAAAATATTGTCTCATTTCGCCCGCGAAAAAATTCAAATTCAAATTTTCGAAAATGACTCGTTAATGGTGGTATTTAATTCCGTCGCCTCGATCAACCGCTGCCGCCCTACCCTCCTCGTATCATGGAGCCCATCGTCGATCCCGGCACCCACCCACCAATCTTTGACCTGGATCCACTCTCAGACGCCGAGGACGTGTACTGTGATATGTCGAAAGGTTTTGAGATAGAGTGGCGCTGCCTCGAGTGCGGGGAGAATCTAGGGCCGATGAATCCGCGACAGCTTTGCGGTAAAACAAAGTGCACGGGTATGAAGGATATGAAGAACACCCTTGAGACGCTGTGTTACCCCGGCGAAGATGACGGCGATGACGACGATGTCGAGTCTGATTTTTCCTCCGACTTGTGTCCGGATATCGAAGTGAAGCTCATCGGCGGGCGGCGCATGCAGCGGGAGTTCTCCCAGCGCTGGCCGGACGACCGGTTGCTCATGACCCTGGGCAAGCAATTCAATACCACCAGCAAATACTTCAAGGACGGGTACGAGGACGAGTATCCTCCCCCCTCCCCCCCCTCTCTTAAGGAGTTCAAGAGCATACTCCAACGGCGCATCGAGGATGATATCGCTGTGACGTACGAGGAGGCAGCCTTAATCCGATCCATCCCTCAGCATGATTCTACCGGGGAGGCCAGTGAGGATTGGCTCGCCGCGCGCAAGTTCAGAATCACAGGTACTGCGGCCGCGGGTGGAATGGGGGTGCAGTACCCGAGCACGCCGAAATTTTTGAAGGGGCTTATATGGGGCATGAGCAAGGAAGACCAGGGGAACCCAGCACTTAAATGGGGGAACTCGCATGAAGCGGACGCCGACGCAGCCTTCAAAACCGTCATGGCCCACCTGCATGCCGAGAAGAAGATGGAGTTCTCCTACCCCGGGCTGTGCATCAACGCGGCGCAACCGTACCTGGCGATGTCCCCAGACGGCATTCTGTTCATGGACGACCGGTACCACCTCGTGGAGTACAAGTGCCCGTACAGTCTGAGCGGGGAGAGCAAACGGAGTAAATCCTATCACCAACTCCCGTTCGAGTTGTACTTGGACGACGAGAATCGCCTCTGGAAGAAGAGGTTCGACAAGTCGTGGCCGGTTAAGAACTTGTACCCGACGTCGGGGGAGAAGAAGCGAAGGAAGAAATCGCCGTATTTGCCCACGGAGTTCGGGAAAATGCCCATGCCGCAGTACTACTACACCCAAGTGGTGCACGGCATGTATACGATCGACCACTGTAGATTATCGAGCACGTACTTCGTGGTCTGGGCGCCCATGACGTCTGAAAAGGTGAAGTCGATATACAAGGACGAGTTCGACGCCGAGGGGAAGCAGACGGCCTACGGTATTTGGAGCACGCCCCATGGGACGGTGCAGATAACGCATGTTCCGCTCGACATGCAGTACGCGAACACGCAGAGATCGATGGTGGCGGATTTTTACTACAAAGAATACCTGCCCATGATGGTTCTGAAGGAGGAGGGCTTCGACGAATACGTCAGTCGGTACATATCAACGAGAAAAAGAAAGAGGAACAAGAAATGACTTATTCGCAGTCGCCCCATTCCCCCCAATGAGGTTGCTGGGTGTCGTCCTGTGGGTCGTCCTGTGGGTGTGTGTCATCTTCCTGCTGTTTCTTTTTCGAAACATACAGGACGATTATTGCTAGTACGATAACTAATAATACCGCTGCTGCGAATACCCAAACCCAAACTGACATTTTATATAATGATTTATTTTATTCGGTATATAAATAAACTAAATTATATGTCCACTTCCAAAAACTCCTACTATATCGGTATACTGATCGTAATCGTATCCAACGTGTATATATTAATCAATGGCCTGCCCAAAAAGCAGATGCAAACCTACGCTTTGCTACAAATATTCGGCGCCGCTTTGATAGGCTACGGCTGGTCGTCGCGGGCGGGTTTCAACAACCGCGCCGCGCTGACAGACACAACCCCAGACCCCGGGTGGACTCTGCCTCCAGTCGGACCAATCGATTGGGCGGCCGCTGCGGCTGAGGATGCACCAACCAACGTATGCTCTGGGACCCAAACAAGAGAGTGTGTAAATCAAGCTTATGGTGGTAAAGACTGTGGGCCAGACTCCGACGGGGTTGGTGCCACACGGCCTTGCCAGTCGGCTGCATGTGCGGCTATAGACGGAGGTTGGTCGACCACGTGGTCGGCTTGCAGTAAGTCTTGCGGTGGCGGAACTCAGACGCGACAGTGTAACAATCCCTACTCCGCCTACGGTGGAAAAGACTGCGTGGCAGACGCCGAAGGTGGTGCCAGCCGGGATTGTAATACAGACCCCTGTGCAGTCGACGGAGGCTGGTCGACTACGTGGTCGGCTTGCAGTAAGCCTTGCGATGACGGCTCCGGTGGTGGAACTCAGACGCGAGACTGTAATAACCCCACACCAGCTAATGGTGGAAAAGACTGCGACGGTAGTGCCAGTCGGGATTGTAACACACAACATTGCGCGGTAGATGGGACATGGGGAGATTGGGGTCCTTGTACATCCGACGAAACAGTAATATCCGCAACATAAGTTTTGCACGAAAGCTCTAGCTCTGCTTGCATCCAACATCACCCTCGCTCTTTGTTGCCGCCTCTATACGTTTCTCCGCCAGATGAGAACAGGGGTGTGCTCCGAACATCTTGACGTACATCCTACACAGTTGGTCGTAAGGTACTTTTTTCATCAACAACTCGTTGTACCTCTCTATGTAGCCCATTTGTATGATGTCTTTAAAGCTGAAGTGGTCACGTTGGGGGACCCCCCAATAGAAGGATCGATCATTTTCCCCATAATATTCGACCGGCCACTTTTGGAGGGGGTTTACTCTATGAATTAAAACAATGCGATCTGGGTTAGCTCCATATATTTCTTTGACCATGATAGCCATAATGTTGTCGACTAAGTCGTCGTTTTGAACGAGCGGCGGTGGTATAAACGAATCTTTTTCTCTCAATTTTGCCATGAAGTCGTTTTGGAGCCCCCATCCGGTATGTGGCCCGGTCCATTTTCTCCAATCCACTCGACCAATTCGCGATGCCTTAGAAAGAACGCCGTATTTTTGAGTGGGTGATTTTGGTGGGTTTGGAACGTCTTTCTTTTCTGCCCTGAGCTTTTCGGACTTTTCCTCCCACTCGGCCATTCGGGCTTCATAATCCGCCATTCGGGCTTCACAATCCGATGAGGTCAGCTTCAGGATGTGTCGCCAGCTGAATTCCTCTAGGCAATCCGTTTCCCAAAATTTTTTTCTCTTCGTCGTCATGTTTTTATTATTAAGAACATTTTCTCAGTACTTACAAGAAGCTACGTATGTCGGGTTGTTTTTTTGCTTCAATCCTCTTACGTCGCATGGCCTTGTTTGGCCAGTTATCGACATGTGCCAAGGACTTGCGCGAAGGCGTTACACGGGTCCGAATTACAACATTTGTCGCAACTGATACCGCACACGCACCCATTACCTGCAGGCCAGCAGTCCTGGTCGGTCACATAATACGTCTCGGGCATGTCACAATCTCTACTGCCCCCGAAGCCGTCGGCAGCGATCGCAGGACAGGGTGCTCCTCCGTACTGAGGGGGTATGCATTCTCGCGTCTGGATCCCCGGCGGAGTTAAACTGGCCTTGGAGCACATGCCGCCAAAGATGAAGGTCACCAACAGCAATATTGCAACGATCGACGACAGTTTCATCAGTTTCATTAATATTTTTTAGTTTTACAGCAGATTATTTTTATTTCATTTTTTTGTCTGAGGGCCCTTTAGATTCTCCTCCCTTGTTTTCAGAGGTGAGTGGACCGCTTTTGGTCACGGACCCGCTTTTGGTCACGAGAGGCTCCGTCGTCTCGTCGAGCAACTCGCTCTTATCGCCTTCCCGGAACCACTTGCAGCAGAGGGTGCTGTGGATCTTGTCGTGGCTGTCCACGACGAGCTGCACGAAGTCGCGGTCGAGAATCAACTCGTCGCTCTCTTTGTCCCTGACGAACCATGGGTGCACGCCGCGGCAGAGCACTTCATGGTTCACCGTGATGTCGTAGAGAGTATCGCCCCACTCTACCGGAGACATCTGGTCCGATGTGTTGAGGTATTGGCTCAAGTTGGCTTTGTTTTTGTCCTGGAAAACGAAGTAATCCGTCTTGGTGCACACCGGCTTCCGGAACTCATGCTCCAGATCCGAGGAGAGCATCTCGACGTCGTTTATGCGCCGAGAGAGCTGCTGCATGCGCTTGACGAAGTTGCGCTTCTTGATGTAGGCCGCGAGGAGCGTCGTTGAAATGCTGAAGAAGCTCAGGCTCAGATTCCGGCTCCAATTCCACTGCGTGTCGAAGGGGTCCGCAGTGTAGATGGGGGTGAAGTCCAGCAGCGTGAGAAAGCTTACGCCGCTGGAGACGAGGATGATGTACCAGCTGAGATTGGCGTGGCTCTGCTTGAGCTTGTCCAGGAAGAACTGGAAAACAAGAGAGATGTAGCGCAGATGGTCGATGGTTTCCCGGAGGTGGAACTGATTGACCGGATCACACCACGCGGTCCTCGAACGCACCTCCTTGGTACCGTCTCCCTCCATTTTAAAATTCCCTACTAAAAAAAATGGACCTGGAGACCAAGCTCAACTCGCGGGAAGTGGTGGAGTACAAGGCGGAGCTGGTTCGACAAGTAATGGAGGCCGAGGAGCGGCGCATGAGAGTGGCGGAGATGGTAGCGTCCTCGATGCGCGCGGCCAGGGAGCGGGACAACCGAGTGTATCCCTACATCCCAGTCTCTATCCCCCCGATACGGCTCGTTTGAACACTTTCAAGCGTCTGTTAACTTCCTCCATAAGCCGCAGTTGGAGCTGGGATCGCTCTTTCGCCACTGGTCGACCGCGTCCTTGACCACCAATAGAATGATAGCTATCCCACTGAAGAGAGCAGGGTAATTAAACTCCTCTATGCCTTCCAATGCCCATGTTAATTTCACCTGATGGATAGACATTACCATGAATAACGCTATTAAAACGGAAATCCCCAACGACACCCAGTCCTCGGGTTGGGTACCTTTTTCCGCCGGGTCTGTATCGGGCTTCGTCACTCTGGCGATAATAGTGGAGGCCAACCACAAGACGAAGACGACGATGCTGATGATGGTTGTGGTTTTCCAGACCATTGTTTATTTATTATAGAAGTCACATTATTTTTTATTTAGATATAAAAAAATATGCGAATCTTTGGCGTGCTCGAGCAGGATTCGTTGATTACGATCTACAGTGTATTTCACTTTCTGTTTGGTTTTTTCATGGCAATTTCAAAAGTAGACCCGTACACTGTCACCGTGTTGCACGTCGGATTCGAGCTGTTCGAGAACTCTAGTGCGGGCATTCAATTCTTCCGGCAATTTGGATTTCGCGGATACGGCGGCGATCACGTTTTAAACTCGGTCGCGGACGTTTTATTTGGGATCGTCGGCTACTACGTCGGCGGCAAATGCTGAAGAGCGCGCGTATTCACCCACTAAAAGCAAAAACGGGGTCCGGGGGGACACGTTTTGTCTTGGACTCCTTACATTGGGAATCAACACACTGCCACCCAGTGCCGCAATTATCAACGCAGTTTGGAACATTTGTAATTTTTACCGGGGGATACTATATCCTTTTGCGGCGGCCTCCGCCATGGCGTCTCTAAAAGCTCGCGAGGTAGTTCGAGAAAGATTGTCAAGTCTTTTTATCTGACGCTTGAGCATCTCCAATTTTTTTCGAAACAGTGTTTTTAATGCGTCCGGCGCGTTTTCTTCTAAACGTGCTGTCATCATTTTGAGTCGAGTCGGTATTTGCAAGCAAGTGACAGGTTTAATGTTGTTTTCCCACGTCTGTTCGCGCTTTTCAAAATCGCTTGGAGTTTCGAATAAATTTTTTTTTGTTACTTCAAGTTTGCAGGCCACGACCAGAGCGTTTACGAAGTTTGATACATTTATTTCTGTAATATACTTGTTATAAATATCCTCAGCGCTTATTTTTTTAGGAGGTATTAATTTGGTCGCCGTTTTAAGCATTGTTGTATATTCGTTTTTTTTGCATACTTTCAAGTCGCATTCCAACTTTGTTTTCCATCCTGATAAAAATTTTTGTAACTCTTCCGTCGCATGATCATATTGGGATTTGGCTTGCCGCAGAGACAATACAGGAGGTTGCAACACAGAGGTAAATCCAAGCCGGCGGGGTTTGGCTTGCCGCAGAGGCAATACAGGAGGTTGCAACGCAGAGGTAAATCTAAATGGAGCCGGCTTGTCTAATAGCCGTATTCGGCGTTGTAAACTCGCAACTATCTCCTCCAACTCTTTAGCCGTTATACATGTACTTTTTTTCTTGTACCATTCGCAACCATCGGCACCAACGCAATCATTTCGTTTCCCATCATATTTAGAACATTTTTTGGAATCGAATTTCCAAAAGCCAGGAGCCTGCCCCTCGTCTTCGTCTTTCGATGCTGATTTGGAATCGGGCCATTTACGACTACATGCATTATTTTTCCAACCGCAACCAAACGCTTCAGAGCATTCCTTTTGTTCATACCGAGGACATTCGTCAATTCCAAACTCTCTTTTCTTTGCAGGACTTTTCATTTTATATTTCCGAATACTACGCCGATCACTAATTAATTTTCTTTTTTTCTTTTTTCTTTCCTTGCAACCGGGATCTCCGGGGCATTCTGGGAATTTCACCACTTTTCCATCAGGCCCAAGCTCTACCCCCATGTCTTTCAATCTGCCCCGCAATTTTTTTATTTCCTCATCCTGTTCTTTCGCCGCGACGCTTTTGCTTTCTTTCTTCTCTTTCTCCATCTTCTCTATCTGTGATTTTCTATCTTGATCTAATTGTTCAAGTTCTTGATTCACTTTTGGGACCTTGCTCTCATCGATGTCAAGTTCTTTCTTCATTCTTTCCAACAGTCCTTTACCGATATCGTCGGCTTCGCGGTCGTATTCATCTGTTTTTCTCACATCGTCTAACTCCTTGTTTTTCTCGTCTATTTCGTCGCGCAATTTTTTTATTTCCTTCAGTTTCTCCGAGGTACTCTTTAATTTACGGAGATCGTATATCTTCCACTTGAGCTGTTTCAACTTATTTTCGATCTCTTTCGTACGCTTCTTGTTATATGCCACTAAAAGTCTGTGCTCTCTGTAGGCTAACTTAATTCTCTTCGCCTGTTTTTTCTCTTGTAACACCAGATCTTTCATACTCTCCTCCCTCCGTCTCAATAATAAATCTCTCTCCTTTATCTTCCGCTTACGTCGCAATTCAATTTTTTGCAATTTCAACTTTTCTATATTTTCTTTTCTTTTTTCTATATTTTCTTTTCTTTTTTTCTCCCTTTTTTCCTTCGCCTTCTTCCATATCTTGCCCCAAAAACCAAGCTTGGAATCGGAAACCGGCATGTTTATTACAACATAGATATTTTCGCGGCACCGGAATGTCCAAAATTATCTCCTTAACGTAAAAAATAAAAATGGAACGGAAGTTCGATAAAAGACTGGTGGTGGTACTTTTCGTCTTTCTCGTCAACTCGTACTACACCCTTATCCTCCTGGCGGAGTGGCTACCATGGAGGTGGAGAGCGTGCAGTTCTCAATCCTGACCTCGGAGGACATTCTGAGACTGAGCGTCCGTGAGATCAATCAGAACTCGCTTTACTCCAAGCACGTGCCCAACTCCAGAGCGCCAAACAGCCTCTATTTGGGCACGACCGACAATGGCTTTGTTTGTGGGACGTGCCGACGCGGCTGTGACACATGCACTGGCCACAGCGGCCACATTGTGCTGCGCCGCGCGATTTTCCACCCCCTCCTCTTGGGAGTCACATTAAAGGTCCTGAGAGCCGTCTGCTACTGGTGCAGCACGCTCCTGAGGCCCAAGCTCCCGGCCGCCGGCACCACCGCTTACAAGCGTCTGGCCACCTTCTCTAAGACGAAGGTCCAGGAGTGCCCGCAGTGCGGTGGACAGCAACCTCGGTTCACTAAATCCGGTCCCCGAATCGCCGCGCGGTTTGCTAAGGATGCGACGTTCGACACCCCCGGGGAGGAGAAGATGGCGAACGAGAATTTCACGGCCGAGCGTGCCTACTCCATCCTTCGTTTCGTCTCAGAGGCCGATGCCGTGATGCTTGGCCTCCCATCCCCCTCGGCTCTCATTATGAGGCACATGCTCGTTCCCCCCGTCATGATGCGTCCTTCGGTGTCAAAGATATCCGGAGGGAGAATCAGGGGCCAGGACGATCTGACGCTGAAGCTGGTCGACATCATTCGCACGAACACGAGATTGGAGGAATCACCAAACGATCCGGCCCTTCTCGATATGCTGCAGTCTCATGTCTGCGTGTATATGGACAAGGAGCCAAGGGGCAACTTTACTGTGACGAAAAAGGCGGGCGGTAGGAGTGCGAACGTGAAGTCGATCGTCACGCGGATCAGTGGCAAGAAAGGGAGGCTGAGAGCTAATATGATGGGAAAAAGGTGTAATTTCTCTAGCAGGGCTGTGGTTGGGCCGGCACCGACGTACGACATAGACACCATCGGCGTGCCACGGAGTATCTGCAGATCGCAAAGCATTCCGGTTCCGGTCACGCACCTCAACTTGCTGAAAATACGTCGTTTAGTGGCGAAGGGC
>Ga0310121_10006126_pt1 | contig 10161 bp, 8 predicted proteins | sample CB27_Tmax_986_MG_FD_203504 | JGI IMG/M metagenome (GOLD analysis project Ga0310121, IMG submission 203504) | Marine microbial communities from Western Arctic Ocean, Canada - CB27_Tmax_986 | ecosystem: Environmental > Aquatic > Marine > Oceanic | place: Canada: Western Arctic Ocean | collected... | reverse complement strand
AGCCCAGGATTCCACCAACTGTTCCCGATCATCACGATCCATCCGTTCAAGTGAAAGGAGATCGTAAGGATTTCGTGGACCAGTGGTTCCAGTCAGGTGCCCAAACCACGGCAGAAACGACAACGCGAACACTACCGCTGCCGTGCTGACGAATACGAGAGTCAGATAAACTGCAATTTTCTGCTGCCGGACACTTCCGCCGCGGTGCGTGCTCATCGAAACGTCTGTTTCGCCCTGCAGCTTACAGATCGAACGCAGGATCCAAATGCATTCGGATCCTCAGACTCCTCCTCGTAGGGCACACCACTCGAAATATGTCCAAGCTCATCGAAAAAAGATCTTTGTACGGTAGCGAACCGGAAAAACGTCGGAGAGTGGGATGGGATCATCGATTCGGAATTCTTCGACATGAGCGTTGCATTAATTGTACCCGAAATACCAGGCGAATTCCCATAAGGAGGTTTGCGGCTCCACGTTCGTTCTTCCTGGCGGGAATAAGCCTTGGACTAACGTTTCAGTCTTGGGTCGGTATTCGATCCTCCCTCCGCTAGTGATGGATCGAGCCGAAAGGGAGTTTCCAGTCGGGTGCCGTCGCCGGTGCGAAGGTGGAATACACATACAAGTCCGCCGCTAAAGCTGATTCATTTCCCCCATACCGTCCGCTGGAGATCCCTCTGTACTTACAACCCAGACCCCTAAACCGGTTAGCGGCGTAAGATCATCGGGGGTGACACCGCTGGATACTTGAACAGCGGTCCGGTCGCACGCCAAGCCTGTTTGATAAAGGTTCGATACCCATTCGCGCGCCCGTTCCCGCTCGAGTCCCGAAAGGTCTACCCATAAGGGGAGGTCTCTCTCAGCGAGGTATTCGCCTAGCATCCAACTGTGGCCGCGTGGCCACGGGGTTTCTGGAGCGGCCCAGACCAGCAATGGTTGGCTTGGGTATTCCAGGCGCGCCTGCTTGAGTCTTTCGTCCAAAGCGGTAATGGGCGGGGAGGGTTCACCGCTGTGGATATTCTGGCAAACGCCGGTTTCATCCAGTTTTCCGACGGCGAACTCGACCTCTGGTTCCCCAGGCACTTGAGCAGGTGCCGGTTTGATTACAAGGTGTGTAAAACCCGCGGGACATTCCTGGAAGGTGAATCGAATGGAGCGATCATCAACTGACAGACAGTTCTGGAGAAAACGCAACCAGATAGCGCTGCTGGATGGCATCGCGGGTGGAGGGTCAGACTGTAAAAGGATTGTCTTTCTCAGAATCGATTCGGAGGTCGGCTATCGCTTTCTTGACCACATCGGGTTCCACCTCGCCTTTATTACAGAGCGAATAAAGGGTGGCCACGGTGATGCACTCGGCGTCCACTTCGAAGAAACGGCGGAGGTTCCTGCGATCCTCGCTTCTCCCGAATCCATCCGTTCCTAAAGCGTACAATCCATTTGGTGTCCACGAGGAAATACCTTCGGGAAGCAGGCGAACGTAGTCGCTTGCGGCCACCACCGGCCAGGGTTCGTCAGCTAGTTGTTCGGACAGGTAGGGTACGCGCGGTGGTTCGTCGGGGTGCAACATATTCCAGCGTGAACAGGCGACCGCGTCCTTGTGTAGCTCCTTGTAACTGGTCACGCTCCACACATCCGCGGCTACATCGTAATTCTCTTCCAGGATCTCGGCGGCCCGGAGGCACTCGCGAACGATGGCCCCACTCCCGAACAGGTGGGCGCGCTTTTTTCCTTCCGGGTTTTCCGCCGCCTTGTACTTGTACAAACCCTTGAGGATTCCCTCTTCGATTCCCTCGGGCATTGGTGGCTGAAGGTAAGGTTCATTTCCAAGTGTGAGGTAGTAGAAAATATCTTCACCGTCCTCAAACATGCGTTTCATTCCATCGACAATAATAACGGCCAACTCATAGGCAAAAGCGGGATCGTAAGTAATGAGGTTCGGGATGGTGCTGGCCACCAGCAGGCTCTGGCCATCCTGGTGTTGGAGGCCCTCGCCAGCTAAGGTGGTGCGTCCCGCTGTGGCACCCAGTAAAAACCCGCGGGTTCGCTGGTCCGCGGCGGCCCAAATCAGATCGCCGATCCGCTGAAACCCGAACATGGAATAATAGATGAAAAACGGGACCATCGGGCGATCGTGGCTGGAGTAAGCGGTTCCGGCTGAAATAAACGAGGACATCGCCCCCGCTTCAGTAATCCCTTCCTCAAGAAACTGGCCATCGGTTGCTTCCCGGTAATAGAGAAGCCCGGGAAAATCGACGGGAGTGTATTTCTGACCGGCATGGCTGTAGATGCCATACTGCCGGAAGAATGCATCTAACCCAAAGGTTCTCGCCTCATCCGGCACAATGGGAACAGCATATTTCCCAAAATCTTTATCCCGAAGAATCTGAGAAAGCATCTGAGAAAAAGCCATTGTGGTTGATGCTTCGCGTTCGCCACTGCCTTTCAGGAGGTTACCGAAGGCATCGAGACCAGGAGCGGTCAATGGAACCTTCTTGTAGTGCCGCCGGGGCATGAATCCGCCAAGCGCTTCCCGTCGCTCGCGGAGGTACTGGATTTCCTCGCTGTCTTCGGCGGGGCGGTAGAATGGGGTGCCATGTAGATCAGCGTCGCTGATCGGAATATCGAAACGGTCACGAAACTCTTTGAGTTCTTCCTCGTTGAGTTTCTTCTGTTGGTGGGAGATGTTTCGGCCCTCGCCCGCTTCTCCCAGGCCATAACCCTTGATGGTCTTCGCCAGGATGACTGTAGGCTGGCCCTTGTGATTAACTGCTCGATCGTAGGCGGCGTACATCTTGCGCTGGTCATGGCCTCCGCGATTGAGTCTTTGGAGCTGCTTGTCCGAGAGGTGTTCCACCATATCCAACAGCTTTGGATGAGTCCCGAAGAATTCTTTTCGGATGAAATCACCGGATTCGACCGAGTATTTTTGGTACTGACCGTCCACCGTCTCTTCCATTCTTGCAAGGAGAAGCCCCTCATCGTCAGAGGCAAGCAGAGGATCCCAAGCACTTCCCCAGATGACTTTGATGACATTCCATCCCCCGCCCAGGAACGCGCCCTCCAGTTCCTGGATGATACTGGAGTTGCCACGGACTGGGCCATCGAGACGCTGTAGGTTGCAGTTGATGACAAATGTCAGGTTGTCCAGCTCTTCACGCGCGGCGAGGGTAAGCGCTCCAAGGCTTTCCGGTTCGTCCATCTCACCATCGCCCAAGTAGGCCCAGACCCTACAATCACTCGTGTCCAACAAACCCCGATCTCGCAGGTAGTGGTTAAACTTTGCCTGGTAGATCGCCTGAATCGGACCAAGTCCCATGCTGACAGTTGGGAACTCCCAGAAATCCGGCATCAGCCAGGGATGGGGGTAGGAAGAGAGTCCGCCGCCCTTCTGGAGCTCGCGACGAAAATTCCCCAGGTGTTGGGCGCTGAGCCGACCTTCCAGGAAAGCTCGGGCATAGATTCCGGGGGCCGCATGACCCTGGAAATAGATTTGATCGCCGAGCTTATTTCCGTTTTTTGCGCGGAAAAAATGATTAAACCCGACTTCATAAATGGTGGCAGATGAAGCGAAGGTCGATATATGACCGCCGATACCATCAGAAACGCGGTTGGCGTTGACCACCATCGCCATCGCGTTCCAACGGATGATGCTCCTGATGCGCCGCTCGAGGCCGCCATCGCCGGGGTAGTCGGGTTGGTCTTCTACATGAATAGTATTGACATAGGGCGTGTTTGGCATGAGCGTCCGATCCGATTACGTGTTTGGAATATCCCTCCCCCAAGAGTGGATAGGCTTCTATCCTATCCGATCTGTTGGCATTTGTAATCCTCTACCACGTTAAGGAATTATCCATTAACATGGAACCAGTATGTTGAAGACAACCCATCGTGAACTACCGTTGGTAAAGGTCTCCCCTTACGGGAAGGACTTCAGGGCAGTCCTGGTTTTCCCGGAGCCGTATTCAATCGCCAGCTCCAACTTAGCGTTCCACCAGATATATCGGATTATCGGGCAGCATGAATCGTGGTCGTGCGAGCGGGCGGTGGTGGAACCCAACCAGCCTGTCCGGACGCTTGAAGATGGGCGAAGGTTGGATGAGTTCGACATGATCGCGTTTACAGTCCCTTTCGAGCTGGGTTACTTGAACGTACTCAGGGCGCTTGAGGAGGGGGAAATCCCATTGCTTGCCTCTCAGCGAGTTCAAGGAGACCCGATAGTGGTCATGGGAGGAATCGCGGCGGCCGCCAACCCGGCTGTGATGGCGCCCTTTGTCGATGTTTTCTTCCTGGGCGAAGGGGAGGCCTCGCTTCCGCTGGCGCTTGACCGAATCGCGGGGCACTTGGCAGAAGGGTATTCCAGGTTATCGGTGCTCGAGGAATGCACCAGCCTCCCCGGGGCGTATGTTCCCGCAATCCAGGGTCCACAACCGGAGCCAATTCGGTATACCCGTGTCGACGACATGGATGAGTTCCCGCCGTGCTCAGCGTGGCTGACTCCGGAAACCGAGTTTGACAACACCTTTCTTTTCGAGATCAGCCGCGGCTGCCCCTGCGGCTGCCGTTTCTGCATGATCCGGCTTTCGCAAAAACCCCTCCGCGCCGTATCGGTCGAACGCATCACCGAGCTGGTGGAACAGCTGCCGCGCGCGGTACCTTCTCACGAGGAGGGCAAGGAGGTCCGTCCGCGAGTGGGGCTTGTCGGGGCGGCGGTCGCCTCCCACCCGGATTTCGAGCAGTTGTGCCGGGTTCTAAGAGAGAAGGGATGGGATATAACTGCTTCAGCCATCGAGATCGACAAAGTGACGGATGGCATCCTGGAACTTCTGGCTCAATCACAAAAAACTTTGACACTCGCTCCGGAAAGGGGAATCGAAGCGGAGCGCTTCCGTTTGGGAAAACGGATCGAAGATGAGCACCTCATCCATGTTGCTCAGCGGGCGGGGGAGCTGGGGATGCCGAGATTAAAAATGTACTTTGTCTGCGGGATTACTGCTCCTGAATTCTATGGAGCGAGTACAGATCGCCCGGGGGCCAACATCGAACTCCCTGATTGGCTCGAAGATTCGGCAGATGAGGATGATTACCTGGACCGGATATTTCGTCATGAAGCCGAAGCGGTTGCAAATTTGGTCGAAAGAATCGGGAAGGTTTACCAGCCCGAGGGCAAACCTGGGACTATCGGGGTAACGTGCAGCCCCTTCATACCCAAGCCACACACACCCTGGGCCGGCTGGCCGATGCCCGAAGAAAAAGCCTTGAAACGCCTGGATAAAATCCTGAAACGACGATTGAGTCAGGTTTCACGAGCTCGTTATCGACCGTTCAGCGGGTGGGAGGCGCTACTCCAGGGATTGCTCTCGCAGGGAGGTCGGAACCTCGCTCCCATGCTGGTCGAGGCGACTCGAAATCCGGAGAAAATTCGGTCTCAGGTACGTCAGGTTATTTCGGATAAGATTGTTCTGCTTCACGAACATCGGTGGCGTGACGAAAAATCCCCGTGGGATTTTATCAGGCTCTAATAAGGTTGTTACACACTAGGAAACGAAAGCAGGCTCAGGTTCGGGGATGGCGCCTGCTTCATCCCACCCCCACAATTGCCAACCTGCGTCTTCAACCTTCGCTGGCGATTTCTGCTCGCTTACCGGCGGTTTGATCGCCACGACGTTCAAGAAAACATCGCCGCTCTCAGTGATCACGACTCTTTGAAAACCCAGGCGTTGCAGTCCCTCTTTCCACTCCTCCCCCGACATCCATTGCTTACCAAACTGTGGGCGGCTGGACAGGAATGCGATCCTGCCACCCGGTTTGAGGAGACGCGCCATCTCTTCGATCACGCGCCACCGCTTCTCACGCGGCAACATCACTAGCATGAATGCGCTGACGCAGCAGTCGAACTTTCGAGAGAGCGGGAGGTTCATCGCATCGCCGTTGACGAAATGGAGGGGGTATTTTCTTCGATTCTTGTTTTGGGCTTTTTGAAGCATTCCGATTGACAGATCGACCCCCACGACATTGGCCGCGCGCGGAGCTGCCAAGTGGGAGAGAAGACCTGTCCCGCATCCAACATCGAGGACAATGTCTCCATCCTCGATCAGGTCATCCATCAAGGTGGTGGCTGAATCGACATACCCATTGATCAAACGGTGATAGAGAACATCGTAGAATCGCCCAACAACATTGTAGAAGAGGCGGGTCATCCCTCGGTGGGCGCAAACGAGATTCCGCCCCGCGTTTTTCATCACGGTAATTTTCCAGTATTTCATATCATGCAATTCCTGTTGGTATCGGAAAACAACCCCATCGCCGCGCTTACTCTGCCGGCGCACGACTCTACTCTAGCACCCAGGCCGCCCCCGTTTGAACCACCCTCTCCAAAAAAAAACTGGTTGGCCTAGTAGTCGCCCTTTTCCTTGAAGGCGTCATCCAGGTATTTCTGGAAATCAGCCATTTGGTAGGAAATGAAGCAAAAGGCATGATGGAGCGCGATATACTCCATATCCTCCTCATCTTCGGAGGCATCCTTACGGAGTTCGTTGAGTTTGGAAAGAATCGGTTCCGCTTTCATAGGGCTGCTATCCAGTTCTAGGCTGTGGGATCCCAGCAAGCTTCCAGATCACCTGCAATCGCGCCGGAACCATCCTCGCTGATTTCGAAATTTGTGGGATCAGTTTCTTCATATCGGAGCAACCACGCCCGAGCTCGCGGGTTTGGAGCCAGTTCGCAGGATTTCTTCCATGCCTGCACAGCCAGGTCGTCACGTCCAATCTTTGCATAACATGCACCCAGCAGGAACTGGGTTTCAGAAGACTCGGGGAACTTCCCTTCCAGTACACGCAGCATTTTCCCTGCCTCGATATATTTGCCCTCTCGTGCGAGGGCTTTGGCATCGGCGATCAGATCATCCAATGTGATTACTTCTTCAACCGTGTTCGATTCCATATCTGTGTTCGTCGCTTCCTGAAAGCCAAGAGAAGGTGGCGGAATATTGAAAAGGCGTAAACAACCTGATCAAGACGATGTAACAGCCGCCTTCTTGGAGCGGGGAGAGCCATTACCCCACAACCGGAGGCAACTATACATATTAAGAGACCGAAATCAAAGAAGTATCTGAGAAAAGATTCGGGGTTCGGTCCATATTGGCAGGAGGTGTACCCCGGCGGTAGCATCCAATGGATGGCACACGAGCACAGTCTTGATCGGCGGAGCGGAATTCTGCTTCATCCCACCTGCCTGCCCAGCCCCTACGGGATCGGTGATTTGGGGCCGAATGCTAACGCATTTGCGGATTTTCTGGTCGAAGCGGGCCAGACACTGTGGCAGGTGCTCCCCCTGGGTCCCACGGGGTATGGCGACTCCCCCTACCAGACTTTTTCGATTTTCGCCGGTAACCCCTTACTGATTAGTCCGGAATTATTATTCGAAGATGGGCTGCTTACGCGGGCGGAGTTGGAAGGAAAGCCACAGTTCCCGGAACGCACCGTGGACTACGGAGGGGTTCTAACATGGAAACGGGAGTTGATCCGTCGCGCCTACGGTAACTTTTGCGAGCGTGCATCGGACGAGGAAAAAGGTTTGTTCGACACTTTCCGCGATGGGCAGTCATGCTGGCTTGAGGATTACTCGCTTTTCATGGCTCTCAAACTGGCGAATGATGGGGCATCCTGGACAGAGTGGGAAGAAGGGGTGCGTCTACGAAAGAGGGGGAAGCTGAATGAGGCGCGTAAAGCGCTTAAGCACGAGATCGAGGTGGTCGATTTCGGTCAATACTTATTCTTCAAGCAGTGGAATGCCTTACGCGAGTACTGCAACGAGCGGGGGATCCAAATCATCGGGGACATGCCGATTTACGCTGCCCACGACAGCGCTGATGTGTGGGCCAATCGTTCCCTCTTCAAACTAGACAGCAATGGCCACCCGACTGTCGTTGCCGGCGTCCCACCCGATTATTTCAGCGAAACAGGTCAGTTGTGGGGGAACCCAATCTATCGCTGGAAAAAGATGGCAAATGACGAATTCAGTTGGTGGGTGGACCGATTGACATCCGCCATCAAGTTGTACGACCTCGTCCGTATCGACCACTTCAGAGGATTCGCAGGCTATTGGGAAGTACCGGCGGGAGAGGAGACGGCGGAAAATGGCAGGTGGGTGGAAGGACCGGGGGAGGCACTCTTTGAGGCGCTGGCCAAGGAGTTCGGGGACGACCTTCCGATCATTGCCGAGGACTTGGGGATCATCACTGAGGATGTGGTGGAACTGAGGAACCGATTTGATCTGCCGGGAATGGCCGTTCTCCAGTTCGGGTTTGGGAAAGACGCAAACTCCTCTCACTTCCCGCCACACAAGTTCCGAAAAAACCTGGTCGCTTATAGTGGAACCCATGACAACGACACGATACTCGGGTGGTGGGTCGAGCTCTACGAAAACGATCCTGAGATGCGAACCTATTTGCAGAAATATTTTGCGACCGATGGTTGGGAATTTCAGTGGACTGCTATCCAAGCGCTGATGGCTTCGGTGGCGAACACAGTCATCTTTCCTTTACAGGACGTTCTTGGGTTGGGCAGCGAGGGGAGAATGAATACCCCAGGCAATGCGGTCGGGAACTGGACCTGGAGATATGTCCAGGGTGATCTGACGCCTGATCTGATTTTCCGACTACGCAAACTCACCGAGGTATACGGGAGGCTGCAATCTCCATCTCCGACATCATCACCTGCTCCGTAAGGTCGGTGACCGATTCCCAGGTGTACTGAGAAGCAGTTTCTATCCCAGCCTTGCCAAGACTGCTGCACAGCTGCGAGTCCTCCAGCAGGCGGACGATGGCGGCGGAAAGCTCCGTGGCCGACCCCGGAGAAACGAGTAAGCAATTTTCGCCACCCCGAACGTATTGGGCTGTACCATCGTTCTCTGTGGTCACAACCGCACATCCGCGCGCCATCGCTTCAAGAGGAGGAAGGCCAAAACCCTCCGACCAGGAAGGGAATGCAAAGACACTGCATTGGTCCATCAGATCAACCATCTGGCTGAGCGGAACAACTCCTAAATAGTCTACATGATTAAGAATGCCAAGATTGTCCGCGTAGCCCTTGTAATAGGAATCCCACGATCCGCGGCCGGATAATTTCAGTTGCAGGTCTGGAAATTTTGGGAGGAGTTTCGCGAAAGCCTCCAGGAGGATGTCGATGCCTTTGCGCCGACCAATCGCTCCGCAGTAGTAGATGTACTGACCGCGTTCCCTTGCAGAAGCGTGAGGGATTGGAGTGTCAAGAAAGATCAGATCTATTCCGTTGCGCACATTGGTGATGGGTGTTCCGTAGCGGGCCAGTTTCTCTTCCAGTGGGTCGCAAACGGTAAGAATGTGATCCACCTTTGAGACTGTTTTTGCAAACAGCCACGCGTATCTTCTCTTGTACGATTCGGGAAGAAAGGTAACCGGGTCCATGTGGACAGCCTGAATGATCCGACCCCGCCACCAGCCACGATTTCTCGCTTCGACCGCGGCCAATGCATTCGGGTGGAAACCGGCGTGGACGATGTCCGTATCCAGCGGGATGGCTCGACCGATGGCCTTGCGGCCCAGAGTGAGGTCTTTCAGAGCCTTTATAAATCCGACCAGATTTTTCTCAGAAGGGAGGGTGTAGAGGTTTGAAGTAACACCGGGAATCGATTCCACTCTTACGGCGTCGGGCAATGGAGGGAGGACATCCAGGTTCTCGATGATTGGCGCCTGAATGGTTACCCGGTGCCCACGCTCGGCAAGCCTTTTGGCCACCTGGAGGAAATGGACAACCCCTCCGGAGACAAGAACAGCCGGGAGGGAATAAAGGATTTTCATCCTGTTAGTCGATGGGATGTCGTTCATACCTGAGCCACTCTAATAATTTTACCGGCGGTTGAAAGGGGACAGCGACCTGTGTAAGGTGCGGGTTTTCTTAAGGAGTATCTTGCATGAGTCATGATCATACACTTTCAGACGATCCATTCGTCGATTCAGACGGCAACCCCAGGATCATTCGAGGTGTCAGTGTTATCAGTAATTCCACTCGCCTGGCTGAATTGGTCGGGAAGGTTGGGCTCGAGGCGGTTTGGATCGAGGGTGAACACGGGACACCGAGTTGGTCCGAGGTGGAGGTCCTGTGTCTGGCAGCCGAAGCGGGAGGC
>Ga0310121_10006125_pt1 | contig 10163 bp, 4 predicted proteins | sample CB27_Tmax_986_MG_FD_203504 | JGI IMG/M metagenome (GOLD analysis project Ga0310121, IMG submission 203504) | Marine microbial communities from Western Arctic Ocean, Canada - CB27_Tmax_986 | ecosystem: Environmental > Aquatic > Marine > Oceanic | place: Canada: Western Arctic Ocean | collected... | reverse complement strand
CGATGCCGAGCCAGTGCCGGCCCCAACACTCACCGTAGTGCGGCGATTTGAGTAACCGATCCACCACCTTCGAAAAGTTTTCAGGCGACTCATCGGCAAGGAAGGCGTCCAGTTCCTGAGGCGATGGCGGCAAACCGGTCAGACCAAATGTGACGCGTCGCAACAGAGTTCGCTTGTCCGCTGACGTCGCCGGGGCAAGTCCTTTCGCTTCCAGTCGAGCGAGAACGAACCGGTCGACATCCGACGTGACCCATTCAGCTCCCTGTACCTGCGGCAGTTCGGGGTCGCGAATCGGTTGAAATGCCCAGTACGACTTCTCTTCGTCGGTGAACAGGGACCCGTCGGGCGGTTTGCGAGCCGACCGGATCGAGGTCGTATCCGGCCAAACCGTCCCGCCCCGGACCCAGGCTACCAGATCGGCGATCTCCGCGTCGGTCAGACTTTTCTCGGGCGGCATCTTGATTTCGCCGGTTCGGCGAACGGCCTGGATGAGCCGGCTTTTGTCGGGCTTTCCCGACACCACCACGGGTCCCAATTCACTGCCGCGGCGGACACTTGCCGCTGAATCCAGACGCAGGCCCGCTTCCTGCTTGTCCGCTCCGTGACACTTCCAACAGCGGGCGGCCAGTAAGGGGCGGACCTTTTTTTCGAAGTGTTCCAGTAGACGGTGGTTCGGCTCAGCGGTGCGGGCCGTGGCCGGCAAACCACCCATCGCGACCAGGCAAACTATCCAGAACCGGCATGCCACAGAAAGGGAAGGGGAGAGGTGTCCAAATTTCAGGAGTTCCCAGTTGGGCGGCCAGATACGCCGTGCTCGTAGCTGAACTCGGCAGAGTTCGGTTTCTAGGCAAGTTCCCGAAGTCTCACGACTTCGGGAACACGGAAAATGGGAAGTACTGAATTTCAATGGTCTCGGAAGATACGCCATGTCTTTTTGGAGGTAGATAGCCGGAATAGTTGAAAATTGAACACAGGACCCCATCCGTCGCCCACCATTTTGTCGAAAGGCCTGGCACCAATTGTAATTGAACGAGTGCCGCAATCTCAACGGCACCATCCCCTTTTTGAGTATCTCTTTTCATCAATTTGTCTGTCATCAATGCGCCTGTCCATATCTTCTGTGTCGTCCTTATCGATGATTCCGTAGTTAGGGCACCGACTGGCGGAGTTCGTACTGATAATAGATAGTGTTTTCAATCTCTAGCACCGCATAAAACTAGTCGACAGCCCAGCCATTGCTCTGTGCCACCAGCGGTAATCCATCGCGGTTGGCCGACCTCAAGCAGCTTTGTGACCTTGCCAAACGCCACGCCCTGGAAATCATCTGGTCCACACAATGACGTTTCTGAATTCTCTGAAAGAATCCTTTCCAGGGTTTTAGATCGCCGGGATTCTCTTACTGCAACCGGACCCATTTTAGCCGTCAATGGGTTCGGTCAGTGGCGGCTGCGGCGCGTGGGGGTAGTCGACCGGTGTGTAGCGAATCGCCAGCTCCGGTGTGAGGAGCTTCTTTCCGCCTTCAAAGCGTGAAGTCAGAGCCCGATCGAGTATTCCTGTTGTCAGCAACGTTCGCTCCACGGGATAGCTTGGTTTCCCCGTGTGGAACATTTTTTCGAGAGCTTTGAGTAGGTATGAGAAGTGAGGAATCAACGGCAACGGTCGTTCCTCGGTGAGCGTCGCCAGCGGCTGGGCTTGTCCCTTTAGTTTGACGGCAACTCGGCATAAACGGGTGAAGTTCGGCAGCATGAAGACCGCACCGGTAAGGCCGTCATTGTATTGAAAAAGAAAAAGGCCCGTATGTTTGCCCTTCGTTTTCCGGGCAGCGGCCACTGAGCGGGCCTTTGGCTCCAACGCCAGCGCAGCGGCAAGCAGGTCCTCAGACACGGCGCCGCTGTCGACGACTTTCCACATGTCGTTGCAGTCGAACCATTGTACCGACTTGACGCCCGTTTCGGCGCCTCGGCGGCGCTCGACCAGCGTCTGGTACAGCTCGAGAGTATGGATGCCGTAGATGTCGAGGCCGGAGTAACCGACGCCGACAGCAGCCTCGATCTCGCTTCCCATCGGCAGGAAGATTTCAGGCTTGCGAAAAGTTAGCGGCAGCGATGATCCGGCCATGAAAGGGATCTTCAGTTGCTGCGCCCGCTGGTACATCCACAGCGCGTCTTCCCAGACAGGGCCGAGATGCTTATCGTTGAATACGGGTACGACGCGGCCATATTTCTCAAACGTCGCGGCAATTTCGGAAAAGAAACGCCGGCGCGGATAAAGGTCTTGGTCCTTCTCATTCCGCGGGTAACTGCCGTGTTCCCCAATGCTGATTACCCCGTCGACCGGAATCCCGGAGGTGCCGACCGTAACGGCGCCTGCGATGGAGTCGAAGATCGGAATGCCGTGTTTTTTCCCCATCGCCCGGGAGAGGTCCTTTTTTTTTACCTGGTCGACGTACATCGAAGCGATCTTCAGGTTCGGTCCCGGACCGCCATCGGAATTCCAGCCGTTGAGGATCTTCGAGTTGATGACGTCGGCGTGCATACCTTCTGACCACAGGGTCATCACCACCGCAACCGACTTGGGCTTTGTCGTTTCCGCGCGGATATTCTGTTGACCAAGCGGGTCGACGACGGGCAGTCCCAGGCCGAGAGCGCTAGCGGAGAGTCTCGCAAGAGCTTCACGTCGGATGAGGTGATCTGTGTGTCGGTTCATGCCAGTGGTCTCCGCCAGGTAACTCAGGGTTTCTGCGACGCTCAGCTGTACCCCAGTTGCGTCTCTGGAGTTTGATTCTCGATGGACCTATCCATGATAGGAGTTTCCGGCCCAGTGACCGAGAGGAATTTCAATACGACTGGCGGGCCTGAATGGGGCCGCGCAGGCACTATCATGAGTCGTATGACGACGCCTGTCAAACCGCGGGTCCAGATTTTTGGAGTTTGAGGGCCTATCTGATTCGGATCGTCTTCGTAATGGAAAATGTCGCTGCTGAACCGTCAGGCCAGCGGTTGTTGCTGGCGATCGACTGGCTGGCGGTTGCGCCGAACAGAAGCTGCCGGGGTTCGTTCTAAATAACGCCACGATCATGACCACGCTGCGGCCGGCTGTGCGAAACACGGCTGACAAATCTGCCATCAGTCAGTTGGCCAATCAGAAGGTGCTGCCTTGGACGTCGTGGGAGTTGACGCTCGCCGAACTGGCAACCGCCCATTGTCAATTAGCCGGCAGGGAATCCACACCAGGGACAATGCCGCCATGCTGAAACAACACCGTCATGATGAAATTATCCATGGAGTCTCGAGCACGGGTCGCCTGGCAAAGTGATCCATTCTCTGGTCTCCATGGGGAGCACAGAGGCAATTTTTGCTGAATCGGCATTGCCACCGCCGCAGCGGTAGTCGATAGGTGCTCCGCCCGACAGCCCTATTTTCCTGGGGGCAAAGAGCAATAGCAGGGCTGTCAGCCGTGTTTCACACAGCCAGCCGCAGCAGAATAGCTCCAAAGTGTTGCAAGATTTCCCAGATCGATTTAGTTTAAAGGTAGGTGGATGCATCAGCCAAATGAAATTCAGCGAGTTGAGCGTGTTTCGGCAGGTCTCTCTAACTTCACGACGTCAACGATTCGGTACAGGTTACCGACTGCGGCCACTGCTGGAACCATTGGAGGCGCGATACCTCTTGGACGGGGATCCGGTGGCGCTGGCCGATGACGTGTTTGACGCTCATCAAAACAGTTCCACCGCTGATCTGGATGTGCTGGCTAACGATCATTTTGATCCTGCCTATCCAGGTGAGCGTCGCATCACTTCGGTCAGTTATGGTAGCGAGGGAGGCAGGGTCGAGATCAGTGAGTCGGGTCAAAGTATTCTCTATCGGACGCCGGCAGACTTTTTTGGGACCGAGACTTTCCTCTACGTCGTCGACCAACAATTTGCAGCACAGGTGAAAGTGTCGGTTGCCTCGCCTTTGGAATTTGACACGTACGAGATTCCTCCTGATGGCATCGAGCGACAGTTAAAGGTTCTGGAGAATGATCCTTTCTGGACAGGCTATACCGGACTGCGAGAGATCACTTCGTTCAGTGTCAGCAGTGCCGGCGGCAACGTCGCACTTGCCACCGACCGGAGATCCGTTTTCTACACGCCTCCGGAAGACGTTTTTGGAAACGATGAGTTCATTTACATCGTGGATGGGCTCTATTCGGCAAGAGTGACCGTTACGGTTCCCAAGACGCTGGAGCCTGACCGTTTTGAAATCGTTCAGAATACACAGGCCAATGTTTTCGCCGTGATCGCAAACGATCCTTTTTGGAAGGGATACACCGGGGCGCGGCGGATTACCCACATCGTCGACAGCAGTCTGGATGCGGGGGTTGAAATAACTGCGGACGGCCGCGCGGTGCTCTACACGCCGGCCCCTGATTTTTCCGGATGGGATTCGTTTCGTTATGTCGTCGATGGCAACTACGAATCGCCGGTCAGTGTGCGGATTCACCGGCCGGTCCAGGAAGATTCATTTCAGAGCGATGAAAACAGCAGCAATCAGCTATTCGTGTTGACAGACAACGACGTATATCGGGATTTAAATCGCAATGTGCATGACGTTATCGACCGAGTCACATCGCTTACCGAGCCGGAAAGTGGGGCTACCGTCGAAATTTCTCCCGATGGGCAAGGAGTCATTTACACGCCGCCGGTCGGCTATGCCGGCACGGACACATTTACTTATCTTGCCGATGGCTTACACGAAGCACGCGTCACGGTACAAGTCACTCGCCCGGTGCGCAATGACTACTTTTCTGATGTAGTGTATCAGGATACTCCCAATGCGCTATTGGATGTCATGGCCAATGATTTTCTGGGCAACGGTTATACCGGAGCGCGGCGGATTACCAGTGTTGGTCCTAGTGAAAATGGCGGTGATGTACGAATCGGCCTCAACCAGCAGTCCTTGCGTTACACTCCCGCGCTGGGCGTCACGGGACACGACCGATTCACCTACACCATCGACAGCCAGTTGGAAGCCGAAGTCACCCTTCAGGTGATTCCCCTGGCACAAACTGACTATTACAGTTTCTGTACCGATCCGACGCATGGTGTTTATCGGTTGAATGTGTTGGACGACGATCATTTCCACCGAGGGTATTCGGGACCTGGTCGAATCACCTCTGTCAGTGAGCTGTCAGGTGGTGGGACGGTAACGATTGACGACGGTCAAAATCTGCTGTTCACTCCCGGCACGTCCGCGTGGAATACGTTCCAGTACACTGTGGACGGCCAATATGAAGCGTCCGTTACCGTGTCGATTGTAGGACATCTTAGCAGTGATCTGTTCGTCGTGGATCAGAACTCGACAAGCACCGAGTTGGATGTATTGGAAAACGATTTTTCATTTCAATACCGCACGACATGCAACAGCAACCACTACCTGGGGTCGCGTCGCATCACCGCGGCCAGCGGTTCGGTCAACGGTGGCCTGGTCGAGGTCTCCACGGACAATCGATCATTGAACTACCGACCGCCGACCGACTTTCATGGGCAAGACACCTTCACCTACACGGTCGACGGAATCATGGAGACTTCGGTCCAGGTGCAGGTAATTCGCCGTGTACGTGATGACCATTTCCGTGTCGATGCTGAGTCGAGCAGCGAGACATTACCGGTGTTGGTCAATGATTTGTTCGGCGCCGACTATTTCGGCGTGCAGCAAATTACCTCGGTTACCGAGTCAAGCGCAGGGGCCACTGTTTCGCTTGGCAACAATGGGCGTTCCATCCTTTATACGGCGGCGGCAGGATTTGTTGGCACCGACACGTTCACGTATACAGTCGATGGTGCGCTGAAGGCCCAGGTGAACGTTGTGGTTGACTCAGGCCACGAATCACAGTTTCCGCAATTTGAAACACTTGAGGATTATCAACAGTTTTTGATCGATGACGCGCTGAATCGTTACAGTCATCTGTTCGGTCAGCCCGCATGGTTTGGCTGTTGGATTTGTTTGGATGGTCACCGATCTCCAGGACCGTTCGAAGAAGTGGCCCTGCCGGCCCGGGAGCACTCCGAAACCAACGTCCAGGTAGCAGGTGTCGATGAGGGAGATATTGTCGAATTCGACTCTGACTACGTCTATGTTCTCACCGACGAGGATTTGGTGATTGTCGACGCCTGGCCGGCAGAGACGTTGTCGATCGCATCGCGGGTTGAGATCGAGGGCACGCCGATTGCCGAATTTTTGCAAGGGGACCGGCTGACCGTGATCTCAGACACCGGTGGTGATTTTCCGCCGTGGGAGCCGTGGATTGACGATATTTCACCGCTGGCCTTCGATGCGTCCAGCCGAATCTGGCCATCTTCTTCCCCCACCCCTTCATCCACGATTGTCACCGTAGTGGACGTATCGGATCGTACGGAGCCTGCGATCGTGCAGACGACGACGATGGAAGGCAGCTACGTCGAGTCGCGAGCGGTCGGCGATTACGTGTATGTTTTGCTGCGTAATGACAATGCCGTGGCACCGCCGCCAGAGGTCATTTCCGAGGCAGGCCCGAATCCAGATCCAAACGAGACGGGCTCGCCGACGGACGATATCAGGCCGTGGCCGGAACAGGGAACTTACGAGACGCGCGACGAGTATCTCGCGCGGATCACCGCGAATTTGGGCGAGTTGGTGGATGAGGCACTGCCGAATTATACCAGCTACTTGCCCGATGGCGCGATGATCCGCAGCGGTTTACTGAACGAGCCGGAGGGGATTTACCGCCCCCTATTGCCCGATGCGAGCCATCTCGTTTCGCTGGTTTCATTTCGCGTCATGACGGACGATCCGGGCCTGGCTTCCACGGCGGGCGTCTATGCCAGTGGGGCGAGCACCGTCTATGCGTCGCGAGACAATTTCTACGTTTTCGACGAGGATTACACGTCAGCAGACGGCGCAACGACGCGGATCATGAAGTTTGATTGGGAGTCGACAGCTGGCGGCGTCGATTTTGTCGCTACCACGGCCGTCGTTGGTTCGATTTTGAACCAATTTTCTGCGGACGAACGTGATGGCTACTTGCGGATTGCCACGACCTTCAGTAATGCCTCATCCGGGAACTGGAGCGGTCGCGCCGAGAATGCGCTGTTTGTTTTGCAGGAAGACGAAGGCAGCTTTGAGTTCGTTGGCAGCCTGCAGAATCTGGCGCTGGGAGAGACAATCCGCTCAATTCGCTACCTGGCGGATCGTACCCTGGTGACGACGTTTCGGACAGTGGATCCATTGTTTAGTCTGGACCTGAGCGATCCGGAGCATCCCCGCGTGTTGGGACAGTTGACCTTGCCAGGGTTCTCGACCTACATGCAATTGATCGACGATGATCACCTGCTGACCGTGGGACGCAATACGCCCAATGGATTCAGTGGTCCGACGCAGGTTTCGTTGTTCGATGTGAGTGATTTCAGCCAACCGCAACTCTTGGATGAGTACACCTTCCAACGGTTTTCAACGAGCGAGGCGGAAATCGACCATCACGCGTTTGGATGGTTCGCTACTCACGGGTTGTTGGCAATTCCTGCCAGCCGTGGATACATCCAGCGTGTCGACGAAGACGGCGATGGTTACCGCGAGTCGCGGCAATGGGTTCAGGAAGAACAATTGGCGGTACTGGCTGTCGACGTTGCCAGCGGTGGCAAGGTTAGCCTGGTCACGGAGATCGGGCACGACGATAAAGTTCGCCGCAGCGGTTACATCGGCGACAAACTCTATTCGGTGGCTGCTGACTCCGTTAAAGTTGTGGATGTCGGCCAGCCCGACACCGTGATTGGTGAAGTGATTCTGATAGAGCCAGCCAGTCCGCCGGAGGACACGACACCGAACGATACCGTTGTCAATTATCCGGCTAATCGGTCGGAAGGCCCGCTGCCGGCAGCGGTGTCTAGCGCACAGTCGCACCTGGCGGGCCAAATGGAAATCTTGCCCGGCGCATCGCTGTTCGTCGCGGCCGAAACGTTCAACGTGGTGGGCAGCAATGACTTCCACATTGTGCTACGCGTCGGTGACAACCGATACCTCTATCAGACCGGTGTAGGAGATTCGGTCTACTTGAGCGACAGCAGCTACGACTTTCCCATTTCAGCTGATGAGGACCAGGTGTGGCACGCGATCCTGCATGGTACCCCCGTGGGTGACCTGGATAAGGATGGCGACGTCGATGAAGACGACATCGACCGATTGTTCGCCAACCTGGGGTCGACCGATCTTGCCTACGACCTGGACAGTAGCGGGTCGGTGAACGCGGCAGACGTGAACGAACTGGTATTGAATATCCTGGGCACGCAGTTCGGCGACCTGGATCTGGACGACGACGTTGACACGCGTGATTTAACCATGTCTCTGATCCACTTTACAGGAGCTGGCAACCGCGGCAAAGGTTGGCGTGATGGCGACACCGACGGCGATGGCGATGTCGACACGTTCGACATCACAACCGCCGTCATTCGTTTTACAGGTGCTCGTTGACCGGACGGTTGCCAAACCGGTTGCTCTTGCTCGTCGGACCGGAGTCAGCGCTGATGTAACTGACGTGGTTCGCAACTCCGTCTCCTGTCCCCGGTCAACTGAGGATGTTAAATTGCCAATTTGACACGAATTCTACCCCCTCAACCATAGGATGGCAAACGGCGACAATCGGTCCTGTCCTCCCTGTGGCCATGTTAGTCAAAGACAGGGCCTCGTGGTGGAAGATGTCCGTTTTTGGGTCACAGTTGCAGTCGGTCAAAGGCGCTGGCTTCGGTCAAGGCTTGCCCCCGACGGGCTTGATGATCCTGGTCCATGGCGAGCGCAGATTCTGGTTTGGTTTCCGATATTTGTGGCAAGCTTGATTTAATCATAGCTTAGCTGCATGATTGTATAGGCGGTTCATCTTTGAGCCGGTTGCAAATCATCGTATCGGATGCCGAGGGCTGATGACCGCGGTCAGATTCAGGGAAAAACGGTTGCTGAAGGAGTTGTCGACATGAGCAGGTTCAACGTGACCGTTGGCGTCGCGACATTATGCGCCATGGTTCTGGCGGTAGGATGTGAATGGGCTCGTGGGAGCGAGAGCCAGGAGATGGATCGGTGCGGAAGCCGCCTGGTAGCGAAAAGCCAGACCTGTTCCATGACGATCGCTGAAGACGGCGTGGCGATGGCCACCATCGTCACTTCATCGGATTCCGAGGAAACGCTCAGAGCGGTCAAGGACCTGCAGAGATATATCGAGAAAATGTCCGGGGCGAAATTGCCGATCATCAACTCCGCGCCGCTGGAAGGCAATCTGATATTGGTGGGCCGGCTGCCCGAGGTCGATAAACTCGTTCCGGACCTGGAACAGTATGACCTGGGGCCGGACGGTTTTATCATCAGACAGCTACCGGACAAACTAATTCTGTCAGGCAAGTCGGACGGTTTTATTCATCCGTCCCTTGGCCGGTTCAGAGGTCCGACGGATTGTGGCACACCCAATGCGGTTTACAGTTTTCTGGGAAGCCTGGGGTGCCGCTGGTACATGCCGGGCGAGGACGGCGAAGTTGTTCCGCACAAGCCGACTCTCACCATCTCTGATGCTGATATCACTAGCAAACCGGCTTTTGATGCGCGTTGGATCGGAATCTGGACGCGAGAAGGTAAATCTTTCGAAGATTTCCGCCTGTGGCGCGCACGTAATCGTATCAGTCACAACACCTATTTTCACATGCATACCCTATCCCCCGCTTTATTCCCGGATGCCGCATCACATCCGGAGTACTTCGCCCTGGTCGATGGCCAACGGAAGGTGGGCAGCACCTCCGCAGTCTGTTTCAGTAATCTGGATGTGATTGACATCCTCTCCAAGAACATCATTGACATCATCACCAAACAACCGCCGTTCTGGCGTTCTTATACGGTTGGCCAGGCCGACGGCGGCTCAGACAGCTGGTGTAAATGTGACAACTGCATTGCTCTGTACGGTGACAAGAAATTCACGTACTCGACATCGGAACAGGCGCGTGTCGTCGGGCGCAGCCCGAGTGATCAACGGGTCGACAATGTCGCCAACGGCTACCTCACCATGGTCAACGCCATTGCAGAGCGGGCAGAAAAAGTTAACCCTGACGTTTTGCTGACCTATTATTCTCTCTACAACCTACCCGGTCGGCCGACGGTGAAGCCAAGAGA
>Ga0310121_10006122_pt1 | contig 10163 bp, 7 predicted proteins | sample CB27_Tmax_986_MG_FD_203504 | JGI IMG/M metagenome (GOLD analysis project Ga0310121, IMG submission 203504) | Marine microbial communities from Western Arctic Ocean, Canada - CB27_Tmax_986 | ecosystem: Environmental > Aquatic > Marine > Oceanic | place: Canada: Western Arctic Ocean | collected... | reverse complement strand
ACCAGTTCGTCCACCACGGTGTCTGGGACTATGACAACCCGGCCGGGCCCAATCTGCTCGACCTGACCATCGACGGTCGTGGGGTGAAGGCGGTCGCGCAGGCTACCAAGCAGGGGTTTGTCTACACGTTCAACCGCGTGACCGGCGAGCCGGTCTGGCCGATCGAGGAACGACCGGTCTCGACCGACACGGATCTCGCCGGGGAGTTGTTGGCGGCGGCGCAGCCGTTTCCGACCCGGCCGGCCCCGTTCGAATATCAGGGCACGTCCATCGACGACCTGGTTGATTTCACTCCTGAGATCCGGCAGATGGCGGTCCAAGCCGTGGCCGGGTTCCGCCTTGGCCCGCTGTATACGCCGTTGTCGTTGCGCGGCACCATCTTTCGCCCCAGCGCCGGAGGCGGCGCCAGCTGGGGTGGGGCCGCCGTCGATCCGGAGACGGGCTTGTTGTATGTGCCGTCACGCAACGTGCACACGGTCATGCGGTTTCGTGAGCCGGTGCCGGAAGATGCGGCGACCCTGCGCTACCTGCTCAGCCAGGGCGGGGCCGAATTCCTGGCGGGGGGGAACGAGCGCCGACAGCCACAGATGCCGGAGGGACTCCCACTCTGGAAGCCGCCGTATTCGCGGATGACCGCGATTGACATGAACACTGGTGATCATGCGTGGATGATCCCGACCGGCGACGGTGATCGGATCGGGAACCATCCGCGATTGCGCGATCTCGATCTCCCGGCGCTGGGGGGTGACGCCGGGCGGAACGGGCCCGTCGTGACCAGCACCCTGATCATCTACACTCTCACCGCTGGCGGCACCGGCGGCGGACCGCGTCTGGTCGCCTACGACAAGGCCACCGGCGAACCGCGCGGGGACGTCGATCTACCGGGGGGCGCGATCGGGACGCCGATGACCTATATGTTGGACGGCCGTCAATACATTGCCCTGACCGTGGGCGGAGAGGTGCCGGCACTGATCGCGCTGACGCTGGCCACTTCGTAGCCTCGGGTCTTCAGACCCGCCGGAGCCTCGTCACCGCGCGGACGTGTGCGCCGCCAAAAGACACGGATGTTCGCCGGGTTGCGGCCGGCGACGTGACAGCCGTGTGAGAATGGTCGCCGGATGAGACCGCGTCAGCGCGCGGCACGGCCGCGTTCCGCGGCCGTCGACGGAGGTCAGAAACGATCATGTCCAGTGATAGTCAGGCTTCGAACGATCTCGTCGCCGTGTTTGACACGGTGAAAGGGGAAATTCGTGTCGCGCTCTTTCCGACGGAGGCGCCGATGACGGTGGCCAACTTCGTCAACCTGGCGACACGTGGCTACTACAACGGCCTGAAGTTTCATCGGGTCATCGCCAACTTCATGGTGCAGGGCGGCGACCCCGCCGGGACCGGCATGGGGGGGCCCGGGTACAACTTCGGGGATGAGTTCAGCCCCATCCGACGACACGACTCGGCCGGTGTGCTCTCGATGGCCAACGCCGGACCGGGAACGAACGGGAGCCAATTCTTCATCACGCACGGTCCGACCCCTCATCTGGACGACAAGCACTCGGTGTTCGGGCAGGTGTCGTCGGGGCAGGATGTCGTGAATGCGATCGCGCAGAACGATGTGTTGACGACGGTCACGATCGAAGGCGACGCGTCCGCTCTGCTCGAGGCACAGAAGCCACAGGTCGATGGGTGGAACGGGGTGCTGGATAGCCAGTAACAGCCGTAGGGTAATCGAGGTGCCCTCTCTGGGCGTGTTGCCACGTCCAGAGAGGGCGTTGCTTGCTAGCGCTCGTCCGCGCGTGCGCCACCCAGGATCCCCGTCATCGAATGGTTGCCCTCGTGGCAGGCATATTCGAACAGGGTGAGATCGTTGAGACGCATCGGAATCTCGGCCGTCCAGGGTGTGGTCCAGGTCGAGGGGTCGTTCACGGTGAACGAATAGAGCAGCGTGCTGTCGTCGGCGCGGGTAAACCGCTCGACCAATGTCATGTTCGCGCTTGTTCCGCGCCATCCCCGCTGAGCGCTGAAGTTGGTGGTTTCCACCACCAATGTGTCGCCGTCCCAGTGTCCGCGTGAATCGCCGGACCACTGCCGGATGTCGTCAGGCAGTGGGGGACGCCCGTCCAGCGGGACTACCCGGGCGGTATGCACCATTTCGGTCACGAGCACGACGTGGTCCTGGGTTTGAAACAGCTGGAGGTTCTGGTTGTAGCCGCCCGAGGTGATCGGCGGCCCGGCGTTGAAGCCGAGGATGCACCGGTCGTAGGCGGTCCGGTCGACCCAGGAATCGGCGGGGTGTGCCTCACGATGCGCCCGACGCTCGTCGGCGACCCGCTGTCCCTCCGTCGTAAGATCCGGAATACGCCCGTCGGCTGGGTCGACGACCAGTGACGTGCGTCGAGTACCAACGGTTCGGGTGCCGCGGTCGAGCCAGAAATTGTTGTAGAACCCGGGGGCTCCTTCCTCGCCTCGGTCCACGCTTTCGGTGACCTCGGTCCGTTGAGCGGACCGGATCGCGAGATCGGCGTTCCGCGCGATCACCTCCTGCTCCAGGTTGGCCGCCTCTTCCGCGCTCAAGAACTCCTGGTCGGACAAGCTCCGGGGACGCTCCAGCGGGGTAATGGTACGGAAATCCCAGATACCCTGCAGATCTGGCTGTCCCCAAGACGTCCGCGGGATGGTTTGGGCCCCCACGGAGCCGGCCGCGGTCGACAACAGGGTAACGACGCTCACTGACAACGACGTGAGAATTCGATGACGCATCGGGATCTCCTCGTGGGTTCTATGTCCTGTAACCGTGATTTGCTGCCTCGGTCGGTCGCGTGATGCCCCGCTGGCGACTGAGGTTGCGAATCATGGTGACGGGGCACTAGGTGCATTTTGCAAGCATCGTAGCAGTCTGGGGTGAAAGAGGCTACGACAGATATGATTGCCTTGTCCGACCGTGTTGCGAAGGGTGGGGAGCCCGAGGGGCACGCCGACATTTGACTGAGGAGACGACCATGGCGACGATTCGCGCATTCGGTGCGATCCTGCTTTGTTCCGGTCTGCTGGCCGCGTGCGGTGTGTCGTCGTTCACGCAGCCGGCGACCCGAGACCCGACCTCGATCGAGCAATTCGATCAATGGATGGACGAATTGTCGAACTGGGGGAGGTGGGGACCGGACGACCAGTTGGGTGCGGCGAACCTGATGACGGAGGCCAAGCGCCGGGAGGCGGCCGCCCTGGTGCAAACCGGGACCACAGTGTCGTTGGCGCACGACATGATCACTGAGGCGGGCGCGGACGCGGCAGAGCCGTATGTGCTGCAGATGACGGTCAACGCAGAGGCCCAGAATTCGGGCGACCGCGTCGACGTCTACTTTCACGGCGTCACGTTCTCGCATCTGGACGGGCTGTGCCACGTGTTCTACAAGGACAAGATTTACAACGGGCATGACTTCCAGGACGTGGTGACCGAGGATGGCTGTAACCAGCTCGACACGGTCGCCATGAAGGACGGGCTGGTGACCCGAGGCGTGCTGGTCGACATGCCCCGCTTGAAAGGTGGCCGTATCTGGAGCCGGGGACCAAGCTCTATCAAGAGGATATCGAAGCGTGGGAAGAGTACGCCGGAGTGACCCTGGGAGCCGGAGATGCGCTGCTCCTGCGGGTCGGTCGCTGGGCGCACCGCGCCGAGCACGGACCGACCCGCGAGATGGCGGGGTGGGACGCCTCGGTCATCCCGTGGCTGGCTGAGCGTGACATCTCGCTCCTCGGGGCCGATTCGGTCCACGAGGCCCCAGGCAGTGTGCCGGGTCTCCGTGTCAACCCCATTCACCGCTTCGCCATCGTGTCTCGCGGCATGAACCTGCTCGACAATCTCGACCTCGGGGCCGCGGCTGAGACCGCCGCGAGTCTGAATCGCTGGGAATTCATGCTCGTCGTGGCGCCGCTTCGCGTGCCGGGCGGCACCGGATCTCCGGTGAATCCGATCGCGATTTTCTGATTCGACGGTGCGGAGCCTCCATCACGACCCCTGACACGCCTCATCGTCGAGTGCCGACTGGTTGGACAGCTGTGTGCGTGGCGGTGGCCGTCCTGCTGGTGGCGACGCCGGGGCGCGGCCAGTCCGAGCGTCGGGCGCCCTACGTGCGTCTGGTCGCCGGTCTGGGGGTCACGGGCGCCAGCGATCTGCGCATACGTCAGCCGTCGCTAGGCACCGATCTGACGTTCGAGCAGGTGTCGTGGGAGCACAAGTCGCTGTCCACGGAGTGGACGCGCGACTCGATTCCGTACGTCGGCGCTCGTCTTGGGTTCTTCTTCCGTGAGCCGCGCTGGCTTGGTGTGTCCGCCGAGGTGCTGCACTTCAAGATTTTCGCGGAGCAAGACCAACTCGTGCGAGTGCGGGGCGTGGACGAGGGGCACGCGGTTGACACGACCGCGCCGTTCAGCCAGTTCGTGCAGGGCTACCAGGTGAGCAACGGCGTCAACATGGTGCTGGACAATCTGGAGGCGCACCGACAACTGGCCCGGAGCACGCTGTTTCCCGACGGAAGAGTCGACGTCTACGGCGGGTTCGGCGCCGGGGTGACGATTCCGTACACGCGATCACTGATCGACGAGCAGTTTCTCCGGGGATACGAATGGGGCCGGATCGCCACGCAGGTGCTCGGTGGCGTGGCGTACAACCTGTCGCCCCGCTGGGACGCCTCGCTGGAGTACAAACTCGCCGCGACCACCATCGATGGAAGCGTCGCCCAGGGCGACAGCCTGTCGTCGCTGCGCACGCACCATCTGGTCTTCGGGTTGGGCTTTCAGTTCAAGCGATAGATGTTTGGGCGGGGCATCCCGTCGGGCGACGTCGAACGTCAACACGCGGCCGGGGCCGCCGGGCGCGACGTGGGTCGTGACCCGCGTCGCCAGCCTGGGGTTTACCGCACGCCGGCGAGCAAGTACCATTAGACCCAGAACAACAACACCCAGCCGAGGCCGGTTTCGCCTCGGGCGCGGACAAACGACCCGTGGGAGAGTGACTCCAATGACGACCAGAAGCATCGTGGCGGGGGTCGGAATCACTCTGTTCTTCGGTGTTTCGGGTGCGTTCAGCTACGCCCAGACGGCGCCCGGCGGGACCCAACGCGCTCTCCTCGACCAGTATTGTGTCGCCTGCCACAACGATCGCACCCGCCAGGCGGGGCTGAGCCTCCAGACGATCGACGCCGAACAGGTGGGCCGGGTCGTCGACGAGGTTGAAATGTGGGAGAAGGTGGCGCGGAAGTTGCGAGCTCGCGCCATGCCGCCGCCCGGGCGGCCGCGGCCTGACGATGCCGCCTACGAGGCGATGGCCGCATCGCTTGAAACTGCCCTCGACGAGGCCTCCGCCGCGGCTCCGAATCCCGGCCAGCCTCCGATTCACCGGCTGAACCGGGTGGAGTATCGCAACGCGATTCGCGATCTGCTGGCGCTGGAGGTCGACGAGCGGGAGTTGCTGCCCCCCGACGAGTCGGGCTACGGCTTCGACAACATCGCCGATATCCTGGCCGTGTCGCCGGTGCTGCTCGATCGCTACATGGTGGCGGCCGACAAGATCAGTCAACTGGCGCTGGGTGACCCATCGATCCGTCCGGTGGTCGAGAAGCACACCGTGCCCTACACGTTGTGGCAGGACGGTCGGATGAGCGAGCAACTGCCGTTCGGCTCTCGCGGCGGTCTGGCCGTGCGACACCACTTCCCACTGGACGGCGAGTATGTCGTCAAGCTGACCCTGCAACGAGCCTACGGGAATCACATTCGTGGGCTCGGCGAGGTGAACGACATCGAGCTCCGGCTGGACCGCGAGCGCATCCGGCAGTTCACGGTGGGCGGCGACGGCGAGCGCGCCCCGTGGGACGCCGTTTCGAGACCCACGTTCTACGAGCAGACGGCGGACGAAGGGCTGGAAGTACGGGTCGAGGTGAAGGCGGGCACGCGACTGGTCAGCGCGGCGTTCCTCGACAGGGCGGCGGTGGTCGAAGGGGTGCTTGAACCACGTCCGGCCGTCTCCAGCCTGGCCTATTCGCGCGACCGCAATGCCGCGATGGCGCTCGACAGCATCACCATCAGTGGGCCGTTCAACCCGGGCAGGTCGGACAAGACGCCAAGTCGTGACCGCGTCTTCGTCTGCTATCCGTCGGCTGCGGTATCCGAGGTGGACCAAGAGACGTGCGCGACGGAAATCCTCGCCACGCTCGCTCGCCGGGCATTCCGGCGACCGGTCGCCCAGACTGACGTCGAGCCGCTGCTGTCACTGTTTCGCGAGGGACGTGACGAGGGCGGTTTCGAAACTGGCATCCAGTTCGCGCTGCGCGGGGTGTTGATCGACCCGGAGTTCCTGTTCAGGGTAGAGCGCGACCCGGCCGGTGTAGCGCCTGGCGTGGCGTTCGCGCTCAGCGACCTGGAACTGGCGTCGCGCCTGTCGTTCTTCTTGTGGAGCACCATACCGGACGACGAACTGCTGGAGGTGGCGGAAGGTGGGCGCCTCAGAGACCGAGCGACGCTGGAGGGGCAGGTGTCGCGTATGTTGGCCGACCCACGCTCCGACGCGCTCATTGAAAATTTCTTCGGGCAGTGGCTCCTGTTACGCAACATGAGCGCGGCCTCGCCCGACCCGGATGCCTTCCTCGACTTCGACGAGAACCTGCGTGCGGCGATGGCCCGCGAGACAGCACTCTTCGTCGAGAGCCAGATACGTGACGACCGCGGTGCGCTGGACCTGCTGCGCGCCGACTACACCTATCTGAACGAGCGGTTGGCCCGCCACTACGGCATTCCCCACGTATATGGGAATCACTTTCGCCGGGTGCCGGTGGATGGTGCCCGCGGGGGCTTGCTGGGGCAGGGCAGCATCCTGACCGTGACGTCTTACCCGAACCGGACGTCCCCGACAAAACGTGGGCTCTGGGTGCTCGAGAATCTCCTGGGGTCGCCGCCCCCGCCGCCCCCCCCGGACGTCCCCGGGTTGCCCGATGCGGACCATGGCGATACTGGGCGTTCGCTGTCGATGCGTGAACGGATGGAAGTGCACCGCACCAGTCCCGTCTGTGCGAGCTGTCACGTGTTGATGGACCCGCTTGGCTTTTCACTCGAGAACTTCGATGGCATCGGGGCGTGGCGAACTGATGAGGACGGCGCGCCAATCAACGCCGCGAGCACGCTGCCCGACGGTACCAGTTTCGAAGGGCCGTCCGGCCTGCGGGATCTGTTGCTCGGCCAGGAGGAACGCTTTGCCGAGACGGTCACCGAGAAGCTCTTGACGTATGCCCTCGGCCGAGGGGTGGAGTACTTCGATGGACCGGCCGTCCGTGCCATTACCGCGGGTGCCGCCACGAACGACTACCGCTGGTCGTCGCTCATCGTGGGTATCGTCGAAAGTACGCCGTTTCAGATGAGGAGATCGCGAGAGCCATGATTGTCACCAGAAAACACCTCCCGCGTCGCACGTTCCTCCGGGGCCTCGGTGTCACGCTGGCCCTCCCGATGCTGGACAGCATGGTGCCGGCGTTTGGCGGCGCACACGTGCGCGCCGCCGAGGCCGTCCGCCGTCTCGGGGTCGTCTACGTGCCGAATGGCCTGTTCATGCCGAACTGGACCCCCGAGGTCGAGGGCGGCCCCCTCGAGATCACGCAGACGCTCCAGCCGCTGGCGCGGTTCAAGGACCAGATGCTGATGGTCAGCGGGCTCTGCAGCGAAGAGGGCATCGCGCGGCCCGGCGAGGGCGCCGGCGACCATGCCCGGGCGGCCGGCGCATTCCTGACCGGCGTCCACCCGAAGAAGACCGAGGGCCACGATATCAGGGCCGGCGTCTCGATGGACCAGATCGCCGCCCGGGTGCTGGGACAGGAGACGCAACTCGCCTCGCTCGAGCTCTCGCTCGAATCGGCGGAGCGGGCCGGGTCGTGTGATCCGGGCTATAGCTGCGCCTATGCCAACACGCTGTGCTGGAGCAGTGCCACCACTCCGTTGCCGATGGCGAGTGACCCGCGCGCCGTGTTCGAACGGCTGTTCGGCACCGGCGGCACCACCGATCCGGCCGCCTGGCTGAAGGCGAGACGGCACGACCGCAGTCTGCTAGACATGGTCACGGCGAAAGTGGCTCGACTGAGCGGCGAGCTCGGCCCTCGGGATCGGGTCAAGCTGAACGAGTATCTCGAGGCGGTGCGCGATGTCGAGCGGCGAATCCAGATGGCCGAGCGGCAAACCACGCGGGAGCTCCCGTCCATGGACCAGCCGGCCGGCGTGCCCGACAACTTCGAGGAACACGCCAGGTTGATGTTCGACCTCCAGGTGCTGGCCTATCAGGCCGACCTGACCCGGGTCATTACGTTCATGATGGGGCACGAGACCAGCAACCGGGCCTATCCCGAGATCGGGGTGCCGGATGCGCACCACGCGTTGTCGCACCACGGCGGCGACAAGGTGCTGATCGAGCGGCTCAAGAAGGTGGACAGCCACCTGACGGCGATGTTCGCGCACTATGTCGATCGGTTGGCGTCCACGCCTGACGGTAACGGCACGTTGCTCGATTCCGTGATGATTCTCTATGGCAGCGGCATGAGCGATGGCAATCGGCACGACCACCACGATCTGCCGGCCCTGCTCGTCGGTGGCGGGAGCGGCCAGCTCGCCGGCGGGCGCCACATGCGGGTGGCCAAAGACACACCCAACACGAACCTGTTTCTCGCCATGCTCGACAAGCTCGGGGTTCCGATCGAGACCATGGGCGACAGCAATGGTCGGCTCGAGACGTTGTCGGTCTGACAACCCAATGGAACTCGACGTGAGCGCGCCTGACCCAGTCGAGACGACGTCCAGCGTCGCTCGACCGGCGGCCGCCGCCCGGACGACGAGGACCGGCCTTGCTTGTGCCGCAGGGGCGGTCACGCCCGCCGGCATGACCGCCGCCGCCACCCTGCTCCTGGCCGTGACCCTCGGTGCGGCGCCGGTTCCGGCGGCGGAGGATCACCCGTTGGTGGACGCCGTGGAACGACAGGACGGTCGCACGGTGCGTGCCCTGTTGTCGCAGTCGGTTGACGTGAACGCGCCGCAGCCAGACGGCGCCACGGCGCTGCACTGGGTCGTCCACTGGAACGATCTCGAGACGGCGGCGCTGTTGATCGACGCAGGGGCCGACGTCAATGCTGAGAACGATCTGGGAACCACGCCGTTGTCGCTGGCGGCGCTCAATGCCAGTGCCGAGATGGGTGCCGCGCTGCTGGGGGCCGGGGCCGATGCGAACGCGTCCAAGCCCAGTGGCGAGACCGTGCTGATGACCGCGGCCAGGACCGGCAACGCCGATCTTGTCCGCGCCTTGCTCGCCGCCGGCGCCGACCTCCAGCCGACGGGACACTTTCTGCGACAGACACCGTTGATGTGGGCCGCCTCGGAGGGACATGCCCGCATCGCGCACCTGCTGCTGGAGGCCGGCGCGCCGGTCGACGTGCGGTCGCAACATGGCACCACCGCCTTGCTGCTGGCGGCGCGCAGCGGCGACGTCGAGACCGCCAGGGCGTTGCTGGACGCCGGCGCGGACGTGAATGCGGCCGAGCCGATGCTGCCGTTCAATGCCCGTATCGACGTCGAAGAGGCGCAGACGTCCGGTCGCAGCCCGTTGCTTATCGCCGCCGCCAGTCAGGTGGCCACCAGTGGCTGGGAGTATGGACTCGAGGTGAAACCGAGCACGCACGAGGCGCTCGCGATGTTTCTGCTGGCGCGGGGTGCCGACCCGAACGTGCCGGACAGTATCGGGAGAACCGCGCTGCATGCGGCGGTCGAGACGGGCAAGGTCGCACTCGTCACGGCGATGCTGACGGCTGGCGCCGACCCCAACGCCCGGCTGATCGAGGCGCCGTTCGTGTTCAAGGGCGACTTTGTGTCGTACGAGCGCTTTGTCGGCGCCACCCCGCTATGGCTGGCGGCGGCGGCCCGGGTCCCTCAGGTCGAGATCCTGCGAGCGCTTGTCGACGCCGGCGGGGACCCGGAGTTGACCGCCGACGACGGCACCACGCCACTGATGGCGGCGGTCGGCATGGTGCAGAACGAAGCCCGTCAGGCCGACGAGATCGAGGCGTTGGTGCTGGTGAGGTTGCTCGTCGAGCGAGACATCAACCTCAACGCCGTCGACAAACGCGGTCGCACCGCCGTGCACGGGGCGG
>Ga0310121_10006121_pt1 | contig 10165 bp, 9 predicted proteins | sample CB27_Tmax_986_MG_FD_203504 | JGI IMG/M metagenome (GOLD analysis project Ga0310121, IMG submission 203504) | Marine microbial communities from Western Arctic Ocean, Canada - CB27_Tmax_986 | ecosystem: Environmental > Aquatic > Marine > Oceanic | place: Canada: Western Arctic Ocean | collected... | reverse complement strand
TTGCGCATGCCTAGAATGGCGCCGTTCAAATAAATGTTCTCGCGCCCGGTTAGTTCAGGATGAAATCCGGTGCCGACCTCGAGTAACGATCCAACACGACCACAGATTTCGATCCTGCCACTTGTAGGCTCAGTGATACGAGACAAGATTTTTAGAAGCGTTGTCTTGCCAGCTCCATTTTGACCAATAATGCCCAGCACGTCGCCCTGCTTGACTGCAAGGCAAATGTCCTTCAAGGCCCAGATGTTGCTTTCCTGAGCATCAAATTCAAGCACGCCGCGATGGCGTGCCCTTTGCCACATGCGGATAGGGGCCCTTACCGCATGGCTCAAGCTCTCGCGCAGGTCCCTGTATTGCGCTGGCTGACCAATGCGGTAGCGTTTGCTGAGCTGATCTACTCTAACAGCAACGTCGCGCACAGTCTTTCTCTTTCAACTGCTCAACTTTAAGGCGAAATCGCAGTAAAAGCACTGATCCCACATCAGTTCCTCTGTTACGATTTTGCACTAACATCGGCATTTGCAATAACATAAGGCTCAGGCAATGGCACGATAAAATCGCCGGTATAGCCGCGGCGCTTTAGATTGCGACACACTTCATCTGCAATGTGCCACGACAACAACAAAACATACGCCGGCTGGTCGTCATATAATCTTGTTTCATCGATCACCGGAATATTTCGGCCAGGCATATATTTACCCAGCTTGTGCGAACCTTCAATTTCCAATACGTAATCAAGCACCCCATCGTCCAAGCCCACATAGTTGACCAGCGTACTGGCTCGAGAGGGTGCACCAATCCCATAGATATGCGCACCCTCACTTTTAAGCCGAGCCAGCAGCGACACAAGTTGCCTTTTAGAAACAATCACCCGATCTCGAAATTCGGCAACCCAGTCGTTGCTTGCGTAGCCGGAATCAGCTTCGACCTTCAGTAATTCGCCGACCTGAGGGGTCGCAGGGAATTCTAGTGATTTACTCGCATACACGCGGATCGAGCCCCCATGTGTGGGGATACGCCGCACATGAAAAATACGGAAACCGTGTTGCACCAGCAAATTGTTCAAGCTCGTGAGAGAGTAATAGCGCAAGTGCTCGTGATAGATGGTGTCATATTGAAGGGTGTCAACCAGATCGGGCAAATAATGCGACTCGGAAATAAACACGCCAGTATCACCCACAAACTGCTCAAGATTATCCAGAACGGCATGGATATTGTGGATGTGGGCAAAAACATTCGTTGCGGTGACCACCCGTGGATGACCATAATCGTCCAAGATGCCTTGTACGGCTGCACTGTCGAAGAACGACATGCGAGTGGGGATGCCGCGTTCCACCGCCAGCTCAGCCTTGAGCGACGGCTCAATCCCCATCACCGAATGACCGGCGTTTGCAAAATTGCTTAACAATGTGCCATCGTTAGAGCCAACATCTACCACCAGGTCATCTGGCCCTAGACCGATGCGCGCCTGTACTTCCACATACAAGTCTGCAAAGTTATCGCGAAGGACGCGTGTTGTTCCACTGGTATATGGATAGTCGGGCGGAAACAAAACCTCTGGTTCGACTGCGAATCCTAGTTGCGCCAGATAACACACCGAGCAAACGAGCAACTCGGCGGGGTACCATGCTTCTTCGCGGGCGGCTGTCCCAATTTGGCGCATCGAGTTCACCGGTGGCAGGTAACCGAGAAACAGCACAGACTGCAACGAGTCAGCCTGACAGGCTTGACAGGACTCGATAGGCCCATACTCCATGTGTGAGGTCATGGCCATGTTGCTAACCCGGCACCTTTATATCTGACACTAATTCGCCAGGCTTGGCATGCTCGGCATACCACATTACGGTCGGTTGCAGGCCGGCATCGAACGAAAAACGCGAAGAAAATCCCAGTTGCTTGAGCTTACTGATATCAGGGCAACGTCGATGCGTCCCGCCTCCCGCTACCGGTCCTGGCACTACATGGATATGCGCTCCCAGGCAGCGCGCAACTCGGGATGCAACCTCCCGGATTTGCAACTCCTCCGAAGTACCGATGTTATAAATATTCAGATGCTCGCCATGCTGTATGACTCGCAGCAACCCGTCGATAAAATCTACAATATAGATAAATGCGCGCGTCTCACGTCCGGATCCCTGGATCGGAAACTGGATTAATTCGTCAGGGGCATTGGCCTGGATCTTGCGAAGACGGGACACAAATTGGGGGATTACATGCTCCCAGCCCATGTTCGGCCCGTAAACATTGTGTGGTCGAAAAATAACCACGCGATCGAAATGCTCGCGTCCATAATTGAGCGCCATCAGCTCACTAATTATTTTCCCGCCAGCATAAGAATAGCGCGGATTGAGCGGATCCGGAATAGAAAGTGGAACGTGCTCATCGGTGGGCACCACCAGAGGCGTCTGATATACCTCCGAGCTAGAAGCCAGAATCAACTCACCCACTCCGGCCTGGATGCAAGCATCCAGAACATTGACGATACCTTTAACTCCGACCTCGAGTACGTGAGCAGGTCGTTCATAGAAGAACTGGGTGCCGTTGACAAACGCAAGATGACAGACCACATCTACCCCTCGAACGGCCTGGCTGACAGCGTCGGCATCCCGAATATCGGCTTGGATAATCTCAATCTGAGATTGATCCGGACCTAGTCGCTCCTTTGAGCCACGCGAGCCATTGTCCAGTATCCGCACGGAGTGCCCGCTTTGCAGCAGTGCCCGCGCGAGGGCAGCCCCCAGGAAACCTAGTCCCCCCGTCACCAAATACTTACGCATGTGCAACGTGACCATGTACCGCAATGGAGTGAGCAAATTCATCGGACAGCGCCGCGGCGACTTTTGCCGGAGTGAAATATTTTTCGTATGTGGCGCGTCCACCCTGTCGAATACGAGCATTGAGGGCGGAATCCGTGGATGCTAAGAAGATCATTTCAGCCACTTCTTCGGACGTGGACCCGACGAGTGCGTTTTCCATGTGTTCAATTTCAGGGATCGCTTGCGCACTGTTGGCATGGACAATCAGACACAGTCCGAGAGACCAAGCCAAGATATGGCGAGTATAAGCTGCCCAGTACCGACCGGCATTATTTAGCAGCAAGAGCATATCGCTCGCAATGAGAAACTCGTCCAAGTCCGCCACATATCCCCGGCGCGCGATGTTGGGGTGGTTCAAATAGGGACGCAAACCGGGTGTGACCTCTCCGCCACCAACGATGTTGACCCGATAGTCTACATTTTCCATGCGCAGCTCAAGTTGCGGCATTACTTCGGTCAAGAGAAATCTCAAACCGTATGTGCTGCCAGTCCGGCCCAGCTGACCAATATGCCCCACGATGTCAACGACATCACGCGGCCACGCGCCTTCGCGCAATCCAGCATCCGGGACATCCATATTGCTCCAGGTATTGCGCACGTAGATGGACCGGCGATGTCCCAACTGCCCGTAATACGCTGCATTGTTTGCCGAAACATTGGCAATCACATCTAGCGACTGCATTAGATTCCAGTGGGCCCGTCGCATCCGTAAGGACGTTATGCTCTGCCGAAGGGGCGATACCAAGCGCCGCAACCCAGTCCCGGAGTTTGATGATAAGCCAAATAGATTAGCGTCTTTCAGCCGCGCCGCGGCGGGCGCGAAGTCGACATCGCCTTGGAATGCGATGCGCGGAATCTCAAGGCAGGCATGTGTTGCAGCTACGCCTTCTGAGCTCCAAATCGCTAACATCACGTCTGCGCCAAATCCGTCAATCCGCTCACAAATCTCTGCGCGCACCTGTAGCGCCGGAATTGCATCAGGTGGCAGGTCATCCCCGACCGGCAGTCGGAATCGCCGTAAATACCCCGTACCTCCATCTGAATCTTTCGGCGCGGGGATCAAAAATACCGGGCCGAGAACGGTCACGCCCAGCGCCCGTATATTGGCCAGCTCTGCTGTTTCGGCCATTGTAAGTGACCGGTCCACGCGCGCCGGACTGAAGATGATCTGCAGCTCAAGCTTATGTCCAAGCGCCGCCAGGGCGACGACCAGTTCATACATTACGATATTAACGGCCGTGACATCTGTCTGCGTATGACGAGCAAATGGTACGACGCTGCCGATTACGAAAACTTTCACTATGCTTTGAACTCTAGCCGTCGGGCAGAAGATCTCCTGGCACCGAACTCAGCTCGGAACGGTGACCGAGATTACTCCCCACAAGTCGACCAGATGTGTACCATTCGGCACACGCAAATCCTTGTAGGCCTGGTGTGGGACCCCGACAAAAACCACAGAGCAGCGCTTGATCAATTCCTCTTTGGAAATAAACGAGCCGTCACGGATATTTTCGTCTGAACAGAACACCTCGGCACCATGAAATCGGAGAATTTTCGACAGTTTGTAAGAAAGCGAATCGCGAATATCATCACTGTCGGCCTTAAACGCCATGCCCAATATGCCGACTTGAGTCCTGGCCAGATCGATGTCCGAATTCTGCAACAGCTGCTGGACTAGAAAATTAGGCAGGCCTTCATTAACCATCATGGCAGCATGGCCCAACTGAAAATGATTGCCGTAGCCGGCGGCAAGTTGGAGCGTGTCTTTCAACAGGCAAGGACCTGCCGCAAATCCGGGCGTTGGAAAATTACGCATACGCGCGTAGTTATCTGTCATCGCTCGGTAGATCTGAGAATAGTCTGCCCCGTGCTCGACCGCTATCATGTAGAACTGGTTCGAAATCGCAAACTGAATATAGCGCCAGGAGTTAGAAAACAACTTCGCCAGTTCGGCTTCTTGCACCGAGACACGGATGTTCTGAACTCCTAGGTGGTCGAAAAGATCGCTCGCACAATCGACCGCCCGTTCTGTGAATCCGGAAACGATTTGTGGTAATTCTGACAATTCCTCGATCGCGAACCCTTGCACAATGCGCTCCGGGCAGTACGCCAGATTCACAGACAGCTGGCGCTGCTTGAAAAACTCATTCAGATTCCAAGTCGTACCAGGCAACACTGTGGATCGGAGAATGAGACATTGCTCCGGACGCAAGACACTAGCCAATTGATCTGCAAGTTCCAATAGAGGTCTAGTCTTCGGATTCAAGTATTCATCGATGGGCGTCCCAACAGTGACAATTACGAGCTCCGAATGTGCAACAGCCTCCAGACTCGTTTCAAGGTGCAGCGTGCGACCTAGAACCTGCTGCAGTATAGGTTCAGCACCATGCTCCGCGAAGGGCATTTTGCCAGTCTTTAGGGTGGCACATTTCTGCTCGTCGATATCGATGAGTACAACTTGGAGCCCCCGGTCTGCAAAGACAATGCCCAGTGGTAATCCCACATGCCCGAAGCCACCGATAATCGCGACATCATACTGAAGATCAGCGCGCTCCTTCATATTCGATTGCGGTTGTTTCATAGTACAGGCACCTCGATCCAACGGCGCTCAAGTTGAGCACGGGCTGCTAGATCGCACAATACCTGGGCGCGCAGTCCATCTTCAAAGGACGGCCGCACTTCTAGCTGTTGCATTTGAACAGCATTGATAAAGCGCTGCGCAATCCGGGCAAACGCCGCGATGCGATTGTCGCCAGACTGGTCATCGGCGTCAAAATGAAATTTCTGCGGAATAGCCATTTTTTGCAGGACCCCACTATCTCGCCCACCTTCCAAGACCTCAAATCCAGAAACATAATCGATACGGTTTACGTTGCGCAGGATGAGCGTCTTTTCAGCGCCGAATACTTCAAAATGGTGGCCTGTGCCGATGGCTGCGATTGGGGAGATCATCACACTTACTGGAGTCCCATCGACCAGCTCCATAATTAACTGGCAACAATCCTCGGCATCAACGCTGCGCCAGGCGCCAGTAGCATCTGGTCGACGATCAATGCGAGTAACAAGATTGGAGGCCAAGGCCCGGATCGGTCCCAAAATCCATTCCACATAGTCAAATACATGTACCCCCCACGCGCCTAGTGTCCCACCACCCCGAGCACGCTCCGCACGCCATGTCCACGTGCGGGCCGGATCTCCCCAACTTTGTACGATCCAGCTTATGTTTACGAAGCGCACGGGGCCTAGATCACCATTGTCCAGGATCCATTTTGCGTACTGCCAGGCGGGCACTTCACGAAACTCGAAGTCGACCATATGAACCACACCTGCACGTCGCGCTTCCAACAGCATCGTAGCGGCTTGCTCGCCATCGAGCGCCAAAGGTTTCTCACACAGGACAGACTTGCCAGCTCGCATGGCCGCGAGTGCGATTTCGGCATGTGCGTCCGGCGGGGTGGCTACGCTGACGGCGTCGATGTCTTTATATGCGATCAACTGACGCCAGTGATCGAACCACCGTGGCAGCGAATAGCGCTTTGCCGTCTCGCGCGCATTGGCCGGCTCGACCGACGCGACGCCAACAACGGTAGCGCCTTCCACTGCCTGAAAACCGGGAACGTGAACGGAACTCCCAAACCCGGTGCCGATTACCCCGACGCCAATCACAAAGGGCCAACTGTGCCGAGCACTTCGCTCGGACTCCAATAACCTGTCATTTGAGCAATTGCAAGTACTCCAATATGCAATTGATGTCGAAAAGAGCCCGCACGAGTGTATTCCACCAAATCTGTAGAGGTGACAAACTTGACCTCTAGTCCAGACTCTGGCACAAACACAGGATCGGGAACACTGGCATCTACAAAAAATGCGTGCATTTGATTTCCGAGTCGACCTGTATCCGGGTAATAGGCACCCAGATATGAGATCGCCTCGGCTGTGAGTCCGGTTTCCTCGAGAAGTTCACGCCCACATGTATCCGTTGGCGATTCACCCTCCTCGACCAATCCGGCCGGAAGTTCCCACGTATAGTCCTCGACGGCCGGGCGATACTGTCTAACAAGCGGGATTAATCCTGTCTTAGTTCGAGCTAAGATGGCGACATAATCGGGCTGGGACAGACTGTGATATACCTCCGGCTGCTCACCCTCCGCGAACTGAACCTCCTTGCGAATCACAGACACCCACGGAGACAGGTACTCTTCGTTTCTTGTGAGAACGCGCGCCGAATCCATCAGTTGAAGCACCAAGTACGCAGTGTTTCACACCACATCTGCAAACACCTTCTCCATGCGACGAAAGTAATACAATCCACCAACCAGCAGCACAACGACGACGCTCGCTGAAGCTATCATCAATGTCCACGAAGGATCGTCCGTCCCGAGTAGCGCCCAGCGAAACCCCTCCACCACTCCGGCCATCGGATTTAGTCCATACAACGCACGCCACTGCTCCGGGATCAAGCTACTGGAATAAGCTATGGGCGTCGCAAACAGCCAAAATTGTGTCAGAAACGGAAGGGTATAACGCACGTCGCGGTACATCACATTCAATGCCGAAAGCCAAAGCCCCACGCTCAGCGCTGAAACGAGTGCCAATAGAATAAATAACGGGAGCGTCACGATCGCCGCTGTCGGCACAATGCCATAGAACAACATCAGGCCCAGCAATACGATAAATGCAATCGCAAAGTCCACCACGCCGGCAAGTACCGACGCGATCGGAATGACCAGACGCGGGAAGTAGACTTTAGTAATAAGACTCTGACTTCCAACCAGACTATTCCCGGACTGTGTAAGCGCATTGGAAAACAATAGCCAGGGCAACAACGCGGCATAGGCAAAGACCGGATACGGAACACCGTCAGAAGGAATGCCAGCTAGCCGCCCAAAAAACAAGCTAAAAACCACCATCGTCATAAACGGCTGAATAATGGCCCAGGACGCTCCCAGAGCAGTCTGCTTGTACCGCACTTTGATATCGCGCCATATGAGGAAATAAAGCAGTTCGCGATATTCCCATAATTCCTTGAGTCGTAAAGAGACCCAGCCTTTCGATGGCTCAATGATGAGCGTGGGAACGCTTCCACGCGCTTCGCCCTGTTCCACAGCTTCGGCCATCGTCATTTTGTGAGGAGCTCCGGATTCTCACTTTGCACAGTCTGGGACGCATACCACTCAATCGTGTGGCGCAATCCCTGTTCAAACCCAACGCTGGCTCTGAAACCGAAGCGCTCGGCCGCCCGAGCCGTTTCTAGCCGGCGCCGAGGCTGACCGTTGGGTTTACTTTCATCCCAGATGATCCGGCCTTCAAATCCCGTCAGCTTTGCGATCAACTCAACTAATTCGCGAATCGAGATTTCTTCGCCGCTGCCCAGATTCACCGGCTCGCTCGCATCGTGGTGTTCGGCGGCCTGCAGAATACCGACAGCAGCGTCTTCTACATATAGAAATTCACGAGTCGATGTGCCGTCGCCCCATACGACGATCTCTTCCGCGTCGCTGTCGCGCGCTTCAATGCATTTGCGAATTAACGCCGGGATCACGTGTGACGAATCGGGGTCGAAATTGTCTCCCGGGCCGTAGAGGTTGACCGGCAGCAGGAAAATGGAATTGAAATCATGTTGCTGTCTGTACGCTTCGCTCTGTACAAGCAGCATCTTTTTTGCCAACCCATACGGGGCATTAGTTTCCTCTGGGTAGCCGTCCCAGAGATCTTCCTCTCGAAAGGGCACCGGAGTGAATTTGGGATAGGCACATACAGTTCCAATCGCGACAAACTTCTGCACCCCGGACTTCCAGGCATGGTGCATAAGATGCGCGCCCATCATCAAGTTATCGTAGAAGAATTCGGCCGGTCGCTCGCGATTTGCTCCGATCCCTCCAACCACGGCCGCCAGATGAATCACCATATCAGAGTGAGCATCCGAATACATTCGCGCCACATCCGCCACTCGACGTAAGTCATAGTCATGACTGCGGGGCACGAAAATGGACGCAGAGCCGCGCTCTTGCAACCCTTGGACAACATACTTGCCAAGGAATCCCGCGCCACCTGTGACACAAACACGCTTGTCCTGCCAATAACTCACGTCACTCCTCCAGGTCCAACTGCAGCCCTTCAATCCGAATAGTGGGACCCTCGCCACAGGTCTCAGAATCGAGCCCATGCTCCAGACAGGTCAGGCGAACAATTTCTGCAAGATCGCCGTCGCCTGCGATCTGCACGCAGTCATAGCCCGCTAGCTGAACCTCGCTCAATATCTTGTGCGCCTGTTGTCTTATCAAGCGGTAGACTACCATCGAATTTTTAAGAAAAGAGACGGTCAGGCGGCTACGCAGAGCAATGCCACTCGGGGTGATGATATAACGCAATCTTCTGCGTTGAAGCTGGGTGACTTTGACGTAGCCTTTGCGAACGAGTCGCTTGATGTGCCAATTAACAGTTCCAACAGCAACGCCAAGTTCTCCAGCAAGCGTGGCTTGCGTAGCCTCAGGGTTACGTTCAATTTCTTCGAGTATTCGAAACTCACGAGTAGTACGTGTTGTTTCGTTCAAATTGACATTCCTAATATTCAAAAATTGAATTATACATTAAGGCAAAAATTGGTCAATCCTCCGAATTGCCGTGTATGTAATCCTTGTTTGGGGAGATACGTTGCCGTAATTAAACGCTTTGCCTAGCGAAGCCAAGAAAAATCGGGGAGGTCTCAATGAAACGGAAAGCCAAGCTGGAACACTTCAAAGCCATCTGGCATCGCGAAACAGCCTAATCCAGACCAAACTGGAACTACTCTGGGCACTCGCACGGCAAGATCTCTTAGTGCAACAACGAATGTCCTCCGATCAGATTTTATTATTGAGGCAACACGCTCTTCGCGGACCTCGCCAGATCTCGCTTCCCATCTAAAATCAGCATCAGAAGTTCGCCACCGCCGCTTACGATTTGAATGTTGGTGAGCGCGTATTAGTTGCTTGAAATTATCGAGCGGACGTGTAGCTCCGCCTGTTCTTCATGCGTCATTTCGTTGCTGGGCTCTTTTGGGCAATCTTCCCCTGACTACAGACTCACGATAAGTTCACAATCTTGGACTTCAATAAAACCTCAGATGCGAAGCAATTACTGATGTTTCAATAATGAACTTGACACTTTCCGTCAAATTTATAGAGAGAAACTCAGTTCGTTGTGTCACGTTATTAGTTGAAAATTCAGTAATTGCGTTGCGCATCGTCTAAAGCTAGAACTTGCAAGAGGAATTACACTCTTGCAACTGTTTGTTAGGCAACACCTTTTGGTACTGCTTTCGCTACAACTTTTCGGAATGTTTCTGGCTCATCTTCTACTGGTTTCCA
>Ga0310121_10006120_pt1 | contig 10165 bp, 9 predicted proteins | sample CB27_Tmax_986_MG_FD_203504 | JGI IMG/M metagenome (GOLD analysis project Ga0310121, IMG submission 203504) | Marine microbial communities from Western Arctic Ocean, Canada - CB27_Tmax_986 | ecosystem: Environmental > Aquatic > Marine > Oceanic | place: Canada: Western Arctic Ocean | collected... | reverse complement strand
CAACCCGGTAGGCTCCGAGCAATGCGTTCGTGTCAATCATGAAAAATATCGTATATATGTAGTGTGTCTACACAACAGCCGCCCCAAACGTCGCCCGAAACCCATACATCCGAGGAAACCACACGAGGTGTTCATGTGCTCGTCCGAGCGCAATATTTACCTGAACAATCTGCGCCCAGCCAGCAACTTTGGCGATTTGCGTACACGGTCACCATTACGAATGAAAGCACGGAAACAGTCCAGCTAATAAGCAGGCATTGGATAATTACTGACGCCACCGAACATATTGAGGAGGTTAAGGGACTCGGTGTCGTTGGACAACAGCCCTCGCTCAGGCCGGGTGATGCGTTTGAATACACTTCAAATTGTCCGCTACGGACACCATTTGGAACCATGCACGGCACCTACCAAATGGTCACTGCCGAAGGCACGCGGTTCGACGCAACAATTGCACCTTTCACACTCTCCGGTCCGTACACTCTGCATTGAGAACCTAAAGGACTAAATGGTCTCCGTTATGCGCCTAATGGGTTTGGCGGCCGAACCGTCACTCCAGCGATTTCAAGGTCGCACCTAAGTCTACCCGCGAGATCGACCGAACCGGGCGTATCGCTATGCACACAAATCGTGTCGCTCTTGATACACAGTACTTCACCAGTGCTTGCAACTACCGTGCCCTTGGTGACCATTTGAATCGCGCGTTCAACGACAAAAGCCGGGTCGCTCAATACTGAGTTGGGTAACTGACGCGAACGCAATGTGCCATCGGCCTCGTACGCACGGTCCGCAAACACTTCAGCCACTACGGTTAAGCCTACATCTCGACCGGCATCTAACAACCTAGACCCCGACAGTCCGAACAACGCCAGATTGGCATCGGTCGCTACCACGGCCCGTGCTACGGCATCGGCGACCGCGCGATCCCTTGCAGCCATGTTGTATAGCGCCCCATGAGGCTTAACGTGTGACACATGAACATCTTCCGACCGCGCTACATCAACAAGCGCGCCAACTTGTTTCTCGATCAACACCTCGATATCGCGGATCGGAAGCGCTAGCTCACGCCTTCCGAAGTGTCGAGTATCGGCAAACGACGGGTGCGCCCCGACCGCAACACCGTGACTCTTTGCCAAACGAACGGTTTCCCTCATCGAATGCATGTCACCTATATGTCCGCCACACGCAATATTCGCGGACGTGATGTGAGCAAGGACCTCCGCGTCGCGTCTGGCCGCGTCCGCATCAATCCACTCACCGAGGTCACAATTAAGATCGATACCCATCTGACACAAGGCTCCAAAGTTGTGCTATGCCATCACTAGGCCGACCGCCATGTCCACAGTATCGCGACAAGTCTGAGACCGACTGGACCTTGCACATTGGTTACTGTGGACGCGCCTGAAAAAGTTCGCGCTCGGCCTCAGCAATAGCACCCTCAAACCACACGAACCAGTCGTAACCATACTCGTCCATATACCAGGTCGACACACGTCCAGCCGCCATGACAAATGCCCTGTGTTGTTCCTGTGTCACCTCATATGTCTCTCCGCCCGCCGCCCTGTACGCGGCAAGCGCATCGTCTTCAGCTTCGTCAGTAAACCTCAACGTTAACCGCCTTAACTCGTCAAACCCCAACTGAACAATTTGCTGCAGATCGAGGGGCATTTTTCGGTACGACCGTTCGTTCATCAACCACAATTCGACGATGTAGTCGTGTCGATCAAGTGTCAAAAACTTCGGACGGACAGAATCTTCAAGAGCCAATAGATCGTAAACGCTTCCACGTACCCCCGTAGACACACCCAACTGAACGTGACCGCCGTTACTCAACTGCATGACGCGTGGGATAGCTCCGATGGCGCGCGTCGTTTCGAGATGGACCGGCACATCGAGCGTCGCAATCTGTAACCCATCAAGGTCGTCTGGAGCATGAACGACACGGACATCGTTCGCAATATGTCGCCATCCTCGCACACTCGACACTGCCATAAGACGAAGTCCCGTACGCTCGAGCAACGCATCCCGCATCCTGGCAAAAAACGCTCCGCTGTATACCAAATCTGCCACTGCTGCACTTTCAACCAGATAGGGAATCGCTAACACCTGCAACTCTGGAAATAGGCCGGCGAGGTCAGCGACCGTTGCCCGAAAGAGATCAATATCTCCACCCTGCAAACGGTCGAGACAATCTGCCGAGTCCCTGCAGTATTGGGCAACGGGCACGAGATCGAAGACAACCTCACCGTCGGTAAGGCCTTCGAACAAATCCACTAAGCCATCTGGACCGATCGTTTGGTTGATGGGGTTCCCCGCATCAGGGACAACGGCAGTGAAGGTGAAACTGGCGTCGTCGGTCACGGTCGTCCAACAAGCAAGCTGTCCAGCGCTAGCCGCAACAATCAAACAGACGCGCCAAGAAAAACCTCTCATCGGAGATAGTTCTGCACAGACATCGAAAAAAACAGAACAGCCCTAGGCCAACGATGCATTTTCTGAGTCCCCCATTTCCACGCCACCGTTAGGGAAATAATCACGCCACCTATCAGTAACTCGCCGTGCCACATCAGGCCGACAAGTTAGTTCAGATGGATACGATGGTTTCATTCTCGCATCGATAACGACCGGCGGTGTATACGACACATGGTGACGTACAACACGGGCTTCCGATGCGTAAATGTCAGCAGCTGGCTCAAAACGAGTAAACGTCGTCCATAGGAAGTTCATCTCAGAGGCCACGGCACGATCCGGTTCGTCTGAAACAACTATCAATGGCCAGTCTTTAAATGCTAGGTCCTGGGCCAAGCGCGCGGCGACACCAGGTTCCGCCGTATACGTTGGCGCGTTGACCACAAGACATCCCGGGCAAAACACTCGTACTGTCGTAACGCCCCGCGGCAACTCGGCCGTTTGAAATCCTCGGGGTAGTTCTCGCACCGGTGACCCGAGTCCCAACCACACACCCTTCGATCCTTTGTTCACCTCTGGTCCCGTGTAGTCCAGGGTATCCATCGACAAATTTGAAAACACATAGAGGTCGGTTTCCGGTCGGGTCCGTTCGAGAAGATGCTCCAACGTTTGTTTGAAGTTCTTGAGATCGACCGACTGATCTATAACCAAGAGAAACTTCGTTAGTGACAGTTGGCCTTCACCAAGTATTCGAAACGCGCTTGCCATCGCTTCTCGGGCATAGCGTTGGCGCACAACAGCCGCCCCAAGTGAGTGATAGCCCGTTTCGCCATAAGACCAAAGGTCTACCACCCCTGGCATAACAAGTGGAAAAAGCGGTGACAACAACTCCTGCAGAAGATCACCGATAAAAAAATCTTCCTGTCGCGGTTTACCAACCACCGTTGCAGGAAAAATCGCGTCCTTCCGGTGCGCGATTTTGTCAACAGTAAACACGGGGTAGTCATGCGCTAATGAGTAATACCCGTAGTGATCACCAAAGGGTCCCTCTGGCTTACGGACGTGGGGCTCCACTGCCCCCATCAAGGCGAACTCGGCGGACCCAACGAGCCGATGGGGCCCTACCCCGCCAACAACCGGAAGCCGTTGCCCAGCCACCAGCGACGCGAGCATTAACTCCGGCACATTTTCCGGTAACGGCGCTATCGCGGCAAGCATCAGAGCTGGCGGTCCACCCAAAAACACAGTCGCGGGAAGTTTTTCGTTCTTGCCCTCCGCCACGGCGTAATGGAAACCACCACCTTTACCAATTTGCCAGTGCATACCGGTCGAGCAACGGTCATGAACCTGCAAACGGTACATACCGAGATTGTGTCCAGGTCGTCCTGGGTGTTCGGTATAAACCAGTGGTAGCGTCATAAACGGTCCGCCATCCTCAGGCCAACAGGTAAGTACGGGAAGTCGACCCAGGTCCACATTACTTGTAACAACCTCAGTAACCGGCCCTCTTGTTTTTAAAGACGTACCGATGCTAAGAAGTGAACCAGCAACATCGCGGGCACCCCACAGTTTGCCTGGAGTCGGCGGCACCAATGTCTCGGCCAGTTCAACCAACCGTTTAATGAAGCGCAGTGGCCGAGCGCCAAAGGCAAGTTCAGCCCGTCTAGCGGTGCCAAACAAATTCGTGACAAGGGGAAACGAGGCGCCAGTAACATTGGTGAAGAGAAGCGCTGGACCACCGGAAGCGATGACCCGACGGTGAATCTCTGCAACTTCAAGATTGGGATCAACGGGGGCATTGATGATCGCCACATCACCATCTCGCCTCAACTGGTCAATGAACGCTCGTAAATCAGGAAATCCCTCAGTAGCCATTTGCCGCCGCAGCATAGCACGCGTGTTCCTGCTCCCGGGACCACCGTGAACGTTTGTGTCTGTTCACCGGACAACACGAGAACCGCACTATGCACAGAGATTAGCCCAGTCAGACCAGCAGGAGTAAAATCACTCAGACAAGATGTGTCAAGACGACAATACGAGCACCCCGCAGGTAGGTGCCGACCGAAAAAGAACAGGGAGATAGCATGACGGACCGGATCGAAACTGGAAAGCTCCAAGTTGATAAAACACTTTATGACTTCGTCAACGAGGAGGCCTTGCCTGGAACGGGTATCTCTCCAGAAACGTTCTGGTCTGGGGTCGACCAACTGATACACAAGTTGGCACCAAGAAACCGTGAGCTACTAGCTAAACGCGACATGCTCCAACGGCATCTAGATGCGTGGTACCGGGAAAACCGAGACCATCCTATCGACCTAGTGGCATACAAATCTGTACTCAAGGAAATAGGGTATCTCGTACCTGAGGGTGACGATTTCTCTGTAACTACGTCAAATGTTGACCCGGAAATCTCAACGATCGCCGGCCCCCAACTTGTCGTACCGATGACTAATCCGAGGTATGCATTGAACGCCGCCAACGCTCGATGGGGTAGCCTCTACGACGCACTCTACGGAACCGATGCTATTGCGGAAGATGAGGGTTCGGAACGTACTGACACCTATAACCCGGTCCGTGGTACCCATGTAATCGCAGCCGCCAGAGATTTCCTCGATAAAGCAGTCAGCATTACGAATGGCAGCCATTCCGAGGCCGCCGCGTATACCGTTGTCGACGGCAAGCTCTCTATCACACTGCAGAACAACGACGTTGTCAGCCTCACAGACCCATCAAAGTTTGCCGGATATTCTGGAGACCCCAATGGCCCCTCGGCTGTTCTTTTTCGTAATAACGGCCTGCACATTGAAATCAGCATCGACAGAAGTCATCCCGTAGGTCGAGACGACGCGGCTGGCATCAAGGATGTGGTTGTAGAGGCAGCAACAACGACCATTATGGACCTCGAGGATTCGGTCTCTACGGTTGACGCTGAAGACAAAGTTGTCGCTTACCGAAATTGGCTTGGCTTGATGAAGGGTGACTTGACAGACCACTTTGAAAAGGCTGGCCGAATGGTTGACCGGTCGCTAAACCCTGACCGGGTCTATGTTGCCCCTGACGGTTCAGATGTCCGGCTGTCCGGACTTAGCTTGATGTTAATTAGAAACGTTGGCCACCTAATGACAAACCCAGCGGTTCTTGACGCTGACGGGCGTGAAGCACCCGAAGGAATCCTCGATGCAATAATTTCATCAATGATCGCTCTCCATGACCTGAAGACTCCCAGAAACAGTCGCGCTGGCTCCGTCTACATCGTCAAGCCGAAGATGCACGGACCCGAAGAAGTGGCGTTTACCGATCAGATCCTCTGCGACGTAGAAGATATCCTCGGACTTGCACGCCACACACTCAAGATCGGCATCATGGACGAGGAACGACGTACAACGGTCAATTTAAGGGAGTGTATCCGGGCTGCAAAAGAGCGTGTGTTCTTTATCAACACGGGCTTTCTCGATCGTACCGGCGACGAAATGCACACTGCTATGGAAGCCGGGCCAATGATCCGAAAAAAAGACATGAAAACCTCAGACTGGATGGTGACCTACGAGGATTGGAACGTTGACGTCGGCTTGGCTTGCGGGTTACCCGGACATGCTCAGATCGGAAAGGGCATGTGGGCCATGCCCGATCTAATGGCAGACATGCTGAAGGTGAAAATTGGTCATCCGAAGTCCGGGGCGAATACCGCTTGGGTGCCTTCTCCAACGGCTGCGACCTTGCACGCCACACACTATCACTATGTCAATGTAGAGGAGGAACAAGTAACGCTGCGGTCGAGGCCTTTAGCCGATCTTGACAAAATACTAACCATTCCGAGAGCTGATCACCCAAACTGGACAGCAGAGGAAATCCAGCAAGAGCTGGACAATAACGCGCAAGGCATCCTGGGCTACGTCGTGCGGTGGATAGACCAGGGAATCGGCTGCTCGAAGGTGCCGGATATCAATAACGTCGCACTGATGGAAGATCGTGCCACTCTTCGTATTTCCAGTCAGCATATTGCCAATTGGCTTCACCACGGCATCTGTACCGAGGATCAGGTACGAGAAACTCTTCAGAGAATGGCCGCTGTGGTAGATGACCAAAACGCCGGCGACCCAGATTATCGACCGATGGCCGGTAATTTCAACGAAAGCGTTGCCTTCCAGGCAGCTTGTGACTTGGTGTTCAAGGGGTGTGATCAACCAAGTGGTTACACAGAACCAATTCTTCACGCACGTAGGCAGGAAGCTAAAGCAAGATTTGGCAAATAACGACGCATCTTGACACCCACAGTATCGCTTTCAGCGTCAATTGTTAGATCGGGTTGTTGAGCGGCTGTACCCATTAGAATGCCAAAGTGGAAGAGGCTATGATTCGCGCCTACCATTGGAACTGAAGCTATGTCAGAGCACGCCAGCATCCTCGCTAGTCGTTACCCTAAGCGGACTACACTGACCGACGGACGAGAATGCCAACTACGACCAATGTCCGGAGCTGACGTCGAGTCCGTTCTGGCTTTTGCGAACGATCTAAGCCCAGATGATCTCCTTTACCTTCGTTTCAACATCACCGAGAGGGAGGTTGTCGAAGCCTGGGGACGAAACATAGCGGATGACCGCGCGTTTACAATCCTCGCACTCGAAGGAGACCTGGTTGTCGGCGAAGCGACCTTACTCCATAGCACGACGAGTTGGACGCGCCATCTCGGAGAGATTCGCGTGCAGGTCGCGCCACAGGTTCGACGGTTCGGACTTGCTCGAACTCTTGTGACCGAAATTGAATGGTATGCCAGAAAACTTAATCTCCAAATGTTGAGCGCACGTATGACACTAGACCAGAAGGCGGCGTAAAAATTTTTTCGGCAGCTGGGATTCCAGCGGGAAGCGGTATTGTGGGATTACGTAATAACGGCAGATGGTAAAACCCGAAATCTGCTAGTTGCAACAAAACGATTGTGACCGTCTGCGTCCCGTAGAACCGCGGACCAGATACTTTGATTTTAATTGAGGAGGATCTTGTGGCTGACAAAACATCGAACACTGACCAAATCTTTAACCCGTCGGCAGAGTTTACTGCCCATGCCAACGTTAAGTCACTTGACGAGTACCAACAAATCTATGGGCGTTCCATTCGTGACCCGGAAAGTTTTTGGGCTGACCAAGCCGAACAGCGAATAACGTGGTTTGAAAAGTGGCACACTGTACAGCAGTGTGACTACCACAAAGCCGAAATCGCCTGGTACCTCGGTGGAAAACTTAACGCTTGTTACAACTGTGTTGACCGACACGTTGAAAATGGTCGCGGCGACGATATCGCACTGATCTGGGAAGGTAATGACCCGACTGAAAGTAAAACCTTCAGTTACGGCGAGCTCCTTGACGAGGTACAAAAAGCGGGTAATGCCCTCAAAAACATCGGCGTCACAAAGGGTGACCGCGTCTGCATCTACATGCAGATGATTCCCGAATTACTAATCGCAATGCTTGCCTGTGCACGAATCGGTGCAGTCCACTCAATTGTGTTTGGTGCGTTCACGGCAGAAAGTCTGGTTACCAGAATCAACGATTCGGAGTGCAAGGCGATTATTACGCAGGATACAGGTGTGCGCGGCGCGAAACAGGATGTTGCGATGAAGGCGAACGCCGACAAGGCCGTCGAGAACACGCCGAGCATCGAAAAAATCATCGTCGTCCAACGTACGGGTGCGCCAGTTGAGATGACCAGCGGGCGTGATGTGTGGTGGCATGAGGCACTTTCTAAAGCTGATACCACGTGCGCAGCCGAACCGATGGACTCCGAGGATCCACTTTTCATCCTCTACACCTCAGGTTCTACCGGTAAGCCCAAGGGCGTCCTGCACACGACAGGGGGTTACCTTACCTATGTCGCGACCACATTCAATTACGTCTTCGACTATCGTCAGGGCGACGTCTTCTGGTGCACTGCCGATATCGGTTGGGTCACCGGACACAGTTACATCACCTACGGCCCTCTCGCAAACGGCGCGATCACAATGATGTTTGAAGGCGTACCCAATTACCCTGATTGGGGACGATTCTGGCAGGCGTGCGAAAAGCACAAAGTCAATATTTTCTATACGGCACCAACCGCACTGCGGGCGCTAATGAAGGAAGGCGACGACTGGCCCTCAAAATACGACCTAAGCCATCTGCGCTTACTTGGCACTGTTGGCGAACCGATTAAATCGCCAGAGTGGACTTGGTATCACGCCGTTATCGGCAAAGAAAAATGTCCTATCGTCGATACGTGGTGGCAAACCGAAACGGGTGGGATTCTCATTTCTCCAGTACCGGGAGCGACGCCCACCAAGCCCGGTTCTGCGACCTTTCCACTCTTCGGCATCAAACCAGCTCTGGTGGATGACGATGGCAATATGCTGGAGGGCAATGACGTTCGAGGCAACCTTGTCCTGTTAGAGTCGTGGCCTGGCCAAATGCGTGGAGTGTACGGCGACAAACAGCGGTTCTACGACACATACTTTGCACGATTTCCAGGAAAATATTTTTCTGGCGACGGGTGTCGGCGCGACAAAGATGGCTATTACTTCATCACAGGGCGTGTTGACGACGTCATCATCGTCTCCGGTCATAACCTTGGCAGCGCTGAAATAGAAGGTGCCATCGGCAGACACCCATCGGTAGCTGAGGCCGCAGTCGTTGGCTATCCACATGACATCAAAGGCAACGCCGTCTATGCCTTTGTCACTCTAAAAACAGGCCAAACACCGACGGAGAACATGAAAGCCGAAATCATCAATACCGTTCGTGCTGATATCGGTCCACACGCCTCACCCGACAAGATCCAATTTACTGAGGGCGTACCTAAAACACGTTCTGGAAAAATCATGCGTCGAATTCTACGCAAGATCGCAGAGGGTGACGTGCAAGATCTCGGAGACACAACAACACTTGCGGACCCAAGCGTTGTGGAATCTCTCGTTAACGGGAGGGTCTAACGGGAAATCGCCTCTGACCACGCTGTTAGTAAAAATAACCGTAAATCTCTTGCCTTTACGGCAGACGCATTCCGCTGGCACAGTTGCACCGTACCAACAGAACACGCTAGAGTCCTGTTCACATTTGATCAAGAATTGGCGAGGATAGACCCTAAAGACACGCGGACCACCCCCCGCGGTGGCCCGTCGACTCAGGAGGATACATGGACAGTAAGGCATCGGCAGTCTGGAATGGCGGCCTCAAAGACGGCAGCGGCTCAATCTCCACCACAAGTAGTGCTCTATCGGACACGCAATACACTTTCGCAACACGGTTTGAGGGAAGCGCCGGAACCAATCCTGAAGAACTCATCGCTGCAGCACACGCTGGTTGTTTTTCGATGGCGCTATCTGCGCAACTCGGGGAAGCTGACCTTAAACCGGAATCGATTGGTACGACTGCTACGGTTACCTTAGAAAAAACGGACGATGGCTTTGCCGTAACCAAAATACACCTTGATGTCTCGGCAAAGGTCCCGGGTGCAGACCAGTCTGCGTTCGATACAGCCGCAAACAACGCCAAGACGGGCTGCCCAATTTCAAAACTCATGAATGCGGATATCTCCATGTCTGCAGTGCTTGAGGCGTAATCACGAAATGCACACGACCCGCCGACGCCGCCCTCTTACGAGTCAAACGCGATTAATCGCGCCGGCGTTGGTGGGCGCGCTCATTTCTCTGTGCGCGACAACGAGCGCCGGGCAAGAGTCCGAAACACAGTTTTATGTCTGCATGGAAGGCAGTGACCACGTATCTGAAATT
>Ga0310121_10006118_pt1 | contig 10168 bp, 7 predicted proteins | sample CB27_Tmax_986_MG_FD_203504 | JGI IMG/M metagenome (GOLD analysis project Ga0310121, IMG submission 203504) | Marine microbial communities from Western Arctic Ocean, Canada - CB27_Tmax_986 | ecosystem: Environmental > Aquatic > Marine > Oceanic | place: Canada: Western Arctic Ocean | collected... | reverse complement strand
CCCGTAGTTTTTTGATATCATCATCATTAAATTTTTCATCTTTTGTCCATTTAATCATCATTTCACTTAACGTAAGATATAGTGGAAAAACTACTTCGGTGTTCCATCCAGGCAATATACGAAAATTGTATGGATGAGCTTCAGTAACAATATCAGCTTCAGCAGAAAATGCTAAACTTCTTTTATAATGAATGTATCCTACACCGACTAATATTGGAATGCCAATGGAAGATATAATGACGACATAGTGAATAAAAGATGGAAACAAATCATGCAAAGCTGGATATTCTTCGATTGCTAAGAAATAGGTCACAGTAAGAGTATTGATTGCAGCAAAAATAAATGCAAAATAAATACTCCATCCATTTCTAAAATAAAACCAAAGGCGAAAGAAATAACTTTGTTTCACTATGCGTTTTTTCTAAGTCGCATATATCAACAATTCTATCAAAATAATGCTCTAAGGTGGTTGTAGGTAAAAATCCTGAATTTCTTTAATGCCTGATTCAGTTTTGTCCATAGAATTTTTTGTAGTCTATTTCAAAAACTTTGGCATGGAATTTGGTGTATCCTGCCTCATTAGTATCAAAAACTTTTTTCAGAAAACGATACTTATTTTCATTTTCATATACATCCACTAAATATGGGTACCAAGGTTCAAAATCCCCAAGACCATTTTGATGAAATGAAATGTATTTGAGATCAAGCTCCTTAGAGGTTTTGATAAATTCATCCATTGTTGTGGCATAGATAGTGATTGCTACAAGTTTTTGCCCACTATCAGAAAGTAAGTTGATATCTGAACTAACCATTACATTTTTAAAAACTCCAGGAGGATTTGACAGTTTTACGTTTATGAGTCCTTGAAGTGTATCTCCAGTATCAAGAATTTTACCATCAAATTTCTCTACAAGTGTTTCAGCAAATTTAGTTTTTTCATAATCTAGAACAGGATCAGGAGATTCATATCTCAGTGTGAATAAGCTAGATAATAGAATTATTGTACAAATAACTCCTATCAAGAATAGATTTTTTTGTTTCTCAGAAAATGAAAACGTGCTTAGACCATAAGTTACAACTCTTTGCAAAGGAATAGTACATAAAATAATTAGAAATGGGAAAATCTGAAAAAGTAATCGTTTTTCTGGATATACCCCAAAATAATATACCAATGAAGCCAATGTGACTATAATGATAATCCAATTACTCCGAAGATAATTTTTATTTTGATCAAAGGCACGTAATGAAAAAAGTATACCAAAAGGTAAGAATACTATTAGAAATGGAAATGACATCTTAGCCATAGAGGCAAGAACGTTGTAGATTCCTAACATCACAAACGTATAAAGAAATTTTGTAATTCCGTTTTCATCAATGTAATCTAATGCAGAGTATTCAATGTGTTGCGTGTTGTCCGCTAATATGGCTATTGGATTTCCAATAAATACTGTTGAACTCTGTGAAAAATACAGTGGATCACCAAATTGTTCATATCTATGTAATAGCATTGGTGACACCATAACCAAAAATATTCCAATGCATAGAAGATATTTTAAGAATAATTTTGAATTTTTTTTGTTATTCAAGAAGAATATTACTGAAAGTGCTGCAAAAATGACGATCCCGGACCATCTCATGTACCATAATACTGCAACACTAAAAAATGAAAGATATGAATAATTCAAATTTTTGTTTAGAATGAAAAATAAGGTTAAGATTATGACGAGTATGTAGATTGGTTCACTATATCCCCCACTAGATAAATGGTTTAGATGTGGTTCGAAAGCAAAGAAGCTAGAGGCACATAATGAATATTTAACATCAAAAAATTTTCTTGCAAGTAAATACATTGGATAAATAGAAATTATTGAAATAGCTGTTCCAAGATATCTGGCTACATTAACATAATCTATGAAATTATTCGAGTCAACTAAATGTAAAAATGGAGATATTGCGATTGACCATCCTAATGTTTTCCTTGGAGATTCTGAGAAATCCCCGTTATTATGAGCTATCGCACGCAAAACATAACCATATGTATCTTCAGTTGGTGAGACAGAAAAATCAACCGTGTATAATTTAAAACCTAAAGATATACAAGATATTAAAATTAAGTAGAACACTATTTGTTTTTTTTGCAATTAGCATTCACTTTTTCCAAAAAACAAATTCCTTTATTATTGTCCAGCTGATAGATGCGCCTACAGAAATTGGTTTCATCTTTCTTGTACCACCGATTCGTTCACGTTCATTTCCTTCAATCTCATAAATTTTTTTACCTAGTTTAAGACATCTTATTGTCATTTGTTCCGTAGAATTCATTTGTAAGGCATCAAATTTTATTTCATCCATAAGTTTTCGAGAAATAATTCTACTACCATTTAATGAGTCAGTACAGTTTCCACCAAAAAAAACATTTGTTAAAAAAGCAAACATTCTGTTTCCAAATGTATCCCAAAATCCTGCATCATCATTAATAGAATTTTTTGCAAATCTAGAAATGACTACTTGTTCAAATCCATCACGAATTTTTTCCGTTAATTTAGGAATTTCTTCTGGTTCAAAATTTCCATCTGGAGCCCACATAATAAAATAATCCGCGTTTGATGCATGAACGCCAGTCAAAAATGCATTACCGTGTCCTTTACCCTCTTGTGGAATAACTTCAAAACCCATCTTTTTGGCTTCCTCCACGGTCCCATCAGTGGAGCCTCCATCAACAATGATAATTCGATTCACCCATTCTTTCTTCACGCATGGCATGATTTTTCTCAATCCATCAATTTCATTTAATGTTAAAACAATCAAGTCTACAAGCATATTTTATTCGGTTTTCTACCGACATTAAAAAATTACCTATCAAATTATCTGATAAAATTCTAGAAAAATATAATACGAGTTAATTAGAGAAAAAATTGAATTGACCGATGAATTTAGGGTACCAATGAGTCAACCTGCGTTTGATTCTGAAACTGAAAATTACATGTTGGATGTTATCAAAAGTGGTTGGTGGAGTCAAGGTAAGAAAACTGAACTATTTGAAAAAAATCTTTCAGAATATTTTCCGTCTAATGTGGTGGTTGTGAATAATGGCACATCAGCTATTACTGCAGCTTTACTTGCTCATGGAATTAAAGCTGGAGATAAAGTTGTAGTGCCTGATTATACTTTCATTGCTACTTCCTCTGCAGCTAAAATCATAGGTGCTGAGGTTTTAGTGGCGGATGTAAACCCCAATACATTAAACGTCAAACTTGAATCTATTGAAAAATTGGTTAAACAACATGATGTGAAAGCAGTGATAGTTGTAGACATGGCAGGCTTGCCACTGGATTTAGAACCTATTATAGAATTATCAAAACGTTACAAATTTGTTCTTATTGAAGATGCTGCACAAGCAATTGGTTCTGAATATAAAAATAAAAAAATCGGTTCTTTTGAACATACAGCTACTTTTAGCTTCACTGTAGCAAAGATAATTACCACAATTGAAGGGGGCTGCATTACTACAGGGGATAAAAAAATTCATGAAAGGTTACTGCAAATAAGGAATTTTGGACGTGCTGGTGATGGACAATATATTCATCGCCTAAATAGTGTAAACTTTCGTTTTAATGATATACATGCCGCATTAGGAATAAAACAGTTAGAGAAAATTAATGATTTCGTAAAAAGAAGAATTGAAATTGCTAATACTTATGAAAAAAATATCAAAAATCTTACATTCCAAGAAACACCTGAATATGCCACAACACACTCACATATGCTTTTCTTTGCATTTGCAAAAAATAGTGAAATGAAAGAAAAATATCTAAATTTTTTACGTAAAAATAGTATTGATGCACGTCTACCGTATCTTCCTATACATAGGCAACCTTGTAATACCGAATTAGCAAATTTTGCTTGTCCCGGAGCAGATGAAATATTTGAGAAAGCGTTGACACTACCAATTTATAATAATATGACTTTAGATGAATGTAATTTGGTAATAGATTTTTGTAATCAAGTAGAAAAATAACTGATATGACAAACGAATACACGGTAATAAACAAATGTAGAATTTGTTATAACGATTCAGTTAACGAGATTTTAAAATTAGAACCTCAATATATTGCAACAACATTTGTGACTAATAATGAAAATAATCCAATGGCAAAAATTAAAATTCCGTTAACATTAATTTTATGCACAAAATGTGGATTAGTTCAATTAAAGGAAACCGTGAGACCAGATTTACTCTATAAAAATTACTTCTACCGTACCGCAATAAATGATACAATGAAAAGAGATTTGCAAGACGTAGTAAATTATGCAGTGGAAAATGTAAAAACTGAAATAGATGATGTTGTTGTCGACATGGGTGCTAATGACTGTACTATGGTGAGTATGTATCCTGACCATTTGAAAAGATTTGGAATAGAGCCTGCCACAAATATAGATTGGAGTAATGTTAACAAATCAATCACGGTTGTGAATGATTATTTTTCAAGGGATATAGTGATGAGGGCAACTAACGGGAAAAAGGCGAAAATAATTAGTGCTACTGCTATGTTTTATGATTTTGACGATCCTAATGTAGTGACTCAAGATATTAAAGATATTTTACATGAAGATGGTGTTTGTGTCATTCAAGTAAGCTATTTGCTAGACACAATACGTGATATGAATTTCTATGATGTTGTGCATGAGCACTTAGAATACTACTCACTAAAAACAATAAATTATTTGATGGAAAGAAACGGATTAAAAGTAATTGACGCGACAACAAATTTTGTAAATGGTGGAAGTTTACGAGTTTTAATTACTCATAAAGATAACAAGAGGCCTAAATCGAAACGTTATCAAGAAATTCTAGATGAAGAGGAAAAATGGAATTTAGAAGAACTTGATACGTATGTTCAATACGAACATAAAATTAAAGATATAATTAAAAAATCAAGAGAATTTATTGTGAATGAGATTGAAAATGGTGGTGCAGTAATTGGGCTAGGTGCATCAACAAAAGGAAATGTTCTACTTCAAATCTGTCGAATTGGTAAAGATCTATTACCGTACATTAGTGACAGAAATAAAGAAAAAGTTGGATTACGTACTTTGGGAACAGATATTGAAATTATTTCAGAAGAAAAGGCACGAAAAATTAATCCAAGTGCGATGTTAGTAATTCCCTGGAATTTCAAAGAAGAGATTTTGTCAAGAGAACAAAACTTTATTCAAAATGGAGGAAAAATGCTTTTTTTAATGCCAAAGCCGTATATTGTTGATAATAATGGTGAGTATTATCTAGAATGATGATTTCTCATTAAAAGGTATAAGTAAGAAAGTTAAAGTTCACGCAATTAGGTTCATGGAATAATGTCGGATTTTCAAGATAGACGGATTTTAGTCACTGGCGGTGCAGGATTTATTGGTTCAGAAGTGGTCACTCAATTGATCAAGAAAAATGCCATGGTGACGGTGCTTGACAATTTTTCTTCAGGAAAAAAACAATATCTTCCAAAAAAATCAAAAAAATTAAAAATCATTAAAGGAGATATTAAAAACGAAAAGATAGTAAAGAAAGCTGTAAAAAATCAAGAAGTGGTAATACATCTAGCTGCCTTACCATTCATCCCAGATTCATATTATTATCCAGCAGAATTCTTTAATGTAAATACGATTGGAAGTGTGAATCTATTATGGAAATCCATCAAATCTAATACTAGTCAAAGATTCATACATATTTCTACTAGTGAAGTTTATGGTACTGCACAATTTATTCCAATGGATGAAAACCATCCAACTGCACCACACTCAACTTATGCTGTTAGTAAACTTGCGGGAGATAGAGTAGCATTCACATTACATAAAGAAAATGGGTTTCCCGTAGTTATTATCAGGCCGTTTAATTCGTATGGACCAAGGTATACTGAACCATATATCATTCCAGAAATTTTAAGTCAGGTTTTGAACGGTAATAAACAATTAACGTTAGGCAACATTGAAGCAACTCGTGATTTTACATATGTTTCAGATACCGCTGATGCAATTATACGTTCGATTGATGCAAAAAAAGCAATTGGTGAGATTGTTAATGTTGGTTCTGGCTATGAGACAAGTATCAGAGATTTAGCCTTTAAGATTGCAAAGATTGCAAAAAAGAAAATTAAAATAAAATACGATGAAAGTAGGGAACGTCCTTACGATGTAAACAGACTGTGTTGCAATAACAAAAAAGCTAAAAACTTACTTGGCTGGAAGCCCAAAATCAGCATTAATTCAGGTCTTAGAAAAACATTCAACTGGGCAACAAAGAACAGAATTGTTTTTCAAACTCCGTTTAAGCGATTTTACTATAAGGGACTTGCACAGAAGAGATAAGTTACTGAAATTTTGTAAATGGAGAAAAAATCATTCGAAATAACTATAAGTGATTCTTTTCAATATTCAATAAAATGATCAAAGTTAACAGTTCAGAATTTAATTTTCAGTACGGTGATCAGATTCATTTCCCTTGTAGAATTGCATCTATGATGGCATATGTAAAAACTAATGAAAGGATAAAAAATAATTTTAAATTTGAAAAAAGCTTTGTTTTTAGAACTGAAGTAGAAGAATATATCAAAGAGTGTCATGATACTGACATTCTTTTATGTTCATGTTATGTATGGAACTGGGAAATAACTAAATATCTTGCTAGTGAAGTAAAAAAAAATAATCCGAACTGCACTATAATTTTTGGTGGAGCACAAATACCAGACATGGCACAGGATTTTTTTAAACAACACCCTTATGTTGATATCATTGCACATGGTGAGGGAGAATATATTTTAGAAAATATTCTAACAGCGTATTTAAAAGATAAAGATTATTCACAAGTTAATGGAATAGAAACAAAGGAATTTCGAAACCAGCTTCAAGAAAGAATAAATGAATTAGACAATTTACCATCTCCCTATCTAACTAATACTGTATGGGATTTAGTTGAAAAAGTAGATGGGATTAGATGGATTGTGGGTTGGGAAACTAACAGAGGTTGTCCATATGCATGTACATTTTGTGATTGGGGCAGTGCAACGTTTACAAAAGTTCGAAAATGGGAAGAATCAAGATTATTTAAAGAAATAGAATGGTTCGCAGAAAATAAGATACCGTACATTGATTGTTGCGATGCTAACTTTGGAATTTTTCAAGAAAGAGATTTCCGGATAGCAGAAAAACTCAAGGAAGTTGCATTAAAAACTAATTATCCTGAAAGAGTAAGACCTGCATGGGCAAAGAATTCGTCTGAAAAGATTATTCCTATTGCAAAACAATTACAGGATGGTGGTATACTTGGTGCAGTAACTTTAGCTGTACAATCTCTAGATCCAGATACTTTAAAAATAATTAAGCGAGCAAATATCAAATTTGATACATTTTCGGAACTAGCTTCTATTTTTCGAAAAAATGGAATTCCAACATATACAGAGTTAATTATGGGAATGCCAGGAGAAACTCTTCAATCATTTAAAGATGGATTAGATAGCATAGCAATGACAAAAGTGGACACTGTTTTCATTTACAACTGCACAGTTTTACCAAATGCTCCAATGAATGTGCCTGAATATAGAGAAAAATACAAAATTAAAATTGCACGTTCGCCAATCATGTTAGTTCATTCATCAATTCATAACAGAGGAACTCACCAGGAGTATGAGGAAATTGTTACTGAAACTAGTACGTGTTCTTATGAAGATCTGAAGGAGACGTATCTATACTCTTGGTGTTTTTTGACATTACAAAGTTTAGGTATTCTAAAACATATGGCTACTTATTATAATATAGCACATAACATTAGATATACAAAATTCTATGAAGTATTTTTAGAATTTTGTCGTACTGCAAAATCTGTCTTTTCTGATGAAGTTAATCATGTAATAGAATTTAGAGATGGTGGCTATGCTGGTAAAGGATGGGATGAATATGATCCTAAACTTGGAGATATAATATGGCCAATTGAGGAGGCTAGTTGGTTACGTTTAACGTATAATAAAGAAAAATTTCATCATGACGCTGAACGTCTTATTAGCTTCATAGATAAAAAATTTAATCTTAATACACCTGAAAAACTGTTAAACGATTTGGTTAAATTTGAAGTTTTCACGTTATCAGTACGAGATAATAAGGATGAAATAAAATCTGAGAATTTTGAATTTGATTGGAAGAATTTCTTTATTAATGATGGAAGCGAATTGAAACAAATTCCAAAAAAATACTACTACAAGAATTTAGTAATTGAAAATGACCCCGCTATGTGGGGTTACAAAGCAATTTGGTATGGAAGACGGGCTGGAAACTACAAGTGTCAGTTGGAAAAATTACAGGAGTATGAAATATCAATAGATGGTTCAAATAAAGATAAACCTGACAACATGGTTGTTCAGACTACACATTCTACAATGGGACCCTAAAAAGGTTCAAAAATGTATATGTAATTATTTTTAACAGCAAAAATCACTAAATTATTTTAACGTTCTATTTTGGAATCTAAGAATTTAATTATTATTTCAGATACATATTTTCTCATAAATTTATCGATGTTTTGGTTATTTCCAATTAAAAATGCATTCTTCATTAAATCTGTTGAATTTTTTAAACTTCCACTAACTTTGTGGCTAATTAGCTTAATTACAGGCTGTTTTACAAAATTTCCTGTCATAACTGGTCTAGTTTCAATTCCATTTTTTTGCAAATAATTTACCATATCATCTTTTGTGAAAAAATCATTTTTTACTATTTTAATTGGAAAGAGCATGTTTGCATTAAAATTATTAGGTTTATCCTCTAAAAATGTAATATAATCAGAATAACCTGATAATCTTTTTTTCCAAAATTCTGCATTTATGGCTCTAATCTTTAAAAATTTATTAATTTTTTTTATTTGATGAATTCCAAATGCACCCTGTAGTTCTGTAGGGCGTAAATTATATCCTAAATTTGAGAAAAGAAATCTAGAATCGATTTTAGAATATTTCTTTTCTAAAGCTTTTTTGTTTTTTAAATTTCTAGTCCAACCATGTGTTCTAAGTGATTTAGCTATCTCGAACAGTTGCTGATTGTTTGTTATTAACATGCCACCTTCCATAGTTGTGATATGATGTGACGCAAAAAAACTAAATGTGGATAAATCTCCAAATGTTCCTACTTTTTTCATTTCATATTTTGCGCCTAAAGCTTCGCAACAATCCTCAATTAGAAACAAATTGTGTTTCTTTGCGATTTTATTAATAATTTTCATATTACATGGATTGCCAAGTAGGTGGACAATCATTATTGCTCTAGTTTTTTTAGTAATTGCATCCTCAATTTTTTGTGGATCAATATTAAATGTCTCAGATTCTACATCGACAAACACTGGTTTCGCTTTAACGTTGACAATAGGAAAAACTGTGGTGGACCAAGTAACCGCAGGGGTGATAATTTCGTCATTGATCTTAATACGTTTTTTATCTAATAACGGATTAGTAAGTATGGAAAGGGCCAATAGATTAGCTGAAGATCCAGAATTAACCATTACTGCATACTTGACACCTATGTATTTTGCAAATAATTTTTCAAATAATTTCACTTTCCTTCCCATTGTTGTCTTCATTTTTAGCATAGAATCTAATGCATCCCATACCTCTTCCCAACCGTATGGTGGAACTGCCAATGGAATTCTTGTTTTTGTATTAGCAGATTGATTCTTTTTTTTAACCGAAAAATGTTTTTTAATTATGTTTTTTGCTAGATTAGTTTCTTTCTGATTCAATTAAAATTTTTGGTTAATACTTACTTATACATTTTAATAATAAATCATCAAACTCTTCTATTTAGAATCAAAAAACTTGAAAAAGTTTTACAATTCTTCAAGAATCATCCATTTCGAAAATAAAACCAAAATCGAAAGAAAAGATTTTGTTTGATAAACGTTTTTTAGTCGTGTATATCACCAATTCTATCAAAATAAGTCTCCAAAGTAAATTGTAGTAAGTAAGATAGATAAACAGATTTTTTAAGATAAATATATTGAGATTACTAATAGGTGGCTCACCAACCAAATATTTTCATTTAAAAGAATTTGGAGAAAATCTCAGAAAAAAAGATGTGGAATATAAACTGGTGATAGATACATCTGTGTATACTGGATTTCCAAGTCGAGAAATTA
>Ga0310121_10006117_pt1 | contig 10169 bp, 6 predicted proteins | sample CB27_Tmax_986_MG_FD_203504 | JGI IMG/M metagenome (GOLD analysis project Ga0310121, IMG submission 203504) | Marine microbial communities from Western Arctic Ocean, Canada - CB27_Tmax_986 | ecosystem: Environmental > Aquatic > Marine > Oceanic | place: Canada: Western Arctic Ocean | collected... | reverse complement strand
AACTGGACATCTCCCAAACCCATCACTGAATGTGTCTATAGAGATTAATCCGGGTTGCACTATGGTGGGCAACAGAATTGATAAGGCAATCATTGAGCTTGCGAGAGACATTATAGTTTTTCGATTGTGGAAAGTCCGGGAACGAAGTTTGGCTCGAAAATAATCCACAAATATGCTGAGACAAACACCAACAGCAAGTATCGTATACAGATTATCATAAACAATATAGGAACGATATACCCACAGGTGCCTAGTGGTAGAAAAGAGACTCAGTCCCAGACCAATCAGTATGAGAAACAGCATTGTCCGCACTGCATCTTTGCGCCGATTCCAAAAGAACAGCGTTGAAAATCCGATGAGCAACATTTCCGGCCAGCGTACATTGACGTAGTAGCGAACAACCGCGTTTAGTATCGTCGAAATATCGGCGATTATCCCGGCATCGCTATATGAGACATACTTTTGGCCGTGAGTGAAATTTGACATCAAATAAAAGGCATAGGAGATATCACCCAAAGGCTGCGTACCGACAATATAAACCCTGAGTTTCGGCAAAAGCCAGGAAGCAAGGTTGTACGCCATACCCAGGATGAATACTAGAAAAAGAAACAACACTAAGTAGATGAGCCGGGAGCGCTGAATGAGCGTTTTCAATCGCTCAATTCGAAGCCAAACTCGAAGAGAGCGCCACCTATACATTATTGCAAGCATCGACATTCCACCTATCAGACCGATCAAATAAGTTGCGAGGATATATAAGTTGGGCCTGGGGTGAATAAAACTCAAGCCTGCGAGGAGCTGAACTCCAAAGAGGAATGCGGCGATGCAAATGGCGGCTTGTAAAATGGCGCGTCGAATGAGGCGACTCGACTCCATAAACGTTCGCTGCAAATAAAGTCGCAGGACAAATGCTGCCAGAATGTACCCAAGTAGAAATATCACGAAGTAGACTGGAACTGCCGCAGAAACCAATTCGCCCAAATAGTCTTTCATCAAGAGTAGCGAAAACGGCGCCAACCATAAATTCATGATAAGGATTTTCTGCAACATCGCCCACAAGCCATCTGACGCCAGGATATCCAATTGAGTATCATCTCTTAAAAAGGGGATCAACGGAATAAAGAATAGCAGTGGAAATATATTCAACTTTTGGAGCAATCCAGCAAACAGAAACGAACCACTGAGTAAGAGAAATAGAACGAAGCTACGCAGCCGCTTGGCGCGCAGGGCTCTAAAAGCGAACATAACTGAGGCGAGGCCGAGCAGCGCACTCAACAGATCAGGTCGCAGAATCGACAGGAATTCAGTCATGGAAGGCGACATCAGTGTCAAGCCAAACGATATAAAACCAACCATGTTCGAACCTGTAAGATGTTTGGCGAACGCAAAAACTATCAGCGCCGTCAGAGAGTACAGCAATCCATGAAACCGCCAACCAGCCACGACAACCTGGGAGAGCAATAGGAGTGGATCTGCAGCAGCAGCAATATTAGAGAAAGAAATCTCCTCCAATAAACCAATCCTTGATGCAATGTAAAAGAACCAGCCCATGAGTTGAATTTGAGGATAACCGGGATTCTCGATCCAGCCTGTCGGCAGATTGTCGAGCCAGCGTAACGCTGCTATGGAATACCAAACATCAGGATCCATGTTGCGCCAACCGCAATCACATGAGCCGGGTGATGAATAGACACTATTCAGTATAACGAGCAGTAACACCACACCGGCAGAAATCCAACCCAGTGTCATCCAGCGATCTCTATTCATACCGCTACCATGGCACATATAAGTTGCTTGAATTTTTCCGTAATGCCTTGCTGAACGCACAAGACGCAGATTGGCATCCGCATCGATCTTCTTGAGCTCCTCATGAATCTGGACGTTCCCCCAGAATGTTCTAAAAGTATATTCAGGAACCCATACCGACATCGCCAAGTCTCTGGGTAACCATCACCTAGATTGGTACTAAGTCAAGCTGCCCGCCTTCAGCCAGCAGCTTGAAGGCGCGACTGAAAGCCGCCTAAATTTCCGCAACAGAGAAACCTTCGCCATCGCCCAAGGGAATGTCTTCGCTTTGAGCTTCTATGTACGCCCGATGAACTCGTCAGTGACATTGCCCGAATTGGCGGAAAAGTACCCGCGCTCCCACAGATGCTTTTCCTAAAACACTTTTCGAAAATCGCCAAACTCTTGCAGCATCTAACGACTGCTGTGCCCCTTCACCTATTGCATCAGGTAGCTCACAAAAACAAGCAGCAGCACCCAGTCCCGGATGTATACCGACCCAGTTCGTTCGGCACTGGGCTGGGCCGGGGCGGACAGCAGTTGATTCACATTGTCTATAGCCACACGCCCGCTCAAGATATACACGCCCAACTTCGTAAATGTCTACGAACCAATTTGCGATTCCGCACTGTGATTGCACCACACAAGATCGGCTTGCAGCATTTCGTTATCTTCACAACGTGGAGTTTAAAATCGCAGACAGATCGCGACGTTTTGTAGTAACTCGCACCCGCATTGTACCGTCACTTTGGTTCTATTCAACTCGAACTACCTGAGTACAGTTGAAAACGGCCCGCCATTAAAGCAGGGGGTTTACCCTATTTACAGACAATAATTGACAATCTTCTTGACAGGTCTCTGACGTCCTCATACACTGCCACAGTGACCAATTCTGGCAGCCTATCTCTTCACCTTCGCCAGCGATCTTCTCGCCCATTCCTTGCCCTGCACATTCTTTTGCTCGTCCAATTTGGGCTTGGCATCGCGCGCATTTCCATCGTTCCACTTGGCTTCAATGTGGATGAACTCTGGCATTTCAGCGTCTCCAAGAATGTTGCTGCTGCTTGCATCCGTAGTACGCTCGGGCTGTCATGGACTCTTTATGAGGAACCCGGCGCGTTAATCGAGGCGAAGGATTGGGTATTAGTCGATCCAGACAACCTCAACGCATCCCCTTGCACGACGTTCACCAGATCGCCATACGTAACGAGTATTGGTTACTATCTCTGGACTGGGGCTCCCATGGCCGCCCTCGACAGCCTGCCTCCCAAAGCCTTGATCAATGTCGGGCGTATAGCCTCTCTCCTGCTTGGCCTGGCAGCGACTACATTCACTTTCTTTGCGGCGAAAAATCTATTTCCTCGCCATCAGATGCTGCATATCGGAGCAGCAATTTTTACAGGCCTAAATCAGCACATCAACGACATCATGACAGGTGTCAACACTGATGTAGCAGCCACATCCTCGGTGACCTTATTGTTTTGGACTTTGTCTCGATTGGATCATGGAGGCGTTTCTCGGCGAAAAATACTGCATATTGCACTGGCCCTCGCAATTTGCTTTATTTCAAAGACTTCGGCCTGGATTAGTTTACCGATTGCGATTATCTGGCTGACTGCTCGGTTGTCGCCCCGACTCCGCTGGTCAGCGATTGTAGGAGGTGGTGGCATCTTTATCGCTGGAATTATTCTATTACGCCCCCTTTATTGGACTGTTCCAGCGCACTGGTTTATTCAGGAAAACAAGATAGGACAAGCTGTGCTTCCGGCAGTCCGTCGGGGAGGCGCTGCCCATGTCGGTGAAATGGCATTCCTGCTCCCCGCACACCCGGTCTACAAAGCCTATATTCAATATTTTCCGGAGTCTAGTTTGCAATGGTTGCGAGGGGAGACGGTCACTATCGGAGGATGGGTAAAAGCACCAAAATCAGCAGTCGTGGAATTTCCAGCACTAACTGCGGATTCCGAAATTGTAAGCAATTCAATCGCGGGAACTGGGACGTGGCAATATCAGGCGCTAACTACAACTATCTCCGAAGAGGCGCAACATGTAGCGGTTTTATTGAACGGCCCAACGAGTTATGAACTTTTGTACGACGGTCTGTTTCTCGTCTTAGGTGAACAGGATGTCGATAATCATCCAGAGTTTCTCACACCCGCCGGCCTACGACTTGGCTGGAATTCCAATTCTGAATTTGTCAACCAAATTCAGAATTCATCTGGAGAACAGAGCTGGCCCTCAGTCCAATTTACACGGATATTTCAACCCAATCTGACGACGGATTTTCTTTGGTCTGTTCTTTCGTGGAAACGTACCTGGTCAGCTTGGCTGCAATTGCCGCGCTGGTTTTTCGCAATGTATTGGTCAGGATTCGGAGGCACGAATCCAGGCCTGGCTCGGACTCAGTTATTACCTTTCGCCTCGCTTTCTGCGATTTCGGGTTTAGGATTGCTGCTCACGCTGTTGCGACCAAAGCTCCGAAGTTTAACCAATTCACTTACAAACCTGGAGCTTTCGCGAGTATGGCTATTGATCATCGCAGGCGGCATTGGATGGTTGACGGCAGCGCTGCGATCCGATATTTACCCGCATCTGGAGACGATGTTGATATTCGCAGGCACTCGGCATGCATTACCAGTAGTATTCCCGACGAACATGCTGTTTATTCTGGGCTTTCTTCATATCACTCCAAAACGTCAGCAGCGCCTGGCAATCGGAGGACTCGCGTTACTATTATTTATTACGACAGTCTATATACTTTTATTCGTCCAAATTCCATTCATTGAGTGTCCATTACACCCCAAAACGTTATGCCTTGATACCATTTAGTAAGCGAACTAATTCAGGCCATAATCGCCAGGATTTCATTTGCCGCTTTGAGATATGAATATATCTGGCTCTGCTTTTTACTTGCGCGACTGACAGTCAGACACTCATCATGATTGGACAGCAGAGTATCGATACGGTCGCACCACTCCGCCGGTTTATACGGATCGGCATAAAGAGCGCCTTCACCACAAACTTCAATTGCATAAGGGCATTGGGCTGCCACGATCGGTATACCTGCAGTCAAAGCGTCTACCAAGGGCAAACCGAAAGATTCAATCAGAGATGGGAAGCATAAAACTGAACATTGTTTTATCCAGGCCTGAACTTCATGCGGTGTAAGATGTCCAGTCCAAATTATCACTTCTCCGATCCCCAACTCTTCTATGACTTTGTTGAATTCAGCTATTTGCGCTTGGTAGAGTTCTTGAAAAATTGGCAGGGTCATACCCACGTGGATGTTGCGATCCAGCGTAAGAGCCAGGCGCATCTTGGGATGAAGTTTATGTACAAGCGCAGTCGCTCGTAACACGACCTCCAGATTTTTATGCGGCGCAGGATGAATAACGCACAGGAGCAATGGATGCGAACCGATCTCGTTCTTGACTTTCTGTTCATCGCCGGGAGATAAATTATCAGTTGGAGAACTTCCGGGCGGAATAATTGCAATCTGCAACGCATCCAGTTCCACTCGCTCACAAAGCATGTCGGCCAGCGCTTTCGTCTGCACAATTACACGCTTTGAACGCTGCATCGATTTACATATAAGCCACCAGTGGAAAGACATTCGCAGGCGCGTCCACGGGCTCGACTTTGGATACAGTTCCGGCGCCAACCAGAGTGCGTTGTGGAAATAAATGAATTGGGGCCGCGTCGGAACAAGCGAGCCTATATTGCCGAACGCAAAGACGCGATCTGCACGCCAAAGCCAACATATAATTGGCATGCAAATTTGTTGAAATAGCATTCGGAGCACATAGGAGTTCATCCCCGCTACCCGAACAAAATGAATCTTGTCCAGCACCTCATCCGTGGCATCCTGTTCAAGCGCCCGAAGCGTGCGTTTTGAGCCAAAAACAATCAATGCGTTCGCAGGCTGGGCAGCCTTAAATGCCTGCAGCAAATTGGCAAGAACGACACTACCACCCCCGCTGCTAATGCCTACAGCCTCAACAAACATCCGCATTGTTGAATTTAGTTAGGTGAACAGGAAAACACGAAGGGCAGCTTACTCAATCCACAGTTCATGCCAGAGGGCAAAATTGAGCAGGTACCAGGTGATTGCATGGCGGCGCTGCAGCAAGTGCTCGATATGCGGCCAATCGAAGTAGTCTGTCTTCTGACATAATTCGCGTAATTTTGTTTTCGTCAGTGACCCAAGTTCCTGGTCAAGCCACTCCCGCACTGGCACTTGAAAACCCTGCTTGGGCCGATCGATGATCTCATCAGGTATCAGACCACGCACAGCCTTCTTGAGCAGCTGCTTCGGCTGGAAACCATTGAGCTTATCCTGTTGCGATATTCCCATTACCAGACCAACAAACTCATGGTCAAGAAAGGGCACCCGAGCTTCAACTGAGGTCGCCATCGACATTTTGTCGACCCGCATGAGAAGCAGTTCCGGGAGGCGCATACGCAAATCCAGATAGCCCATCCAGGATAAATAATCTTTTAATGGACTGCGCGCATCGAAGCGCTGCCGATGAACACGGATCACATCATGGGAACTGAGCCCAGCAACCCGACTCCGATAGCTTGCCGAGAGCAAATCCTGCTTTGCCAGCTCTCCGAATGCGATCGCCCCACCCCAGAACAACTCTTCGTCCATCGCTCCTCGGCGCAGATACTCCAGCCGCAATCCTCGGAGGACAGGTGAGGCAGCTGTTAGGGAAAGTTGTCTTATCGGCCGCGGCAGGCTTGTAAACGAATTCCACACGCCAGCGTGCAAACGTAATGCCGAAAGCCAGTGGCTGTAACCACCGAATAGTTCGTCAGCCCCCTCACCAACCTGCACTACCGTTGTGCCACTCTCCTTCGCCAATTTGGAGACGAAATAAACCGGCACACACACCGGGTCCGCGATCGGCTCGTCCTGATGATAAATCAACTTGGGCAGGAAATCGATCAAGTCCTGCGGGCCGATCTGCACTTCATGATGATCGGCTCCGAAGTATTGCGCAGCTTGTCGCGCATATTGAAATTCGTTATACGCCCCCCCAACAGCACCTTCATATCCAATCGAAAAAGACTGTACCGGCCGATCCAATTTTTCGGCCATGAGAGCAAGATTCGTCGTCGAGTCAATGCCGCCAGAGAGCAACACGCCGATAGGCACATCAGAAATCATACGTAACTCAATGCTCTTTCGCAGACTGGCCCGGATGCGCTCAACATGTTCTGCTTCAGATAAGCGGGCATCATAGTCCACGGAGTCGAATACGTCCCAATATTCTTCAAGATGTAGCTCGCCACTAGCATTGATAAATCCTCGCTGCCCCGGCGGAAGTTTGAATATGCCTTCGAATAGTGTTGCGGGTGCAGGTGTTATGAGGAAAGTTAAATAATGATAGAGCGCTTCCTCATTTACGGCGCGCGGGACTTTGGGATGCTCGAGCAGGCATTTAATTTCTGATGCGAAAAGAAATGATCCGTCGACGTGAGTGTAATACAGCGGTTTTACGCCAAGCCGATCGCGGGCAATGCAGAGACTCTGTTTTCGTGCATCCCAAATGGCAAACGCAAACATCCCGCGCATATGGTGAACACAATCCGGCCCATATTCTTCATATAAATGAACGATCACTTCTGTATCAGTAAGTGAACGAAACTTATGACCCCGCTCTTCAAGTCCTATGCGCAGATCGCGGAAATTGTATGTTTCGCCGTTATACGCGATCCAGATCGAGCCATCTTCATTGCTCATCGGCTGATGGCCAGCTGCCGACAGATCTACAATCGAGAGCCGCCGGTTGGCGAGCCCAACACGCCCATCGGGAGAAATGTAGGTTCCCGCATCGTCTGGGCCACGGTGGTCCATCCGATCGCGCATTCTATTGATTAACGCCGCAGAAACCGGCGCCCCGTTGGTCAACTGTAACTGTCCACAGATTCCGCACATGGATTAGACACCTGCTCCGGCGCGAACCTTTTCAGACCGACCAAAGTCCCTTGCTTCATAAACTTCGAGCCATTTATCAGCAATGCTCTCCCAACCGAAGTTATCCAATACGTACTGCCGCCCATACACAGCGCGGTGCTCCACATCGCCGGGGTGCCGCAGAATACGAAGTATCTCGTCTTTCAAATTGAGTACGTCACCGTAAGTCACAATGGAACCGAGATCGTTTTGGCGCACAAAATCTGCAAGGCCAACCCGGTCAGTTGCAATAATCGGTGTGCCACAGGCCATTGATTCAAGGAGTGTGATAGCAAACATTTCATACGCAGAGGGCAGCACGTAAACACTTGCAACTTGATACGCTTCCAGTTTGTCGTCACCATCGAGGTAACCGGTAAAACGCACACGCTCTTCAATTCCCAGTGTTTGTACCTGTCGCATTACATGCGAGAGGTAGCCATCATCCGGGCCGACAATCACCAGAATCGCTTCCGGCAATTCCTTCAATAGCTCATTGAAACTCTTGATAAGAAAATCCAATCCTTTGATTTTGTTCACCCGTGCCAGGAAAAGCACAATCGGCACATCCGCTGGGATGTCGAAGCGCTCGCGGAATCCGTCCACCGGCGGCAATTCGCGGTACTCGTCGAGATCGACGCCATTCGGCAATATAGCGATGCGCTCAGGTTCGACACCCCATTCAATAAACTGTTTATGCTCCATTTCATTCAGGGCGTGAAGCCGGGCAGCATTATGGAGAATGCGGTGCCCGAACAAACTATCATAGCCAGCTTTAAGCGCTAAGCGTCCCATGATACGCGGCAATCCACCTTGCGCTGTTAGCACGAATGGCACGACCATCTTTTCCATCAAGGGAAGTGCGACTGCGTTCTGATAAGAACGAAACTCGTGCAGGTGGGCAACATCAGCGCTGCGTAATGCCGTTTCGAGATGTCGACCAAAGCCCAATGGGAGGAATATGCGTCCCCAGGCCAGTTGGCTACTCAGATTCCGTACACGATGAATCTCAACCCCGTCGACGACTTCGTACGCTGGTGAAGCCCGGTTGTGAGAGTCGAGTGCATCCGTAGTATAGACAACAACCTCCTGCCCTTTACGGACTAAGGCGCGCGTCAACTCCCAGGCCGCACGGCACGTTCCACCGTATGCCCAGGCGGGATAGAAATAAGGAATAATATGGAGGATGCGCAAACGCTATTTGTCGCGGGCCGGGATTACAACTGCCGCCATAGACACCACACACTGCACGTCGTCAATGGCGCGCCTGGCATCTGCTTCGTTGTACTCTTCGGTTGGTATGAAATCGATGTCACCGTACAACGAGAATTCTCGTTCCTTACGTAGCCAACCAGAGATATTTTTTAGACGTTCAACATGGGGCTCGGCGTCTCGTGGAAGGCGCTGCCGGTGTTCAATCAATATGTTACAAACGTCATGCCATTTGGGGGGTTCAATACCGATATGGCGTAGCATCCCCTTTAGCGCCAATTCCACAGTTTCCCGTGCCTTTCGAATAACATCTGAAAAGGCACCCTCGTCGAACAGCAGCTGCAGAACCTTCAGACGCACCGGAGCTTTCTGCAAGTAGCTTCGTGCCAGCGAGTGATTGGTCATATATCGAATATTTCTCCAGGCTGATAATCCGGCTTCAAATCCCAGTACCAGGTGTTTCCAACCCATACGCGGCGCGCGCCGAGCGCTTCAAGTCGCTCGCGCAGGTCTGCCATTTGGCGCGCAAAGAACTCATCGCGGTCAAACAGAACCAGGGCATCATCGACCATATCTAGCATCAGTGGGCTGCCTCGTTGTACTTCGCCCGGCGTCTTAAAGACCGGCGAAAGCTCCACAAACAGGCCTTTCGTGCGCAGATCATCCAATCGATGCGCCAACGTGTCTTCGACCGCGCTGAACTCTGTCACGCGCGGAATGCGCCCATCCGGCAGCGGATCAACGACCAGCAGGCAATCGACATCTGATTCTGGCCCGGGCACACCCCGCCCCACGGAGCCAAATACCACGAGCGAGATCAGGCGCTCCCCGTAGCACTATCGGGAGGTCGCCAACAGCGGCGCATACAGACGCTCGAATTCTTCAAGAATGCCCATGTGTAAAGTATAGCCCGGTATCTTTGAGAATGCTCCATTTGGCGGGTTACTGCAGACTGACGGTGGCGTACTTGCCATGAACTTACACTGGGTCAACGCGTCAACAGATGTCCAGCGGTCTGACCAGCAGGATAGAAATAAGGAATGACATGGAGAATGCGCACAGTCTATGATTGCCCGTTACTTGCTTACTCTCTGAACAAACCCGCGCTCAAGTAAAAGTTGAACAATATTGTTCGCATTTTCTTCCGGGCTGTTCGCTTGCGTATCAAGAACAACTTCAGAATGTTGCGGTGACTCATACGGATCGTCAA
>Ga0310121_10006116_pt1 | contig 10172 bp, 8 predicted proteins | sample CB27_Tmax_986_MG_FD_203504 | JGI IMG/M metagenome (GOLD analysis project Ga0310121, IMG submission 203504) | Marine microbial communities from Western Arctic Ocean, Canada - CB27_Tmax_986 | ecosystem: Environmental > Aquatic > Marine > Oceanic | place: Canada: Western Arctic Ocean | collected... | reverse complement strand
CCGCCTCCTCGGCGCGATCATCGCGGATCAATACGCGGGCGAGCAGGCAGCCGGCGCGTGGGTGCTCCGGGTGGCTTGTCAATATATTGTTGGCCAGTTGCTCGGCCTGCCCGAGATGCTCGTCGTGCACCAGCAGCGCCAACTTGGCCAGACGAAGCCCCAAATACCCTTGCCTGTCGAGCCGTGGATGTCCCACCAGGCGACGCGCCAGATCAATGTCCACCGCCGTCGTCTCCAGGGCGTAACGCGGCTCGAGTTGAAGAAGCGTGTCGGCGACGCGACCGGCGGCGGCCCCCGAGAGGCGTTGCATGGCCGTCAACTGCTCGGCCGCGGAGCGCGCTTCAGCGATTGCGCCGTCATGCAGGTGCATGTCAAATAGCATGACCAGCGGTTCGGCTGTATCAGAATCCAGCTCGATCGCCTTGTGGCAGGCGGGGACAAGCCGAGCGTTAATCGCCCTGATCTGGTCGCGCAGGCGGGCGACCTCGAGTTCGATGTCTTCGATCACCGTCACATGGTCGATGGCCTGGGCCTTGGCCAGCCTCGCCGTCAGGGCGCGTAACTGCACGCGCAGCAGGTCGGCGCGGATATCGAACCGCCGCGCCTCGAACAGGGCGACCAAAGGCTCGTGGCCGGGCACGGTCGCCAACTCTTTGATCAGCGGGTCGGCGTGGTTGAGCAACTGCTCGACGTACTCCCGTATCAGCTTGATCCGGGTGGGCGTGGTACGCGCGATGATATCCGTGGCCTCTTCGAGGTAGCTGCGCGTGCGCAGTATCCGGGCCGTGACGTACCGGTCGCGGCCGGGTTGGTCGAGCCTGGCCAGGGCATCTCGGGCCGGCTCGTGCTGTCCGGTGTGGATCAACGCTTCGACGAGCATGATTCGCACGGCGTCGCGTCCGGCGTCAAGATCGAGGATCAGCCTCGCGGCCTCTATCCGGCGCAGCGGGTCGTCGTTGTCCAGAAGTCGCACCGCCGATTCAATCCGCTGGGTACGGGCCTGTTGACTCAAGTGACGCAGCGGCATCGCGGCGGCCACAACCAGCAGCACCGCCACGATCACCGCAATCATCACCATGCGCCGTTTCATGATCTGGACGTTGCACCTCGAGTCTAAGGCAGGTTCCGGTCGATGTTGGTCATCATTTTTTGCGCGGCGATCTCGGCGAGATGACGCGCCTTGCCCGTCTGGTCGCCGACCACCGGCACGTCGAAACGAATCAGGGCGCCGGCGCTGTTGGCATCAAAAAGACCGTTGAGGAAAATACACAACTGTTGATAAAAGAAACTGGTGGTATACGTGCTGCCGGCTTTATACACGTAGAGGTGCAGGTATTTTCTCGACCCATCCTGACTGACCATCTCGCGCATCGGGATGCCCTTGGCCGAGCCTACGCCCGCCACCTTGATGTTGCGAAGTTGCTTGGAGACCAACTGCGAACCACCGCCTTCAATGCACACCTCCGGCTCGTGCGTACCCTTGCGGTTGTTCTGGCTGAAGACAATCATCAGGGAGAATTGCTCGCGGCCGGCGTCGGCCTTGTATGCGATATTGATGATGTCATCGGTCTGGAGAACGGTCTTGACCAGTTCGGAAATCTCTTGCTCGGTGCCGGTAAACGTCGTGGCCCCGATGCTTATTTTTCGTGGCACGGCCCCGGCGGTCATGCGGCTGAACTGCGTGGCCTGGATCGGGTTGCTCCAGAAGACGGACAGGGCGGCGATGGCGACGATCGCCAGGATAATCGTTGGCCGGCTTACCGCCGGGCGTTGCCGGCCGCTGCGGGGCAGATCGCTTAGATAACCCAACAGCCGGTTGTCTGTCCAGTTGCGGTGCAGCAGTTTGCCCAGGCGGGTGATCATCCACTCGAGTCCGAACAGGATCGCCAGCGCTACGAGGAAGATCAAAATGCCGCTCATGTCGTGAAACGTTCCGCCGGGGCCGGCCGCGGCGACGCTGTAATGGTGCGCCACGACGTTGAGCGCGCTGATGCGGATGATGTTTGACAGGATCGCGACCGGCACGGCCATGGCTAGCAGCACCAGCCTCCAGGCACCCGTGGCCCGGCAGACGACGGCGAACAGCGCCGCGAAAAACGTCAGCGAGATAAGGCTGCGCAAGCCGCTGCACACGTTCTCGACCACCAGGTGCTTCGGGGTGCCGTCGGCCATCGGCGGCAGATGGACGATGCTGCCGTCGGTAAAAGCCGGTACGCCAAACACGCTGCGCGTGATCCAAAGCGCCTGCGACGAGGCAAAATACTTGAGCTTGAAGTTGAGCGATGCGATCGCGCCCATCGGCAGGGGCACCATGAAAAACAGCAATACAATCGGCAGCCAATAAGCCCGCGCCAATGGCCAGCCGCCCCACAACAGCACCATGCCGCCGAGCACGCCGATCAGCGCAAAACCCGAAGCGTAGTTCACGCCCGCCTTGGCAGCGACCAACTGCAATAGCAGCGACCCGCCGAACAGCAACCAGCCCCATCGCGTCGAGTTTTTTGTGCGGTGCACCGGCGCCCCGACGCGCCGATAGATAAAGATCGCGATCACGATGCACGTCAACGGCACGAGCGGGCCGTGCGTGTAATACGAATCGCCCTCGGTGAAACGGCTTGACATGCTCAGATCCCGGCGGTGCCAGGCCGGGAACCACCGCAGCCACATCTCGCCAAAGGTGTGCGCCCATCCGACCACGATCGCCGCTGCGGTGACCATCAGCATGATCTTGTCGGTGGACATGAGACGTGCAGCATCGGCGTCGGACCGGGCCGATTCGATCTGGCGGATCTTTGCCTCCGCGTCGCGCCGTTGGGATTCCAGGTCACGACTGGTCACGGGATTCCCTTGACAATGGCCGGGCCGATCAGGCGGGTCAGCCAGACGGGAAGTTTCCGCCACGCCGCGATGCGCCACTTGTAACGCGGGCTGTCAGGGCGGACGGCATCAACGTCGCCGCGGCGCACGTGGTACTGCCAGATGGTCTGTTGCGGGCGGGCGCCCCATTGTTTCTTGAACTGGTACGTGCTTGAGCCCTCGCTTGATCGGCCAAAGTCGAACCTCGTGCTGCCCCGTGCGATCGAGCGCAGCAGCAACTGGTGGTACATCCACATGTTGGCGCAGGTGTAGTTGAACTGGCGCAGGCACGAAGCCGACGGTATCTGCGTGCAGCCGCGATCGTGTACGAGCATTGCCGCCGCAACCGCCCGGCCGGCGAAGTCGACCACCACCAGTTCCGCCTCGCCCCGAAAGTGCTCAAGGATTTTGACGAACAGCTTGCGGGGATAGACCGGCGTGCCGAGATCGCGCATGTTGATCGCGAAAATGCGGTAGAACTCGTTGACCAGTTCGAGGCCGCCGCGCCGCGCCGAAAGTTCGTGCTTGCCGCCTTTGCGGATCTGGTTGCGCACCTTCGGGTTCAGCGATTGCCACAAATCTTCATCGTTGCCGGGTAGTGGCAGGATCATCAGCGACTTTTCATCCCGTGCCGCGGGCAATCGGGCATGATAGATCGGTTGACAGTGTCGAAGTTCGAGGTATTGCACGTCGAGCTTGTCGGCGAGCCGGATCGCCTCATCGATCAGCGCGGCGCTGGCGTCGGTGCAATCGGCGACGATGCCGGCGCGGTTCAGGTAGGGCAGGCTGACAAGAAACCGACCGAACAAAGGCCCTGCCACCAGGGCCAGGGGCAGGCAACCGCGCACGTGGTTGTCGCCGTTGCGCTCGATCAGCAGGTATGGCCGATGCCCCAACGCCTCGCGCAATACACGCAGCCAGCGTGGGTCATGCTCATTGGACACATCGCCGGGGGCGGCCGCATCCGCCAGATAACGGCTGACCTGCCGCTCGGCCGTATCGTCCGGTTGTTCGACCACCTGGATCATCTAAACCAGCACTATCTACGCGCCCCGCCGGCTGGCATGACCGTTTGGACCCTACCGCCGCTGGAATCTTTTATCGGCATCGAAGGGGCGTGACTGACGCCGGTTATGAGATTGCCGAGCGCCACAAGGGCCGCCTCGAGTGCCTCGACCTATAACATGCCACCGGCGGCATTGTCATCCTTACCGTGGCTGGGATCAACCGCCCGGCCATTTGCCGCCTCGTTGACCGTGCTTCAGGTATAGGCCTTGGCGTCGCGGGACTGGCCCAGCGGCCTGGCGGGCACGCCGCCGACCCGTGCCCCCGGCTCGATCGGCTTCGACACGACCGCGCCCGCGCCCACCATGGCGCCGGCGCCCACGTCGGCCATCACGATCGCACCCGCGCCGATCCACGCGCCCCGGCCAATCGTCACCATCTCGTATTGCTGATCGTTGTCGCGCAGCGTCTGGCTGTCGGTGGATTCGCGCCCGTGCTGATGCCGGCCGCTGAGAATCTGCACGCCGTCGGCGAGCATCACGTCCGACTCGATGTCGCACAACCCGATCACGCAGAACCGGCCGATGTACACGCGGTCGCCGAGGCGAGTCTCGTGCTTGCTGATAAGCGACATGAATCCGACGTACACGTCCTCGCCCACGTGAGCCAGCACGTTCTTGTAAAACGCGCGGCGGACGTACATGCCGGCCCAACCGGGGAACCGGCCGACCTCTTCGGTCACGCTCGTCAACGCCCGCCGCCGGCCCATGCCGAGGAGAAGAAACTGATACCAGCACCGGTATGCCAGCGCAAACGTGCCTGCGATCAACTGGGCAATCCACTTCATGGCCGGACTCTAATTTTCCTCGGATTCAAGCAGTCGGTCGTAAACGGCTCTGACAGATGCCATCCGCCTGGCAAAGCTGTAATCGGCTTCGATTCGATCGCGGCCGGCAACGGCCAACCGCCCGCGTAACCGTTCATCGGCCAGGACGCGGCCCATCGCGCCAGCTAATTCATCAATGTGGCCAGGCGGGCAGAGCACGCCCTGTTTCCCGTCGCTGATCAGTCCGGGCACACCGGCGACCGTGGTGGCGACGACGGGTACGCCCATGGCCATCGCTTCGAGCAGCACATTGGGCAGCCCCTCGCGCAGGCTCGAGAGCACATACAGGTCCAGCCCGTGATAGAACTCGACGGTGTCGCCGACGAACCCGAGCAGCCGGATGCGGTCGGCCAGTTGCAGGTGGTCGATCAGTCGCCGCAGATCCTCGCGCCCGCCGGGCCCATCGCCTTCGCCGGCGATCCACAATTCAAGATCGACGCCATGCTCAATAAGTGCGCCAGTGGCACGGATGAGGTTATTAAACGCCTTTTCCGCGCTGAGCCTGCCGACCGCACCGACTATCAACCGCCCGGGCGGCACGGCGTATTTCTTTCGCAGCGGCGACTTGTGGGCGGGGTATCGCCGACAGAAACGGGACTCATCGATCGCGTTATGGATCAGCGTCAGCCGCTCGTCCGGCACGCCTAGGCTGCGGGCCCGCTGGACCAGATCCTCCGAGACGCACAGTACGTGGTGATAAAAAGGCAGGCACCACCGGTCGATCGCGTAATACAGCGGCGTCTTGAGCGTCCGGCGAACCCAGCCGTGTACCGTGGTGACCAGTTTCATATCCGCAAATGGTCGCAGGCTCAGCCCGAGCATGTTGGACTTGTAATCGTGGCTGTGCCAGATGCGCACGTTGTAATGGCGGCAGACTTCGAGCATGTGGCGGAAGACGGAGTGGTCGAGCGGGCCTCGATCGGGCACGCTCAGCAGCGGGCATCCCAGGTCGGCGGCGCGGTTGCGCACCCGCTCGAAGCCGGGGTCGTCGGGCGGGTGCATGTATGCAGCTGCCAGCCAGTAAGGGGTGTCAGCCATGAACGGCGCCGACAACAAGATGGTCTTGTCCGGGCCGCCGCCGGTGTCGGTCACGACGCGGGTGTGCAACACCACCGCGCGCCCGGCGGGCGCGACGGGCCAATCCACACTGGGGTCCTGCTTTGTCAACGCTTTGGACACCGTTGCTCATCCTCGGTAGCGCATGGGGCCTATAACGCCGCCGCCGTTATACCGCGGCAGCATGGTCAATGATCGACCCCGTGTCGCCGGCAAACCACCACGCTGCCGCCTGGGCCGACGATTCTTGCCCCGAAGCAACGCAACTGGGCCGATTCTCACGATCGCAACGAATGATTCCGACCGTCAAGGCCCCATAAACGCCCGGCCACACGGGCCATTTTACCCGTTCAGTCGAGGCCGTGACGACAACGCCCGTTTGCCTGGCAGCATCTATTGCCTAACATTGAAGGCGATCCGACCCGATCAGCCGGGCAAGGAAAGTCGTTATGGGTATCGAAGCGACGCTGCCGCAAGATTCGTTTGTCACCACACAGTTGACCAAGGTCATCAATTGGGCCCGCCGATCGAGCCTGTGGCCGCTGCCGTTCGCCACCGCCTGCTGCGGGATCGAGTTGATGGCGACGGCATCGAGCCGGTACGACCTGGCACGGTTTGGCGCCGAGGTGATGCGGTTCAGCCCACGCCAGAGCGACCTGTTAATTGTCGCCGGTCGTGTGGCGATCAAAATGATGCCCGTGTTGCAGCGCATCTACCAGCAGATGGCCGAGCCCAAATGGGTGGTCTCGATGGGCGCATGCGCCTCGACCGGCGGAGTATTCGACACCTACGCCGTCGTGCAGGGCATCGACCAGTTTCTCCCGGTAGATGTGTATGTGCCCGGTTGCCCTCCCCGGCCCGAGACATTGATCGAGGGCATCATGGCCATCCAGCGTATCGTCGACGAGGATGGCCTGCCATCCAAAGGCGGCCTGCGCCAGCCTCTGGAGATCGCGGTTCAGCCCACCCACGAAGTCAAACCACAACCCGTACCGTTGACCGTAGGCAGGGGAGTGTGACTTTTTTGGTTTGTGAATCTTGATTTCATCCGGTTTGCGCAAGTTAGCAGGCATACCCCGGTTTTACTTGTCCTCGCATTGAATCTGGTCGGTGGCGGTGCGTTCTCAGCTTACCAATCGCCACCCACGCAGAACAGCTTCCGGCCCCACACGGCGAGACTCGGTAGATACCCGCGTGCTGCTTGGCGGTTGTGCGTGTAAGCGGCATTCCTGCCGAGTTGACGAAACTTTTCATCAGAGTAAGGTTGCGGATACGCTTGAATTATGCCACGACAACCCAACATTCTATCGATCCTGACCAACTGACCACTGTCCGCTAGCCAGTCAGAACAGAGTATCAGTTGTCATGCCTGTCGAGTTGCACTGCCACACCGTGTTTTCCGTGGATGGGCGCTGCACGCCCGAGCAGGTGGTGGATGTGGCTGCCGAGTGCGGCATCACGACGTTATCGATTACCGAGCACAATCATCTCGGAAGCCTGGAGCGGGCTGCGGCCCGCGCCGCGGAACGAGGCATCCGTTACCTCGCGGGTGTCGAACTCGATGCCGATTGGAACGGACAGACCTACCACTTCCTGGCGTTCGGTTTCGACGTCCTCCATCCGCAAATCCGGAGGCTGATCGAGCAGAATCACGCGAAATACGTCAGTGACTTTGACCTTTATGTCGAAGCACTGGAGGCCAGCGAACACCCCGTTACGAGAACTCGGCTTGAAGCCGGCCTCGCAGAGCGGTATCCGACCAACCCCGCGCCCGCGATGACGCAATGGTTTGCGCGGGATTTTCTCGTCGATCAGGGCGTGTTTCCCGACGCGAATGCTTATAATCGAACGCTTCGAGATCTGAAGCAGAAGATCATCTACGAGCGCGGCCCCGCAGCGTTCAAGTCGTTTGCAACCTTTGAGACGGCCGCGCAAGCGGTGCATCGTGCCGGGGGCGTGTTGCTGCTGGCTCACGTGGCTCACAACTTTCCGGGAGATCAGGCCGGTCAGATCGCACTGATCGACGAATTAATCGAGCAGGGCATGGACGGGTTTGAGCTATATCACCCGAAAAATCTTGCCGAGCCTCATTTTGACCAGATCGCCCGCCACGCAGAGCGGCTTGGTTGTGTGATCAGCGGAGGCTCGGACTGTCACGACGCCCCCAACCAATGGCCCTATCCGCTCGGGTCCGCTTGCGCGCCTGATTTGATCATGATGATGATAGAGTCGGCCCTGACCGAACGCCGCGCGGGCGGCGTTCAAAGCGGTGCGAGCGCGAGAAACATCGAGCAAACATGAGAACGATACATCAATGGACCGATGTTTCAGCTACGATCGCCATCGAGGGGCTTGACCGCCCGCTGCGCATTTTGCACATCACGGATTCGCACGTCGGGCTGATCGACGACCGCGATGCGGCGCAGATGGCCGCGTGTCAACCCATTCGCGAACGCTTCAATTCACTGCGAAAAGACGCACAAGGTCGTGCCATTGATACGGTGCAGTCATTCGATGAGGTGATGAGTTACGCGGCGATGCTGGGTCCGGACCTGCTGGCGCTGACGGGCGATCTGATCAGTTTCCCTTCGCTGGCCAACGTCGAATGCGCAGCTGCGGGAATCGCACGAGTCGGCGCGGCGACGCTGTCTACCTGCGGCAACCACGATTGGCATTTCCCCGAGACGCCTTACGGCTCACTGTCACGGAAAAAAGGCTGGTCGCGGCTCGAGCCGTTGCACCTCGGCCGTCCCGCCTGCGACGCAATGGATATCGGCAACGTACGTTTCATCGCGATTGACAATTCAGGCTACCAAATCACCGACGAGCAACTCGAGTTTGCGCAGACGAACCTGGCGACGGGCGGTCCGACGGTGATGTTGATCCACCTGCCCATCAGCATCCCCACCCTACGCGCCGCGGCTCTTGACCAGCTTGACGCGCCCGTGCTCATGGGCGACCCCGAGCACCGCAACCCCCACAGCGGCAGATGCTGGGGTCCGCCGCTCGATCCGCCCATGACCATCGACGACTTCGCGCAGGTGATGGCCTTTGTTCGGCTGCTGGCCGCCGCGCCGAGCCTGGTCGCGGTCCTCTGCGGGCACTTGCACTTTGCCCACGCCGATCCGCTGAGCCCGTGGGCCGTGCAATACGTCGGGCCACCTGGTTACGAGGCGCGACACCGCCTGATCGAGCTACGCCCCTTTGAGTGACGGCCGTTATTCGGCTGCTGAACTTGATCCCGACGTTTACGAGGAAGAAGCAGGAGGGGCTATAACAATGAGCAACGTGCTCATGACAAGGCCGGACCTCGTGCTCGCGACGCATCAGGAACGGCACGGCACGAACAATACCATGCTCGACCTGGGTGATGGGCGCATTCTGCGTGCCGTCGATGGCTGGCCGTGCAAGTCCATCGCCCAGATTTTCCCGGTCTGCGAGCCGGGGCTAAATCGGACGAGGCGTATCGCGCTGACATGGCTCACAGTCGGTTGAACAGGAAATGTGGCATCAGGTCATGGCCGGCGGTAAAGTGCGGCGCCGGTTCGGACGCGTTGGCTTCGGTAAAAGAAACGCCGCCAGTCTTGGCGATCTTGCGACCGCACATCGCAAACGGCACGGGCGTCGGATCGTGCTTGCGGCTGGCGACACGGGTGTAGTGATCGGGCAGATACAGCAGTCGGTAGCCATCGCCGGAGCCTGCCAACGCGTCGCGCAGGGGTGCGACGATGTGTTTGTCAATCGCTTCGATGGCCGCGACTTTCGTCGCCGCATCGCCGTCGTGCGCCGCCTCGTCGGGCGACTCGACATGCACGCACACCAGATCGTGATCATCGAGCGCCCGCACCGCCCCGCGGCCGGCCTCGGCGTAGTCCGTGTCGTGGTAACTGGTCTGGCCGGGCACGTTGAGCCGGTCCCACCCGATGAAACCGGCCAGCCCCGCCAGCAGATCCACCGCCGTGATCATCGCGCCGCACAGTCCGAACCGTTGCTCGAAACTTTTGATCGCGACACGCCGGCCCTGTCCCCACGGCCAGACGTGCGTCGCCGGGCGCATGCCACGCTCACGCCGATGGCGATTGACCTGGTGATCGGCAAACACCGACGCGCTGCGCTCGATCAGATGCCGAAGCCACTGACCGCCCGCACCGGTCGGCAGATGCGGCCCGATCGGCTCGCCCGGAATGTCGTGTGGCGGCGTGGTGGTCAGTCCCGACCAGTCACGCGAACCCGACCGGTCCACCAGCAGGTTGCGGTAGCTCACCCCCGGAAGCAGGTTCACGGCGGTGTCAGCGTGTGTCCCGGGGGCCGGCGAATCCAGTGTCAGTGCAAGGTCGTGGATCAGCGCTCGCCCTTCCTCGCTGGAAAG
>Ga0310121_10006114_pt1 | contig 10173 bp, 7 predicted proteins | sample CB27_Tmax_986_MG_FD_203504 | JGI IMG/M metagenome (GOLD analysis project Ga0310121, IMG submission 203504) | Marine microbial communities from Western Arctic Ocean, Canada - CB27_Tmax_986 | ecosystem: Environmental > Aquatic > Marine > Oceanic | place: Canada: Western Arctic Ocean | collected... | reverse complement strand
AACGCCAGGATGTGGGTGGCGATTCGGTCCAGAAACCAGCGATCGTGGCTGATGACAACCGCGCAGCCGCCGAAGTTGTTCAGTCCTTCCTCGAGTGAACGTAACGTGGCGATATCGAGATCGTTGGATGGTTCGTCGAGGAGCAGGAGGTTTCCGCCCCGCTTGAGCAGTTTTGCCAGGTGCACCCGATTTCGCTCGCCACCGGATAGCACGCCGACTTTTTTCTGTTGTTCGGCGCCCTTAAAATGAAAACGCGCACAATAGGCACGGCTGCTCATCGCGCGTCCCCCTACTTCGGTGGACTCCTCGCTGTTGCTGATCTCCTCCCAGACCGTTTTCTCCGGATCAAGATCGTCCCGGAACTGGTCCACGTAGGCTAATTCCACGGTTTCGCCGATATTCAGTGCGCCGGAGGTGGGCTGCTCTTCGCCGACAATCATTTTGAACAACGTGGTCTTCCCGGCACCGTTTCCGCCAATGATGCCAACAATTCCGCCGCGCGGGAGGCTGAAACTAACATCCTCCATCAGCAACCGGTCTCCGTAGGCCTTGGAAAGATTAATCGCCTCGATAACCTGGTTCCCGAGCGGCCGGCCGTGGGGGATCTGAATGGACAGGTTTTCTTCGCGAACGTCGAATTCCTGTGACACCAATTCATCATATCGTTTCAGGCGAGCTTTGTTCTTCGTAAGACGGCTCGATGCGTTCATCCGCACCCACTCCAGTTCCTGCTGCAGCAACTTCTGACGCGAAGCATTCATCTTGCTTTGCTGCTGTGAGAGGATCTGCTTTTGCTCCAACCACGCCTCGTAGTTTCCTTTATACGGATAGGCGTGGCCGTTCTCCAACTCGAGAATCCACTCGGTGACATTCGACAGGAAGTATCGGTCATGGGTCACAACGATGAGGGTGCCAGTGAAACGCTTCAAGTGCTCTTCCATCCACGCGACAGAATCCGCATCGAGGTGGTTTGTGGGCTCATCGAGCAACAGCACGTCCGGATTCTTCAGGAGCAAGCGACATAGCGCGACGCGGCGCTTTTCTCCGCCGGAGAGCACGTTGATTTTTGATTCGGCTTCGGGCAACCGGAGCGCGTCCATGGCCATCTCGATCTGACGATCCAGTTCCCAGAGATTAAGATTATCGATTTCCTTTTGAAGGCGATCGTATTCATTATTGAATTTTTCATCCTCCTCGGGAGATCTTTCATCGCCCAGCGCATCGCACATCACATCAAACCGATCCAGTTTTGCGCGCAGCCCCTCGACGCCCTCGGACACCACTTCCTGTACTGTCTTGCCCGCATCCAGTACCGGCTCCTGCTCGAGGTAGCCGATGTTTGCATTCTTGGCCACGTGGACATCTCCCATGATATCGGTGTCAAGCCGCGCCATGATGCGGAGGAGGCTTGATTTTCCCGAACCATTCGCGCCGATCACGCCAATACGGGCTCCAAAGAAGAAGGCGAGATCAACATCTTCCAGGATCGCCTTCCCCTTATGCTTCTTGGTTACGCCATTAAAATTGAAGACATACTCACCGGCCATAGCTTTGTCCCTTATCGTGCGTCAGGTTCTTCCCCCAATTTTCTATCAGAATCCCGAGGGAAAACACATCCATACATTCAAACGTGCCAACCTCTGAGTGTAATACTGTGTCGGTAGCGCGGAATTCATTTCGCGTTCAGGAGTTGCGGACTTCAGTCCGCAGTGGAGAAGTCGGACTCTCACGCCCTCCACTCGAACCGCATCGAACTGCGATTACGAGCACGATGAGGATCCGGGATGGAGAGTGAAAATTCGATGTTTGTCCGACGATCATCCACAATCGCTTTTGTTTGCCCCAATTTTCCTGCCATGGAGTTCACGGAGTGACCTGTGAGGTTTGGTCTTCGTCACTCCGCCGCCTTCAACTCGAAGGCGTGGCGCCGATGTCGTACGCAACCAGCGCATTGCCGTGTCGAATGTAAAGACGCCGGTCGGCAATGACCGGATGCGTCCAGTGATTTCCTGCGCCGTGAGTCACCTGAGTTCTTCCGCTCAACTCGTATCCTTGGGGGGTGGCTTTTGCGAGGCCCAAGGTTCCGTTTTCACCGTAGCAGTAGAGCATACCATCCGCATAGCTGACCGAACCCATTCCCACCCCGTCGGATTCGTACATGACTTCGCCGCTTTTGAGGTTCAGGCAAACCCACTTCTTGCTCATGCTTGCTCCGTAAACATACCCCTCCACAAGCACGAGGCCGCCGTGCAGACACTTCAATGCCTCGTCGGTCCACTTCTGTTCGACCTGCTTCCCGTCCGGGGATATCTGGAGCATCTGACCGCCGATACCATGACCACTGGTCACATAGATCATTCCATTTTCGTAAACCGGAGAGACGGAATGATTTTGGAATTTGTCTTCCACGTCGATCGGGCTTGTCCAGCCGATCGCCCCTGTTTCCAAGTCAACCGCGACCACGCTTTTCTCAGTGATGGTGATCATCCACCGCGTACCTCCGCGCTCCATGACGATCGGCGTGCAATATGCGGACTGCTGACCGAATCCTTCCGTGGTCCACAACGTTTCGCCCTTGGACTTATCGACCGCAACGATGCAGGCCTCGGGTCCCCCCGGCGTGCAGACCACCTTGTCACCATCGATCAGAATTCCTTCCGCAAACCCGCATGGCTGCACAACCGCACCGAATTTTTCAACCACATCGACGGACCAAACAATTTCTCCGTCCTCCCTGTTGAAACAAAGCAGCCTTCCGGTCCCGGATAGCAGGTAAATCCGGTCTCCGTCGACGGTCGGCGTTGCGCGGGTGCCCGGATACATCTCGTTCCAGGCGGGGCCGTACGGCTTTTCCCATTGGATTTTCCCGGAGAGGTCCAACGCATACAAGACGCCCTGGGGAATTTCATTAGACGTCATACCGGTGGTGTAGATTGAGCCATTGACGACCGATGTCCCGGCATACCCGTCCCCCAGGCCCTCGGTAATCCACAGTGGTTTCAGCCCCCCCATGGGCCATTCTTTCAGTAAGCCGGTTTCGGCTGACTTCCCGTCACGGTTCGGGCCGCGCTGCTGCGGCCAATCCGCGGCTAAGGCAGCGAATGCGAAACCAATTGTACAGCATACCGTGAAAGTAACGCCCCTGAATGCCCTGGCGGTTTGCGCCGGAGAAGTCACGGTGGGGTTGGCGGGGAGGCTGTTGTTTTTCTTCATGTTCACTGTTCTACCCTCGTGTCCTATCCTCTGCGTACCCTGCGCCCTCCTCCGTCGAACCATCGGCTTCGGATGGTAGACCGCGCTGCAGATGAGCGCGAACGAGGCGGGCTTCTTCGTAGGTGACCGTATTCTTGGAGGCCTCGACGATAGGGCCCAGCTTTTCGTCGCCCATTTGTACAAACAAAGCCGTGATCTCCCCGCGTCGGGCCGGGTCAATAAACTGGTCGATGTCTACATTTTCACCGGCAAGCATCAACTGCTCGATGTGAGTGCAGATCGTCCCCTGCGACAGGCTGCGCAGGTTTGCAACGTCTTTGACCGATAATCCCTTTTGCAGAAGTTCCCAGGTCGTCTCGATTGACGACTTCCGGTCCCTCTTCGCCGGCGGCGAACCCCGCGTAAGCACCGGGTTCCGGGGCAATTTTTCGAGCGCAGGATGCGCCTCAAGATGTTTACGGATTGGCCGCGTGAACACCTTTCCGAATTGTTCCAGTTTCTGGGCGCCGACCCCGGTTATTGTCGACATCTCAGCATCGTCGGTCGGAAAGAAATGCGCCATTTCGCGAAGGGTACGGTCCGAGAATATAACAAACGGCGGAACACCCTTCTCGTCCGCCAGGCGCTTGCGCAAGATGCGGAGGTCTTCGAAAAGCCTTGGATCGCCTGAATAGATCTCACGCGCCTGTTTTTTCGCCGGCCCTGTCTCGATCTGACGGAGGAGATGGATTTGCCGGCCATTGAAAAGAACGTCTTGCGCGGCGCCGGTCAGTTTCAGGACCGGAAACTTGTCGTCCGACTGCGCGACGATTTCCTGCGCCATTAGGTTGTCGAGGAGTAACCGCCAATAACTTTTAGGCTGGTCCTTGCCTACTCCGAATGTCCGGATCTGATCGTGACCATGCTGGCGGATACGCTGCGTATTCGCACCGGTGACGATGTCAACGACATGCGTGCTTCCGAATCTCTGTTGGGATCTGGATATCGCGGACAGCAGGATTTGTGCGTCGCGGGTTGCATCGACCTGTTCGACTTCGCCGGCGCAAACGTCGCAGGCGCCGCAATTCTCATTCTGATACGTTTCGCCGAAATATGCGAGGATCTGCTTTCTTCGGCATGCGTTGTTGCCGGCGAAGCCCACCATGTCGCGCAGACATTTTTGGGCGTGACTCTTCTCCACGTCTCCCGGAATCTGGTCGATGAAGTAGCGGATTCGAGGCACGTCAGCGCGGCCGAAAAAAAGGAGGCAGGTTGCAGATTCGCCGTCTCTGCCGCTGCGGCCGGTTTCCTGATAGTAGCTTTCTATATTCTTGGGGATGTCCCCGTGGACGACGAAGCGAACGTTGGATTTATCGATGCCCATGCCGAAAGCAATCGTAGCAACGACCACTTCGACTTCGTCCTTATTAAATGCCTCCTGGTTTTCCGAGCGTGTCCGGTCGTCGAGGCCCGCGTGATACGGGAGAGCGCGAATGCCGTTGGCGCACAGTACGGCCGCCGTTTCTTCCACCGACCGGCGCGTCATCCGGTAGACGATGCCGGAAGATCCCGGCTGCGTGCGCGCGAAATCCAGGATCTGCTGCTCCACCGCCGATTTCGGAGAGACCCGGTAGAAGAGATTCGGGCGATTGAAAGAAGCGCGAACTGTCAGCGGGGCGCGCAACCCGAGCTTTTGAATGATGTCGGATTGGACGCGGTGGGTGGCCGTCGCGGTGAAGGCACAGATTGGAACGCCGGGAAACATCGACACGATATTGGCAAGATTCAAATAGTCGGGCCTGAAGTCATGCCCCCATTCCGAGATGCAGTGTGCCTCGTCGATGGCGACAAATGATAGGGATGCCTGGCGGAGCGATTCGGCAAAGCTGCTCATCGCGAATCGCTCGGGTGAAACGTAGAGCAGGTCGATTTCCGCGGCGACAAGACAGCGAATGACATCCCCTCGCTCATCGGGTGACTGGGTACTGTTGAGGTAGGCCGCCTTCAGTCCGTTCTCGCGTGCGCCATCGACCTGATCCTTCATGAGCGAGATCAAGGGGCTGACCACGACGCAGGTACCGGGAAGAATATGAGCGGGAAGCTGGTAGCAAAGCGATTTTCCGCCGCCCGTAGGCATCACGACAAACGCATCGCCCCCGTCGAGGATTGAGCGGACGATCCCTTCCTGGTGGGGGCGGAATTCGTGAAAACCGTAAACCCGCTGGAGAACTTCCAGAGGAGTACTTTGTTCCTGAGCCATGCTGGTCTCCTTTCTCCCCGAACTTCTCCTGTAAATACGAGAAGGACCAGAATAGCTAGATTAAGACAGAGAAATTCAGGACGGAGCACACCATAACCGATCCCAAAAATCCCGACAACAATTTTCTCAATCCCATTCGCGAATAGCACTTTTGACCTGGCTTGCGCTCCGACGTGGTCCTTTTCATAACCGTTCCATTCTCGGTACGGCGGAAACCGCCGTCTCCATTTCCCTATCTCATGATTAATTAGGATAATTAGGGACAGACCCTTTATAAGTTGACGCTGGCATAGGAGAGAGGACGGGGAATAAAGCCTGGGAAGTCAGCAATTAATGCAAATATCGGGTCTCTCCCCGATACAGGGACCCGATCAGACGGCGGGTGTGGCAGCGACGCTGCGGCGGGTGAGGCGGGTGTAGAAATCGAGGACTTCGTCATTCGCGGCGCCCGCTTCCATGGCTCGGCGACATGATTGAGTGGCCTGAGTGTAGAATACATCGCGGTCGAATCCGAATTGCATCTGCCCGAGGTGGGCAGCCTTTTTCTCGCCGGCAGCCCGGTGCGCGAGGGCTTCATAAGCGCGGGCGGTAAGAAGCCAGACTTCCGCTTCCTCCTCTTGCCCGTGGTGGATAGCTGAGCGGCAGGCGCTGATCGACGCGGCCGGTCGGCCCTTGAGCAGGTATGCCTCGGCCAGGCCCAGCCAGCTCTCTCCCGTCTTGTACTCGCGCCTGATGTTTTCGCGGTACGCCCTGGCCAGATTCAGGTAATCGTTCTCCTCCCGGTACAATTCGATCAGCCGCTCCCAGGACTGGTCATGGTCCGGCATTTCGGCTACGGCACATTCGTAGGCTTTTTGCGCCTCGATCCGCTCGCCGCGCTCCTCCCGAATTCGGCCGATCCCATGCCAACCGCAGGAGAAGATGATCGCTTCGTAGAAGGCGAAGCCCAGGATCTGCCGCGCTTCTTCCCTCTGCGCGCTCATTTTTTTCGGGACCCCCTCCTCAGATATTCCGGATTGCTTCGAATCTTTCGTCCGGCCCCTGTCCGCCTCGGCAATCTCCAGCGCCTTCTCGTACCCAAAAATCGCGGAGTCATCGTCGCCGTGACACCACCAGGTTTCGGCCCGACAGAGCCATGCAGACGGGCAGTCCGGGAAGGCGCGCACCAGCGACTGCGCAGCGCGAATCGAATCCTCCGGGGACCCAATATCCTGGGCTTCGCACCACGAACGGTACTCCCGGGAGGCGAAAAGCTGAATATTCAGGTTTTCAGGCAATTCCATGGTGCTAAAGTAGCGCAAAATCCCTGTTTTGCAAATTTGGCGTGATCGAAAACGGCCGGAACGGCGTTTGCCGCCGCGCGCTATTGCTGGGCAACCTGAATCGCTGCTCTCCACGCGAACATGATCAGGACAACGGTTCCTACTTTTAGAGCGGCCTCGACCCATTCGGAACACTGACGCGGCTGAGGTATGGAGAATGGGAGCACGACAAGTAGACCACAGAAAAACCCGGCCGCATGGGCCGCGATGTCCGATCCCGGGTGCGTGCCCGCGAATCCGAGCAGTGCCATACCGCCGCAGAGCGGAATCCACGCCCGACTCCACACGCTCTTCCATCCGCCGAAATGGCGGTAATTCTCCAGCGCCTGGAACATCGCCGCGATGCCGAGCGCGCCGAAGCACGCCGTAGATGCACCCACGGAAAGATGCGGGTTGTCCCGCGACGCAAAAGCCACCAGGGTATTTCCTGCGATTCCGGAGAGAACAATCAGTGTCCACCCTAGTCCGACCCCAAGGTTCCGGCACACCACCCCGCCCAGGATGGTCAAAAAAACTGCATTCCCCGCAAGATGTTCAAATCCCGAGTGGAGCGTCAACGCAGTGACCGGACGCCACCACTGCCCTTCCTTTATGGCGACGGAATCCGATGCTCCGGACCGCAAATGAGGATTGTTTCCGTCGTACGCTCCGAAACAAAAGAAGACCATGATAATGAACGCCGCGCCCCAGAGTCCTGACCACAATGGATGTGCCAGGGCCTTAGATTCGACCCAACGCTGCGGCTGCGGCGGCCACCCGATATTGACTTCCTCGTAATCGTGAATGGTTCCCAGCGCCTTCTCGCCGAAGTGCAAGGGCACCTGGATCTGCCACTCTTCCCCAACCTTCAGGAGACGATACGGAATCGCGTCCGCGGCAAGCGCAGTGATCCACTCCAGCGCCTTGTCGGCATTTGGCGGTTCAATGGTTTCGAATGCTTGGGATGGAGTGTTCACCTGGCCCATCCTCTGAAAACCTCCAGCGTCTTGGGGTCACTTTCAATGCGCCAGTTCGATTCGCCGTCCCGGCGTTTGTCATAGTTAAAATAGATGAACGCCCGGATGCGATCGTCGGCGGAAACAGTTTGCAAAAAGTTTTTCATCTACCCCGATTTCCTGCCATCGTCAGCGCATCCGACCTCGCTGATCAGAAGCGGCTTTCCCCATGCCTGGGCCGCCCGGATCGTAGGTTCGAAGACCTCCTGGTAGGTCGACCATGCGTGCCATTTGTCATGGTGGTCGCCGAAGTTGTAGCCATCGAGACCGACCCAGTCGACGACATCGTCGCCGGGGTAATAGGGGTACAAATGCTCTTTCGGATCCTGTCCTGGAGAAAGTACGTTCGGAGCAAACATCCACGAAATATTGTCTGCCCTGTTCGCGCGAACGATCGCATGGATATGCCGCCACACCTTTTTGAATCGCTCCGGCTGGCGTCCCCATGCAAACCAATCGCCGTTCATCTCAAATCCGAAACGCAGGATCACCGGGTGACCGTACGCCGCGGCGTCACGCGCCCACTTCGCGAAGAATGCGTCGTGCTTGCCTTCTTCGACCTCTTGCAGGCCGCCGTCCTGCCGGTGTCTCGACCCTTCCCAAAGTTCAAAGCTAATCACGGGCGTAAGGCCCCTTTGGCGGCAAATCTCCACCGCGGACTTCGGGAATCCCCTTTTGGGACTCAGGTCACGGAAGAACAGCGTGTACTTGCACTGGCCGCCGAGGGATGCGAGTTGCTCATCCAACTGTTGCTCGAATTGGAATGGCTGCCAGTAAATCTGATACACACCCCATGCTTTTCCCGATTCGCCACTCGCGCGGCCTGATCCAACGAACAACAGACACACGACAGCGAAGGTCAGCATTCGGAATCCGGATATCCTGCGTTCTACTTGCACTGGCTGACAAACGACAATGGGCATAAAAGAGCAAAGCCGCAACCGAACGAAATTTACCACGGAGCACACGGAGGGAGGGGTTGATCACTCCGTGTGCTCCGTGCCTCTCCGTGGCAGAAAAACTGTCGCGGACAAGAACGATTTCGGAAGATCGTAGTACGAATCATTTTTCCGAGGTTATACTCGATAGCCGAACATTCCGAAAGTAATCTCGAGCCGGCAAGTAACCGCCGGGCTGACCGGCAGCCGCACCACCGTCCCAAAAGGGACAACGATAATGAGATCTTGCATCCGAACCGGTCCCCTGGAGGCCATGGCCAGTCTGCTCCTGGCAGGGATTCCGCACGCGGAAAAGATCATCCTGGCCGAACTTGAAGTATATGGGCTGGAACGAATGGCGACGTAACTCTCCGAAATTCCCGCTGCCGCCGGAAAAGACCTCCCACCGGAGGCGGTGACGGGAATCTTGGGACAAATGCTCGGCAATCCGACGTGGGATGGGATTGATACCGACGGCGTCTTTCGAATCATTGTTGCCGGGGACGAAACGATGATCGGACAAGACGAATCGCCGGCGGAAAGCTCCCCAAGGGATGCTTGTGCCCGCAATCTTCGGCAACTGGCGGTGGCCAGCCTCCGGTATGCGAACGATCACGAAAACGATTTTCCCGCTTCATTGGACCAGTTGAACGATTCCCCGGGAGCATCGGGCGAAGGAACCCCGGCAGTCATGCTTTACCCTGATGCGAAAGACCGGTCCGTCTCAAGCTATCGGATCGTTGCATCCGGAAAGATCTCATTCACGAATGAGAGGAAATGGACGCGCCTCACGAGGGCAAACGCTGGGTAGCATTCGGCTACGAGCACGTAGAGCAAATAGCGGAACAACCCAAATTCCAGGGGAAAAGCGCGCGAGTATGGAGTCGTGGGAGAGGAGCCCACGGATGGCAAGGCCGACCCACGGATCCGGAATTTCGGGTATCATTTCTTAGGCGCATATGCGAGTAATTCACAATGAGAAAACGGAAAGTCGGGATCGGGTTTATTGGGGGCGGAGTGGTTTCGGAACTTCACGCACGGGCAGTGAGATCATGTGCCGAAGCCCGATTCGTCGGCGTCTACGATCTCAAGGGGTCCCGCGCCAAGGCGCTGGCCAGGCGATTCAGGGGCCGGGCCTATAAAACGATCGATGAGCTTCTCGCCGATCCCGACGTGGACGCAGTGCATGTGCTCACCTCACCGGAAGCCCACCTGTCCTCCACCGTCGCGGCGCTGAATGCGGGAAAACACGTGCTGCTCGAGAAACCGGTGGCGGACCGGGTTTCGGAGATTCGTAAAATGATCCGGTGCGCAAAAAAAAACGACCGGCTCCTGGTACCGGCGCACAACTATATTTACGTGCCCTCGGTGCGCCGGGCCAAGCGGCTGATCGCTGACGGCAGCCTGGGGAAGATCTCCGCGTTCTGGATGATGTACAACCTGTATCATGGGGAAGATCTTATCCG
>Ga0310121_10006113_pt1 | contig 10174 bp, 12 predicted proteins | sample CB27_Tmax_986_MG_FD_203504 | JGI IMG/M metagenome (GOLD analysis project Ga0310121, IMG submission 203504) | Marine microbial communities from Western Arctic Ocean, Canada - CB27_Tmax_986 | ecosystem: Environmental > Aquatic > Marine > Oceanic | place: Canada: Western Arctic Ocean | collected... | reverse complement strand
GAAATCCCTTGACGCCACCCAGCTAGCGCCTTCAAAAAACTAACCATCGAGCACTACTAAAATACAAAAAAGACCCCTGCTAGCGATATTAAAGTCGCCCGATGAGTATTAAAATCGCTATCAGTCATGCCCATCGGATTAATCAAGTTGTTGTTCTTACTGTTTCGGAACGTGCGAATGCCGAGATTTGGCTTGGTCCAGTGCAGGCCGTCAGATGAATCGGCGTATGCGACTCGTAATTGGGTGATTCCCGGCGTATCGTTCGGCTCAGGCTCAGCATAACCGACCTTATAGAACATTTTGAACTTGCCCTCCTCGCGAAACACCGACCCGATCAGAATGTTATCGCTTTCCCAGGGGCGGTCGGCCACCAGGACAGGACGGCCGCCGTTGGCCTTGGTGACCTTGCCCAGCGCGCGGACCACGTTGTGCTTCTCCACCACAACGTAGTCGTCAACGAATAACTGTTTTTGCAGCCCGACTGGGATGGTTCGATCCGGCATTTCCTCTGCAAACGCCGGCGTGACGGCAACCACCGTCAACCAAGCCGTCAAGACTCGCCAAACAATGCCGCCATGCAAGTCGTCGTGGTGGTCGAGTTCGTTCATGACTGCTCGCGTTCCTCTTATTGTGGAAACCGATTCCAACTGTCGCGGAGAACTGGGAGTTTGCTGCGCCGAACCCCGACGGCCCCTCCGCTATTTGTCAATCTGCAGCATTTCCGGAAAGTGTTTCTGGTACCAGCGTTGAAGCGTCCGCGCGTCTTCCTCGCTAGCCGTGGGATAGGGCGACCGGCTTCGCAGGCTCGTCTTGAGAAATCCGCTCGCCACGCCGCCCAGCCGATCGTACGCCGTGTCGGTGAACCCTTTCGGTCCGAACTCATGGTGGAGAAAGCGATGGAGAAGCTCGATCTGTTCATGCCAGCGCCCGACGGCGTTCCAATTCCGCTGCTCGACTTCGCGCCAAACATTCAAGATCACCCGTGGGTTCCAGTACACCATCGAACTGCAACTTCCGCGCGCTCCCTGGGGGCCCAGCGCATTCCATAGGCTCTCTCCCACAAACACATTCACAAACTGCGAGAGCGCCGCGCACCCCTCCGGAGTGACGCCCAATGTGTCGGCGTTGGATTTGACCATCAGATAATTCGGCACTGCCGAATGAATGTCGCGGTGTTGTTTGAGCGTCAATACTCGCTTGGCCCGTGTCGTTTCGTAAATCGAAATCGGAATCCCGCCGCACGCAGCGCCGACCTCTTTGAAGAACGGGACAATCTGCTCTTCCCCCAATTCCATCCAGAATGGCAACGCGACCTGAATTGCGTCCGCCCCGAGTTCCGCAGCGTATTGTGCCCGGCGAACAACTCCTAACGTATAGGTGGACGAGCAGCCGATCATCGCCGGCTTGCCGCAGGCGTGACAGGCTTCCACCGTCGCGCGAGCGATCTGCTGAAACTCGTCGAACTCCATCGCGTAGAATTCGCCTGTCGTTCCACCGCTGTAGACGCCGGGAACACCGGCTTGGCAACAGCGCGTCACGTCTCCGCGATAAGTGGTTTCGTCGAACCGATTGTCGACGGTCCAGGCAACCGGAAGGCCCGCCCAGGGACCGGTGAAAGTTTCTCGCGTCAACATGATTGTTTTTTCGCTTTCAAAAGCACAGCCGGGAATATCCCCTGGGCGTTCTCACACAGAATTTGTTGTTTGTGTTCGTCACTGAGATCGGCCTGATCGATCCGTGCTCGTTGCATGGCGGCAGAGTAAAGCGGTGTGTCGGTTCCAAACAGAATCCGTTCCGGACCGATCTCTCGTGCAGCCCATTCGATTAGCCCCGGCATCAACGAACGGGCACTGGACGTATCGACAAAGACGTTTCCGTGCCGGTCGGCCTGAATGGCGCGAACTTGCAGAGTCGGATCGCCACTCGCCCCGCCTCCGTTGCCAAGATGCGCAAGGATCAGCGTGACATTGGGATATGCGTCTGCAAACGGAATAAAATCGATTGGAAGACTGTTCGCATCACCGCTGTGCGCGAGCACGATCGCATCGTGCCGGGCGGCAAACTCGAACAGTGCTTCGCCGTGGTCGCGGATCGGATAGACGTGTTCTTCAGGATGAAGCTTGATGCCCACGCATTGCGGTTGCTGAAGCATTTCGGCGGCCTGTTGAAATGTTTTCGACTGAAGCGGATGAACAATGACCCATTGCAGCAGTCGGTCCACCCGCGACACCGTCTGGGCCGCTTCTTCGTTGGCCCGTCCGGCATCGGCCTGACCGCGCGGCAACAATCCGGATAGCGGTGAGACGATCGTCGTCTTGATGTTGACCCGCCAAGCCCGTGCGGCGACCGTCATCGCGTCGGCTGACATAAACGCGTTGACGCCCGGCGGAGCATCGTCTCGACGGTATTCGCCAAAGTGGCCGTGCACGTCAATAGCCTGAATGTCAGTCGTTGGCACAGGTTATGTCCTTTGGGTTGTTGCGGACTTTCGTTCTACGTTTCATGGCCGCCAAACACAATCGTGCGCCACGAGAACAACCTCGCTCGATCCGGATTGCGTGAAGGAAACAACACTCCCAACAATCCAGCGATCAGCAGCGTCGAGGTCGCCGCGAGCGGTGTGACCAGAAACGGACTCGGCCCCGATACATGTTCTCTGGCCTGTTCAAGTGATTGGTAATCGAGCAGTCCCAGAAACCAAGCCAGTTCGGTCCACCATGCACAGCCAACTGCGATCATCAACCCGCACAGGACGCTCGACACAATCGCTCGCTGACCGACGTGTCTTAAAAACATTCCCGCGACAAACATGGCCCCCAACGGGCCGAGCGCACAATTGAAGGTCCGCGCCGTGATGCCGATGATATTGTACTCCTCCGGTATGTACAACATCATCCAGGCCAACGCGGTGCAACTCAATCCCACGATCAACGTCAATTTACGCGCCAGTCGCAACTCCTGAGTTTTCGAAAGCTGCGGATTGAGCCGGGAAAACAGATCGACCGTCAGTACCGTGGCGACGGAATTAATACCGCTATCCAAACTCGACATGGCTACGGCAAACAGGGCGGACACCACCAGCCCCGCAATGCCGACCGGTAGAACGTGAGCAATGAAGTGAGGGAACACCTTGTCGGCCACTTTCGCATTGCGCGGATCGGTGATTCCATCGACAATTTCGGTTTGAAACTGCGGATCGAGATAATAAGTCAATAGCGCCATCCCACACAGGGCCAACAGAATCATGGTGGCGAAATCAGCCACAAAATTGACAATGTTACCCCGCACCGCCGCACCGACCGACGGCGTGGAAAGATATCGCTGCACGGCGACCTGATCGCCGATAAACGTGCAGCAATACCAAAACATCGCATTGAGCACGGTAAACAATATCGTGCTGCGGACGGTAATGTCCCAACTCGCCCATTGAGGAAACTGGTGCCCGCCGTCTGCTGTGGCCGTCACTTTTTGCCACCAGTCGGCCGGTCCGGTTTTCGTCTCGATGGCGACAATGATCAGCGTGACGACAACGCCGGCAAACAGCACAACAAATTGCACAACGTCGGTCCAGATGACGGCTTTGATCCCTCCCAACATGGTGTAGATCGTCGCGAAGATACCGACCGATAGCAGCACGACCAGCGTCCATTGGTCGAGGCTCGGCTCCCAGGGCAGTACTTGCCCTAAACTATCGTGTGTGATCTGTGCGACCGCCCGCGATGCCGTCAGCACGATCGTTGCCATCCAGAACAGACGCAGGATGAACACAAACAGCCCCATGCCCAGCCAACGGGCAATCAGACCAAATCGATGTTCGAGGTATTCATAGATACTGGTCACTCCCAGTCGCATGAAAAACGGAATCCAGACAAAGTTGATCACCGCGAACGCAAACGGCAATGAGAGCCAGCCGATGGAGAGCGCCAATCCGTGTTGCAGCACCTCGCCCGGAGCGGCCAGATAGGTCACCGTCGACATCAAAGATGCGACCAGACTCAGCCCCACAGCGAACCAGGGCATGCGACGACCGGCGACAAAGTCAGCAAGGAGTCATCGAGGATGGCCATGTTCATGCAGCAGGACACGTTTCCCCCGTTCATCGTGCTATTCTCAGTCGAAACGTGTCCATGGAAATGTGTTGATCCACTTTGCCAAACGCATTGTCTCCGCCACGATGGGCGAAAATGTAAATGCGGCCATTCGCAGCTTGAACGCTACGCGGATAGTAAGCGCTGCCCGGTACGTTCAGACGATGCCAACTTCGCCCGGCGTCGCTGGTCCAGTGAATGCCCGTTGTAGCGATGTGCAGTATGACTCCTTCGCGCGTCGCCAATAGTTCCGGATGCCCGCTATGGGGGAACGGTGCCGGACCGGCGTGTTCCGGTTTCCAACGGTCGCCCTGTTTTTTCAGCACACTCTGCCAGCGAACCTCTCCGGAACCGTTCGGATTCATTCGGCGAAACACGCACAGCAAGTCTCCATTGGCCAGTTCCGCCGCGTCGAATTCTTCTCCTCCCCAATTTTTGCGGTGTCTGGCCGGAACCACCGCGACAGGATTGCTCCAAGTCTTGCCCTTGTCGCTGGAAATGAGCAGCATCGGTTCAAACAGGCGATTGTATTCAGCGCGGTTTCGGCTGTTGGCGGGAACGCCGGCGACGCCGCCGAGCACGATCAATCGGCCGTCTTTCAGTTGCCGGATTCGCTTGGGCCATGCAGTGAACTTCTTTGGATCGAGCAAGACTACCGGCTCGCCCCACGTTTTGCTTCCGTCGCGCGACCGCTGCAGAAAGCCGGTCTGCGGCAACTGCGGGTCGAACGGAAGGTAGTAGCCCCAGACACCGCGAATAATGGTTCCGTCGCGAAGCGCCGTCTGAGACTCTCCCGTAATGCCGTTCATACACGAACGGAATTTATCGGACTGACTTGCGTCCATGTCTTGCCGGCGTCATCAGACCGCAGGTGGACGTTTCGCAACTCCAGTCCGTTCATGTCGTAACCGGCATCACCCCCTGGCGGCCAAGACAGCTTGCGCAGTATATTTTCGGGAGTTCGCGATCGCCCCGTGATTGGCCCGGTTGCCTGCGTGAAGCAGACCATGATGCTGCCATCGGGCATGGTCCATGTGCCGGTCCAGCATGTGAACCCCGAGGTTTGCGGCGAGTGATAGATTTGTGTCCGCTGGTGTTCGGTGGCAGCAACTTTCAGTTCTGCGCCCGGACATTCCCAGGACCACAAAGATACGAATGCAAAACAGATGAGGCCGATCGGCATCCAGGTTGATTTCCCATTGGTTCTGCAGCGGAGAATTAAAGCAGTGGGTGATTCGACCTTCGTTCTATTCATCCTGTTGATCTCCTCGTGAAGATGATACCTTCGACCGTCACGATCTAACGTTGCGGCTCGGTGGCGAGAGGTGGACCTATCGGGTTATCGAGAACAAAGGACCACACTCGGTCTTTTCCTTGTTCACACTATACGAAACCTGTAGGCTAATTTCATCGGTCGGCACAGGAGTTCCGTTTCATATGCAACTGCAATCCATTCCCCGCACCGGAGTTTTCGTGTCACCCATTTGCCTGGGCACCATGACCTTCGGGAACCCGGTCGATCGGGACAATGCGATTCGACTGGTTCACGCAGCGCTCGACAACGGCATCAACTTTATTGACACCGCCGACATGTACGAGGGCTATGACCGTTATCTGGGCTCGCCCGGTGGCATCGCCGAAACGATCCTTGGGGAAGCGCTCCTGGGGCGGCGCGAACGGGCCGTCGTCACAACGAAAGTCGGCAACTCCATCGGCGGTTCGAATTATACAGGCCAGGGACTTTCCCGTGCTCACATCATCCACCAAATCAACGCCAGCCTGGCGCGGTTGCAGGCCGACTACGTCGATATCTACGAGCTTCATCGGCCCGACCCGGAAACGCCGTTGGAAGAATCGATTGCCGTGATGGCCGAGCTGATCGTCGCCGGCAAGGTGCGCCACTGGGGCGTCTCGAATTTTTCCGGCGACCAGATTCGCGACATTGTCCGGCTCTGCGACGCGCACGGTTGGCCGCGGCCGGTCGTCAACCAGCCGCCGCTGAATTGGCTGAAACGGGACGAACAAGCCGACAGTCTGCCGACCTGCCGCGAACTCGAGATTGCCGTCACACCGTATCAGCCGCTTCATGGCGGCCTGCTGACGGGCAAGTATCGCCGGAGCAGGCCGCTTCCGGCCGACAGTCGCGCGGCCGAGTCCTCATGGCTCGACCAGCCCGACGACGCTCTTTTCGATCGACTCGAACAGTTTGAAGTCGAAGCCCATGAGGCCCGGCTCACACCGGCGCAGTACGCCGTGCGCTGGTTACTCGATCAACCCGGCGTCACGTCCGTCGTCGTGGGCGTCAAACGTATCGACCAGTTGAAGGAAATAATCGATGTCTGTGCGTGAGATGCATCAGTTGGCACGTTCATCTGTCTTCCTCCAATGGACACGAAGCGACTGCTGAGCGTCTGGCAGAGGAAAGTTTTTGACCTGCTCCTTGGAGAGGGCAAGATCGACCAGGAGCTGGTCGACCAGATAAGGAGTTGGCCCCATTCTGGATTCAGCGTTGACAATAGCGTCTACTTGCCTGCAGGGGATACGTCTGGGCTGCAACGACTTGCCGAGTACATGGTTCGCTGTCCGTTTAGTTTAGCAAGGATCGTTCGCGTCACGGAGAGTGGTTCGGTTGTGTATCGTGCGCAGAAGGGCGACTGCCGGCGATTCCCAACGCCGGCCAACCGTGATTTGGCTGGCGGCGCCAGCCGCAATTTTCAAGTTTTCGACGCGCTCGATTTCCTCGCGGAACTCACGCAGCACATCCCAGACAAGGGAGAACATCTCGTCAGATATTTTGGCTGGTACTCGTATCGCCGCCGAGGCATCCGCGCCAAGGAGGCGTCGAGCGACGAAGTGAAGATCGACCGGCGGCTTGTCGATGAGGCACGATCTGCCGCGAAGGCCCAAACGAGCGGGACGGCTTCGAGTTGGGCCGCTCTGGTCAACCGAGTGTTCGAAGTCGACCCGCTCAAGTGCCCTCATTGTGGGTCAAAGATGAAAGTCGTTAGCTTCATCGAACGCCGCCAACGCGACATCGTGGAAAAGATTCTCCGGCATTGTGGTCTGTGGGACGGTCCGCTGAGAACGTTGGCCACGGCCAGGTCGCCACCGGGATCAGGGGACTCGGGTAGAGAGCCGGCTGAGCCGCGCGAGCTTCAGTTGGTGCTAGATCCGGAGTATCTGTAGCGAGTATCTCCGGCCGTTTCAAACACGCCGAACGCCATCTGCGCTTAGCGTACGCCCCGTTCAGGCCGTGGAAAACTGCCCGATTGTCCGAAAACGGCCCAATTCGCGTGTCCCCTGGTTCGGCTGACGTGTCCGAAGCGTTCCCGCGCCAAGCCAACGGCCCGGATCGTAGCAGAAGCCTATCCGATCTCGCCATGACGCGGGAGAAATGGACAAACGACGGGGCAGAATCTTGAAAAAAGGAGGGCTGTTGGCTAGTTTTAAGGGGTGATGGAGATTGAAATCGCTATCAGTTAGTGTACGCCGCCGGATGTTCGGGTCCAAGGCGATCCTCGCCTTCCTGCAGCAGGTGAGCGGGATCCGTGTCATTGTGCGTTGGGGTGAGTCATGAGAGAAGCACTGGCAGCGGTTAAAGAAGAAACTCTGAAGCATGATGTTGGCGCGGACAGACGCATGCGTCCGCCGGATGTCCTGGACTACAGCTTGACGGGTGAAAATTCTGCGAGGGCCGTGGAACTGGGTCTTGCCGAAGCCGACTGGTATCAGTGCCCGGTGCCACGAAAGAAAATGCGGGCGCTGCTCGAACGGAAAAACGGTCCGGCAATCCGGGATACGCTTCTCCTGCTTGGGCTGCTTGTTGGGTTTGGCGCAGCAACCGCGCTGCTGTGGGGAACCTGGTGGGCCATCATGCCCTATCTGTGCTACGCCGTGCTGTACGGGACGAGTTCCGATTCGCGATGGCATGAATGCGGACATGGAACCGCGTTCAAGACCGACTGGATGAATGCCGTCGTCTACGAGATCGCATCCTTCATGGTTATGCGCGAGTCGGTCATCTGGAAATGGAGTCATGTCCGTCACCACAGTGACACGATTATCGTTGGGCGGGATCCTGAAATCCAGGTGATGCGTCCGCCGAAAATGACGGCCTGATCTCGTACATTCAGCAACTGCTGGGTTTGTCGCTCGTTGGAAGCGTACATGAACACATCGTGCCGATCCTTTACGGCAACGGCGCCAACGGAAAGTCCGTGCTGCTCGAAACCTGGATGCGAATCCTTGGACCGGACTACGCGATGAAGGCACCGTGTGACTTGCTGATGGCCAGTCGGGACAAGGCACACCCAACGGAATTAGCCGATTTGTACGGCAAAAGATTTGTGGCTGTCGTGGAGAGTGGCCAAGGGCGACGACTCGACGAGTCTCGTGTTAAAGAAATCAGCGGCGGTGACCGGATACGGGCTCGGCGTATGCGTGAGGACTTCTGGGAGTTCGCTCCAAGCCACACGGCATTCATGGCATCGAATCACCGGCCTGTCGTCAAAGGGACCGACAATGGCATTTGGAGACGGCTGAAGATGATTCCTTTTGAGGTAACGATTCCTCCCGATGAGCAGGACAAGAATCTGACTGACAAGCTCACCCGCGAAGCTGGGTCTATCCTAAAGTGGGCGGTCGAGGGGCTACTACGATGGCGCCAGTATGGGCTGGTTGAGCCCGAAAAGGTCCAGCTGGCCACTGGGTCATACCGCGACAGTCAGGATATCCTCCGCGACTTCTTAGCTGACCGGTGCAATCAGGCTCCTGGCGAGAGCGTGAATGCCACTGATCTCTACCGGTCGTATCACGATTGGTGTCGACCAAATGGAGAGGACCCGATCAGCCAACGGGTGTTTGGAGAATCCATGATCGAGCGAGGTTACACACGAAAAACGTCTCGCGGCAGAAAATACTACGTCGGCCTTCGTCTGAATGTGGAAGTTGTGGATGGATCCAAGATGTGGTGACGGTGGTGATGGTTGAGGCCATTTTCGGCATAACCCCAATAAAGAGAATTCTATAGCACTAACCCGAAAAACGGGCTGAATGTCACCACCGTCACCATGGCACAGAAAACGCGGGTGCTTTTTGGCGATTCCACCCCCCATACACCGCGAGAAATTTAAGCTAGGCAAGATATTTTAGTTCCAACGCCCAACACTAAATCATGACAGCCGAAGATTCAAAACGCGACCAAGACCAGATTTTGCTTGCCGCCTACAAACGATACCGCTGGCTCGTGGACAACCACATACCTTGCGTTGGACGGGCCGGCGACGTGTGCCAGTGGTGGTATGCAACCACTGTCTCACGCCGACCGTACGCCAAGAGCTACCTGGCTACCCGTTGAATCGAATACGATCGATTATATCAAATCGTCATCGATGCCATCATGTTTTGGTTGGCTCGCCCAATCGAATCTGCGATTGTCGGGAACGTATACCCGCACGTCACGAGATTGGTGGTGGACTTCCAAAGGTTGCTCGCCGATGAGATGCTTGCTCAGCCATTCCCTCGCCTTTGCGTTGCCGATTTTGGCATCTGCAACGGCGCGCTCGACTATCGCCGACCAGTCATCGACGGAGCAAACGTTCCCTATCACGGCCAAGTAGTCCGCTTCCATCGCGCGAGGGGGACGCCCAGGACCACCCTTCCATCCCGCCGCGAATCGTCCGTTCTCTTGTCGCCCGTCGATCATGGTGTCGATTATACCATTTATCGACCATTAAAATGGTATTTTACGGAGTTGGTCCGATTTCGCCTCCAGTGACTGTAGAAGCGACCGCATTGCGTGGCGCTTCGACATACCAGGTCGCTCAGGCTGCACCTTGATAAAGATATTGCTGGAAGCCTGCAAAGACCTGCCCAATCTCCTCTGGCCGTCCAAGGTCGGCAATGGCGTCGGCGATCGAGTTATTGTATTTGAGCCGCAGTAGCGGTTTTAGTTTCTCTGGGTCCAGTTCCTGCACGCCTTCGCTCACGTAATGCGCAAGGACGAAGTCGAGGAATGCCTGCTGCTTCGTATCGAAATGGGCGCTGATCTCAACTTTGGCTGTCGTTGCCCGTTCTTCTCGCGTCAG
>Ga0310121_10006112_pt1 | contig 10176 bp, 7 predicted proteins | sample CB27_Tmax_986_MG_FD_203504 | JGI IMG/M metagenome (GOLD analysis project Ga0310121, IMG submission 203504) | Marine microbial communities from Western Arctic Ocean, Canada - CB27_Tmax_986 | ecosystem: Environmental > Aquatic > Marine > Oceanic | place: Canada: Western Arctic Ocean | collected... | reverse complement strand
AAGGCGACCTGCTATCGGGCTGCGATCGAGGCCATGGACTCGGAGATATCGAGGCTGTTGGCCAGCATGGACGCGGACACGCGGCTGAACACGAACATCATCTACCTCGGCGACAACGGCTCTCCCGGACCGGTGGCCCAGGACCCGGTCACCAGCACGCGCGCCAAGGGCACTATGTATGAAGGAGGAATACACGTGCCCTTCGTGGTCCACGGCCCTGCCGTGGTCGAGGGCGGGCGGTTCGTCGACGCTATCATCGACGTCACCGATGTCTTTGCCACGGTGCTGACCCTCGCCGGCGTCGACGTCGCAGACCTCGACGGCATCACCATCGATTCCGTAAGCCTCGTCCCCTATTTGGCCGACCCGGCCCAGGCGCCTCTCCGCGAGTGGACTCTGAGCGAGCTGTACGCGTCAGCGTCCAGTAACGACAAGCCGGGGCGCGCGATTCGCGACGTGCGCTTCAAGCTCATCGTGTTCCTGGATGGCCGCGAGGAGTTCTACGACCTGCTCGCCGACCCCTGGGAGGCCACGGACCTGCTTGCCGGTGAAGCGCTCGACACCGGCGCACAGGCAGCCTACGACACCCTGTCGGCGACCCTGGAGGGGCTGCTCGCGGCCCCCTGAGCCATCGCTGCGCCCGTCCTCTTTTTCCCTGCATCACGCCCGCCGAGGAAAAAGCCTGCCGCCTTACACGAAAGCCCGTACCACGCTCCCAGGTTAATTTCCGATCAAGGCAAGTTAAAGACGAAGGGATAGTCGGAGACGACCTGAGGAACACCGTACGGCGGCGTAAATCGAATACTCGTTATGACCTGAGCGACGCAGGGGCCGACTTCTTTAAGGCCCTTTGTCAGGACCTCCGTCACCCTTCCATCGTTCCCGATGGTCCATGTCACAAACATCCGGCCCGTTAGCTCGGGGTTAAAAATGAGCTGATCCTCGTAGCATATACGGATGTCCTCAGCTCGCCGCTTGATCGGCCCCTCCACATCTTCCTTCGCGTAAAACCCATCGTTGCGGCTGGTGCGCGCCTTGGGGGCTGCCTTTTTTATTTCCTCTACGGCTGGCGTTGGCACAATCTCGGGAGTATCCGTTTTGACATTCGAGGTGGTCGCACACGCTCCCACGAGAGTCGCCGCGGCGAAAAACACCATACATCGTGTCATTTACTTCTCCGTTCTTTTGCTCACAAAACAGTAGACGCACGAGGCAACCAAACGATCTAGAGGTTCGCTGGTGCGGAGATAGCCGGGGGCGTAGACGCCGACGGAGCTACGACTCCAAGCCATGGCGGGTTCGCGAGTTAACGAAGGCCACAAAGGCCCGTCGGGCGGCGGTATTGATCTCCCCCGGATGTATGCTACCGCTCTCCTTCATACAGATCCGGGCCTGCGTCTCGGGTGAACGCAGCAGCACATAGACATAGGTGACCGCGGTCCGATTCTGGAAGCTCAGAGTCGAAGCCTCGGTCTCCAGGGAGACCTCCAGGCCGCCTCCGAGCGGAAGGATACGCCACTGCTCCTCTTCTCGAAAAAAGATGTAGCTCGCCGAAACTCCAATCTCCGGGTCAGGCCAGGCCAGCTGCTCGGACAGAGTGTCGGGCGTGGCCTCCGGCGAGAGCGGTCTGGGATCGTAGGGCTGGTCCCAGGGATACGACTTCCAGATCGCAAACGATTGGTTGGCCATCCGATTGCGTCCCGCCTCCGCGATGAGAGCCCGAGAGAATTCGATATGGTCCGGGTCCAGAGTGAGATTCGCTGGTCCGACATGGGCGTCGGGCTCAATGAAATACGGGGCCCCAAAGGCCTCCTCGGCCTCTGTCCTGGAGAGCCCCCCCAGACCAATGTCAACGAAGAGGGGCGTGCGGATATGCAAAAAGAGTCTCCCCTCGCATTCCAGAACACGGAGGTCGTGTGCGCTCGTTAAATCCAAGGGTTCCTGATCCGGCACGAAGAGGACTGGAGGGGTGAACGACACCACCGCCACGCGCTGTGCCCGAGCCTTGAGCTTCTTATAGCTGAGCATGACGAGGATAGAGCTGATGACCAGCGCCCCCAGGAAGACCAGGCCGTAGTAGCCCGACCCCAGCCCCAGCCCTGCACAAATACCGAAGACCAGGCCGAAGCCCACCACGTAGATCAGGACTATGGCCTTGACGCTTGCCTCGCCCTGGAAGACCACGTTGGCAGAATACTCAGGCGATTTGGATGAAGGCATTGTCTCTTCCTCAGGAACTCGGAGGATAAGAACAGCAAGCACCCCAACCTTTGTCAACCGGTGCTCATTTGTGCCCGAGGCCTGGGGTGAAACAAAACAATGCGTCACTACACAAAGAAGTACTTGGCTTCAAAGCCTTTGCCGAGAGCAGGTTGACTTGAGACCGCTCGAACCGTGTATTAATTACGGTTCAACCTCTGGCGTCCCTGATGTTTGATGTTCTAGGAAGGAGGAGTTCGTATGAAGCTGTCCGAAGTGATGCAATTTCTAGCGGAGCACGGCGATGAGCGCACCAAGGCGACTCTGCTGAAGCATGGGGCCCGAGAGCCGTTTTTTGGAGTAAAGGTGGCCGATCTAAAAAAGATCGTAAAGAAGATAAAGAAGGATCATCTACTCTCGCTCGAGCTCTACAAGACGGGCAATAGTGACGCCATGTACCTCGCTGGACTTATCGCAGACGAGAAGCAAATCACGGTGGAGACCCTCGAAGAATGGGTCGACGGCGCCTACTGGTACTACATCAGCGAATTCGCGGTTCCCTGGGTCGCGGCCGATACAACCTTCGGCCGCGAGTTGGCCATGCGCTGGATCGAGCGTCCCGAAGAGGGCGTGGCGGCAGCCGGGTGGTGCACCTATTCACGCCTGATGGGGGTCACCGAAGACGAAGACCTCGACCTGGACGAGATTCGTGGACTGCTCTCCAGGGTCGGTGGCACCATTCACGATCAGCAAAACCGGGTACGACATACGATGAACGCTTTTGTCATCGCAGCGGGTTCCTTTGTGGCTCCCCTACTGGACGGTGCTCGGAGCGTCGCACACGACATCGGCAAGGTGCACGTCGACATGGGTGGTACCGCCTGTAAGGTGCCACTGGCGACCGCGTACATCGACAAGACCGTCGACAGTGGCCGTCTCGGCAGGAAACGACGCGGGCCCCGCGGCTAACATCCCTTTCGGTCCGTCCATGTTTGGCTGTGCAGATCACCAGAATGCTAACGGCCGAGAATGATAGTAACGGCCGTTAGACGTGTGTTGTCCCAGAGTGGTATTCAACCCGGACGTAACGTAGCCCTCCTTTCATCGCGAATAACACGAATGCGAACTCTTCTCTCATTGATCTCCTTGGCTCTTCTGAGCAGCATGTTCTTGCACTGCGCAGAGACCGATACCCCTGCGGCCACCGAATACACAAACTTCACACTTAAGATGAACCAAAGCACCGGTGAGACCCAGTTCACACAGCTGGCCTACCAATGCGATGCATGTTCCTTTGCGCAATTCGAGGCCATTGTTCCCCCGCCCGGGTGGGAGAAATCGCCAACGCAGGTGATGATTGTCCCTGGCGAGATGCGAAGCGTTCCCTCCTTCGAGGGGGTTCCCGACACTATGGATTTCGTCCCCGAAATTCCCGGCGAAGAGTTCCGACTCATAGCAAAGGTGCTGGATGTTACCGTTCTCGAGCTCGGCCCCAATGGCTTCATGGCTTTGGCCGAGGTCATGCGCGATACAATCTTCCACTACCCGGCGGGTAGCCGAATCCACGAATTCACCGATCCCGACGGAAACTCCTTTGTGCTCTTTGTATATGAAGTCGAATCCAAAGATTTCACCAACCCCGACTTTCAGGCTGCCGATGCCCTGGCTGATTATGCTGGGCCGCAGGGTTGGACCTACTCCACAGAGATATTAGATGAAGAACTCGTCATGGAAGCCAATGGCGTCGCCACCGTGCTAACCATTCGACGGACCCCCTCCTCCGTTTGGCAGCGACGCTAGCGCGACAGGCCCAAGCCAGAACCGGGAACCGGCGGTTAGAAGTGTGATAGGCTTCCGGCTCCATGCCTAAAGCACCGCGACTCATCTTTCTGGTCTTAGCCCTATATGGCTGCTCTTTGGCGTACTCCCAGAGCAGTACCGATCCAAAAGCCCAGACCGATGTGTATCTTTGGAAAGCCCCCTTTGAGACTCCGGACATCGCCCCCTTCGTCGACGTTCCCGGCTATCGCTTTACACTCACACCCGCCGACAAAGAAACGTCTACACGCATCAAAACGGCCATGAAGGCCGAATTCCCGAAGAAATGTGGAGAAGCCTCCTCCACCAACTGGCCGATCTACCAATACGACGTGGGTAGAGATGGCCGTGTATTCCATGCCTCCTGTATCGCCACATCTTTTGATTCATGGTCTGTCTACTATCAGATCACACCGCAAAACAAGCTCAAGCTCCTGCGATTTCGATCCCCTGTACTCAGTCGACACAGTAAAGGCTCCCGAACGACGTCACCTACGATCATCGACTATAAGGAGTTGAAGGTCCTACGAAATAGCCAGATCGTACAACGACGGGTGGTCAGTGGCGCCAGCCTCGCAGACACTGTGCCTCGATATCATGACACCGATGGGAAACCGCACTTCTGGGCCGAGTGGGTCTGGAAAGAAGGGCAAGGTTTCGCGCTATTGAAGTACTCTTTTATGGTCTACGACAAAGAGAAAAAGGTACGCAAAACCACCCTGTATCCATGAACTGTGAACCCAAACGAGCAGCAGAGCGCAGAGGAATTCTCTATTGCTTCGGTCCGCGGAAGTTCCGACGTCTTCTTCGCCGCCGAGGAGGTCTGGACCCGTCGCCTTTTCCCCGAGGCTGACCAGCCCCTCCCCCATCTCGGTGCGGACCGGATCGGTCTCCATCCCGGCGTGGGCCCGAACGGTCCCGGTCGCGATGGGGCGTGTCTGTTTGTTCTTGCTGTTTCTGTTGCTGAGCCTGACCGGATTGGTGCTGTCCTCCCCGTCGGCGCCATCCGCCCGGTTTGGGTGGGTCCGGCGTGTCCGGTGCCCGATGCCAAGGCTGGTCGCGCACCACGTCGAGCTCTTTGCCAGTGAGCTTCTCGATGTCGTATAGATAGGCTACTTCGTTCTCGTCACAAAAGGCGATGGCGACCCCCTCGCGCCCGGCGCGACCGGTGCGGCCGATGCGGTGCACATAGCTCTCCGGGATATTGGGCAGGTCATAGTTGAATATGTGGCTCACGCCATCCACGTCGATGCCTCGAGAGGCGATGTCCGTGGCCACGAGCACACGGATCTCTCCGGCTTTGAACGCGGCCAGCGCTCGTTGACGCGCGCCCTGGCTCTTATTTCCATGGATGGCGCCCGCTTCGATATGCGCCCTGGCGAGCTCCCTGGCGACTCGGTTGGCGCCGTGTTTGGTGCGCGTGAACACGATGGCACTTTCAATCTCCGGGTCGTTTAGCAGATGGCAGAGCAGACGCCTCTTATCCGCCTTGGCCACGAACATGACTTTCTGGACGATGCGCTCCACGGTCATGGATTCGCGGTCCACCTCCACCCGCACCGGATCGGTGAGGAACGCGCTCGCCAGCTTGACGATGGCATCGGGCATGGTGGCCGAGAAGAGCAGGTTCTGACGGTCATCGGGGAGCATGCGGAGCACCCTGCGAATGTCGCGGATGAAGCCCATGTCGAGCATGCGGTCGGCCTCATCCAGCACAAAGAACTCCACGTCGTTGAAGTCGATATGGCCCTGCTCGTGCAGGTCCAACAGGCGTCCGGGCGTGGCGACCAGGAGGTCTATGCCGCGCCGCAGCTTGGTCACCTGCGGACGCTGACTCACACCGCCGTAGATGGTCATATGATGCAATTTCACGAACTTCGCGTAGGTCGCAAAGCTATCCCCGATCTGGGCGGCTAATTCCCGTGTAGGGGTGAGCACAAGCGCGCGAATCACAGGCTTCCCTTGAATGGGTTCCGTGACAAGGTGCTGGATAATCGGCAGCAAAAAGGCCGCCGTCTTGCCGGTGCCAGTCTGGGCGCACCCCAGCACATCATGTCCTTCGAGCAGAGGCGGGATGGCCTTCGCCTGAATGGGCGTCATGGTCTCATAGTTTTCCGATGCGACCGCGCGAAGCAGAGGCTCGATCAATTGGAGCGAAGCGAAGGAATCCAAAAGGCGCCGTCCAGTCACCAGAAAAAAAAATGCGGCGGGCCGCGTTTGCACACTGACAGTGCCTTTTTAACCTACGCCAAAGGGAGGACACTATCCAATAAACCGACCTTTTTTTTTCGCAGGGCTCCATGATTCACCGCCAATACGGATGTCTCAAGAAGAGTTCGAGGATGGAAGGGGCCGAGAAATATTGGGGAAACTGCGGGCACAACGCGGAGGAAATAGCGTCATTGCAGGGACTTACGAAACGCGTCACACTTCGGTTCAATGTGTAGGTCCACATCATGACAGACTTCCGACTTACACTCGTCCTACCCCGCATGCCATCCAAACACCCGCTCAGCTCCCTTCCCCACGGACATGGGTTGACAGGAGTCCCCCATTTTAGTGTATCAGAGGCCGCTGGAGGTGGATCATGGCACAGTTGTCGAAACGAGTTGGGTTACTGGCCTCGACCGCTTTGCTGTTGGGTGGCTGCGGTGGGACTTCGACGCCATCGGCGTTCCCCTCCGATAGCCAGGACGTCGTCGAGATCAGCGACGCGAGTGGCGATGAGCCGGACGCAACACCGATTCTGGACTCCGACGTGGAGGACGCAGCGGATACGGACATCGCGGAAGTGACGACGGTCGAGCCGCCGCCCACACCATTCTGCGACCCTTGCACGGGCCACGCCCAATGTGGCGACGAGAAAGACCAGTGCCTGACGAACACTGAGACGGGCGAGAGGTTCTGCTCGGTGGACTGCTCCACCACCGACGATCTATGTCCGCCCGGCGGCCTGTGCCTCGATCTCGGAGACGGCGTGCGGCAGTGCGTACCTCCGGGCGCGACCTGCGAGGGCCACCAGCCCGTCAGCCTGAAAGGGCAACTATGTGCCGACTCGGCGCTATGCTACGGGGAATTCGGGACCTGTATCTCCAACGGCGGGATCGGCTATTGCACCAACGACTGTGAAACGGACGCCGACTGCGGCACGGGAACCTCCCGCTGTGCGGCGGCGCCAGACGGAGGCCTCGTCTGTCGAGCGGACTGGGAGCTCGGACCCGAGGGCTGTGGCTGGATAGAGGCCAACAGCGCGGGGATTGGTGGCACTTGTGAGGACGGGTCGGAGTGCCCGGGCGAACTGTGCATCGACCAGGGCCTGCCCAATACGGTCGGCGCGTTTTGCTCGAGCCCCTGCGCGGCCGATTCAGACTGCGGCCCCAACGCCCGGTGCGGGGAGATTGGGATCGGTGATGGCGCTGTCTGTGTTCCGGACGCGTGCTCGTGCCTCTACGCAGCGGCGGACGGGACCCTGCTAGGCGCGGCGCTGGCGGCAAGCGAGCTCCACCCTTGCGAGGCGATCTATCTCAAGGACCGTTTCGCCTATCTCGGGACCTTCGCCCAATACGATCCCGCCCGACTGAAGCACTTCGACACAGTGCACAGCCAGCCGCTGCGCACCGGCGTTTGGGTGGACGGGCTCATCGCCAGCACGGACACCGCCCTGGCGGGACCTCACCCCGTCGCGGACGCAATCGTGGAGGCGGCGGAACGCATCGACCGGCCGGCGGCAGCCCCGCTTTCACCCGAAGAGCCTGGTCCGTCCGACGACGCCTTGGTGGCCGCCGTCGCGTCTTTTCAAGCGGCGGTCGGGGACATAGTGAACGTACCGACCCTCGAGACAATTCTCCAACCGGTGCCCGCATCCCTGCGAGACCCCGTGGCGGCGGTCCTGTTGGCCATGGCACGAGTCCCAGAGATACGCGCCACGGCGCTCGGAGAACTCGACTCCCCTGATGCGGCCGCGGTCCTCTTCACCGGCGCGGGGATGCTCCTCTACAACTCCTCCCTCCAGACGATCGACCTCACAACCCCCGGCATCGTTGGCTATTTGATGGGCGGAGTCGGGGGGATGGACGAGTTCGACTACGGCTCGATGAACGGCGCTGCGCGGGACGTCGCCCTGGCCGTCGAGTCTCAAACCTGGACCTCCGACGGGAGCTGGACCGGCTTCCACGTCGTCGTCGAAACCAGCGCCGGGGCCATTGTGATCTCCGACGACAACGACCACGTGTACGACCCCTCCGTTACGCCCTTCGAATCCGGGATCGCTCTGCTCGTCGACACGGGTGGCAATGACATCTATCGGGTTCCCGTCGGCGCAAACCACACCGTCGACAATCTCGTCAGCGTGGCGATTGACCTCGACGGGGACGACATCTACGGCTATGTGGGAGACGAGAATTCGGAGGCCGCCGCGCCGCTGTTGCCCGACGACGGATCCGGACGCTTCGTACCCGGCTCCGTCAACGCCCCCTTCGGCCCCTTCAGCTTCAGCACCACGAGCCGCCAGGGCGGCGCCAACCTGGGTGTCGCCCTGCACTTCGATCTCGGCGGCGGGGACGACCAATACCGCTCCCTGCGCCGGTCCCAGGGCTTCGCCAGTCTGGGTGTTGGCGTCCTCTATGACGGCGGCGGAAACGACACCTACACCTGTGAAGCGGGTTGCCAGGGGAGCGCGCTCTTCGGGATCGGGATCCAGATCGACGCCGGTCAAGGTGCCGACCAGTGGACCAGTTGGGCCTACTCCCAGGGATTCGCCTATGTACGGGCATACGGTCTGCTGGCCGACGGAGGGGGAGACGACACCTACTCGTGCGTCATCGGAACCGGCGAAGAAGGTGACGTGATGGTCTACAGTAGCCCCCAGCGGCCCGACGTCGGGAACAACTCAATGTGCCAGGGCTTCAGCTTTGGCCGACGTGCGGACGTAGGAGACGGGATTAGCCTCTCGGGCGGCCTGGGTATCCTTCGCGAGGCGGGTGGCCATGACAGCTACTCCGCCGACGTCTTCAACCAAGGCGGCGGCTATTGGTTCGGCACGGGTGTGCTGGCGGACCAGGCGGGAAACGACACGTACTTCGGGATGTACTACACACAGGCCATTGGGGCCCACTTCGCCATGGGGATACTGATCGACGCGGCCGGCGACGACACCCACAACGAGGGCAAGAACCCGTCGTCCTCAATAGGCTTCGCCCACGACGCCTCGACCACCTTGTTGCGCGACGGCGGCGGCGACGACCTGTGGCAGGGCGCTGGGATGCGGGGCTACGACAGCGGGATGTCGGTGACCATTGAGATGGGCGGCGCGGACAGCTACCTCGACTGCACCCTCGGCCAGGCTACCCTGGGGCCATACGGGGAGACGTCGCCCGAGATGCTAGCCCTGGGCGTCTTCCTCGATGGAGGCGGCGAGGACGACTACGAGACTTCGACCCCGGATGGTGTCGGCGTCGCCAACGATCAGGTCTGGAGCTGGAAGAGCTCCGGCAGCACGCTCTCCGGCGAGCACGGGATGGGGGCAGACGGTACGGCTCCGCTCGGCCTGTAGACGACGACACATAGCGTGGAGCGGGCTGGGCAATCCACACTCTGTGAACTTCAGGGCGTGTTCTGGTGGTGTGAGAACGGTGTCTAAATGAACAGTAATGACAAAGAGTAATCATAGGACTAGAACTGGGGCGCAAGGTATAGGTTCACATTCATGGCTCACCCACGGCGACTCGCTTCCTTCGTACTCTTCAGCGCAATGATCTTTGCGACCGCGGTTAAAGCTGGCGACCACGACGAACATCACCACGGCCACGACAGTGGTTCCATTGAAATAGGGCTCTCCAACTCGCTGGTGTACATCCCGAATGATCAGACAACTGCCTATGGACTCCATGTGCATGCTATTTACACCTTTGCGGAAACTCCCATCGCGCTGGGGCTGGGCTATGAACTAATTGCCGGCGAACACCTGCACCAGACCGTCGGTCCCATGTTTTGCTACCGACCAACCGATCCTTTGAATCTATGTCTGTCTCCCGGTGTGATTATTGAAGGGACTGAGATCGCCTGGTCTGCCCATATTGAGACCACCTACGAAATGGAACTATATGGTGTGCATATTGGGCCGACGTTAGGCTTCTCCATCAACGCGGAAGGCACGCATAT
>Ga0310121_10006111_pt1 | contig 10178 bp, 10 predicted proteins | sample CB27_Tmax_986_MG_FD_203504 | JGI IMG/M metagenome (GOLD analysis project Ga0310121, IMG submission 203504) | Marine microbial communities from Western Arctic Ocean, Canada - CB27_Tmax_986 | ecosystem: Environmental > Aquatic > Marine > Oceanic | place: Canada: Western Arctic Ocean | collected... | reverse complement strand
GCCTTCGGCTATTTGTTCGCGGCGTCTGGCCATAGGTTCAGGATGACGGCGGTTTCTCTGAGGCGGGCGAGGGTTCCTGCTGGGTCTTGGAGCCCTAATCTATGGGGAGTTCTCCCTTGCCCAGTAAGGATACGAGCTTGTCCCGATCCGCCTGGGACAGCCGCATCAACAACTCCATTCCCGAGATCGTTTCGTTGGGATCCGCTGTTGCCTCCTGGCTGCTTTTTGGATGCTTCTGCGTAGACAATGTCGGTTCTTCTAGCTCAGGCGGCTGTTCTTCCTTGGGGGCACCACAATGCGGACAGGCGGGTGCCTTGTCGCTGATCTCCTTATCGCATTCGTAGCATTCGATTAGAGCCATGCCTTCATTCTGCTCCGCCCCACTCAGGCCCGCAACTCAGCAGGATGGGGGAGCCGGATCGACGGACGACGTGCCGGTCATGACGTCGAATCGATAGGCCCGGCCCGCGTGCGCGTACTGGAAACTCTTCCCGTCGTCCGCCCAGGTCGGCTGGATGGCTCCTGTAACGAAGGACCGAGCGATCCGAGGAGCCATCTGCACGAAGCGGTCGTACCCGGGCATGCTCTGCAGCCGGTCTTGGGCCTCGAGGGAAATCGTGGCCAGCGTCAGGCACACGAGCGCAGCCAAGCCGACTCCACCAGCCGAGCACCGGAAGCGGCGGGAAGGGTCGTGGAACTTGGTCGTCATATGGGTCCCGATGGCATGGGCACGGGTTGTCGGGCAGGCCCCCACTCTACTATGCCTGAGTCGTTCCAGCGATACTTGGCTAGCCGACCCTTGACGCCGTACTGGGGGACGAATGGCAGCCGTACAATACAGCGACAGCATCCTGATTCAACGTCCGGTCGCGGACGTTTTTGCATACATGGACGACGTCAGCCGCGAGCATGAGTGGCAGCCAAACCTGCGAGGCGCGCAACAGGAACCCCCGGGCGCCGCCACAGTAGGCACCCAGCGCCACTATGTGAGCGAGTTCTTGGGGCGGTCGGTGAAGAACAGTTACGAGGTAACAGCGTACGAGCCGAACCAGCGCGTGGTACTCGAGTCAACGCCCGACTCGACGGTCTCCGCGGCCAACGAGATTCTTTGGACGATCGAGGGCACTGGCACACGCGTCACGCTGTCGGTCGAGGGCAAGCCGACCGGCGTGCTGCGCTTCGTGCCGGGCGCCGCGCTCGAGGCCGCGTTTCGCGAACAGATCAAGAAATCCCTGTCGCTGCTGAAGCAGCGCCTGGAGATCGGCGCCTAGGAGACGGGGACCCGAGTCTCCGCGGTCGTCGCCAGAGCATCCTCGAACTGCCGGCGGTACAGCCGCTGGTACACGGGATTGTGCTCGAGCAGGTCGGCGTGCGACCCGGCAGCGGAGATGACCCCTTCGGCCAGCACGATGATGCGGTCCGCGTGGATCACCGTGGAAAGGCGATGCGCGATCACAAGCGTGGTGCAGTCGCTCATGAGTCGGTCGAGCGCGTCCTGGACCAGCCGCTCCGACTCCGCGTCCAGGGAGCTGGAGGCCTCATCGAGGATGAGGATGCGAGGCTTTCTGAGCATCACGCGCGCGATCGCGAGCCGCTGACGTTGTCCCGCACTCAGCGTTACGCCCCGTTCCCCTATCAGCTGATCGTAAGCCTCCGGAAGCTCCCGGATGAACATGGCCGCGTGCGCGGCCGCGGCGACCTCGTCGATATGTGCTTGCGTGGCGTCGAAGTCCCCGTACAGCAGGTTCTCCCTGATCGTGCCCGCGAAGAGCATCGGCTCCTGCGGCACAATGCCGATCACGGAACGCAGCTCCTCCAGGCGCACCGTGCGCACGTCGACCCCGTCCACGCTGACGCTGCCCTGCTCCGCGTCGAAGAATCGGGGTAGCAACGACGCGAGCGTGCTCTTGCCGGCCCCAGAGCTACCCACGAGCGCGACTGTCTCCCCTTCTTCGATCTCCAGGTCGATCCCTCGGAGCACGGCCGGCAGATCAGTACCGTACCGGAAGTGGACGTCCTGATACACAACGGTCCCGCGCACCGGGCGGGCGAAGGCGATCGGCACTGCGGGATCGAAGAGAACCGGTTCGTCGTCTAGGAGCTCGAAGATGCGGCGGGCGGCACCTGCCGCCTCGTTGAGGTTGCCGTAGAAGCCTGCGAGGGAGGTGATCGCGCCCGAGATGGTCACCGCGTAGAGCAGGAATGCCACGAGCGTGCCCGGGCTCAGGTCGCCGGCGAGAACCAGACGTCCACCCTCCCACAAGACGACCACGATCGCGCCGAAGGCCGCGAACGTCACCGCACCCGTAAGCGCCGCCCGTGCCACCGCCCGCTTGAGACCCTCGTCCCTTGTGCGGCCGATCTCCTCCCCGAAGCGCTGCGTCTCCCACGCCTCGCGGGTGAACGCTTGCACCGTACGGATCTGGGTGAACGCCTGCTCGGCCCGGGACACCGCCGAGGCGAGATGATCCTGGATACCGGTGCTGAGATGGCGCACGCGGCGGCCGAAGAACCATCCCACGAGCACTGCCACGGGGATCGCCGTGAGCGTGACGAGGGTCAACCTCGGGTTCGTGGCGGTCACGAGAGCGAGCGCGCCCACGAGGAAGATCCCCTGCCGCGCCAACTCCGGGATGCCGAACCGCATGACGTTCTGGATCAACGCCGCGTCCGACGCGATGCGCGAGCCGAGCTCCCCCACCCGGCGCAGCGAAAAGAAACCGGGCGGTTGACGAAGCAGGTGCGTGAACAGGTCGTTGCGCAGATCCGCAATCACGCGTTCGGCCATGGAGGCAGTGAGATAACTCTGCGCGAAGTTCAGCACCGCCTGGAGCGCGAACAGCGCCAGAAGGCCGATGGCGATGAGGTTGAGTAGCTCCCCGCTCCCCTCCAGGAACGCCGCGTCCAGCAGCTCGCGCACGATGAGTGGGAACACCAGAGCGATCACCGTGCTGGCCACGAGGACCGCGCCCGCCGCGACCAGCGACCAGCGATACGGTCTCACCCGCGGCGTCAGTCGACGGAGAAACCGGGCGATGCTGCGCGGGCTGAGGCGCTGCTGCTTCATGTCGTGCGGAGCTCCGCGTCGGACTGTTGAGCAGCCGCCGACATCGTACCGTCCACGCGCCTCGGCCATGCGCTTAGGACGCGGTCCACTTCCACACGCATCTCATCGATGAACCGGGCCTTCCCGAAACTCTGGGCGGAAGCGACCACGTCGTCGGGATCGAATTCGAGCTGCTCGAATCGACGAACCGCGGCCACGAGGTCCCCGACACACGGGGTGGAGAAGAAAACGCCGGTCCCTTCTGCGGGTCCGGAACTGTTCGTCGCGTTGGTGACCGAGTCCGTCGGGCCCCCCGAGCCGGCCAGCACTTCAGCGAGCGTCATGGTCGGGTCGACCCAGTAAAGCCCGGGGATCCGCACCTCACCCAGCACGGACACGCGCAGCAGCGGAATGACCCGGACCAGAGGATCGACCAGCTCTCGGTTGAAGCCGTCGACGATGTCTCGAGCCACTTCGCCAAAGGGTAGATTCACCGCAGCAGTGAGACCGATAAGCGGCACCAGGACAGTGCCCTCGGAGTCGACGTCGAAGTCCCCCGAGAGCACTGAGTCTCCCGCGACCTCCACGCGGATGCGATCGCCCGGACCGAGACGGAGCGAGTCGCCTTCTTGCGCTTGCGCGTGCAGCGCCGATGTCGGCAGCAGCAGCCAGAAGGCTCTGAAGATCGGGAGGACGCGCATGAGAAGTCGAGGATCGGGGTGCCGGGAGAAGCCCGGTCACTCGCGGCGAAGCGGGCAGCTTGAAGCGGGCAGCTTAAAGATACATTTGTTGAACCGTCAAGCGATCTCCGCAGGAAGGCCGTACGCGGGAAGAGACACTGCCGCCTAGCGGCGCCCCATGACGCCTCTAGAATCCCCGTCCGCTGGCGCCGCCATCGCCGCGCGGGCGTGGAAGTCCTCGCGCGAACGTCAGAAGCCGCCGCTCCCCTTCTTGGGCTGGATCGGCGTCACTACTGACGGACGAGTCGTCCCCAATAGTCGACACTGACCCGAAGCACGTCCTTGTAGGGCACGGCGTATTCAACCGGGCTGCCGAAAGTGTCACGCCAGGTCATATGCACGAAGGCCAGGTTGAGATTCCAGCCGATGACGCAGCCGATAACGACCGCTGTAGCCACGAGGTGGGCTCTGCGCTCACGTGAACCGGTCCCGGTTTCGTGGACACGAGGGCGGCCTAATCATGCCGCCTTCAGGGTGAGCTCGTACCGGACCTGGGCCGGGAAGTCCATGGGAGCAAGGCTACAACGAGAGCTTCAACGGCAAGCTCAGGGATGAGTTCTTGAACGGTGAGATCTTCTGCACACTGCCCGAGGCCATGGTACTCGTCAAGCAGTGGAGGCGCCTGTACAATACCGTCCGACCCCACAGCGCCTGCGGCGGTCTACCCCCTGCTCCCGAGACGATCAAACCATCTCCCTGGTTCCTTAGAATGCCCCAGCTCCAGGGGCCACCGATGGCTGCAGGTCTAACATAGGAAGTGGTGCCACACTTTGGGGGCACGTCAGTAGTCGCTTATCCGCACTAAGGATTAAGCACCTGACGTGCTCAAGAGTGACCGGTTGCGTCGGACTCCTCTCGGGGGCGTTCCTGGTGGTTGCCAGGCGGGATCACGTCCAGCACGCCGACATTTCCACTCGGAACGGTTGCGCCCGACCAACGTATAAACTCTTACCTGGTTCTTACGTACCTAGGTACAAAAAACGGTTGGCCCCCTGAGGAATGGGAATGAAGGTTGGCGCTGAGTCCCACTGGCTTTCCCCTTACTTCAACGCTCGAGGCTCGCCATGCGCGCAGGACACTCGCGCTTCATCGCCGGCACCATAGCGGCGCTCACCATCCTTGGTGGCCCGGTCGCCGCCCAACAGGGCACGCTCATAGGGAGGGTGACCGACACCGAGACCGGTGACCCCCTACCCCAGGCTTTGATAGAGATCATCGGTGGCGGCCAGACCGGGGGGATCCTGAGCGACAACCAGGGCCAGTTCAGAGCCGAGCTTCCGGCTGGTACGTACGCCCTGCGTGGAGACCCGAGGTAACGGCGTACGAGCCGAACCAGCGCGTGGTACTCAAGTCAACGCCCGACTCGACGGTCTCCGCGGCCAACGAGATTCTTTGGACGATCGAGGGCACTGGCACACGCGTCACGCTGTCGGTCGAGGGCAAACTGACCGGCGTGCTACGCTTCGTACCGGGCTCCGTCCTGGAGGCCGCGTTTCGTGAACAGGTTAAGGAATCTCTAACGCTGTTGAAGCAGTGCCTGGAGGGCCGGGCGTAGCCGGTCAGCTAGAAGATGTCATACTTCGCCCGGAGCATCAGGAACCGACCGATGTTCGGTACTCCGACGAACGCCTGGTTATCAGAGTCGAACAGGTTGCTCACCGCCAGCTGAAGGGTCGCCGCTGTGCTCGGGACGTCGTAGCCGAGGGTCAAATCGACGACTTTCGTGGACGGAACGTCGCCGTCGAACCCAGCGGAAACGGCCGGGAACCCACTGTTGAAGCGCAGCCGCGCCTCGGCGTTGAAGCCCTTCACAGCATTGCGGTACGCCAGCGCCAACGAACCCTTGTTCTTCGGCGCATTGAGAGAAATCGGGGCGCCGTCGTCGATCTCGAAGGTGTCGTTGGAGACGTGCGAGTAGGTCCCGGTGAGCATCCAGTAGTCGTCCAGGAACCACTGGAGCGCGACGTCACTGCCCCAGAGCGTCAGGTCGCCCACATTTCGATACGTGACGATGAGGTCCGAGCCATCACTGATCTCCGGCGAGGAGATCACGCCGATCGGCACCGCCGCGATGCCTGCCGCCAGCTGAGGAACGAGAGTACCCGCTTGCGCCGCGGCCGTCGCCTGCGCGGTGGCCGGATCGAGGCCGAGGGCCATGAGTTGCTGAGTGATGGCCGTGACGATCGGCACGGTGATGAACGCGCCCACGTCCTGACCGTTCAGCGTCACGAGCGGCGTCTGCAACAGGAGCGGAGAGACGAAGTTGTTCTTCTTCGCATAATAGACGTCAGCGGTGATCTTGAAGCGCTGGTCGATGATTGCGGTCCAGCCCACTTCGAAGGTCTCGGTATTGCTATCCTCGATGCTCGGTACGGCGGGTAGGCTCACCTCGGTGGCCAAGAAGAGGTCCTGGGTAATCGGGTTGAAGAGCATCGCCCGGATGTCGGCCGGCGTGGGCGACAGAGCTCCCAACACCGGAAGGATCGCGGCCAGGTCCGCCGGAAGCGCTCCCGCCGCGACCTGAGCCTGAAGTACAGCGATAGAGGCGCCCCAGAACTGGGTGGCGCCCTGAATCGGGACCATCTGGCTGGGCCCGCCCGGGTTGAACGGGGAGCGGAAGCCCTTGAACGATCCGTCCGCGTTCTGAAGCGACCAGCCGGCGCGACCGGTACCGAACGCGCGCAGGCCGTATCCGAGAGCGGACAAGCCGGGTGCGAAGCCATTGGAGATGTCGAGGAAGTAGTTGAGGCTGGAGGGAGACGAGTACGCTCGATTGTATGCGAAGCGGAAACTCTGCTCCTCCGTGGGGCGTACCACGAGCCCCGCGCGGGGAGAAAAGACTTTGCTCGGCAGGATCGAGTGGCTGTCGATGCGGCCGGCGAGGATGAGATCGACCTTGTCGGTGAGCGCCGTCTTGGACTGGAGGTACACGCCCCATTCGTCCATCGCATCGTCGGTCTCGTAGATGCCGTTGATCCGGCCTTCGGTGTTCGGACGGGTTCCGAAGAAGTCGAAGCCGTACGTGAAGTCCTGGCGTCCGTCCGCCACGTCGAAGCCGTGCTGGAGCTGGCCGACGGCGAGCTTGGATCGGTCCACGAGCGGCACGCCGGAGCTGAGCAGATAGCTGCCCCCCGCGTCGGAGGTGTTGAGGTAGGCCTGGGCGAAGAACCTGTCCACGTTGACTCGCGCCTGATAGAACTCGTAGACCCAGTCCTTGGCCTGGCCGGCGCCGAGGCCCGTCAGCTCGATTCCTGAGGAGTTGTTTCGTCCGTACGTCGCGACGAACGTGCCGTTGTCCGTAAAGCGCCAATCCGCGCGGGCCTCCAGCCCATAGCGCTCGATGCTGAAGTCACGAATCCCGATCCGGTCGCACGCCGTCTGCGCAGCAGCGCCTGTGACGCCCCGGATCGCCTTGTCGGCAAGGCAGGTCGCGGGGTTGGCGGTGGCAGCAGTACGGTTCGCCGCCTCGGTCGGGTCGTTGAACTCCCACTCGTCTCCGCTCAAGTACTGGCCCGATACCTTCACGCCGAAGTCGTCGCCGAGAAGAACTGCCGAGCGGAACGAGCTCTGGAAAAGCGAGCGTCCCCCTCCTCCCAGCGTCACCGAGGTCCCCTGCGACTCGAGAGGTGATTTCGTGAGGATGTGGACAACACCGTTGGCGGTGTTCGGTCCGTAAAGTGCAGAGCCCGGACCGAGGACGACCTCAATGCGATCGACGTCGGCCGAATTCGACGGAATGAAGTGCGTCAGGTTCACGCGCAACGAGGGCACCCCCGCGAGGCGGTGATCCGTGAGCATGTGCAGAGCACCCGAGAAGATGTTGTTGAAGCCGCGAACCGTGACGTTCGAGGCTTGGAGCCCGTGGGTGATGACGTCTACGCCCGGCGCTGAGCGCAGATGATCTACGAGCGCAGCGGCGGGTCGCTCCGCGATCTCGACGGAGCTGATCCGGTGAACCGTGGCGACCGCTTCGGTCGATTTCTCCGGCCTTCCGCGCGACGCGGTGACTACGATCGGGTCGAGAAGCTGTGCTTGACTCAGCAACTCCATGTCCAGCGTCGTAGTCTGGCCAGCGGATACGCGCACGTTGTTGAATCGACTACGTCGATAGCCGAGCACCGTGACGACGACGTCGTACGTGCCTGCCGCCAGCGAGATCCGGTAGTTCCCCTGGTTATCGCTGAGCACCCCAGTGTCGGCGGCACCGCCCAGGACTTGGATCTGGGCCTGCGAGATGCTGGACCGGTCTTCGGCGTTCGTGGCTCGTCCGCTGAGCGTCCCCTGTTGCGCCTGAGCCTGGGCGGTCCAGGTGACGAGGGCGGCAAGTACCAGTCCTGACAACCCGAGTTTTTTGGCGCGCATCTGAGCCTCTTCGCAAAAAAGATCGAAGATCCGATGATAGGATCACGGCGAACGGAAGGATCAGGGCGAAGCTACACCGAGTTTACTCGCTTTTGCAAACTCTCGGCTCCGCCCTAGCCACGGATGCTCCCGACCAAGCATTTAGCGATGTTTCACGATGCGAATCGTCAGCGGGAAGTTCGCGGGCCGACACCTGACCTCGCCCGGCAGAAACGTGCGCCCCACGTCGGAGAGGGTTCGCGGTCGATGGCTCGATCTGCTCGAGGCAGATCTGACAGGAGCACGAGTCTTGGAACTGTTCGCGGGCTCAGGGGCGATCGGACTGGAAGCGCTCTCCCGGGGCGCGCGCTACGTCGACTTCGTCGAGAACGGGGCCGGCGCTCTCCACTCGCTCAAGGCGAACGTCGCCGCGTTGCGGGTGACGAAGAAGTGTCGGCTCTACAAGAGGGACGCGATCCCGTTCGTAGCGAAGCTCGAGGCCGGCGCATACGACGTGTGCTTCGCGGATCCGCCCTACGGATCGAGGAAACTCGATCTCGTGATCGAGCGCTGGCGGGAGGTCCCCTTCGCAGCGCTACTGGCGGTCGAGCACGCCAAGAACCACGATGTCCCCATCAAGGGGAAGTCGTACGACTTCGAGGGAGAGACGCGGGTGACGGTCTTGCGCCGACGGTCGTAACCGGGCCGCATGTTTCTTCTCGCGATGTGGGTGCGCCGTTAACGTCCTGGCCGCCCGCGACACGCTTCAAACCGACCAAAACGACTTGATGAGCACGACGGTATCCCTCGAGCAAGAGATCGGCAGGAGACGCACGTTCGCCATCATCAGCCATCCCGATGCGGGGAAGACGACCCTAACCGAGAAGCTGCTGCTCTTCAGTGGCGCAATCCATCTGGCGGGGTCGGTTAAGGCGCGGCGTGCCGCACGTCATGCGACGTCGGACTGGCTCCACATGGAGCAGGAACGCGGCATCTCGATCACCGCTAGCGTGCTGAACTTCGATTATGAGGGCTTCCGCATCAATCTGCTCGACACGCCCGGCCACGAAGACTTCTCGGAGGACACGTACCGGGCGCTGACCGCCGCCGACAGCGCGATCATGCTTATCGACAACCGGAAGGGCGTGGAGAGCCAGACGCGCAAGTTGTTCAATGTCTGCCAACGCCGCCGACTCCCGATCTTCACGCTCGTGAACAAGTGCGACCGGGTCGGCGAGGATCCGTTCGGCATCATCGACGACGTGCACACGGAGTTGGGCATCCGTGCCTTCGCCGCGACCTGGCCGGTTCGAAAGGACGGACGGCTGATCGGCGTGTACGACCGAGCGGATGACCGGGTCATCCTGTATACGACTGCGGAGGACCACGGACAGTCGCGCCCCGAGTTCGTTGTCACGGGGCTCGATAACGACCTGCTCGAGCAGAGGCTCGGCCCGAACGGGGTCGCCGAGTTCCGTGAGGAACTCGAGCTACTGGACGTGGCTGGCGAACAACCGGACGCGGACGCCGTCGCCGCAGCGGAGGCTACGCCGGTCTTCTTCGGCAGCGCGCTGACCAACTTCGGTGTCGACGTGCTGCTCGAGAGGTTTCTCGCCACCGCACCGTCTCCGGTTCCGAGGGAGAGCACGCAAGGCATGGTCGACCCTGTCGACACACCGTTCTCGGGCTTCGTGTTCAAGATTCAGGCGAACATGGATCTCAAGCACCGGGACCGTATCGCGTTTCTTCGCGTTTGCTCGGGCCGCTTCGAGGCCGGAGTGGACGCGGTGGTATCGAGGACCGGAAAGACGCTGCGCCTCACCGAACCACAGGAGTTCATGGCGCGCGAGCGCTCGCTCGCGGAGGACGTGGTCGCTGGCGACGTGGTGGGTCTGCACGATCGTGGCAGCCTGCGAGTGGGCGACACCGTGGCGGTGGCGGGCGGCTTCGAGTATCCAGGCGTCCCACGCTTCTCGCCTGAGCACTTCGCCCAGGTGCGGCTCGACGAAGTGATGCGGCGCAAGCAGCTCGACCGAGGGCTGAGCCACCTT
>Ga0310121_10006110_pt1 | contig 10183 bp, 8 predicted proteins | sample CB27_Tmax_986_MG_FD_203504 | JGI IMG/M metagenome (GOLD analysis project Ga0310121, IMG submission 203504) | Marine microbial communities from Western Arctic Ocean, Canada - CB27_Tmax_986 | ecosystem: Environmental > Aquatic > Marine > Oceanic | place: Canada: Western Arctic Ocean | collected... | reverse complement strand
TCGGCGTGCAATTCTGGCTCGGTAGCGTCTCGGATCTCATCCACCGACACCCCCGGCGCACGCTCGAGCAGACGGAGGCCGTCCGACGTGATGTCGATCACGGCCATCGACGTAACGATCATGTTGATAACCCCCTTGCCCGTAAGCGGCAGGTTGCAATTGTTGAGAATCTTCTTGTCCCCTCGCTTCGAGAGATGATCCATGACGACGAGCACCGCTTTGGCCCCCGTAACGAGATCCATGGCGCCGCCAGGCCCCTTAACCATCGCGCCCGGGATCATCCAGTTCGCTAAATCGCCCTGCCTAGAGACCTGCATTGCTCCAAGGATAGCTAGGTCGATGTGTCCACCACGAATCATTGCAAAGCTCTGCGCGCTGCCGAAATAGCTGGCACCCGGTACGGCAGTTACGGTTTCCTTGCCGGCATTGATCAGGTCGGCGTCGATTTCGTTCTCCGTGGGGTAGGGACCGATACCAAGAAGGCCGTTCTCGCTCTGGAGCATGATCCGGATATTGGGCGGGATGAAATTGGCGCAGAGGGTTGGGATGCCGATGCCGAGATTGACGTAGTAGCTGTCCTGGATCTCGTGGGCGGCCCGTTTGGCAATCTGTTCACGTGTTAGTGCCATCCTCGGTCCTAGCCGAGACGCGTGGTGCGCCTCTCGATCAATGTTTCTTTCTGCTCGGTACGAACGATCCGGTCCACATAGATGCCAGGCGTATGGACCTGCTGCGAATCGATCTCGCCGATTCGCACGATTTCTTCGACTTCAGCTACGGTCACGGCCCCAGCCTCCGCCATCGGCGGGTTGAAGTTTTGCGCCGTCATCCGGTAGACAAGATTGCCTTCCTCGTCGGCCTTCCACGCCTTGACCAGAGAGACGTCGGCATGGAGGGCCGTTTCCAGCACGTACCACCGGCTGTCGAATTGACGCGTCTCCTTGCCTTCGGCCAGCGGTGTGCCGAACCCGGTCGGCGTGTAGAAGGCGGCGATGCCGGCCCCTCCCGCCCGGATCCGCTCGGCCATCGTCCCCTGCGGGTTGAATTCGACGTCGAGTATACCGTCGAGGAATTGCCGTTCAAAGGTATCGTTCTCACCCACGTAGCTCGCGACCATCTTTGAAATCTGACGAGTGTCCAGCAGAAGACCTAGGCCATGTCCGTCGGTCCCGGCATTGTTGCTGATGCAGGTCAGATTCTTTACGCCTGAGTCACGTAACGCGTAGATTAGACTTTCTGGCACGCCGCACAGACCAAACCCTCCGATCATTACGGTCAGGCCGTCCTGGATTAGACCGTTGAGCGCGGCCTTCGCATTTGGATAGATCTTAGTGGGCATAGCTGTCGGAGCGCGATCATATAAGCGGTTGGCGCCGCTAGGCCTTCATCGGTCCATCCGCGACGCCCGCGCCTCGGCGCACGAACCGCGCGAGGTTGGACATGTCTTCGTCTCCGTGTCCCTGGGCGATCAGCGAGTCCTCGATCGTTGCCACTAGGCTGGTCACCGGGACCGGCACTTTGAACTGGCGGGCCGTCTCGAGGGCGATCGCGAGATCTTTTCGGTGCAACCGGAGGCGGAAACCGAGCGGGTAGTCGTCGTCCAACATCCGTTGCGAGCGGTTGTTCAGAATCCAGGATCCTGCCAGGCCTGCCCCAATTGCCTCGAGGACCCGAGCCGGATCGGCTCCGGCCCGGTAGGCGAGGGTGACGGCCTCAGCGAGCGCCATGTAGGTTCCGGTGATGACCACCTGGTTGGCCACTTTTGCGATCTGCCCGCACCCGACCGGGCCGATGCGCGTCACCTTGCTACCGATAATCTGCAGTATTGGCTGCGCCCGATTGAAATCCTCCTCGGAGCCGCCGCACATGACGGTCAGCGACCCCTTAATCGCTCCTTCCGACCCACCCGAGATTGGGGCGTCAACGAACCCGATGTTCTTCGCGCGGAAGCGATCGGCAATCCGTCGGGTCGCTTCCGGCGCGATCGACGAGCAATCGATCACGAGACCGCCTTCCTTGAGGCCGTTGATCGCGCCGGTCTTCGGGGCGAGCAGGACACTCTCGACGTCCGGTGTGTCAGAGACGCAGGTCATGACGATTTCTGCCTCGGCGGCGGCGGCCGCGGGCGTGTCGGTACGGCTCGCGCCAAGCTTTTCGAGATTTTTTGCCTTGCTCGGAGTTCGGTTATAGACCGTCACTTCGCACCCAGCCTTGATCAGGTTGGCCGCCATCGGCTCACCCATGGTTCCCAGACCGATTACCGCTATCGTCATGAGGTCTCCTTAATTCCGCGTTGTTTGGGCGGTCGCGTGGATGATCCCGCGGCCCGATTGGGGGCGGTTCGTAAAGAGTGCGACCAACTTCTTCCAATGTCGAAATGACGGGGTATAGACCGTTCGAAGGTCGGTGAACCCTGCGGACTTTAACATCTGCCGCAGCGCCTCGAGGGTCGGCATCGCGCATATCTCGAACGGCTTCTCCTCGGCATTTTCGTCTCCCGGAAAGAAAGGGATGAGCGGGTAACGCTCGTGCATGAATGGCAGCAGCACATGTGTCTCGCAGATGAGTAGCCGTTTGGTGACAGCCTTGATCTGCTCCAAGGCCAGCAAAGGATTTCGCAGATGGTAGAGCACGCCGAGCAGCAGGACGAGATCGAACTGGCCGATCGCAGCCGGGTCGAGGTCATAGACGTCGAGGCGCTGATATTCAACCTTAGACCCAAGTCGTTCACGCGCCGAGAGGAACTCGTCCATACCAAAGCGGTTCCAGGCGTAGTTGTCGACCGCCAGCACCCGTTTCGCACCCCGTCGCTCGCACTCGAACGAGAAGAACCCATGCCAGGCGCCGATATCGAGCACCGTCAAACCGGTCAGGTTATCGGGGATCTGCAAGAGTCTCAGCCGGCGCTCAAACCGCCGCCGGATGAAGCGCTCCCTTGAGAGCGCCATGGCGTTCGTTTCGGGTCGCGTGAGAACCTCGTGGGGGCGAACGGACATCAGTCGTTCCGTGAGCGTCAGCCGACAGACGGCCAAGTGGTCGAGGATATCATGGGTCGAGACGCACTAGGTCGTGCCCCAGCACAGGTCCAATGGTTGCGGTAGGAACTCGGCAAGGACGGGAGCCCAACCGTTGCGGCTCGTCATCACGCCCTCGCGTAGTCGCTCATCAAGCACCGAAGCCAGATCAGGGCCCTCTGAAACCATGAACACGACGGCTTCGGCGGTCGGACGTTGGTTGAGACACCGTTTGAACGTTGAGTGGTCACGTGCATAGTTATGAGATCTTCGAGCTGGAGAATGAAGGTCGCTCAACGTTTCTGGCTGGCCCATAGAGTCTTGTTTCTGGCGTTCGTGGACCCATATGACGAAAGACTCGCGGAATCGGAAACTGGATGAGCTACAGGGTAGCAAATTGGCGACCCGTCTCGAACAGTGGGTGTCAGCCAGTTTGCCTGGATGGTCGGAGACACCAAGCACGATCACCTCGACCTGGTGACCGTCGATGGAAGCAGACGGCTGTGGATCGAGGTCAAATCCGTGAACGGCACGGTTCTCCATACGCTTCGGGTCACTCCACGCGAGTGATTTGGAGTGTCATGATGCCGCGGTTGTTGGCGTGGCGTGAAAACGGGCATTGAGCTGCTAGTGGCCGTTCGTCCTCGGGAGACGCGGATCGGAAATGACGAGGACGGGGAAGGTCTGCAAGAAGGCTGTGTAAGAGAAGCCAAACAGGCCGAGCACGCCGGCTGTGATGAAGAGCTCCTGAATCCCGATCGGCAGTCCCTCGCCGTGCCAGAGAGACGGTGAGATGAGGAGGAACCGTTCCAGCCACATCCCGACCAAGGCGACCAGCGCGATTGTGGTCAGGCCGCGCACGCGGGTCTTGATCTCACGGCTCAGTAAAGCTACGAAAGGTACAGCGAATGCCAGCAAAAGCACGGTCCAAGTTAGCGGCGCCCACACCCCGTTCATCCGGTGCGCGATGAAGCCAGTCTCCTCTGGCAGGTCACCGTACCAAATTACCAGATACTGCGACCAGAGCATGTACGCCCAGAGGATGCAGAAGCCGAACAGCAGTTTTCCGATATCGTGAAGCTGGCGAGGACCAACAGACTGCTGAATCTTTAATCGCTCCCGGCCCAAGGCGCCCACGACAGCGACGAACGCGATACTCGAGAATAGGTTTCCGATGAAGTAATAGCCTCCCATGAGTGTCGAGAACCAGTGAGGATCGAGGGACATCACGAAATCGAAGGCCACGAGCGTGTAGACCCACGCGTACGCAATCAGCACGGCTGGTGCCAGCACGTTCTGCCAGCGCTGACTCTCGTCCCGTTCGTGCGAGATCCCCTTCCATTTGGCGATCAGCCGCCGGGCGAGGCCCATGGGTTTTCGCTCGCCAGATTCGTGGAGCATTCCGATGTCCGGCCGGAGCGATTGATACACGAACGCCAGGCTTAGCCCGCCCAACACGAGAAACCCCACGGTCTGTCGGGCTACGAAGAACGGGATGTTGAGCCACGCTTGCTTGGCCTCGACCGGCTCGTGCACCCACGGCGCCCAGGCCGGGGTCCCGATGAGCAGGACCATCAGGATCAGAAAGGCGATCGGGAGAAACGCCACGGTCGCTTCCGCCACCCTTTTTAGCGGGCGGCCCCACCGCGCGGAGGTCGCATGCATTAATGCTGACAGCACCACGCCGCCGTGGGCCAGGCCCGAGAAGAACAGAAAGTTCACCAGCAACGCCTGCCACGCGCGAATAGCGTCGCCCGCCAGCACGCCGTACAGGAACGTGGCGGCGCCTACGATTGCCACCGCCAGGAGGAGCCGGCGTGTGGCGCTTGAGATGAGAAACCCCTTGATGGCAGGCTCGCCCGTCATGGCGCCGTCTCGAAGGTCCGCACGTAGTGGATGACCGCCCACCGTTCGTCTACGCTGAGCGACTCGGCGTACGCAGGCATGTTGAAGCCACCTTCGCGCACGATGCTATAGAGCCAGCCGTCGGTGTAGCTCTGAATATAGGGCGAACCCAGCTCTGGTACGGTCCGGTAGTACGCGGCAATCTGGCCGTCTCCTTCCGCCTTGGGTCCGTGACAGAGACCGCAGTAAATGTCGTACAGCTCACGTCCTTGCTCGAGCACCGCCGGCGTCGCTGGTAGGGGATTGGTCAATCGGTGCTCCGCCTCGATCCGATCGAGAATTTGCGGCCCGTTGACCGAAATTGTGCCCTGGGGTGGCACCCGCATCGGCTGCGTTTGCGGTAGCACTACTGGACCCTCGTACATGTCGCGGAACACGGGTAGCGTCAAAGTCGAAAATACCATACCCCCAACGCCAACCAGCAACGCCGTTCCCAGCAGCCTACGCATGATCGGTCACCTCTTCGGCACCGGCTTGCTCGAGACGTCGCCGGACCGCCTCAGCCTGTGCCACTGTGCAGCGCACCAGTACGCCGAACCGGTCGTTCGTGAACCGCGGGTCGGCTAACGTCAGCTTCTTAACGCGCGGAAGCCCCGCGAGCAGGAGGAAGCCCATAAACCCACCGATCGCGCCGAATAGGATCGTCAACTCGAAGGCGATCACAACGAACGGAGGGATGGAAATGATCGGCTTACCGCCGGTGATGAGCGGCCAGTCGAGTACGGTATAGATCGGGAGCGCGAATCCGCTAGCGCACCCTAGGAGCCCGCCGATGAGCGTAAAGAGCCGCACTGGGCTCACCCGCGGGCGGAGCGCCTGAGCGATGGCGTGATTCGGCGCCGGGCTGAAGACCTCGATCTCGACGATCCCGTCTCGTTGAATTGCCACAATTGCGGCCGCAGATGTTTCGCCGTCAGTGAAGACGCCGAGGATGTGCTTCATTTTTACCGTCTGCCTTCTCTTTGCACATCTCTCTCCTCGAGCGGAGAGCGATTAACAGGCCGGCTCAGGACACGCAGTGGCCGGTTTTGACTTCGCTGACACGTTCTTGGCTTCCTTCATCTCCGTGATCGACACAGCTGGGAAGTTCTTGATGAACACCAAGAAGAAGAAAAAAAAGAAGGCGAAGCTGCCAGCTGTGATTGCTATTTCGACCCAGGTTGGCGCGTAGTTGACCGTCGACCAGTTGGCCGGGTCGAAATCGTGTGACAACGACGTCACGATAATGACGTAACGCTCCAGCCACATGCCGACATTCACCAGGATCGAGATGACGAAGAGCGCCGTGAGATTTGTTCGGATCTTTTTCGAGAACAGCAGCAGCGGAATGAAGACGTTGCAGGTGAACATCACCCATGTGTAACCTGCGTACTGCCCGACTACACGGTCGAGAAACGTGCCTTGTTCGAAGGGGCTACCGCTATACCAGGCGACGAAGAACTCAACCACGTAGGCGTAGCCGACGATCAGAGACGTGACGATCAGTAGCTTTGCGAGATTCTCGAAGTGTGAAATTCTGATGTACTCCTCCAAGCCGAGCAATTTTCGCAATGGGACTAGTAGCGTGATCACCATCGCAAGGCCAGAGAAGATTGCCCCGGCGACGAAATACGGTGCGAAAATCGTGCTGTGCCAGCCCGGCAAGATCGAAGTGGCGAAATCCCATGACACGATACTGTGAACCGAAACCACAAGCGGGGTCGCCAAGGCGGCAAAGAAACCATAGAGACTGCCGTAGTGTAGCCACTGCCGATTCGTCCCTTGCCAGCCAAGGGCCAGCACGCGGTAGATGTGTCGACGCCAATCCTTTACGCTGTCACGGGCGGCGGCGATGTCTGGAATCAGTCCAATGTACAGGAACATCGCGCTGACCGTTAGATACGTCGTGACCGCAAAGACGTCCCAGATAAGCGGCGAGCGGAAGTTCACCCACAACCCGCGTTCGTTCGGATACGGGATAAGCCAGTAGAAGACCCACGGACGACCAATGTGGATGAGTGGGAACAATCCGGCGGTCATGACGGCGAAAACCGTCATGGCCTCCGAGGCCCGCGCGACAGCAGTCCGCCATTTGGCGCGGAACAGAAATAGCACGGCCGAGATGAGCGTGCCCGAATGAGCGATCCCGACCCAGAAGACGAAATTAGTGATATAGATGGCCCAGAAGATCGGATGCTGATAACCGGCAACGCCCAGGCCGGTTCGGACCTGGTGAGCGAAGGCGTAGATCCCGAGGGTGAGGACGACTAACACGATCGCCAGGGTACCCACGTACATCGCTCTCGGCGGGTGCAGCGTGTGCAGGATATCGTCGTTGATCTTTCGTAGGCTCATCGCTCAAGATGCTGGACGCCAACCTACGCAGGTGTCACTTTCTTCAAATAGGTGACCGCCGGTCGCGTGTTCAGATCGCCGAATATGTGGTAAGTGCGTGCTTCGGCGGAGAGCCGAGAGACCCGGCTGTTCGGATCGTTGAGGTCGCCGAAGACGATAGCCTCGGCAGGACAGGTCTGCGCGCACGCGGGCGTAACCTCGCCGTCCCGGACCGGGCGGTCTTTGTCCTTCGCATGATCTTTTCCTGACTGAATTCGCTGCACGCAGAACGTGCACTTTTCCATTACCCCGCTACTCCGGGCGGTGACGTCTGGATTCAGTTGCAGATTCAGCGGCTCGGGGAACTCGGGGAGGAACCAATTGAATCGCCGCACCTTATACGGACAGTTGTTGGCGCAGTATCGCGTGCCGACACACCGGTTGTAGACTTGCGCATTCAACCCTTCCTCGGTGTGATAGGTGGCGTAGACCGGGCATACTGACTCGCAAGGCGCGTGGTCGCAGTGCTGACAAAGCATCGGCACGAACCGAGTATCGTGCGGCCCGTTCTCGTCTGCGTCGAAGCGCTCGATCCGTAGCCACGACATCGTGCGTCCGCGACGCATTCGGTCAGCGCCCATGACAGGGATGTTGTTCTCCGCATAGCAGGCGGCCACGCAGGCGTTACATCCGTTGCACGAGTCGAGATCGATCGACATGCCCCAGCGATGCGTAGGATGATCGTGTTCGGGGTAAAGGCTCGCGTGGGGCGCCTCGGGCGCGATCTCGCCTGCGGCCAGGGTGGCGAGCGACACTGTTTGGGCCACTTCGCGATCGTGCTGATCAAACTCCGTCTGCAGTTGTGGTAAGGGACGATGGAGGGCCCGCGCTGTCATGTCGACACGGGTGCCGAGCCATCGGATGCCGCCCGATGGTTCATCTGGGTTCGGGTCGAGAAGCAGCATCGGATTCACGCCGCGCCCCGTCGCGTAGCGGCCGTAATCGGTGTGGCCTTGGCCGAGCGGCAGAGCAACGACCCCAGGATGGAGTTGGGGGGTAATCAAGACGCTGACGTCCAGCCTGCCGTGGTCGGACTCCACAGTGATGAGCTGACCGTTTTCGGCGCCAATCGACCGGGCGGTGTCTGGAGACACTTCTGCCCAGCTGCCCCACGTCGTTTTCAGGAGCGGGTCAGGAATTTCTTGTAGCCAGGGTCGGTTCGCGCCCCGGCCGTCGTAATAGTGAAGCGACGGGTAGACGAGGAGAGTGAAACTTCGGTTCGAGGCGTCCGTAACTACGTTGAGGTCTCTGTCGAAGAGCGCCGGGTTGAGCGCGACGCGTTCAGGCTCGACCTCGTGCCAGAATCCCCCACGTTTCACCGCCGCGGCCCAGAATGTCTCGAAGTCCGGCTCTGATTCGTTGCCTCCCTCAGCCAATGGGAGTATGAGAGAGGCCCATTCGCTTCGCAGGAACTGGTAGAAGTCACGTGGCAGCGCTTCGGCCATATCATCGCCCAGCGCCCGACCTACATCGATCAGGAGATCGCCCAAATGTTTGGTATCGAAAAGTGGCGGCATTGTCGGCTGCAACAACCCGATCGTTCCGGTCCGCGAGCGGTAATCTCCCCAGGACTCGAGCGGCGTGTGGGTGGGCAGCAGGAGGTGCGCTTGAGCCGACGTTTCGTCCGGGAAGCTAGAGGTGCTGACGACGAGCGGAACCTCGGCTAGCGCCCCTGCAACGTCGATACTTCCTGGCATTGTGTGCACCGGGTTGACGTCGTGTAAAACGAGCACGTCAATTTCTCCGGACCGCATCGCGTCGGTAAGCTCGACCATATCTCGATACGAATTGGCACGATCCCAGTTCGTGTCTGGCGTAAATCTGATCGTCGTGCCGATATTGCCAGCCACGTAGTTGAGCAAGTTGATAGCCACCTGCGCCACCATGGCGTTGGCACCAGAAGCCGCGACCCCGCCGCCAACGGCTAGTGTGCGGCCTGGGCCTGCCGAAGGATCTGAGAAGCTGCGGGCGAGTTCGCGGATGGTGTCAGCGTTAAGTCCTACTCGCTCGGCCACCTGTTCCGGCGCGTACTCTTGCACTAATCTGGCAATCCGATCGAGGTCCGCCTCTGAGACGCCTTGGGCGCGCCGCTCAGACACGATGGTTTCTACCATCGCGGCCGCGACCAGTATTTCGGTGTCCGGTGCGATGTCGAGGCGCTCGTCGGCGTTAGAGCCCGTCAGCGACTGCCGTGGCTCGATCTGGACGAAGCGCGTTCGACGGCCATCTTCGAGGCGGCGTGAGACGGCGTGGTCGCGAGTGTGGCCAACGGTCGACAGCCAGGTTTCAAGAAAATCAGCGCCGAATGAGACGACGAGTTCGGGCGTGGCGAAGTCGTGCCACGGGACCTCGTCGCGTGCGAACGTTAGCCGGTTCGCGGCGCGTAGGGCCTCATAGGCGAACGGTTCGTAACGCAGGCGTCTGGCTCCACCGACTGCATCGGCCCATCGGTCGATAAGTGTGTCCAATGTTCCAGTCGTTAAGGGGGTAACGATCGCGATGCGGTCGGCCCGCCCAGCTGCGCGCAACGCCCGGATGCGTTCCACGAGATCCTTCTGCGCCATCTCCCACGTTACCGGTTCGAGCACGCTCTGGCCGGCCGAGTCGTTGGTCGGGCGCCGCCGTTTGGGACCAGACAGGCGATCCGGGTTATAGAGTCCTTGCAATGAGGCCTGACCACGAATGCAGAGCGCACCTCGATTGACGGGGTGCTCGGGATTCCCTTCGACCTTGACTGCTCGGCCCTCTCGGGTGCGGACCACCATGCCGCACCCGGCCGGACACTCACGGCATACGGTCGCATACCATGTGGCTACCCCTGGGATCACGTCTTCGGGTGGCACGACGTAAGGGATGATCTGCTCAGGTGAAACCGGGGAACAGGCTGTAAT
>Ga0310121_10006109_pt1 | contig 10183 bp, 10 predicted proteins | sample CB27_Tmax_986_MG_FD_203504 | JGI IMG/M metagenome (GOLD analysis project Ga0310121, IMG submission 203504) | Marine microbial communities from Western Arctic Ocean, Canada - CB27_Tmax_986 | ecosystem: Environmental > Aquatic > Marine > Oceanic | place: Canada: Western Arctic Ocean | collected... | reverse complement strand
GCGGCATCCGCAGGTCATGCTCGTCTGGATGATGAACGAGGAGCCGCTCGATCCCCAACACGGAGCGCCCCTGCGTCTCGTCATGCCGTTCCGGTATGGCAATCGGAGCATCAAGGCGATCACCGATATCATCTTCGGGACGCCGGGGCTGCCGCGGCCGGGGACGGGGTAGCAGACGACAAGTCGGTCGAAGATTTGTCTCCTAACGGACTTGTGGGTTCGAGTCCCACCGACTCCGCTTTAGTTGTAAGATCCACTGCCCTGATAAGCCCTTAGTACGCTCCTGAGTTAGTAGTAGGGAAGCGGTTAGGGTGGGCCCATGACCCTCCCGCCCCCCCTCCGTGGCATCCAGCCACACCCAGCTATCCACTGTTTTGCTCGTCCTGAGTTGCGGGGCTGAGCGGGGCGGGGCAAAATGAAGGCATGAAGAGAACCCTGCTGCTCGCACTCGCTCTACTGGGGTTACCACTGTTGGGTAGTGCCCAACAACCCGGCGGTTCCACGGCTCAGGGCGAGTGGCATTACCTGGGTGGGAACGCATATCACCAGCGGTACTCGCCACTAGATCAGATCGACGCCGGGAATTTCGAGGATCTGGAGATCGCGTGGACTTGGAGGGGTGACAACTTCGATCCCGCCCCTGCCCGAGGCAAACCCATATATGTGGATGGCATCGTCTACACTGTAGTGGGTAACCGCCGAACCGTGGTCGCCATCGACGGCGGCACGGGTGAGACCCTCTGGACTTTCCGAGAGTCACATACGACGCGTTGGGAGCGCTCGACGAGGATAGGTCATGGTAAAGGAGTTTCCTACGCCGAAGTGGACGGCCGGGGAGTGATCTTCGTTTCGACGCCCGCGTTCTTCCTGCACGCCCTGGACGCGAAGACGGGTCAGCACCTAGAGAATTGGGGGACTGGAGTGCCACTTCCTGGCTTCCCTGACACCGGGGTGGTCGACCTCCTTTACGACGTGCTCGAAGGTTGGGGGCCCTGGGAGGACTACGTAGAGGCGGGGGGGACCTACGATCCAGACTGGGGCGCGCCGGCTGAGCTCGGCTACATCACGAGCTCCGCGCCTCCCATCGTCGTGAACGGAGTGGTCGTGGTCGGGAATTCGGCCGAGTCAGGGCTTGAGCAGCTTCGGATTGAGAACATTCCGGGTGACATCGTGGCCTATGACGCACGCACGGGAGAGCACCTCTGGAAGTTCCACGTCATCCCTCGTCCGGGCGAAGTGGGCCACGAAACTTGGGAGAATGATGCCTGGGCCTGGACAGGGGACGTTTCCTCCTGGGCACCGATGTCAGCGGATCCCGAGTTGGGATTGGTCTACATCGGCACGAACCCTCCCACGATGGACATCTACGGCGGGTTCCGCCCGGGGGACGGCCTCTTCGGGAATACAATACTTGCGCTGGACGTAGAGACCGGGGAGCGGTTGTGGCATTTCCAGATGGTTCGACATGACATCTGGGACTTAGACACCTCCGTCCCACCTTTGTTGATCGACGTTACGGTCGACGGGGAAGACGTGCCCGCGGTAGTTGCCAATGGGAAGCATGGGATCACCTTCGCGTTCAACCGGGCGACGGGTGAGCCGCTCTGGCCCATTGAGTACCGGCCGGTGCCGCCATCCCTTGTTCCTGGAGAGTGGGTTTCGCCGGTCCAACCTTTCCCCACGAAACCCCAGCCAGTCGGGTTTCTAGGACTCCCCGAAGAGGAGCTGATCGACTTCACACCGGAGCTGCGTGAGCAGGCACTCGAGATTCTAGAAGACTTCGACTGGGGTGAAGAACCCTATAGGCCGTTCATCCACGAGGGAAACGAGCTCGGCAAGATCGCGACGATTAACTGCCCGTCTGGAAGTCCAAATACCGGTGCTGAACCGTCAGCTGACCCGGAAACGGGGTTGGTCTACATCTCCGTCAATCGGAACTGTAGGTGCCCCCTGCTCGTGCCCGGGACCCAGCTGGACGATCCCATCAGCCCGGTCTTAAATCGAGGGTCGGCTAGGAATATGAACCCGGATTTCATCACGGGTGAAACGACTACGGAATGGGCGCCTGGTGGGGGGAGAATGGGTTGCAGGGGTCCCCAAGGGCTTCCGCTCTGGAGGCCGCCCTATAGCCGGATCGTGGCCATCGACATGAACACGGGCGAGGAGGCCTGGTGGGTGCCCAACGGGGATACGCCCAACAGCGTCCAGAATCATCCCGCACTGCGGGGACTCGAGGTGCCCAACACAGGATCCGGGAGTCTGGCTCCGACTCTGGTTACGAGAACGCTACTGTTCCACACCGGTGCTCCTTACCTCAGTGCTCTCAACAAACGGACGGGACAGCGGGTTGGGAGGGTCGAGCTTCCGGCGAGTGGATCCTACGGCATCATCACTTACATGCATGAGGGTCAGCAGCACATCGTGATCAACGTCAACAGCGGGGACCTACGGAACTCGTACGTGGCGCTACGACTTCCGTAGAGGCATGGCTCCAATCAAGTGTTACGAGTGCTCGAAAGAAATCAGCGACCAGGCAGCCGCCTGTCCGCAATGCGGTGCACCCAAGTCCACTCCGAAGCCAACGAATACGAAAACCGGGAGGGGCGACAAGAAAGACTCCGACCGTTTCAATGACTGGTCGGATGAAACCATAACCGTCGTCAGGCCGACCAAATGAGCAAGGACGGTCAGTTGCAGACGAGGGGCACCTACAATATGGGTGAGTCGTGTGGAGAGTGGATTATAGAAGGTGAGGCCCGGACCTACCCACCCTGTTGAGACGCGGCCTAGAAGACGGCAACTAGCTATCCCCCAGTACTCCGCTCCCCCTATTTCACCTCGCAGAGCGTTTAAGAACGGTTATGGAACGCCTTCTGACCGGGCAAGAACGGGCAAGAGGCCATATTCTATCCTAAAATCACCGGAATCGGATATTTTGGGCCATTCTTTGCAAGCCAGAGGTCGCAGGTTCGATCCCGGCTGGCTCCACTGCGGTAAAGAACGATCTGACGCTGAGTTCGGGCTGCGCGAAGCCCTTTCGCCTACTACTTTGGTTGCATCGTTCCTCCAGACTGGTGCCGACAAAATGAACGTGCGTCTGTTGTTGTCACGGCTGCTTCTGCTGTTCGCCCTGATGCTCCTTCCGGTCTCCGGCTTCGGGCAGGCTCCAGGCGCAACCGCGGTCGGTGAGCGTGTGCCGGTGCCGGGTGGGGCCTACTGGAACATCTCGGTTGCCGATCTGCAGGCAATGCGGACTTCGGGTAGGGATACCCGCCTCGTCAACGTGCACGTGCCCTTCCAGGGTGACATCGCTGGGACGGATGTCTCGATCCCCTTCGACGAGATCGGGGATCACCTCGATCGGCTTCCGAGCGACAAGGAGGCGCCTGTCGCCCTGTATTGTCGGTCCGGGTCCATGAGTGCCCGGGCCGCTACGACCCTCGCGGGACTGGGTTACACTAAGGTCTACAACCTAGCGGGCGGGTTCAACGCGTGGGCTGCGGCCGGCCTTCCGATGGTGAACCCATGATGACTCGCTAACGGACCGAGCCCCGCTTAGGATATGTGCAAGCTTGGCCGTCTTCCGGTTCTGTGTCAGGGATGTATCCGGGCGACACCGGAGCAGCGAGCTGAGCCGCGGCCACCGTGGGTAAACTCACGATGACCGTTACGACCGTAATTCCTACAACTGCCGAGAGCAACTTCGTCATCAATTCGTCCTCCCGAGTCGTCCGGTAGACCCCCTCCGTGGCATCCAGCCCCCATTAGCGGGCACCCCCCCTATTCCACCGCACTGACCCAGAACTACTAAACAAAGACATCATCGAACAGGTGACGATGATTCCCCTCTTCGCGAGGAGTTCTTCGACGTTCCAAAAGCTTAGGGCGAACCTGTGGTATAGTCAGACGCCGTGTTGATGATCTCAGGAGGAGATCGGTGGCCGCGGTAGCTCTTCGCATTCGTTTACATCCGCGAAGTCTGGCTGGCGCCGCCTCAAGTTGCCAATGCCGGGCTGACGCCCGCCGCTCTCTTCCACTACCTTTCTGCCTGTGGGATCCCGCACCTAAGGCCCTCGGTTCCGGGGGCCAACACTTCCCAAGGCTCTGCGCTAGGCTTAGTGACCCGGATATTCCGGCCCACCTGCTGAGCGTTTTCACAACGGACAACCACTTGGCCTTTTCTGCACTCAGTCTGCACCCGACCCTCCTACGAGGTATCGATAAGCTTGGCTTCGTACACCCTACCCCCATCCAATCGGAGGCCATCCCCCGTGCGCTCGAAGGCCGAGACCTACTGGCCTGCTCGGCCACGGGCAGCGGCAAGACCGCGGCCTTCCTCCTACCCATCCTTCACCAGTTGGTGGACCGCCCTCGGGGCACGACCCGCGCGCTGGTCCTAGCCCCCACCCGGGAGCTGGCCCTCCAGATCCGGGACGACCTAAACGGGCTGGCTCGGTACACCGGGCTCAAGGCCGCCGCCGTCCATGGCGGCGTGGGCATGCGCCCCCAGGAGATGGCGTTCCGGAAGGGCGCCGAGGTCATGATCGCCACCCCGGGGCGGCTGCTGGACCACTTCCAGTACGGTTACGCTGCTCTATCGGGGCTAGAGTATCTGGTCCTGGATGAGGCCGACCGTATGCTGGACATGGGCTTCCTGCCCGACATCCGGCGCGTGCTGAGGCATGTACCCAAGCCGCAGCAGACCTTCTTCTTCAGCGCCACCATGCCGGGCCCTATCGAGAAGCTGACCCAGGAGATCCTCCAGGCACCGGCGAGGATCACCCTGCAGGAGAAGGCCGCGCCGGCCGAGGGTGTGACACACGCCGCATATCCCGTGCCCTTGAGCCTGAAAACGGCCCTGCTGGTGGAGCTTCTAAAGAGGGGCCACATCGACGATGCGCTGGTATTCACCCGTACCAAGCACCGGGCGAACAAGGTGGCCAAGCTTCTGAACCGCCATGGAATTTTCGCCGAGCGAATCCACGGCAATCGTTCTCAGCCGCAGCGTACCAAAGCCCTGGCGGGCTTCAAGGCCGGAAAGTATCGGGTTCTGGTGGCCACGGACATCGCCGCCCGGGGCATCGACGTGGAGGCTCTAGGGCACGTGGTGAACTTCGATGTGCCGGCGGTCCCGGAGGACTACATCCATCGGGTGGGACGCACGGCACGCGCCGACGCCACTGGAGAGGCCTTCACCTTGGTAGCGCCGGAGAACGAGGCCGACCTCGGGCGCATAGAAAAGGCCCTGGGATTGAAGATTCCCCGGATCCATCTGGAGGGCTTCTCTTACGAGGCCACTCCCAACGCGCCCGTGCGCGAGCACAGCCCTGCGACCCGTGCCAAGACCGCGACCGTGAAGGCAGGGGGTTGGAGCTCCGAAGGCAGCGCACGCCCTCGGCGCCAGCGTTTTAGCAGATACCGCACATAGAAGTTGCGGTCCTGCGGGGTGCCCAAGCAGAATTAGGGCATGACACGCTACCGCCCCCGTGCCGTTCTGCTGCTCTATGGATCTATGGGGGCGAGACGTGAACGTGACCCGCTCACCCTGTTCCCCACCCTAGAAGACGGCAACTAGCCTCCGGTCCCCCCTCCGTGGCATCCAGTTATCAAGCACTGTTTGGATCGTCCGATTATGCGAGTACATTACGAGAGCACTTATAGGTGGGGGATGATCCGATGAAGAAAGCCCTGCTCCTTGCTCTCGCCCTAGCAGTCATCCCCGTCGGAGTTGATGCGCAGGATTCGTTTCTAGAAGAGACGTTTGCTGCCGTCGGGGCCCCAGCTTGAGCTCGAGGAAATTCGAGGCCAAGCGGGTCCTGGTTCGGCAGGCCGACAGGGTGGCGGATCGGTCTTGGCTCCAGTTCGAAGCGATCCCCGAAGGTGATCGAACTCGCCTCGTCCAGACGGCGTATTTCGCACCAACCGGATTCCTCGGGTGGCTTTACTGGTATGGAATCTACGTCGTGCACGCCTTGATCTTCAGTGGTCTCATATCTGTGATTGCTCGGGACGTCGAGCATGGTCTACCCTGATAGCGATCTGTTTTTGCTTGGTGGTTAGTGGTCGCCGTTTAGCCATATGGTGAACCAAGGTCTGCAGTTGTTTGCGTACCCTAAGGGGCTTAGAGAGCGATTTGAGCTCCGGATTAGTTGCCGGCATTATCCTGTACCGCTGGGTGAGGGCCCTTAGATGGCTAAGTCGCAAATGGTAGGAGGCGTGCCGCGGATTCTCGTCGACGCGGACTCCTGCCCGGTCAAGGAAGAGACGTATCGCGTTGCCAAGCGGTACGGCCTGCACGTGGTGCTCGTGTCCGCGCAGTGGCTGCGGGTGCCCCCAGAGCCATGGCTGAAGCTCGAGGTGGTCAAGGATGAAGGCCAGCTGGACGCAGCCGACGATCGCATCGTAGACGTCGCGGAGCCCGGGGATATCGTCGTCACCGAGGATATCCTACTGGCCGGGCGCTGCCTTGAAGAGGGAGCGCAGGTATTGAGTCCGCGCGGAAGAGTCTTCACCGAGGACTCGATCGGCGAGGCGATCGCGACTCGCGAGCTGATGTCCGGCCTACGCGAGTCCGGTGAGATCACGGGGGGACCGGCGCCGTTCGGAAAGCGGGATCGCTCGACCTTCCTGCAGGAGCTCGACGCGGCTGTGAACAGACTCCGGAGATCGGCGCGCTAGCCGCTGTTCGCAGGATCGAATCGACCTGCGGCATGGCGCCAGATCAGGAAAGTTCTGCAAAAATGTTAAATTATTGACTAGAAAATGTCGGGAATAATGGGCATCGAAAGTGTAGATAAGTGATTGTTTTATAATTATTTATATCTCCGTATCAGAATATCACCCATGCCAGATTTGAGTTAGGGTAAACCCAGAATTTTAGTGGGCACCCTAAGACGGGCTTTGTTGATATGGAGTTACCAGTCAATTGCATCCCGATCGATGCAAAAAAAGCTAGCCCCCACCCCAATAGGCCGATGGGGGACCGGTCCGAGTCAACTCGAACCTGCGTCCCCCATCTCCAAACTCTTCCACCGGTGCCTCTCGCCCGGCGGTCTATTGCTGCCTAATACACCGGCGAACACTCGCTGCCAGTCACCTCCCCGCGAACCCATGCCGCAAGAGTCTGCCATTCCGTATCACTCCGGCTCTGCCACCGCCTCACGCCGTTGTGGGCATACGAACCGCCACCGTCCGGGTGCAAGGGCTTCAGCAGGAAGCGACTCCGCCCGGGATCGCCGGGCACGACCAGTCTTTGGAGCACCTCGAATCCCTGGCGGGCTTCCGCCTGCGTCAACACGCCACCGCTGGCACTGATAGGGGCGAACCCTGCCGAGCCGCCCGAATGACACGACGTGCAGGGGAGCTGCCCGTAATTCCCGACGCTGAGCACATTCGGGTGGATACAGGAGCGATAGTACTGGAAGTCGAGGGCCACCTGCTCGTCTGCAGGCGTGAACTCCGCCGCCGGTAGGATACGGATCCAGTCGAGTATGACTTGATACTCGGGGTCCTGAGTAGAATCCCAATGGTTACCGCCCGTGTGAGGCAGACCGCCGGCCACCTGCGCCAACGGCTTCAGTAGAAACCTGCTGGACTCTGGGTCGGAGGCATTGACCAGTTGGGTCACGACCTCGTAGTTCCGGCGAGACTGTTCCTCTGTCCAGGCCCCTCCAGTCGGTGTTTCGGAGGGCTCCTCGAGGGAGAAACGAACGCTCGTTTGCCACACGTGGCACATGACACATGCGGCGTTGCCGTCAGTCGACCCCGGATAGCCGCGAGGCCTCAGGAACAGTGGCTCAATGTTCTGCCGGTAGAAGTCGAACGGAGCTTGAGCTTGAAGCGTCGCACCGTCGGTAGACGGACCTGTGGATGCTTGTAGCGGCCCCGCAAACCCCAAGCCTTCCGAGGTCAGACCAAGACCAGCACAAATACCGACGCCAGCAAACAGGGAGAAGCCGGCCACCCACTCCCCCAAACCACGCCTTCTAGTCTTCAAGCTCATGCTTGTCACCACCTCAGTCGTAGGTCGAGGCCCAACTCTGGGCATAGACAGCCTGCTCCAGTGGAAGAAACTACCGGTCCTGAGTGGTCATCGGGTTCTCCACGCGGTGCGGCGGAAGGATCGCCGTGTCAATTCGCTTTGGTCCAGCGCCTACAGTCATTTTCGCTATCACTTCGAGCTTCTCGAGGTCGACGACCACGGTATAGTCAGCGCCTGAGACGGCCACGTACATGTACCGGCTGTCAGGTGTCGGCGTCATCCAGTTCGCCGCGGGCCCCACCTCGACCCCGCCGATGTACTCAAAATCAGGCAGAGACCAACCGTAGATTCGGCTATCCAGGCGGCTTGATGCCCAGACTGCGGAGCGATCTGGCAGCACTTCCAAGCCATGCATCGGAGCGCCCTGGTTGGCTTCGGCGCTCTGCTTCCACGCTGGCAGACGCGGAGGGTAGACGATTTGCTCCGTCTCTCCTGTCTCCCAGTCAACCACCCAAAATCCATTTACCGCAGCGCCTTGCGCCAGAATCTTGTCCGTCGACCCGTCGTCCGCCGCAAGGAACATCATTGGCCGGACTCGGTGGATCACACCTCTGGCGTCAGGTAGCGAGATTTCCCTCACCACTTGATCGGTGCTGGCGTCGATGACCTGAATAGACCCCTCGTCCCGGCCGTTCAAACCGGCCACCACCCACTTCCCATCCGGGCTCACATAGACGTTGTGAATCCCGGTCGCCACCGGGATGCTTTCAAGTTTTTCGTGGGTGTCTATATCGAATACATCGACAAAGGGCGCCCTAGCGATCCCCACGTAGATCTTACGGTTGTACTTGTTGTAGGCGGCCTTGTTCGGACGATCCGTGAGCGGGAGCTGCTCGACCAGCTTCAATGTGACCGTATCGAAGACGTCGAGCGTGTTTGCTTCTTCGTTCGTGCAGTAATAGTAGAGTCCATCGGGATGCGGGAAGATATTGTGAGCTCGCGGACAGCCCTCGAGGTACCCGACGACCTCGTTCAGAGCCGGATCAATGACGGCGTGCACGTTTCCGGCATTGTTGCTCTGCAGGATTCGTATCACGACCCCTTCGTACGAGTCGAGCCGTTCCACCTTTTGAGCGCCGAGCGGCGATCCCGCCAACATCAGCCCCGCCAAAATCGGAAACATTATGGTTGCTCGAGTGCTAGGCATCGTCACCCCCGGATCGGTAAGTCTGTAGGCTGCCACTTCTCCGTAGGCACGGTATATGCCAATGCTCCGTAAGGCAAGTGAGCGGTTAGGCGCCTATGACCCAGCGAGCAGATCGAGGCGAACTCCATCATGAGACCCTTCCAACGGAGGTTGATGAAGCGCCTACTGTTTCTCCCCTTCATCCCAGTTCTTCTGCCGTCCGCTCTTTGCGCTCAATCCGCTGACACCGATATCGAGCAGACGCTGCTCGCGGCGCCCGCGTCATTGCGTGCCGAGGCGACGATCCTCGAGTTCCGTCCTGACGGCAGCACAGCGGTGCTCCGCGGGGGCAGCAACGGCCTGATCTGCTGGGACAATGAAGGCCGTCCCGGTCAAATGGCCCCCCTCGACGTCCAGTGCACTGTCGAAGCCAATCGTCCGCGATTGGAGCAGAACCATGCTTTCGAGAGCGCTGGAGGAACAGTGACTGAAATCCTGGCTCGCTTCGAGCGGGCCGAGGCGGACGGAACTCGTGCCTTGGCTGTCTGGGGAAGCATCTACTATCACGTGTATGGGGACTCCGCCCAGGATTACCGAAACCACACCGCGGTGGCCGTGCCTTACGCCACTCGAGACCTCGGCTTCCCGATTGCTCGCGGTCCGGCCATGCTTTGGCTCATGGAGGCAGGCACCTCCAGCGCGCATCTCATGGTTTCGGGACGATGAGATCCCAACTCCGCTCTCTCTTCTCAGTCACTCGTCAGGGATCTTCTCGCCTCGCTCCGGCCGGGTGGCTGTTTGCCGAACAATGAGGTGCATTTCCCCAAAGGCAACTGCCCACCTCCCTCTACCGGTGCACCACTCCTAGCGCACCTACCGACAGTGTTCTGCTCGTCCTGAGTTGCGGGTCTGAGTGGGGCAGGGCTGCTTCCGCATCGTAGGCCCACCCGCTTTGCATCCCGATTGCATCGCGCAGACCGGTTAAAAACGGTTATGGAACGCCTTCTGACCGGGCA
>Ga0310121_10006108_pt1 | contig 10185 bp, 9 predicted proteins | sample CB27_Tmax_986_MG_FD_203504 | JGI IMG/M metagenome (GOLD analysis project Ga0310121, IMG submission 203504) | Marine microbial communities from Western Arctic Ocean, Canada - CB27_Tmax_986 | ecosystem: Environmental > Aquatic > Marine > Oceanic | place: Canada: Western Arctic Ocean | collected... | reverse complement strand
TGACTCTTCCGAGCAGTAAATTGGGATGTCTGGACGCAGGTATTTGATGTAGCCACAGTGATCAACATGTGCGTGCGTCAAAAGAACGGCATCAATTTGTTTTTCGCCATCATCTTCCAATCCCATATGCTTTGCATAATCTAGCCTATACAGTCCGCCCATCTTTGGGAGCATGCCAAGCTCGATTAGATCAATCAAAGTGTTTGAGCCCCTGGCCTTGAGGTATTCTGAAAAGTACATGTTTTGCAAGCCAAAGCTCACACCAAAATCCATGAAAATTTTTGTGCCTTTATCCTCTACAAGAAACTTGTTTCCACCAATCTCTTTGATTCCCCCGTGGAAAGTAATGCTAGTCATCGTGTGTTAGAATAGCTTTAATTTGTTTAAACTTCTTAGAAACATAATCAGAGGGTATTGGAGTTTTCAGATTTTCTTCCTCTGCAGCTTGAACAATAGGATCTAGAGCTAAGCTAATTACTCTTGGCAAAAGTCTTATGCCAGGTGCCTTATCAAGCAGGTCAACTAAAGTTCGAGCTGATTTCTCATTTAAGGGATAAAATTTGTTAGTTTGATTTGGATTCTTTGCGTATTTGGGATGTGAATTAAGTTCTTTAATGTATGTTAAAGCAGTTTGAGGAGTTAAAGGATGAACTTCAAGATGATTACTTATTCTACTTCTTAGATCCTCCAGGAGCTGTATCTCATCTGACGTACCTACGGCATAAGATAGGATTAAAACAAACTTGTTAGGAGCCATATCAAAAATATCCTTGAATCCCTTCTGAATCATTTTTAGTTTTTTGTCTGGCATAGCATTCAAAAACTGACAGTCGTCTACAATCCAGAATACTGGCTTACTAGTACCATCTTTACCTTTTAGCAATAATGTTCTATTCATAGATTCTGCAAGGTTCACAAAATCTCTATCTTCTTTTAGTTGTCTGCCAAACCATTCTCGCGTAAATTTATTTAGTTTTTCACCCCTCATCCATTGATAAATTTGAGTTACGTCACTATGTTCATACCCTACAGTAATAATAGAATTCCTAAGTTTTAGGAATGCTAGGGTTAGATCTCTGTCTTGTTTAGTAATTTTCTTAATTTTTTCTCTAATTTCATCTTCTGATTCCGTAACATCACAGAGGTTTTCTGTAAATTTAGCAAGAAATTGGTCCCAAGCCAGACTAAAAAATAGCTGTTTTATTAATACACCAAAGTTTTTTGGTGAATCTACAAGAGTTCCCAGTATACACGTGCCAATATTTTTTTTCACTATAATTTTTTGTAATTGATGAAGTTTGTGGGTTTTTCCAGCACCAAAATAACCCCAAGCGAGCACAAGTTGTTTTTTATTATATTTTGTACTATCAATGATGGCATTCACTTTTTTCTTTAGATCACTCTGATCTGCCCAAACGTCAGATTCTTCAACAGATGTAATTGTATAAGGCCATTCTTCCTCCTTAAAGTAACCCATAAACAAATATCCTATTAATGGCATAAATCATTTTGCATGCCGCATAACTTACTACTGCATCCTAGGACGTTTCTAATCTACAAGTCACAATGGTTTGACGACTTGAAGAATGGCATCATTCCGGCAGACCAAGTAGCAGTGGGTAATAGTATTGAAATTTTGGGAAAAAACTCTCAGGATGAATATACTTACAAAAAAATTCGAAGACAAAGTTTTGAAATGGTGGAAGCAAAAACGAGAGAGATTTTAACTGAAAGAAGACTGTTCAATATTTATGATAACTATCGTGTATCTACTAGTAGTGGCCTCATAAAGATCAACCAAATAACAGAAGAACATAAAATATTAGATACTAAGAACATTCAGTTAGAAAAAATTCAAAATTTGTTAAAAAGTGCGGCTAATTATCCGAATTCATATAAAAGTTATTTATGTGGGTTTCAAAACAGCCTACTCACTAAATTCTTTCATGGCGAAGGTTATACACCAGAATTCAATAACGTTCACTATCATTCTAATTTATTTTTTCTTGATCTGGAAAAAGAAAAAGTGAAACTTTTAGAAATTTCAGAAAAACAAGAAGATAATGATCTATCAAAAAAAATAATCTTATGGCATACTGTTCATCAGTTAACAGATAACTTTTCAAAAATTTATCAACAAAGATATAGTTATAAAATTTCTACAAATAAAACATATTCATCAAGTGGAATTATTATCAATTCTATACCTGAAGAATTGGCAAACGACCTTCATCGACCTAATCACTCTAAATACCGAAAGGAACATAACCCGTCAAAAAATCTTGTAACTCCTTTTTTACCCATATTTGCTATAGAATTTAAGAACGCACAATTCTTTCTAGTTGGTTTTTTAACTGGAATGATATGGGACGGTGTACAGAAGGAGTACCCTTACGAAGGTTCGAAGACATGGAGTCGTGGTATAAAACAGGAGACGAATAGAAAAATGATTACAACAAAACCAATACGTCATTGGATGCAAAAAGATTATTACTTGCCAAAAATTTTACCATTTTTTCTATCTTTTTATGATATGAATTATGAATACGAATATAAGAAAAAAACTAGGGAAATTCAAATGACTCTTGATATTTCAAATATGCCAAACTTGTTAAAAAATAATTTAGGTAATACAGATTTTAGGAAGTTTTCAAAGGTTTTACATATAGAGGATCATGATAAATCAAATTTAATCAGTTTTAATATTGATAAAATGGAATCACTCTGGAGACCTATTTTAGATTTTACTCTAGTTGAGATAGACTAATCCGATGCTAGATATGTTGGGTTACCCCTTCTATCATTAAGTATATCCAGAGATGTACTTGTAGTAACCAATTTCTCTATTACTTGATTAACTTCGCTTACTTCACATATTTTTGGTTCATTAACCATTTGCTGCAGTTCTTTATCACTTTCTGAAGAAGGTTTCATTCCCAAAAGGCATTTTATGCATACAATATCTCTGATAGTATCAAGTGGTACGATACCTTTACACCACGGAGAAACAGTTTCATACGCAGCCAAAATATGTTCTTCTAAAAACGCAAGATCTGAAGTAGAATCAAGTTTTCTTGATTTTGCCAAACCATAAAATTTTGAGATCCTTTCAAAAAAATCACCATCACTATCAAATGAGTAATCTAGGGATTCAACATCAGGAAATAGATCTAGGAATTTTTTGGTCACATTTTCATCATCAATTCTTCTATACAATACAATTTTTTTGGTTTTGGTTTTTTGCCCTAACCATTTTTCAATTTCGCTTTTTTTCGTGCCTGAAATATAGTCAATTATCCCAAAATCAGCTAAATTAGCAGCACGTGGTGGAAATAACTGTCTCACATATTCATAAGCATAATCTATTTTTTTTGAGTTTTTTTTAATCGTTCTATAGGTGGTTTTATCATGACGATTTATTGTTAAAGTTTCATACTCCTCGAACATTTTAGTAAGAAGCCCATTCCATTCTTTTTTGTTTAGAGTAGGATTATCTCTTACTAAATTTTTATTAGGAGCAAAAGCATGTACCTCGATTTCTTTATCCCGAAAAATTTTTTTTAACAATGAGATTAGAATAGCTCCATCATAGAAAAGAAAGTATTTCAAAAAAGCTATTTTATGAGCAGGTTGTTCAGAAAACGGTTGTATTAAATTATATTTTCTATCATTATTCTTTAAAGCACGTAGTACAAATCCATTTGAATCAAGTCTATGATCCTTACGAATAAAATTCATCTTTATAGAATTGCTTATCATAATTTTTACCATTCTATCACTAGCACCATAAAGATTTTCTAGTGGAGTTTGTCTATTTACTAACCCACTTAGTGGTTCAGTGTTAGCTTTAATTTTGTTTAAATTTTCTTTACGTTGATCTTTTGGACCGTTAAGACTATCGATCACTTTTTCAGTAAGTTTAGTAGAACTGATAGAAGTTGTTGCATTGTTGATAATCGCCATGTAATAAAATGGCCGCTCTAACAATTCATAATTTTCAGAAATATATCGAAATTTAGAAATTTAAACCACCATGCTCACTAACTCTTGGTCTTATATGAGCATGTATAATCCTATTACAGTTTTCGGCAGAAATAACTCCATAGCCTAATTCTAGCTCACGAATAATTGATTCGAATACTTTGGATTTTATTTTTTTAGTACTAGCTGCATCCGACACTTCAGCGTGATCAGGTACGGAATTTCTTAGCATTCCCTCGGCTGCCTGGAGGTCTTTTTTTAATCCTATTTTATGAACTATAATCACATCAGCATTTCTTTGTATAGACTGATGAAGTCCAGCAGGATTTTGTGTTGTAACAGCTAATGAAAGCCCAACATTTCTTCCCTCGTTAACGTATTGTATTAAAGCATTAGATGAACCAATAATGCCTTGTGCAGGTACATAGTTATGAGCTTCATCTATGAGAATCCATCCACGCGGAACTCCATTGTTAATAGAATCATTTAGCTTTTGTTTTTCTTGTGAAGCATTTGGATCATCCTGAATAGAGCTTAGTCTTTTTTCAGCAGCAGTTGTTTCAGTTCGTAATTGAAATATTTTTCTCACTATTACACCTATTACTAATCCCCTAACTTGTGGATCAAGATCACCAAGCAGTAGATCAGATACTCTATCTATTCTAAAAAAACTCTGTATTTCATTTCCATCTGCACTGATGATTTCTTCTCTTTCTAATGCTTCTAATCGTCTTTTTAGGGCATTTCTAGTGCTGTCTTCAGAGGTTAAATTACTATCTTCATCTATACATCTACTTAAATCAGAAATCTCATAATTTGGATTAGCATCAACATGTGAAGTCAAACTGTCATAACCCAAACTTGTTACTTTCTCAAAAACTTCAGATAGGAGTTGTCCTTGTGGATCTTCGATAATGTCAAATTTAAACAAATTAGCAAGATCATGATGATCAACATCGCTGGATCGTAAGGAAAATTTATGAAAATTTTCTTTCATCCAGTCCTTTTTCTGAGATGCGGGATAATAGACATCAAGATTGGAGATAGGCGCTGGATCTAGTCCCCATTTTGTTAGTTTTCTTATTTCGTCCTCTTTAGGTTCCGATTCTGAAGTCCAATACAAATTCAAAGTATCTAAAATGAGAACTCCATTTTGCACATTGCCAGTTGAAAGATCATTTGAAGAAAGACCCTCTGCAATTGTTCCTAAAGTATAGCTTTTTCCACTCCTTCTAGAACCCATAACATATACCACATGAGCTGATTCGAGGTCCAACCACAAATCCTTACTCATATAATCTTCTTCTGCCATTTTACCAATGTATATTGCATTTGGTTGTTCTAACTTAGAAATTTGTCCAACAATCAAGTCTTGTTCATCATTGTAAGTTTGGATGGATAAATTATCATCAAAGCTCACATAATTTGAGAATGAAATTGGTTCACGACGAAAAGTCATTTTATAAAATCTTTTTTGCTTGTGCTACAGCTGCTGCATCATCTGATCTTACTACATGTCTACCATTAGCTTTTGCTTCAGCACAAGCCTGATTTAATGTATTAATGATATCACCAGGTTTTGATTTTCCCTTTATGGCTTTGATATTTTCCAAGGATTTAGTTGTAAATGGATAATATTTTGGAAGCAATTCTTCACCACTTGTTTCGCTTTGGTATTTTGTACACGATTCCTCACCGCTTTTGTGCACTTCATCTCTATTGAATCTTATTAAATCCTCACAGAATCCAGAGAACTCTTGTGGTTTTATTTCATCAATTTGTATTATGTTAGATTCTAATATTCTTCTTATCACATGTTCATTTATTATCTCGTTATCAGTTCTAGATTCGCCAGTAAAACATAAAACAATTGCCGCATATGCCTGGGAATCTTCTGTTAACTGCTGGAAAATATGAGTAAATTGTATCCATGATTTTTCTGGAATTTGATTCATATTATCAAGTTCATCAAATATTAAAACCAGTTTCTTACCAGTTATTTTGTATATTAGTTTTAAAATAACTACCCAAACTTTTGCAAGAGTAGTAGTGTTAGATGTAAGATCATCAATAGGAATTTCAGATTTTATTTTTTCACCGTCTAACCATCTATGAATTTGTGGGTGATTTGTAGCTTCTTGTACGTAAGTTGCAAGAATTTCAATTAACGAATTATCATCATATTCATTCTTAAGCAGTTCAAATGCTCTTAATTTTGGGTTTTGCCATAATTCCGGATCACTTGCTTGTGCCTTTGACATAAGTCCAAGATATGATTTTTGGAAAACATCAACAATTTTTTGTCTACCATATCCCTTAACAAATTCTTTAAACAGCATAATTGGCATATCTGTTGTTTTTAATGGCGGACATTCCATATAGCAAACCTCATAATTTTTAGATTTCAAATGGTCACCAACATATAACATTATATGACTTTTTCCTGAACCAGCATTTCCGTAATACAATCTTTTAGGAGTTATTCCAGCAGTTAAATCTCGATCAAATATTTTTAGATGATTATCTATATTATTGTCTTTGATATTTCTACGCGCAAAGAATTTGCGGTGTTCCTCATTATATTTGGGTGTTAACGTGTAATTTTGATATTTTAAATTAAACCATTGTTGTAAAGTAGATTCTGTTTCTGACATAATTGGTGTTGATGGTGGATGATATATTAATGAGATCTTGATGGTTTTGAATTACCATGCACATTGTAGAAATAATCAATTAATACCACAGAAAAATCTCTATCATTAATCAACATTCCTAACTCTTCATGTTTTGCATTTGTGAGATTCTCTGAACCAAAAATTGCAGTGTTTTTATAGTTATTTTTTTGAATTATGTAAAGTTTTGAATGCAATTTTTTGTGATAATACAAATTAAAATCATTCTTTAGGAAAAAATTATGCGTGTTTAACGTTTGTTCTTTTGCACCTTCAACTGGTTTTATTATTATAAAAATTCCTATCCCCTGACGTTTTAAATTTAATAAAATTTGCATTTGTTTCTCTGTTAGACTAACCCATGGTGAACAAATTAATATTTTTTCCATGTCTTCCGGTTTATTATTATCAATTTCCTCAAAAAATAAACTTGTTAGATGTTTGCTTACAACTAACTTAAATTGTTGATAAATTTGTGACTTAAACATTTCATATAATGAATCAATAGGTTCTTGTTCAAGAATTACTTGGAATAATAATAATTTCTCTTTGCCTTTTATAGATAAATAAATTTCCGAGTCTTTTTCTTTCAACCAACCATATTTTAGTAATGATTGCATAGTATCATCTAAATTTTCTATTTGTTCCTTAAATTGTTTAGAAATTTCATTTAACGAAATTGGTTTCCCATCAATCTTCTCTAAGATCTGTAAAGTGTTAATATTCACAAGTGATGATAAATGGTCTGTCATTGTAGATCAAAAATACAAACTAATATTTAATAAAGTAACTAAACTCTGAATTCATATTGGTATCTATGAAACTATCTAAAAGAAAAGCATCCGTGAAACGCCCTAAAAGAAATTCAATCATTAAAACAAGAAAAAAACTTGATATCAATACACAACGAACTTGCAGTTGTCAGTCAAATCACATCAATTGTTTGACTGCTAAAGAATGGACTAAATCGCAGGTAGCGGTTTGGGAATTTGCCTACAAAAAGCGAGATACTAGAGACAAGAAGATCCATCCCGCTGTTTTTCCTATAGATCTACCTGCAAAATGCATTACAATGTTCTCTCATGAGGGAGAATTGGTATTAGATCCATTTGTTGGGATTGGATCTACATTGGTGGCTGCAAAAGATCTTGACAGAAACGCCGTAGGTTTTGATTTGAAATTAGAATATCTTAATTATGCAAAAACTAGATTGCAACAAGAAACACTTGACAAAAAATCAACACAACAAATTATGGTGAATGATGAGGCACATAACATTCCAAAATATCTAGAAGAAGAATCACTTGCAATGACAGTAACATCTCCACCATACTCTAACATTCTAAACAGACCAAGAAAAAACAAAAGCAGACGTGGAAACCTAAGAAAAAATGAACAGTATGATAAGGTTGAACAGTATTCTAACGATCCTCTTGATCTTGGAACAATGGAAGCCAAACCATATGCTAAAGCGATTGGTGAAATTTACAAAGGAATCTTACCGCTACTCAGACCAAAAGGCCATGCAGTGATTAATCTAACAGACTTGTGGTGGGAAAACAAGCGTATACCAATCCACCTCTATACTATTGAAGCAATGCAAGATGTTGGATATGAATTACGAAATATCATTATCTGGGATAGACGTAATTTGGTAAATGGAGTTGGAATCTTTGGTTGGCCAAACAACTACATTACATTTGGAACTACATTTGAATACATTCTTGACTTTTGGCGTCCACCAAAATAATTAGATTTTTTCAACATCAGGCCAAATTGAAGAAAGAAATCTTTCCCAAGTTCTAAATGCTGTTCCATGGTTATGGTGTGTTCTTGCATTAAATTCTATTTGTAGGTGACCCATTTCAATGGCTTTAACAAATGTATCAATAGATGCATGTTCCAAAAAATATGCAGAATCAACTTTCATGAATTGATCATTATCTTCCTTTTTTGTATCTAATTTTATAAATAACATATTCTCACTTTTTTCAGAAATCTTTTTTTGAATCTTTTCAAAAGGATAGTAAGAGTTCTCATCTAGATCTTCAAGACCAACACTTCTTTCAATATTTTTTAACCACTCAACCGTTGTTTCTCCCCTAATCGTTGATGGAACTTTAGTGTGATCAAAATGAATTTCAAATCTCTTCAATTGACTATTTACATTAATGATAAATCCGCGTTCAGCATAGCTTTTAGCATCCATATCCACACGTAAACTTTTTTCATCCTTTGGATATTGAGGTTTAGAAATTGGCCAACCATAATTTTTTATTAAGTAAGGTAAAATAGAATCACGATCATTTGGACCTGGCTCCATTCTAAATATTGAAATGAGTGAACCTGATTTTTTCCTGTGAGTTTTTAGTTCAAATTCTCCAAGATCAGCTATTGGCTCATTATTTTCTTGTATGTCGAGTAAATCTTCTAACGTATTTCCTAATCCACCATCTCTATCTTTTCTATGGTCTTCGATTTTTATCCAACCTTTTTCTCGTAATTCATTAATCATTTCTGTAATTTCTCTTCTGGATTTATGTGGTAGATTAGAAGGGAGTCTCTTGTCCATGTATTATGGATCTAAGACTTGGCAATAAGGTTGAACATACGACAAAAAGTTATTTGCTTCGGAGTTCATTTAATGTAATGAGTGATCTTCTATCCAAACTGCAAAAATCAAATCTCATAGCAACGTGCCCTAATTGTCAGGGAGAATTTTTACTGTCAAAAACTATTTTGTTTGATGGAACTAAACAATTTCCACCTAAGGCAGAGGAGAAAAAACTTACACTAACTGAAGAACTTAATGAACAAAACCAAGAAATCAAAGATAGATTAGATGCATTAAAAAAACTCAAGATTAGCGTAGACAAAACATCAGAAGCAAGGGCAATTAGTACTGGACTTGGGAAAGTTATGCAAAACGTTCTGCCTTATTACAAAGACTTTGATAGCCAGGTTTCTCTAGCAGATTGTAGGTTTATAGCTGCACAACTAGACATTATAGTCTTCAATGGTGCATCAAATAATCATATCAAAAATATTACATTCATGGATGCTAAAACTGGCGCAGCAAAATTAGAAAAAAACCAAAGACAAATTCGTGATGCTGTAAACGACGGAAAGGTTAGGTTGGAGTTGTTCTAAATGGCAGACTCGTTCCTTAACATCTTTCAGCAAATAAAGACGGTTTTGTGTTTGTGTCCAAATTGTTCCAGTCTTCTAAGGGTAAGCCAACTTCATCTACGTTCTACTGCAGTAGCTCCAAGAACTTGGCTTGATGATTATGATGAACAGATTAAAAAATTGAAAATTAAAGATGGTAGCGTTTCTAGAAAAGAGGATAATCTTCATTCAAAAGAGAAAGAAATGCGTCAAAAATCTGCTGAGCGTGGAAGAAAAATGGTTGTAAGTACAGTGTTAAAGTCTATGGATGATTATTTTTCAAAGAAAAAATACAATCCATATGACATCAAACCAATTATTCATCCAGTAGATTTTGTTATTTTTAATGGAGATAATGTTGATC
>Ga0310121_10006107_pt1 | contig 10185 bp, 7 predicted proteins | sample CB27_Tmax_986_MG_FD_203504 | JGI IMG/M metagenome (GOLD analysis project Ga0310121, IMG submission 203504) | Marine microbial communities from Western Arctic Ocean, Canada - CB27_Tmax_986 | ecosystem: Environmental > Aquatic > Marine > Oceanic | place: Canada: Western Arctic Ocean | collected... | reverse complement strand
GTGCTGTTTATCAAGCCGAAGCAATGAGACATCTGCAAGTTCACTAGCGACATCTTTAGCGGCTAGTGAATTGCCTGCTTCCCCGTTTTCTGGCATACCTGTTGTCGACATTAGCGCGCATGGACGACCGCCAAACGGCCTCGCCCGCCGACGCTACGAGGCGATATGCGAATTCCAACTCCGGACGGCTAGACATGTGCGCGCAAACAGGAATCAGGCGTCACTGATATCGTCGGTCGAACGACTGCCGGGCTGCTAGACCGGCGGGCGCCAGGATGCAGCTCGAAACTGCTCCGGTGTTGATGACCGAAGCGGATTCGGGCATCTTCCTCTTTCTGATGATTGCGCTCTCGCTACGTCATCAATCGGATGACACCGGCTGACTGACGTCTAGCCAGCGGCTCAAGCATGAACTGACTTCGATCGTGGACACCGACGCGCTGAACGGAAAGCGTTCAAAGAGGCGTTGCGCGCCGTTGTCGATGTGACCTGGTGGAGTTGAGCGCGAGGAGAAGTCACGAAGGGCGTGGGCAACTTCGACAGTCCAGCAGGGTTCAGCGCTTGATCTCCGTCGCTAACGTTAGTCTCCGTTAACGAAGTCCAGTTCGATGTCCATCAGCAACTCGTGCGAGGCAAGGTCAGACTTGTCGTCATCATCATTGGCCAGGAACCAGTCGAAGCCCTTCTTGCCTCGTAACTTGTCTTTGGCGTTGTCGTCAAACACCGTGGTGGCATTGAGTACGAACGCCTCGTTGAGGCCTCCGCAACTGAACAGGTGATCAACGCGATCCGCATAGTCGAGATCCGTTCGTGACCATTCCGACATGATGCGGTGCGCGGCCGAGCGATTATCCGCTTGGACGTAGACGCAGCCGACCAGAATATCATCGGTGGTATCAGTCACGACATTCTACACTTTTCGGCGCGAGTTCTCACGCCGCACCACCAGCTGCCCAATGCGACCCATTTGATTGATCTGCGTGACCCCGGAACGAATATGCGGCCATGGAAACCGCAACGCGCACGCAGAAGAAATATGTCCATCGCCTCAAGGAACTGGTTCGTTCGACTCAGGACATCAACCGCATCGACTCGGCCGAGATTCCGCCCACGAGATCGCGTTCAAACCACTTCTTCAAAGAGCAATGAGTTCGTTCGACTATTTTGACCTTACGGTGCGCCGGCGAAAACCGGTGAGTAACAGAGAGTGAAAGTCTCTTATAGCAAAGGAGTAGCAACCCATGCTGACCCCGAGTCATGCGTGCGTACGGGTAACCGTGCGGGCTAAGCGTTGACAGGGGCACGTGCGGGCCAGGTATTGAGCCGCGAAAGTAAAATAACTTCGGGGGGCCGACGGCGTCGTAGGTCCGGAAGGCAACATGGAATCGTTCGTAATTTGCGAGAACGATCTCCGCCCTCGCGTGGTCGCTAGACCCTGTGCACGTACGGAAGTTACTTACACGGGAGCCGGGAGATCCCGTCTCTGGCCTTGGAGGATGGTCCAAGGTCCGTGCTGTGAATCCGGAAGGAACACGACAGCGATGTACAGAGACGGGAAGTCGGACAGGCTGATAGTAGCTGTGAAGCGTTCGAACAAAAGCGACGGTGCGCCGTCGTTGGCGGAGGACGTGGAGCCAAGCAGCCTGACCACAGGGAATTCGTTTCAGCTAACCAAGTACCGGACACTGTGCCGGAAAGGACGTGATATGGACAACTCTAAACGGGCACGAAGCGAGAAATCGCGGATACAGCCAAGGGACCATGCCTACGTCGCACCTGATCACTTGCAACGTGCGTTGAGGCGAATACGGCAGGCAGCCTGCCGAGATAAGGAGTTGCGATTTACATCGCTCTGGCACCACGTCTGCGATATCGATCGACTTCGACAAGCTTACTTCAAGCTGAAGCGGAAAGCCGCTGCCAGAGTAGACGATGTGACGTGGCAGCAATACGGCGAGGCCTTGGAGGACAACCTTCTCGACCTATCCGAACGGCTACAACGCGGAACGTACCGAGCGAAACCGGTTCGCAGGGTGTACATACCGAAAGCCGATGGACGACAACGTCCACTTGGCGTGACTGCGTTGGAGGACAAGCTCGTCCAACGAGCAACAGTCGCGGTAAAATCGCTATCAGTCAGTCATAGAAATCCCCTCCGGAAATCTTGGCTGCACATCATATCCAGACGGGGTCGTACTAATTGACTTCATCCCGCCCTACCCGAACGCGGAAGGCACCTCCTTACTTTTTCATCCAGACCTCGGCTCGGACTTAATTGGTTATAAAGCATTTGATGCCGTTCTGGTTTCGTCTTTCGGCGATCGATTTGCGCGCGCCACGGCAATAGTGTTGTTGCACTTCGCGCCAAGGCTCCGTCACGTTGGCAAGTCACTTAACACGTTGCCGGAGCCCCACTGCCTCCGGTTTGGCAAACGTGACCGAGTTTATCCTGGTGCAGTTTGACAACAGCTGATCGACTTTTTCACCTACCACGGTTGATAGTGCGGTTTGATTGCTTGACCGCCGAAAGGCCATTTTCCTTTAGAAATCTGTGTATCTCGTCGGAGTGACAGACATGCGTGTTGGCAGCACTCATGCCGCTCGAGATTCCAATGATCAGTCCTGGCTCAATTATGACGGGGCCACCTGATCGGCCGTCTACGGATTGTCCTTCCAACGTCCACATCGCGATTGCTGCCGAACCGGCTTCGCGTCGCACACGTTGCTTGCCCAACACTCGATCAACTAGACAAGTGGGGGCATTGCCCTCGTTGCAGCCGATCGAAAACACCATAAACGGATTTTTATCAGCATAGCCTCTGGGCAACATGGGTAGTGGCTCAGGTAGCGAGTCACGCGTAGAAAAACGCAACAGTGTTAAGTCCGCGTCCGCCGACTTCGCGATTACCGTCGCACGCGAGTAAACGTTTTCAGGATCGGGATATGATTGTTGTGTAAATGTGTGCACTTGCACGGTTTTGGCGGTGGAAACAACATGGTTTGCACTAAGTACGTACGCAAACGGGGGACGCACGCCAACGATCACGCCCGTTCCTGAAAGGCTTTGTCGTGAATTGACGATGCGAACGGTGGTGGCAAGCGCCGCCATTTGTAATTGGGACGGAAAGCCGTCCGCCAACGCATTCTCCCATTCACTGTGGGTTACCGGTTCTTCGACCGCTTGGTCAGCAACAGTGCCAACCGCCTTCACAATCGCGTTTTTCGTGAGTCGGCCATAGACTTTTCGGTCGTTAACAAACACCGTAGGGGCATCCACCACACTTAAGGCCTGGGCCTCGACCACGTCCGCGAGAATGGCCGACAACGTCGTTTTGCTCTGCATCGTGGAGGCGAACAATTTCCAATCTTCAAACCCCAATTCCGTGACCGCGATTCTCAATTCATCGTCCGTAAAGCTCCCCTCTCGTTGAAACAGCCAACGATGTATTCGCCAAAAACCGTCGTCGCCTTGCAGTGTCTTGGCCGCCTCGGCGGCTCGTGCGGCTCGACAGGCGTTTGGATGAGACGTCGACTGCAATGAAAAGTTGCAATCAGCGCATAAGGGGTAATGACGATAGATAACGGAAATGTCGTCCTCATATTTCTCTGCAAGAGTTCGTAAATGTGAGTCGATTTGACGAGACCTGCGACTTTGATAATCGAAGAACATAATTATTTGAATTGCGGCTTGCTTTCGTCCACGCCGATGGGGCGCGCGAATGTCATTATCCGCGGTCAATACCAATTCGTCCGTCAAATCAGAAACGGGTGATGCAGCGATGCGCTCCTTTGTTGCGAAAGATGCAGTCGCTGATGTCACATCGTGAGGTTCATGCAATGTGGCAACCGATTGGGATTCGAGCTTATGTGGATCTCGACTACTAAACTCACGGATCCGGCGTTGTTGCTCGCTCACGCCAACCATAAGCAAAGAACTGACAAGTGCGAAAGTTGCGGCAGCAGTTACCATGGCAATTCGATTTCCACTTTTCGCAACCGGCTCCTGCCTGGCGAAAAAACAAAAACCAAAGTGGATTAGGTGCATCGCCACGCAATAGCTGCAATCGTGATTGCTCCCCAACAATAGCGCCAGGTAGAATGCCGAGACCATAGCGCCTAAACGAATCAGAAACCGTTGGGTCGTCGGAATGCCATTACCATTCATGGCAACCGCAATCCATCCCGCACCGACAGCCGCGAAGTACGCCAATCCCACAAACGCGACTGGCCAATCATAGAAATTACTCCAGGTGTCAGAAATCGTTCTGGCACAGGTACTATCGTTGCGACAGCCCCAAAGCTGTATCACGCCGAAACGTTGAAGTACCAACAAGGTGGACAGGGCAATACACAATGCCAAACTAGCCAGGCTGCAAAGCCTCCGTTTCGAGTAGACGTATACGGACAAATTGACTCTTGGCGTGGACGTCAACTTATTTTGCACGCTAGCCTCCATCGGATCCTCATATGATCACAAACTTGGCCATCAAGACCTCGTTCTTTTCGTAGCCCTCAAGGCGACTTAATGTTCATATGTTTCGGATCTTAACGCCTTCGAATTCGGCCGCCTCGCGATTCAAAGCGGCATGGTCCATTTTGACTGACCTAGCAATTCACTGCAAATACAACAGACCGGATAACCAGAATAACCATAATAACCCTAATAACCATTAAAGCTTTACATAGTGGGCTGTCGATTCCTAACGAAAGTCCTACGTAACATCCTAGGACCGCGATAGCACCGCAACCTTGCTGTCGGGTCATGAACGTTGTATGCAAAATGTTTCCTAGCTCAAATCCGAATAGTCTCATGCGATCGAACCGATGGCATCGTGTGCATTGATACAAAACAGGCGCTCTGCGCCCTCATGATCTGTACGCTTAGCGGGTGCCATTTAGGCCATGAGTTTGTCCGCACCATGGTTTTGGAGCCAATACACTTTGCCGAAAATGTGAATGAAAAGCTTGAGTGCCGTCGGTACCGTAGTTTGGCAAGTACCGTACTTGAAAAAGTCGATCCAGAGCGTCGTCACAATGACGACTTTGCACGAGGTTTTAAGTATGGTTTCGTCGATTACATGTTGGCCGGCGGTGGCGTCATGCCTCCGCCGTTGCCACCCAGACGCTATTGGCGACGCCACTATCAATCGGTGGCCGGCCATCAGGCCGTTCATCATTGGTTTGTGGGGTTTGAACAGGGTGCCGTTGCTGCTCGAGATGGTGGGCACCGCGATCTGGTCACAGTTCCTTCTTCAGTGGCGTACATGGAACCACAGGAATGGCACGATGTCCATTCTTTCCTTCCACTTATGGAATCAACCGATAACGAAACATCTCTTGAGACGGAGCCATTGCCGCCACCAGAGCCAATGTCAGAATTCGTAGCTCCTGCGAGAAATACCGTGGAAACCGAAAAAACGTGGCAGAAGATCCGACAATTTGCAACCTCGATTGCGACTTTCGAGCGTCGGTCGATGCCTGCACTGCCAATGAGCAGAGTTGACCAACAGGGGACCGAAGGCCTGAAAGATGAGGGAGGGTTGTCCGTCTCATCGCTGTCCCAGCAGTCGATGCGACGGTTACCACCGGTGGAACAACACTAGGGTAGAACCACATGCTGACTCAGCCCAATTGCAGTTCTTGTCAATGTCGCTACGTCTTGTGGTTGGTCGTAATGAGCGGTCTGGCAACGGGTTGTGCGGCCGTAACAAATCCGGTGGCAAATGGGATTCCGGTGCGGCGATTGCCGACCGAGTTGTTGTCGGGACCGCACCGCGAGAATATGAAGACGGTTCCTTTGACGTTGCTTACTCTCGAAAGGCCTGGAGAATACCGTCTTTCCGCTGATGATGTGTTAGGCATTTTTATCGATGGAGTCCTGCCGATGACTCCGCCGAATGAGCGGTCGGCAGAACCACCTGTTTACTTTCCATCGCAAATTGACCCATTGGGTGTCGGCTTGTCACCGGCGCTTGGTTTTCCTATCACAATTCGCGCTGACGCGACCGTTTTGCTGCCGCTCGTCGCTCCGATTTCAGTTGCTGATCTGACGATTGAAGAAGCGCATGACGCGATCCGCAAGGCCTATGTCGATGCGGGTATCTTGGAGCCTGGACGTGAGAGGATTTTCGTGACGCTCATGCAGCCGCGACAGTTAAAAGTATTCGTTATACGCCAAGAAGTGGGTGGGTTTTCGGCCGGTGGTCGAGGCGGAATTGCAGCCGGTACGAGCAAGCGGGGCACAGGCCAGATCGTCAATCTGCGCGCCTACGAAAACGATGTGCTTACCGCGCTCACGGAAACAGGCGGACTTCCGGGGCTCGATGCGTTTGACACGATCCATGTGTTCCGTAAAGGCCAACAAAACCGTGAGTTAACGAGGAAGCTACAAACACTTGAGGCGGATGAAAGTCCCATACAGCTGGTGAGCGACGAAGTTCAAGTCATTCAGATCCCGACTCGTTGGCCGCCCAATGAACCGCTGCCCTTTGGCCCCGATGACGTAGTTCTCCAATCTGGAGACGTCGTGTTCTTAGAGGCGAGAAACGCCGATTTGTTCTACACCGGAGGGCTTCTTCCGTCTGGTGAATACGAAATTCCACGTGACTATGACCTGGATGTGTTAGAAGCCGTCGTCCAGGTTCAAGGTTCCTTGCTAAATGGGGCGTTTGGAGGTAACAACCTATCTGGTGGTCTTATTGCCCGTGGGATGGGCAATCCGTCGCCAAGTTTGTTAACCGTGATACGACGAACTCCCGGAGGCGGTCAAATCCCGATCAAAGTGGACCTGAACCGGGCCATGCGTGATCCGCGCGAGAGGATTCTAGTTCGTCCGGGTGATCTGTTAGTTTTACAGCAGACGCCGGGCGAAGCGATTGCTAACTACTTCAGCAACGTCGTGAATTTCAGCATATTTGGACGCGTCATTCAGCGTGGCAGCTTGGACGGAATCATTACCGCCACCGTTCAAAATCCCCAATGATCATTGATGATTCTGTATAGAATGTAGGCCGCCGATGATAGATCTCATAAGGCGGGCAGGCCAACACGGTTCGTCTGTCACACAATCGGTGATCTTGCCGGACAAAGTTCGCGATCGAACGCTGTCTGGTGTTGTTTCTTGCGATTCTTGACGAATGCAGACTCATGGCTAAACAGAAAAAGAGCCGCCGAAAACGACAAACTGGTCTGGCCGAAACGTCAGCTATGCGTAACGTCCAAGACGCTGCCAGGTCAGCATCGACCGCCTCCGTTACGGTTTCGCAGTGGTTGGCGTACGCCATTGAATTCATCTTGCTGTTGCTTGCGGTTCTTTCACCTTGGGCATTTGGTGGAATCGGAGCTCGGATTGAATTCTGCTTTGTATGCGGCGTGGCCGTTGCGATTTTTCTCTGGGCAGTACGCATAATCTTGGAAATGCAATTGCGTTGGATGCGGAGTCCAGTTCTTGTCTGTCTTTGTGGTGTATTTCTCCTGGCGGCTTGGCAGATTACGCCGCTGTCGCCAAAGAGCTTAAAACGATTGTCTCCCGCGACCGCTTCGCTCTATGAAAACTTGCTCCCGGATTCTCCGGAAGTGTTACACGGTGGCGAAGAACACGTGTCGATTTCACAACCAGGTTCAACAATAAGCATTTATCCCTACTCCACGAGAGCTGAGATGATGAATGTTCTGGTTGTATTGTTGATCTTTGCTGTCGCTCTCAACAATCTGGGTCCCGGATCGCTACAACGATTGTGCATCGCACTTCTGATCAATGGAGCACTTCTGGCATTATTCGGCTTGATTCAAGTCTTTACAGTGCCAGCCCGCGACCTTTTATATTGGCGACTTCCAACGAACGGGAGTGTTTTTGGCCCATTTGTAAATCGTGGCCATTATGCAATGTATGCAAATCTTTGCATTGCTGCTGGAGTGGGCTTGCTGTCCAGCAGATCACTTGTACCGGATGAATCCAATTTGGGAATGGGAAGTCGCCCGATTGCGCAATGGCGATGGCAGGTGCAGAATGTCTTCCACGATCCATCTACCCTGTGGATTTGTCTCTGCCTCGCATTGATGATTGTCAGCGTTCCCCTGTCTCTTTCGCGGGGCGGGACGATATCAATGCTTTTTTGTTTTTCAATCTTGGTCTTTGCCGTTTCCGCATTGAATTCGAGTTTGCGACGAATGGGTCAGATCCTTTGCGTTTTCTTGCTATCGATTGCGCTATTAACTTGGATCGGATGGAACGAGATACTCGAGTCGCGATTGACTCTTCTCTGGACCGGCAACGCTTTAGCGGAAAGCCGACTGCCGTTGTGGAGCAAGATGTTTGGCGTCACGGCGAGTTTTCCGATTTGGGGTACCGGACACGGCACCTTTGAATACATCGAACCTCTGTACGGAGATGTGACGCAATTCACCGGCGGTCGCCATGCGCACGCACATAATGAATACCTAGAGGCGTTGGTTGAAGGCGGCATCGTGCGTTTGGCAATCAGCGTTACGGCGATCGGCTTTGTTTTCTACTCCGGTTTACGGGCGTGGTGGGCATATCGTGGAAGTTCGCTGCACGGATTGGTGGTTGGAGCAATAATGGCAATCACTACACTCGTGATCCACAGTTTTGGAGAGTTCGGAATTCACTTGCCTTCTGTCGCGATTGTTGCCGTACTGCTTTCCGCACACCTTTCTCGCTTGGGAACTGAGAATCTCATTTCGGATGGTGATTCGGATGCGATGCCTAATCTAGCGGTGCGCACGCCCGCTGAATCCTCGGACACGTACATGATTCGAATCGGTGGGGCTGCACCCGTCATCGCTGCGATTGTGCTTGTCGGATTAGGCCTACTACTCTGCCGTCAGTACTGGTACACGGCGCGTGCCGATCGGTTGAGAATTGCGGCCGATCGATTTACCTTAGCGACCGGTGCGGAAAGCCTCCCAGAACAATTGTTATGTTTGGGCGAAGCGAGCCGCTTTGTTCCAACCGATGCCAGGATGCACCTGGCTTTGGCCGAAACACAGTTTGAGATCTTCGAAACGGTGACGAAGGGTATCCCTGAATCAAGCCAGGCAGAACAGCAAAGCGCGAAACAGACGTATCTCGATCCTGCGCTTCGTCATTGGTTGCAAGCACGCGACTGTTGCCCGTTATTGGCCATGCCGCATTTGTGGCTCTCTGACAATGTCAGTGATTTTGACAAGGCAGATTCACGTGAATCGTATCTTCGGCGGGCAAAATTCTTGTCCCCGTCCGATCCAATCGTTTGGTATGCGTGTGGCCTCCAAGAGTTGCAGCACGAAGATCTTGATGAGACGTGGCGAAGTTGGAACCACTCGCTGAAACACTCGGCCGACCACTTAACCGACATTCTAAATCAGTGTATGACTCGACTTAGTGCACAGGAGGCGATCGAGCACGTGCTTCCAGCGGATCCCGGCATTTTGTATAAGGCGGCAACTCTGCTTTTTCCTGAACCAGCCGAAATGGAATTACGGCGCCCATTTTTGGAAGAAGCGTTAAGTGTTCTGCGAGCCCGTTCCGGCGATAGAAAGCCCGAGGACCTATGGATCGAATCCCTGGTGCTTCGTAGCCTGGGACAACACAAAGAATCGCTGGTACCGCCTCTATAAAATAAGGAAATACGGTGAGAAGCAAGGATCAAGCACGAACGGCGAAGAATCATGATCAAAAAGAGCTCTAACCTTCGTGTGCCTTAGGCAGCTATTGAAACGCTTGCGCGCATCTCGCTTGGCAGCTCGGAACTCTTTTTGTTTCATTCTTCTGACATCCTTGTCGTTGATCGCCTTGATGTCGTTGTTCATCGTCTTGGTAAAGTCGTTAAACGCTTGCCTTTCCAACTTACTATAGGCTCTAAAGTCGGCTTTTACCTGTTGGATCTCTTCTTTGGTCAAATGGCCGGTGTAAGTCCACTCCTCGAGAGTGTCCGCGACGTCAAGCTCGACCGATCGCAGTTCTCGGTTCGCACTGGCAACCCCTAGCGACGGAACAAAACAGAAAGCCGCAATGACCGGAACAGCGAGAATCAAAGAAAGTTCCAGTGAACGATAGCAATAAATGCTTTTTGAATGTTTCATTTGTTTTGGTTGTTTCATGGTGCGCAAGCTTCGATGTGCCAATTCTTTTGTTTTTTCGACTAACGATCGATTTTAGATCGGACGAGATGCCAAGTCAACGAA
>Ga0310121_10006106_pt1 | contig 10187 bp, 11 predicted proteins | sample CB27_Tmax_986_MG_FD_203504 | JGI IMG/M metagenome (GOLD analysis project Ga0310121, IMG submission 203504) | Marine microbial communities from Western Arctic Ocean, Canada - CB27_Tmax_986 | ecosystem: Environmental > Aquatic > Marine > Oceanic | place: Canada: Western Arctic Ocean | collected... | reverse complement strand
CTCTTCAGCACGAAGCTTCCTGAGGTGTCCGCCGCGATGGCCGACCGGAAGCTCGACACACTCCCTGACATCGACTTCATGACCTCGTCCGACGGAGGGTGCCTACTTCAACTCTCGGGGAGAGCGGCGAAGCGCCGCATTGGCCCTCCGTTCGTACACCTCGCGAGCGCACTCTGGCAGGGAGTGGGCCCGTGAGCTTCAAGGGACCCGCGAAGTACCGGGAGGAGGCTGCCAAGACGATTCACGAGAAGCCTGAGGTACGCGCGTCGATTACTGCGGCCACGCGCACGTTCGACGCGCATCGTGTTCACGCCTGGGGGCAGATTGACGCGGACCGATGGCGTGACTGGGCTCGGGATGTGAAGACGCACGTGCTAGGGAATCTGGACGAGTACCTGGAGCAAGCCGAAGAACGCCTCACCGCGAACGGAGCCCACATACACTGGGCGGAGACTGCGGACGACGCACTCGCGGTACTTAGCGAGGTCGTCCACGCGCACGGAATCGCGAGAGTCGTGAAGGCCAAGAGCATGCTCAGCGAGGAACTGGGCGTGAATGGTCACCTCGAAGGCCTCGGCGTGCACGTGCGTGAGACCGACCTCGGTGAGTACATCATCCAACTGTTGGGGGATCCGCCGAGCCACATCGTGGGACCCGCGATTCACCTTAGCGTTGACGACTGCCGAAGCCTGTTCCACGAACGGCTGGGCACGCCACTTGACGCAGAACCGGACGAGCTCGCGGGGGCAGCTCGGGTCGCGCTTCGGGCCGAGTTCCTCCAGGCGGATCTCGGGATCTCGGGCGGCAACTTCCTGGCGGCGGACACCGGTACGGTCGCGCTCATCGAGAACGAGGGAAACATCCGCCTTGCAACGTCGCTGCCCCGCGTGCACGTCGCGTTCGTGGGCATCGAAAAGCTGGTGCCTAGTCTCGAGGACGTGTCCGGCTTTCTCCAGCTCACGGCGCGTGCTGCGACCGGGCAGCCGATCGGAAACTTCGTATCGCTCATTCAGGGACCGAGAAAGAACGACGAGGTCGACGGTCCCGAAGAGGTGCACGTCGTGCTTGTGGACAACGGGCGCACGAAGTTGCTCGCGGACGACGCGGCCTGGGAAGCGCTCAGGTGCGTGCGCTGCGGAGCGTGTCTCAACATCTGTCCGGTCTATCGGCAGACCGGGGGCCACGCGTACGGCTGGACGTACTCCGGCCCCATCGGGGCTATCATCGCTCCGGGCATGCTCGGCCTGGAGGAGGCAATGCCTCTCCCTCATGCGTCCAGCCTGTGCGGAGCGTGCACCGCCGTCTGCCCGGTACGGATCCCGATCCCCGAGTTGCTCGTGCACTGGAGACAGAAGGCCGCCGAACAGGGTCTCACGCCCGCAGCGGAGACCATGGGCCTCAAGACATACGCGAAGCTTGCGCAGAGCCCCGAGCTGTTCCGCGCCGCCGGTTCGGTGCTGCGTCACGTGCCGCTCGAGCTCGGGGGTCGCGCGCTGCCGGTCGTGGGCGGGTGGATGCAGGAGCGATCGGCGCCGAAGTCGAGTAAGAAGAGCTTCCTGCAAATGTGGAAGGAGGGCATCGAGTGAGCGCGCGCGATCGGATTCTCGAGCGAGTGCGGGAGGCGCTGAGAGACAGAGACGCCGTGGAGCACCCCGGAAAGTTCGAGGGGTGGCGGCCAACGGCCGCGTCGCAACCCATAAACGGACTGATCCAGCTCCTGGAAGCAGCGGGCGGCGAGGTCGTGCGCCAGCCGAACGTCGACGCGGCCTCGGCGTGGCTCGCGTCCTTCTGCGCTGATTTCGAGAGCAGCGCGGTGGGCGAAACCGTCCCCCATGCGCTGCGGCCTCCCCTTCCCTCGGGCACCCCGGACACCGCACCGCTCGGAGTGTCCCTAGCCAGAGGGGGCGTCGCCGAGACGGGCTCACTCATCATGGATGCCAGAGATGGACGGCGGGCCCACCTGCTCGTGCCGACGCACGTCGTGTTCGTTCACGCCGGGGACGTATACGCGACACTACGGGAGGCGCTCATCGACCTGGCTGACGACTTACCTTCGGCGATCGGCTTCCACTCCGGCCCGTCCAAGTCCGCCGACATCGGGCAGATCCTGGTGAGAGGCGTGCACGGACCTGGCCGGCTCGTGGCGGTATTGATCGAGAGCGGGGACCTCTAGCCACACACGCAGTGCCAGAACACTTCAGCACGCATTACGATGCGTACGCTCAGCTCTTCCTTGTGGGGCGAAGCGTTGGTGGCGCATGTTGCGCTCGCCGGCGCCATGATCGGCGTCGGTCTGCTGGCGTGCTGGATCACCGCCCGACAGACTTCCGGTCTCGCTTCAATTGATCCGACTGGCGGACGGTAACCCTGGCCACACTGAACGAGACGCTTCGAACACTCGCGGCGGCACGTATCACGCACGTCGTAGGACTGCCGGACAATACGTCCGCGCCGCTGTTCGACGCCCTCCGGAATCATACTTCGGTGCGACTGGTCACCGTCACTCGAGAGGGCGAGGCGTTCGCGATCGCCTCTGGGCTGTGGCTCGGGGGGGCACGGCCGCTCGTCGTCATTCAGAACACCGGGCTACTCGAGTCGGGTGACAGCATCCGCGGCACAGCGGTGCGCATGGCAGCGCCCATCCCTATCCTGATCACAGGTCGAGGATACGGAAAGATGGCTGGCGCCCGCCTCACGCCGGACGACCTGCGTACGAGCGAGCTCCTGACCCGCGCGGACGTTGACTCCACGGCACTGCTCACCGAGCCTACGCTCCATGCTTGGGGCGTACCGTTCGAACGGTGCCAGGGTGACCAAGATCCGGCCAGCGCGCTCGCCCGAACCATCGAGTCGGCTCGATCGGAGCAGCGCCCGAGGGCGGTCATCGTGGCGCGAGCGCTCAACTGATGCCCGGTCCTCGCTCATGCTGACCCGTGCACAACTCCTCGAGCCGCTCGCGCGCCACCGAACGAACGAGGTCGTCGTCACGACCATGAGCGTTACTCGCCCCTGGGGACGACTCTCTGATCACGACCTGGACTTCGCCTCTGCAGACAGCGCGATGGGCCATGCGGCCGACCTCGCGTTGGGCATCGCGCTCGCGCGCCCAAAACGAACAGTGGTCTGCCTCAACGGGGACGGCAGCATGCTCATGACTCTGGGCACGTTGGCGACCGTGGCCGGGGTCGCGGCGACCAACCTCGTGCTCATCGTGGTCGACAACGGTACCTACGAGATCACCGGTAGCCAACCGGTCCCGGCCGCAGGCTCGATCGACTACGCAGCGATGGCAGAAGCCACAGGATTCCCTCGGGTCTTCCGTTTCGACGACCCCAGGGAATACGTCGAGGCGGTTCCCGACATCCTCACCACGCCCGGCCCGACGCTCGTGCACGTGAGGGTCGAGCGTGGGTCTGAGGGTCCGATCGGCCGAAGCATCGAAGAGCCGGCCCGCTACCTGCGTGTCTCCCTGGCGGAGTGGTCGCGAACCCTCCGCGACGCACTCGCCGCCGATCTCAGCTAGCGGGTTCTTTACCGAAGTCGCTCCCGGCTGCCTCTATCGCTTCACATAGGTGCAAAAGGCTAAGGAGCATACGATGAAGATGATGACCGGCGGCTTTCTAGTCCTCGCGGCGTTTTTCGCGACCGGGAGGAACGTTCGTCCTCGCCCCAGTGCCAAACCACTCGGTCGACCCTTCTGTGAGATCCACGGCCTTCACCAGAAGCGGTATCTGTATCGATTCCCAACCACGATCCGGGAGCAGCTCCGCGTAAAACTCCGCGAACGCGTCCCCGCAAAATACGCTCGGTTGGCGGATTCCGTTGATCCACGCTACCCGTCGATTCACGCGCACGATGTCCGATCTCTCGAGTCCGAGCACGCGCTCCTGCATCTCTTGCCAACCCACGCCGCTCGCCGTGAGTGCCCCCACCAGGCGCGCCAACACTCGTGCCGATGATTCCGGCTGGCCGCACCCCAGCCTCGGTGAGGGCACGCCACACACCGACGTGCGCGAGCCCTCTGAGACCCCCGCCACCGAGCACCAACCAGGACGTGTCACCGAGCGCCCGCAATGCGGCAGAATCGCCCTAATGACGCGGAGAATCAGCACTGTCTATTCCCACTTGACCCCCCTGGTCAGCCCATCTAGCTTTCTGGAGCTGAGATGTAGAATCATTCTTAATAAGCCCACAGAGATCTCCGCGGAGCCGTCTGAGGAACGAATGAGCGACGCTTACATTCTGAAGATAGAGGGCCTCGAAGCCAAGGTTGCCGAAGAAGATATCCCGATCCTCAACGGGGTCGACCTCGAGATCGGCAAGGGAGAGATCCACGCGCTCATGGGTCCGAACGGCTCGGGAAAGAGCACCCTGGCGAAAGTGCTCTCAGGCCACCCAGGCTACGAGGTGACATCCGGCTCGGTCGTGTTCCGGGGCAGCGATCTGCTCGAGCTCGAGGCCGACGAGCGCTCGCAGGCGGGACTATTCCTCGCGTTCCAGTATCCGGTCGAGATCCCCGGTGTCTCCATTGCGAACTTCCTTCGCACGGCGGTTCAGGCTCACCAGCCCGAGGGTGAGGAACTCGACATCTTCGACTTCTCCGACATCCTTACCGAGCGCATGGAACTGCTCGATATGGACGTCTCTTTCGCCGAGCGCCACGTGAACGACGGCTTCAGCGGCGGTGAAAAGAAGCGGAACGAGATCCTTCAGATGGCGATGCTGAAGCCCAAGCTCGTGGTGATGGACGAGACCGACTCAGGCCTCGATATCGACGCGCTCAAGGTCGTCGCCAGCGGGGTGAACACGTTGACCGAGGAAGATCCCGAGATGTCGATCCTCCTCATCACGCACTATCAGCGACTCCTGGACCACATCGAGCCCGACCGCGTCCACGTCATGGGCGATGGTCGCATCGTCCGATCTGGCGGACCGGAAGTCGCACACGCGCTCGAGGCCGAAGGCTACAAGAACTGGCGAGACGCGGACTCAGTAGCGAACGGCGTCTGAGGACGCCAAGGAGAATTCCATGCCACAGAACGAAATCATCCAAGACCTCGACCTCGACGAGTACAAGTACGACTTCGTCACCGAGACCGAGCCGGTTTTCCGTGCCCAGAAGGGTCTGAGCGAGACGGTGGTCCGCCAGATCTCCACGCATAAAGAAGAGCCGGAGTGGATGCTCGAGTACCGCCTCAGGGCGCTCAAGGTCTACAACTCGAAGCCGATGCCAAAGTGGGGCGGTGACCTCGACAGTCTCGAGGCAGTGCTCGACGAGATCTACTTCTATGTGCGCCCTCAGGATCAGATGGAGCGCTCGTGGGACGACGTGCCCGACGAGATCAAGGACACGTTCGAGAAGCTCGGGATCCCCGAGGCCGAGCGGAAGGTCCTCGCCGGCGTCGGCGCGCAATACGAGTCCGAAATGGTGTACCACTCGTTGCGCGAGGAGTGGGCGGCTCAGGGCGTCATCTTCGATTCGATCGAAGACGGTCTGAAGAACCACCCCGAGCTCTTCCGCGAGCACTTCGGCACCATCATCCCAATGCACGACAACAAGTTCGCGGCGATGAACGCGGCGGTCTGGTCCGGCGGCTCGTTCGTATACATCCCGAAGGGCGTCTCGCTCGACACGCCGCTGCAAGCGTACTTCCGCGTCAACCAGGAGCGGATGGGTCAGTTCGAGCGCACACTCATCATCGTCGACGAGGGCGCGCAGGCGCACTACATCGAAGGCTGCACCGCTCCGGTCTATTCGACCGAGTCGTTCCATTCAGGTGTCATCGAGATCGTCGTCAAGAAAAACGCCCGGTTCCAGTACACGACCATCCAGAACTGGTCGAACAACATGTACAACCTCGTCACCCAGCGCTCGATGGTGCACGAGGGCGCCACCATGGAGTGGCTGGACGGCAACCTGGGCTCGAAGCTCACGATGAAGTATCCGTCCTGCTACCTGATCGGCGAAGGCGCGCACGGCGAGATCATGTCGATCGCGTATTCCGGCGACGGCCAACACCAAGATACCGGCGGCAAGGTGGTCCATGTGGCTCCGCATACGACCTCTTCGATCACATCCAAGTCGATCTCCAAGGGGCACGGGCGCTCGACGTACCGCGGCCTGTGCAAGGTGCACAAGGGTGCGCACCACGCACGCTCGAACGTCGAGTGCGACGCGCTGCTCATCGACGACACCTCGCGGACGGACACGTATCCGTACATCGAGATCGAAGAGAACGACGCGAGCGTCGGCCACGAAGCTTCGGTCTCGAAGATCGGTGATGAGCAGCTCTTCTACCTGGCGAGCCGCGGCATTGCCAAGGACGAAGCGATGGCGATGATCGTGCGCGGTTTCATCGAGCCGATCGCCAAGAAGCTGCCACTCGAATACGCGGTGGAACTCAACCGGCTCATCGAGATGGAAATGGAAGGCTCTGTTGGGTAGAGCCGCGGGATTGATGGACGGTGTGACGACCGCGCTCAACCCCGCGGCGGTCGAGCGGGTCGGCATGGGTGATCCGGAGTGGCTGCGCGAGCGTCGCGCGCATGCGTGGGACGTGTACGAGCGCACGCCGATGCCGACGATCCGACTAGAGGAATGGCGTTACACCAACCTCAAGAAGAAGCTCGACCTCGACTCGCTCGAGCTCAGCGATACCGAAGCGCTCTCGGACGACCCAACCACTTGGCCCGACCGACTGCGCGAGGCCATGGACGAGGATCGCGAGGCGTCGGGTCACATCGTCATCATCGATGGTCACGTCGTGCACACCGACGTCGATGAGGAGCTCGCGGCACAGGGAGTGATACTGAAGTCTCTGCCCGAAGCGATCACAAACCATGAAGGGCTCGTGCGAGAGCACCTCGCCACGGAAGCTGTCCCCGCCGAGGAGGGGAAGTTCGCCGCGCTCAACGCTGCGCTCTGGATCGACGGCATCTTCCTGTACGTGCCGAGAGGCGTGCGACTCGAGCGTCCGGTCCGCGTGACGCGGTGGCTGAGTGAGGCCGGGACCGCGTACTTCAGCCGCGTGCTCATCGTGGCTGAATCACAGAGCCAGATCTCCTATGTCGACGAAGTCCTGTCCAACGACTTCGAGTCGCAGACTTATACGTCCACCGCGGTCGAGCTGATCGCGCGCGACGGCGCACACGTGCAGTACGTGGCCTTGCAGCGCCTGGGTCGCGGGGCGTTCTATCAATCGGTGCAACGTACGCTCGCCGAGCGCGACTCAAAGCTCGATACGCTCAACGTGGCGCTCGGCGCGTCCGTGACACGGGTCGACCTGAACGCTCGCCTACTCGGTCCCGGCGCAAATTCGGACATGCTGGGTCTCTACTTCGGGGACGGTGACCAGCATTTCGACTTCAACACCAGTCAGGACCATGTCGCAGCGAACACCTCGAGCGACCTGCTCTACAAGGGTGCGCTCGACGGTGCGAGCCGTGCGGCCTTTCGCGGTATCATCCGAGTTCTGCCCGGCGCCCAAGGCACCGACGCGTACCAGACCAACCGGAACCTTCTGCTTTCCCCGGAGTCTCGTGCCGACTCGTTGCCGAACCTCGAAATCGAGGCCGACGACGTGAAGTGCTCCCACGGTGCCACCGTCGGCCAACTCGACGCCGAAGTGAAGTTCTACCTCATGAGCCGCGGCCTGAGCCTCATCCAGGCCGAGCGCCTCGTGGTTCTCGGCTTCCTGGGAGAAGTCCTGGCCAAGCTCCCGTTGGGCGGTGTCGTGCACAAGGTGACGCGGGTCATCGAACAGAAACTCGCCCAGCATGGCTAACTGGATCCAAGCAGCAACCGCCACCGAGTGCCCGGTCGGCCAACTCAAGGGAGTGACCGCCGGCGGCACCGAAATCGTGCTCGCCAACTTCGAAGGGACCATCTACGCGGTCGCAGACGAGTGCTCCCACGAGGAGTTTGCGCTCTCCGACGGAGATCTGGAGGGTGACGAGATCCTGTGCATCTACCACGGCGCCCGCTTCGACTGCAAGACCGGCAAGAACATCTGCCCTCCGGCCACTCAGCCGGTGAAATCGTTCCCGGTGGAAGTTCGAGCTGGACAGATCTACGTCGACGTGAGCTGAGAGGCACCGAGGCAATCGCGAATGACCGCACTCGACCCTATCAAGATCCGGACTGAGTTCCCGACTCTGGACCAGACGGTCAACGGAAAGCCACTCGTGTATCTCGACAACGCGGCCACGTCCCAGAAGCCCGAAGCCGTGCTGGGGGCGCTCGAGCAGTACTACCGGCGCGACAACGCCAACGTGCACCGCGGCATCCACGAGCTGTCACGGCGAGCTACCATCGCGTACGAAGACGCCCGAGCCAAGGTGGCCCAATGGATCAACGCGCCCGAGGCTGACGAGCTCGTTTGGACCCGGGGCACAACGGAAGCGATCAACCTCATCGCCACCGCTTGGGGATTGGACAACGTCGGCGAAGGCGACGAGATCCTGATCTCGACGATGGAGCACCACTCGAACATCATCCCGTGGCAACTGCTCACTCGCCGGACAGGAGCGACCCTTCGCTACATCGAGATCGACGAGCAAGGTCGACTCATCCTCGACGACCTCCCCTCCGTGCTCTCGGCGCGTACGAAGGTGGTTGCCCTCGGGCATGTCTCGAACGCGCTCGGCACCGTGAATCCCATCAAGGACATCGCGGCCGCGGCCCACGAGGTCGGGGCGCTCGTTGTGATAGACGGTGCCCAAGGGGCAGTGCACAAAAAGGTCGACGTGCAGGATCTCGGCGTGGATTGCTATGCGTTCAGTGGTCACAAGATGTGCGGCCCTACCGGCATCGGGGCGCTGTGGGCGCGAAAGGACCTGCTCGAATCGATGTCGCCGTATCAGGGCGGCGGTGAAATGATCCACTTCGTCAACCGTGATGAGAGCACCTGGGCGAAGGTGCCCCACAAATTCGAGGCAGGCACCCCTAACATCGCTGGGGCGATCGGGTTCGGCGCCGCGGTGGACTTCCTGGCCGGCGTCGGTATGGAGAGCATCGCCGCCCACGAGCGGGATCTTCTGGCGTACGCTATCGAGCAGGTAGGCTCGATCGAGGGCGTGCGCATCTACGGCCCGGAGTCTCTCGACGAACACTCCGCCGTCGTCTCGTTCACGCTAGGTGACGCGCACCCCCACGACATCTCCACCATCCTGGACGCGGAAGGAATCGCGGTTCGTGCCGGACACCACTGCGCGCAACTCGTGATGAAGCACTTCGGCATCGCCGCCACCGCGCGGGCGTCGTTCTACCTGTACAACAGCAAGGACGAAGTGGATCGACTGGTCGAAGGCCTGTACAGGGTGCGCGGCGTCTTCGGCTGAGTACATTATTACACCTATCATCAAACGTAGCGAACGATGGAAGCTCCTCAGCTCAGCTCGCTCTACCAGCAGCTCATCCTTGAGCACTACCGCAATCCGCGGAACAAATCCGAGCTGGAAGAAAAGACCGTCGAGATCCACATGGCCAATCCGGTCTGCGGCGACGAGATCCGGCTTCAGCTCAGGATTGAGGACGACCACATCGTCGAGGCCAAGTTCGTCGGGCAGGGCTGCTCGATCTCGCAGGCCGCGGTCAGCATGATGACGACCCTTATCCAGGGCCGCGCGTTCGACGAGGCCGACGATCTCGCCAAGCGCTTCACCGAGATGATGCATGGAGACGAGGAGGCCGCGAGGGACAAGGCGCTCGGTGACCTCAGAGCTCTGCAGGGTGTGAGCAAGTTCCCCGTGCGCATCAAGTGCGCGCTCCTCGGTTTCGACGCGCTTCAAGAAGCGCTCAAGAGCGAGATCGGGGAGAAGACGCAATGACGACTTCGGTCAAGGTCCACTCGGCTCATGTGCCCAGCACCCGCGCCGGGCCTATCACCATCTGGACGTCCGATTCGGGAGTCCGTCGCATCGAGTTCGGGGCTCTGCAGCGGGAGCCTCACATAGACCCGCCCGAAGAGCGCACACCCCTCCTTCGCTCCGCCGTCCAGCAGCTCAAGGAGTACTTTGCTAAGGAGCGGACGAGCTTCGACCTGCCGCTCGAATTCGCCGGCGCGGGCACGGGCTTTCAGCGCGACGTCTACGACCGGCTGTTCGAGATCGAATACGGACACGTAGTATCGTATGGGCGAATCGCAAAGGATATCGGCAAGCCCGATATGGCCCGCGCGGTCGGCCAG
>Ga0310121_10006104_pt1 | contig 10188 bp, 7 predicted proteins | sample CB27_Tmax_986_MG_FD_203504 | JGI IMG/M metagenome (GOLD analysis project Ga0310121, IMG submission 203504) | Marine microbial communities from Western Arctic Ocean, Canada - CB27_Tmax_986 | ecosystem: Environmental > Aquatic > Marine > Oceanic | place: Canada: Western Arctic Ocean | collected... | reverse complement strand
ATCGCAGGTACTGTGCCCATGGCAGGCGGTTGGCTGAGAGAGCGTATCTGGTGTTCTGATAAAAGCGGCGCATGGCGCGGAGATTGACTTCCGAGAAGCCTTGTCCGTATTCCTTGCTGAGGTCTTTAGCCAGGCGTGAGAAGACTTCGCTGTTGAAGCGCGACTTGTTTGTCGCTTCTTCCTCGTGGACGGAGATGCGTTCTCCGATCTTCCAGTAGGTTTCGATCATTTCCTGACTCAGTTTGGCGAGACCGCCTCCTGAGCGTTCAAAGAGAACTTGTCGGACATCATCAAAGAGCCCTTGATACTTTGTGGGACGATTCGAGGCATGATTGGTCATTGTTTTCCCCTAGCCAGAAAAAAGTGTCAGAAAGTTAAAAAAGAGGTAACTGAATTTCCCTGTAACAACTTAGAACCGTTCCGGATGGCTTTCAGGGATGATTGGATAGGGGAATCGCAAAAGAAGTGCCGGAGCAGTGCAGTGGAAGAACGTTCAACGTTGAAAGTTGAACGTTGAAAGTTGAAAGTTGAATGTTTCCTCTCCGCATCCAGTATCAGCATCACATGCTTGGCCCAGCGCGGGTAAAACGTAACAATCCGCTCAGCCTTCGGATTCCAGATTCCGGATTTCAGATTCCCCGCCACCGCCGTGTCCCGAACCACTATCCACTTACTCCGCTTCCTCCTGGCCGTCCTGGCCGTAGCGGCGTTTGGTGGTGTGTTGCGGAGCGGGTTCGTGTATGACGATTTTCTGATCATTCACGGCAACCCTTTCTTCACCGCAAAGCGGGACTGGCTGGCGCTGTTCACCAAAGATTACTTCGCGCACAGCATGCAGGGCAGTTACCGTCCCATGGTCACGCTCTCTTATATGATCGACGGCGCGCTCTGGGGCAGCGGCCCGTTTGGGTATCACGTGACGAATCTATTGCTGCATGTAGGGAACGTGCTGTTGGTGTTTGCGGCGGTGAAGGCAATGACGAATGACGAAACACCCAATGACGAAAGAAGCCTGAATGACGAAACCCGAAATGGGCTTCCAGACACCGCAGCGCGTGTCGCCTTTATTGGTGCTGCTCTATTCGCAGTACACCCAGCCTTTACGGAAGTGGTCTCGTTTCCCAATTACCGAGAAGACCTCCTGGTGCTCTTCTGGTCGCTGGCAGCCGTCTGCACACTCCAATACTCCATCATTCCCACACTCCAACACTCCACTCCCGACTCCGACACTCCCACACCCCCACACCCCCACACTCCCACACTCCTCCTCTCCGCCTTCTTCCTCTTTCTCGCGCTTCTCTCCAAAGAAAGCGGGCTCGGCCTGGTCATCTTCCTCGGCCTCTGCGTCTGGCTTTGCGGTCGGTGGCGGCTTACTCATTACTCATTACTCATTACGCCTTACGCCGTTGTTACGCTCATCTATCTTGTCCTCCGCTTCGGCGTCTATAGCGCGGGTAACGAGCTCAAGCCTTCTTTTATTGGTGACTCGTTTTTTACGAACGTAGCGACCATGTGCGGGGTGGTGCTTTCGTATGCGCGGATGATTCTCTGGCCGATGCATCTGCGTGCCGATTACCTGGTGAGTTCGGTATCGGGCGCGGGGTGGGTGATGTCGGTCGGTGGGTTTGTGGCGTTGGCGGCCGGATGGCTGTGGGTAATTAAACGTGGTCTTGCGCTTCGTGGTCTTGACGCTCCGCGGCAAGGTGGTCTTGACGCTCCGCGGCAAGGTGGTCTCGGCGCTCCGCGGCGAGATAAATTTCTTGCCGCGGAGCGTCAAGAGCACGAAGAGCTTGCCGCGGAGCGTCAAGGCCACTCCTGGCTGCCCGTGTTGGCGCTTGGGTGGTTTCTTTGCTTTCTGCTGCCGGTGATGAATCTGCATCCGATCGCGCATCCGAAGGCGGAACGGTATCTCTACATTCCGTGCGTGGGGCTGTTCGTGCTGGCGGGGTTGGTCGTCGTTCGGTTGCGGGATCGGTTGCATTCGCAGGGGCTGCAGGCCGCGTTTACCGGCGCGCTTGGGTTGAGCCTGGCGTGCTTTATTGCGTTGTCGCAGGCGCGGGTGGTGGAGTGTGCGAACAGTCTTCGGCTCTGGAAATCTGCGGTGCGGCACGAGCCGGATTCGGCCATCGTTCGCAGCAACCTGGGCGTGGCTTACCAGGAGCAGGACAACCTGCGCGAGGCGTTGCTGCATTTTGAACGTTCGATGGAACTGCATCCGTCGCCAAGGGCGGAGCTGAACCTGGCGCGGGTGAAGTCTGAGATGCAGGGCACGCAGACCGAGAGCATCGCTATCTATGAAAAGACCCTCGGCGATCTGCCGGAGGGCTCACGCGATCTGTCGCTCATGCATCACGGGCTGGCGATCCAACTGCGCAAGGCCGGCCGGTTCGAAGAGGCCGCGGCCGCGCATCAGAAAGCCATCGGATTGAAACCGGATACGGACGAATTCTATTTGCATTACGGCATCACATTGCAGTCGGCAAAACAGTTCGCCGCGGCCCAGCAGCAGTATGAGAAAGCGCTCGGCCTTTTTCCCGACAGGGCACAGACGCATTATCGTGTCGGCACGTTGCGGGAAGCGGAGAACAAATTCAAGGAAGCGATAGCCGCGTACGAGAAGGCGCTGCAACTCGATGCTGATTACATTGCCGCCCAGGGCAGCCTGGCCAACGCGCTGGTGAAGACGGGCGCCTTCAAAGATGCGCTGCCGCATTTCGAATCCGCCCTCGCCGCCAGGCCGGACAACGCGAGCTGGCGTTTCAGCTACGCGCTCTCGCTCCTGAAAACCAACCAGCCGCAAAAGGCATTTGAAGAGTTCGGACGGATCGACCCAGGGAAGCTGCCGGGCTTTCAGCGGATTACGTTGGAAGGGATCATGAAGGAGATGAGGAAATAATGGTTGATGGTTAATGGTTGAGATGGTTGATGAAAGCTGCTCCCAGCCATCAACCATTAACCATTAACTATATTCCGTTTCCGGTTTCCGGAATTCTTTGCCCATGTCCATATTCTCTCCAGGGGTGGCTTTTCTGGGCACTTGGTGACGCCTTCATAAAGAGATGGAACTTTGGTCGAAGTTGGTGTGCAGCGGCTGAATGTGGCGACGGTGGCAAACCCTTTGGAAAGAAGGGTTTTGGCGTAATTGCTTGCAGGGTGGGGGTAATTGAGGCGGCAGGGAGTCTGAAACTTCTTGGTTTACTTCAAACCTTAGGGGCTGCCGGACGCTCCTCCGGATGGGGTATGTTGTTGTCGGGCACGGAGTTTGATGTAGGTCGGACAACTCTCTCCTTTCCGACAACAACCATTAGCACACTGAGGGGCTTATGACTGCGCAAATCACCATTCAAACGGACAGGTCTGTATCGAAGAACAATCACGCGGAAGACGTTGTTTCCATCTTGGAGACTCAGCTCAGTGCCTTCCGTTCGATCTATGACATCACGGCTCAGATGCGTGACAAGTTTGCCCAGTCTGATGCGAATGTGCTGAAGAACGGTCTTCAGGAACGCAAGGTTCATCTCGAACGCGCTCACAAGATCGAGTCACAGCTCCGTGCGCTGAAACGTGAATGGGAGACCACCAGCCCCGATACTCGTGTCGGCGAACTCGTCGACGAGTGCCAGAAGGTCATCAACAAGATTGTCGATCTGGATATGGCGCTGCACCGGGAAGCCTCGCACCAGCAGCGCACGATCAAGGCCGAGCTGTCGGAAACCAGACAGCGCCGACAGCCTATCGCCACATATCTAGCGACACCCGCGATTTCCGCCAGTTATTCCGTGCCAGTCGCCGGACGGAGTGTGGCTCGGAACGCATGAAAGGAAATATGGTTGATGGTTAATGGCTGATGGTTGATGAAGCAGTGCCAGCCATCAACCATTAAACCATCAGCCATTCTTAATCGCGTGCACCTTAATAAAATTCATCGGCGCGCTTTCCTTTACCGGGATGCCGGCGACGACTACCACCGTATCACCGGGGGCCAGGATTCCCTTTTCGAGCGCCTGGTCTTCCATCTTGTCGATCAGGTCGTCGGGGCCCGCGACGAAATCCATGAGGACGGGGCGAACGCCCCAGATCAGGTTGAGGCGCTGGTAGGCGGCCTGTTCGGGGGTGAAGGCGAACAGGGGCTGGCTCGATCGGCACTGGCTGACTTCGATGGCCGCCCGGCCGGTGCGGGTGAACACGATGATGGCTTTGGCTTTGAGCTGCTCGGCTGCGTGGCAGGCGGCTTCGGCGACTGCGAACTCGGGTGCGAGCTCGCCTCCGTGCTTCTTCCATTCGCGGGGGCGGGCGAGGGATTGCTCTTCGGACTTGGTGATGATGCGGTTCATCATCTGGACGGTCTCGATGGGGAATTTGCCGACGCTTGTTTCGGCAGAAAGCATGACGCAGTCGGTGCCGTCGAAGACTGCATTGGCGACGTCGGAAGCTTCGGCGCGGGTGGGGCGCTGGTTGTCGGTCATGCTTTCGAGCATCTGGGTGGCGGTGATGACCGGTTTGCCCAGGGCGTTAGCTTCGCGGATGAGCCGTTTCTGGAGGATGGGGACTTCTTCCGTCGGCAGCTCGACGCCAAGATCGCCGCGGGCGACCATGACGCCGTTGCTGGCTTCGAGGATGCTTTCGAGGTGTTCGACAGCCTGCGAGGTTTCGAGTTTGGCGATGAGCGGCAGGTTGGGATTGAACGCATGGACGGCTGAGCGAACCTGTTCGATATCGGCCACCGAACGGACGAACGATACGGCGATGGCATCGACGCCTTCCTTGGCCACGAGCCGCAGATCTTCGAGGTCTTCGCTTTCGATGATGGGTACGGCGAGATGTGCGCCGGGCGCGTTGATGCCTTTGCGGGAACGGATCTCGCCGTCGCGCTCGACACGGCATCGGATGGTGAGTCCGTCGGTCGCGAGGACGGTGAGTTCATTGTTTCCGTCGTCGATGAAGATTTTTTGTCCGGGCGCGACGCCGGCAGCGAGGAACGGGGACCCGACGGGGATAGCACCTGCAGGGGCGGGCTCGGAATTCTGTGTGACGAGTTTGATCTCGTCGCCGCGGGTGACCGTGCGCGGCTCGGTCATAGTGCCGACGCGGAGCCGCGGGCCGCGGAGGTCGAGGAGGATACAGACGGATTTGTTTTGCCGTTCGGAGACTCGCCGGATGCGGCGGACGATCTCGATACGCTCTTCAGTGGAGCCGTGCGAACAGTTAAGCCGGGCGACATCCATGCCGGCCTCGACAAGCTGTTCGAGCTTTTCTTCGGAGGATGTGGCAGGGCCGATGGTGCAGACGATTTTGACGCGGCGCATGAACAATTAAAGGTTCAGAGGTTCAGAGGTTCAGAGGTTCAGAGGTTCAGAGGTTCAGAGGTTCGGGGGGTAAACCTCTTAACCCTGAGAAACAAAAAAGGCACGGGGAGCATGTGCCCCTCGTGCCTTTTGATTTATTTGAAGCTTAAAAATGCCGCCCGATTTCGCTACGCGCCTCTTAACCTTGAACCTCTTAACCTCTGAACCCGGCTTTTACACCTGTATCCGCTGTACCTCCTGATACGCCTGTATGAGTTTCGTTCTTACTTCCATCATATAGCGGAAGCTGAGCTCGGCTTTGTTTATGGAGATGACGGCTTTGTGGAGGTTGTCGGTGCGGCCGGTGATCAGGTCTTCGACGGTCTTGTCGGCCTCCTCGTGTGCCATATTGACCTCTTCGACGAATCCCTTCAGCGTGTTGCCGAAGGATTCACCCATGATCTCCTTGGAGGCCTGGGCGTCGGAGGTCCTTTTGGGAGCGTCCGCGTTTGAGTAGCTGACCGGTGTCGAAAAACTCGGGATTTCGAAATCAGACATAGTGGTCTCGGGTTAGTACAGAGTTTGGTAAAGCCTAGCGTCCGGCCTGGGCCTGGTAGAGCTGAGCTGCGTGAGCCTGGAATGCCTGGAGCTGGGTGGCTCTCTGGCGTACCAGATTGAGGTCGGCACGCAGTTCATTGAGGCGCTGGTCAGTGGCCTGTGCCTCAACTTTCATTTCGCTTGCGCCCTGGGGCTGCGATTCGTTGAGCGCCTGGCTCAATTCCTCGCCGAACGTCGGGCCGCCTGATGGGGCGGGGGCCGGCGCCTTGGCTCCGGGCGTTGGCCCGGCGGGGCCTACTGCACCTGGAAAGGTTGGATTGAAAAATGGTTCTGGCATGTTCGTAGTTATAGGAAAAAGTGGAAGAGTGTTCAGGTTTCAGTGTTCAGGAAAGAGAGTTTTCCGGGTTTGAGCTGAACACTGAAACCTGAAACCTTGTTTTCAAAGATTAGCTCCGCCTGAGCAGAGCGATGGTGTCGTTGATCATTTTTCGGGTGTTCCGGCTTACAGAGAGGTTGGCCTCGTAGGCGCGGGAAGAATCGATGAGGTTCACCATTTCTTCCATCGAGTTGATGTTGGGAACGGTGAGGTAGCCATCGTCGTTGGAATCGGGATGGCCAGGGTCATAGACCTGTTTGAAGCAATTCTGCGCGGGCACGACGGCGGAGACCATGACGCCGTTAAAGATATCGCGTTTCGGGTCGAGCTCGCTTTTGAGTGTTTGGTCAAAAACTTCTGCGAAGACCGGCACCTTACGCTTGTAAGGGCCACCTTCTGCGGTGCGCGTGCTGTTGATGTTCGCCAGGTTGCTTGCGATGGAGTCCATACGCAGGCGCTGGGCACGGGTGCCGGTGCCGCTGATTTTGATGGTGTTGAATAGGGCGTCGATTGGCATGGTTAATGGTTAATGGCTAATGGCTAATGGTTGATGAAAGCGTGATTCAGGATTCAGGATTCAGGTCGTTTGTTGATGGTTCCGAGGGCGTTCAAGCTCACACTTACTCATTTACTCATTACTTATTACGTCGTTCTCATTGCCAGGCGGAGCATTTCGGCTTTTTTGGCGTAGAGCTCGGTGTAGAGGGAATAGGCGAGGGCGTTGCGGGACTGGAGGCCCATTTCTTTATCAATGTTTACGTTGTTGCCGTCGTTGCGGGTGGTCGGGTCGTTGGATTCTTTGACGACGCCTTGGATGTTACGGATGTTGTCTATTTCGTTGTTCTCCACCGCGTCCTGCAGGACTTCTTCAAAGACGAGCTCTTTGCGGCGGAAGCCGGGGGTGCTGACGTTGGCGATATTGTTGGCGATGACCTTCTGCTTGTTCGCGCTGAGGGTCATCAGTGATTCGAGGACGGCAAAGTTTTTATCGAAACCAGGTCCGTCAATCATGGGTTCATTCCTGAAGGGTTCGAAGAGGCGAGCTTGTCGCGAAGCGCCGAGACCACTGGCCCGGCTACAGACAGAGGAAGCTTTGTGCAAAAGAAATACCGGTTCAGGTGATGGAAGTGGGTAGAGTCTGTTGAAGATGCGACTTGAAGCAGAACTGCCGAGAAGACCGTTTTAGGTGCTTTTAGAGCTTGGATTTACGAAGCTCACTGCAGATCTGAGAATCGACTTCAGGTTTTCTTCGGCCGCTGAAAAACCGTGAAGAAGACGTGCTTTGTCCAAAAAATGGCCGGTGGGGATGGCGAAAAATTTCCCTTATTCCAAAGGATTTTCCCATCGCAGTCCGGGAAAGCGCGCAAAATCAGCAAAATAATTTGATGCTTTGATGCTCGATATGCGTAATGCGTAATGAGTAATGAGTAAGGGGACGGTTGTTGTTGAAACGACCGTTTCGGATGGTTCTTGGTTCTTAACTTGAACGTTGAATGTTGAGCGTTGAGCGTTGAGCGTTGAGCGTTGAACGTTTGCTCCTTGTCTCCTTGTCCCGTCATCACAACAACACCGGCACTACCTGCTTTCGTCATTCAGGTTTCGGGATTCTTTCGCCTTCTTCCTCATCCTTGCCGCCTGCATCCCGTATCCGTTTCCATCCTCCAGCTTCACACATCTTTGCAGTTCCATTGCTGTGGCTTTTTTGTCTCCGGTCAGGAGGTGGCGGCAGGCGATGAAGAAATGCACTGCGTTTTTCGGCAGCGACATCGTTGCCCTTACTAAATGCTGATTGGCCCAGCCGGAGTAGGTTCTGAACGCCAGTAACACATCCGTCGGGCCGAGCTTGATAGTGGGCGAGGTGGGCTCTTCGATGGCTTCGGTGACGTCCGGCGGGAGGAGGGTGCGGAGGATGGCTTCGGGCTGGTTCGTGGCGTCGGCCATGGGGAGGGTCTCGCCGAGGATGTAGGCGGCGAGGATGAGCTCGGGGAAGAAGGGGCCCGCTTTCCAGGAATCGGTGATGCGGAGGAAGAACTCGCTGGCGGTATCGTGTTCGCCTTTTTCGATGGCTATGCGGGCCTTTATCATCAGGTACGGCGCTTTGGCTGCGGGGCTTGAAAGCGCGTCGATGCGGGTCTGGCACAGGCGCTGGGCCTCGTCATGTTTGCCGAACGCCAGGTAGCTCTGCGCGATGAATCGCAGGCCGCGGGCGGGCAGGTCGGATTCCGGCCAGGCATCGAGCATCGAGAGGTAAACCCGTTCGGCGTCCTTCCATTTACCGAGATTGATATAGAGGAGGGCGACGTTGTCACGCAGGCCGGGGTTGGGGATGTGTTCCAGGCCGGAAGGGTCGGTGATGGATTTCCAGTGACCGCAAAAGAAGTTGGTGAGCGGCATGTCTTTGAGCGCCGAAAGGTCGTTCACGCCGGTGAGGTCGAGCGAAAGCCATTCGAGGAGCATGCCCTTGAGCGGTGAGATGTCGGTGAGCTGGTCGCAATACGAGATGTCGAGGCGGGTGAGGAGCAGCTCGCCGATGGGTTCGATGGATTCGAGTTTGCCGCAGCTCAGGGCGAGGGATTCGAGGGGCTCGAGGGTGCCGATGGGCGAGATGTCGGCAAGGGTGTCGGAAGTAATCGCCAGCTCGACAAGCGGCATGCCGCTGATGGGCGAAAGGTCGGTCGCGCCGTCGCATCGAAGGACGAGGTGTTCGAGGGGCATGCCGGCGAGGAAGTTCAGATCTTCTATCTTCACCGCGGGTTCGTCAGGGGTCAGGCGTCCGAGCTTGAGCTGTTTGAGTGGCATGCCGCGCAACACGCCTAGATTTTTTGCGCCGAGCGAATCAATCTCGAGGCGTTCGAGCGGCATGTCTTTGAGCAGTGAGATGTTGGCGATGTTGCCGCAGCCTTCGATGACGAGCGACGTGAGCGGGATGCCTTCGAGCGGCGAAAGGTCATCGAGCTGCGGGCAGTTGCGCAAGACGAGCTCGGTAAGCGGCATGCCTTTGAGCGGTTCGAGATCCTCGAGCGCGGTGCAGTCGTTGAGGGTGAGACTGCCAATGGCCATGCCCTTGAGCGCGGTGAGGTCGGCGAGCTTGGGGCAATTATTGAAGGTGAGCTCCTGAAGGAGGAGCCCCTTGAGCGGTTCGAGAAACTGCGTGTAAGCGCCGTTTTCGAGGGTCATGGCTACGAGCTTTCCACGCTGCACCTGGTAACGCCACGGGCTGGTTCCCGCGTCAGGGCGGTCGGGGTTGACTTCGTTCATCTTGCTCAGAACGGTCTGTGCCTTTTCCGTGCCGGAGAGTTTGTCTCGTTCGGCATACCACGGTTCGCAGAGCCCACGCACCCGGGCCTGGATCTTTTTGCGCTTGGCGTAATCGATTTCAAAAGGCAGGACATCCTCGATCGCCATCGCTTCGAGTGCCTGCTGATAGCCCTGCTCGGCCCGGTCGTAACGTCCGAGCTGCATGGCCGTGTCCGCGTATTTGAGGATGGCGCGCCAGTCGTTGATATCCTCTTCGATTTTGATTTCGGGCGCGTTGTTTTCGAGGTCGACCGCGTCGAACAGGTCGGCGATTTTGCTTTCGAGATCGTTTTCGAGGGCCGGGTTCGGGGCGTCGTCTTCGTCGTCCTCATCTTCCATTTCGAATACGGCTGCGACCTTGGCGAGCTCGGCGATTGCGAGCTGCGATTTGGTCATTGCCAGTTTTGAATCGGTGTGATTGGGATCGCGTTCGATTGCGATTTCAAAAAGCTCGAGCGCTTCCCGGTGAAGATTTTCGGCCTGCGCGATCATGGCCTGGGCATACCATCCGTAAGGCGTACTGTCGGCGATTTCGAGGGCGTCTTCCGCACGCTGCTTGGCCTCGCGCATGCGTCCGGCATCGATGAGATCGAGCGCCTGGTTGGCGAAACGTCGGGCTGTTTTGCGGTTGGCTTTGATGACATTGATGCGCTCGCGGTCGGCGGCCCGGCG
>Ga0310121_10006097_pt1 | contig 10197 bp, 6 predicted proteins | sample CB27_Tmax_986_MG_FD_203504 | JGI IMG/M metagenome (GOLD analysis project Ga0310121, IMG submission 203504) | Marine microbial communities from Western Arctic Ocean, Canada - CB27_Tmax_986 | ecosystem: Environmental > Aquatic > Marine > Oceanic | place: Canada: Western Arctic Ocean | collected... | reverse complement strand
AACGAAAGGCGCTGGCCGAGAAAGGAAGCGATTCCCCCAAGTCCGCAACCGGGCTGGCTGAACTGGATACTACTCTTCTGGAACTGACCCAGCGTCTCAAAGCTCAAAAACTGGGCCAGAAGGAAGCATTGGCGGCTCTGTCCCAGCAGGAGAAGAAAGTACGCAAGAAGAAGGAGCGACTCAAACGCCTCGATCAGGCGCGCAGCCGGCTGAAGCATCGCACTGGAAACGAAAAGTTCACCAAAAAGGTGGCCGATTCGCTTTCGGAGGGAAATTACGGTAAAGCCGCCGAAGGCCTCAAGGCGCTGGCCGATAAACTCGGGGACTCGGAGCTGTCTCCATCGGAGATGGGTCAGCTCTCGAAGGAATTGAAATCTCTGGCCGCCGCCCTGGAAGGAAATCCCGATCTGCAAAACGCTCTCGCGGATGCCCTCAAATCATTGGAGGGCGCCAAGAAGGGGCTTAATGGTAAATTGTCGCTGTCGCCCTCCAGTCTGAAATCTCTCCAAAATGCGCTATCGAAAGCATCCGGAAATCTTTCTGAACTAAACCGCCTTCTTGACAGGCAGAATGAACTCGAGGTGGCGCTGCAAGACATCGACCTTGCCAAGCTATCCCTTTGCAACGGCCTTTCCCAATGCAAGAGCTGCGGGAAGATCTGTTCCGGAACGAAATGCGGGAGCTGCTGTGGCGCGGGAGGGCTCTGTAAGGGCCCGAGGGGAGGTATGGGTGGTCCCGGCCGGGGTCGAGGAAATATGGCGAACCGTTATGAAGATCCGAACGCCCAGATGAAGGACGAGAATGTCTCCAGCCAGTGGCATCCCGGCAAGGTCCTGGGGGTCTTTGAGGTGGAAGCCAAGGACAGTCCGGCCATTTCAACTCTCGGCGAAAGCGTGGCCTTCATCGAAGCCGGTCAGCGCGAACAAGCCATCGTGCAGGAAGAAGTTCCCCCCGGTTATGAAGACATCATTCGAGGCTATTTCGAAGACGGGCAATAACAACCTTACCCCGCCTTTTTCCACCGCGTCCCCTGAGCAGTGTCCTCCAGTATAATTCCACGCGAAAGGAGATCGTCACGAATCTCATCCGATCGCGCGAAATCTTTTGCGCTCCGGGCGTTTTCACGCTCCTCGATTAGCTTTTCGATCTCAACGTCCAAGCTTCCTCGTTCCTCGTCGAGAACACCTAGCACCTGGTCCCACCTCCTAAAGACGGTTCTGACACTTTCCGCTTCGGAAACATTGATCTCGCCGGAGTCGATGCGACGGTTAACTAGAGTGGTGAGCTCGTGCAAGCCCGCGATGGCGTTCGGGGTATTGAGATCATCATCCAAGCTTGCTTCAATGTCTTGGTCCGCACCCTCGACAATTTCCCGGAACTGATCAGAAACCTCCCCCTCCCGACTGATTTCATCGAGTTTGATAAGCAGGTCCACCCACCGGCTTCGCTCCTGGGCCGCCGCGCGAACACCATCGAAGGTAAAGTTGAGAGGGTCCCGGTAGTGCTGGCGGACAAGGGCGAACCGGATGTTCACCGGGTCGTACCCTTTTTTGGTCAGGTCCCGGAGAGTAAAGAAATTCCCCTCCGACTTCGCCATCTTCGCCCCTTCAACACGCAGGTGCCTGGAGTGGAGCCAATAGTTGACAAACGTCCGACCCGTGGCGCATTGGCTCTGAGCTATCTCGTTTTCGTGATGAGGAAAAATGTTGTCCTCGCCGCCACAGTGGATATCAAAGGTTTGTCCGAGATGGTCCATCGACATGGCTGAACACTCAATGTGCCAGCCGGGACGTCCTTCACCGAGTTGGGTTTCCCAGTAAACCTCTCCATCCCGGCGACTTTTCCATAAAACGAAGTCTCGCGCATCGTCCTTGTCGTATTCATCCGAATCCACGCGAGCCCCCGATTTCATTTCATCCATCTTGAATCCGGAAAGGTTTCCATACCCTGGAAACTTCTGGATGCTAAAATAAATCGAGCCTTCGCTTTCGTAACAAACACCCTTCGATTGAATCTCCTGAATGAGCTTCACCATCGCACCGATAAAACGGGTGGCTCGTGGGTAATGTTCGGCATCCTCAATCCGGAGCAATTTTCGGTCCTCGTGGAACGACTCGATGTAAGGGGCAGTTACCTCATCAAGCGGAATCTTCTCAGCGCCCGATGAACCGTCTCCCTGGTTAAGTTCGATCCCCTGCTCCGCCGCGCGTTTGATGATTTTGTCTTCCACATCGGTGATGTTCATGACCTGCGTCACTTGATAACCCTTGGCTTTCAAGTGACGACGCAGCAGGTCCTCGAAAACGTAGGTCCGAAAATTCCCGATGTGGGCGTAGTCGTAGACTGTCGGTCCACAGGTATACATGCGCACATGGCCATCCTGGATCGGCACAAACGCTTCTTTCTTCCTGGAAAGTGTATTGAAAAAACTAAGCCCCATCGGTTTTGTCCTATTCCTGAACGGGAAATTCCACCTCCGATAATCACTTGCCTCCCAACCCCGGTCAAGAAGTGCCTAAAAACAGCAACCCTCTGGGTCGTGAGGACACGAGCAGGCAGGTGGGTACGTCCAAATCATTTGTGTTAGGATCACTTCCTAATGGTCCGGAATAGCGGATGCCGATGCGGCACCCTTGTAGTTGCTACGGTTATCGTATTTCTCGGGTGCGTATCCATTATTCTCATCGGGTATTCGGAACGCTTTGAATACGAAGGGGATGGTGCATTTACGGATTCTGGCCCGTGGAAGCGAACCTATAATCGATATAAGCTTAGTCTGGGTACGATTTTTTCGGACCAAACGGGAACATTTACGTATAATGTCGGAGCACTGCCCGACGATTCACTATGGTGGGAATTCCGGATCACCGAAGTGGACGAGGACAGAATTTATCAGGATGGCTACGATTCACACATACGAAGTGACTTGGCCAACATGCGTCTTCAGATCGTTGATAACGAAAGCGAGGAGGTTATCGGAGAGCAATCCGGACCATTATCTCAATGGGAATGGAGGAACAAGTCTCAGAAATACAATCCGGATGGGACTCCCTGGAGGAGTACCGAGGGAAAGATGAAATTGAACGCGTCCATAATGCCGGGCATGATTTTCAGCCCTCCGTATGACAGCCCGACCTATGGTGCATTTGGTTTTACCCCTGTGCCTGATCATACCTATACCGTTACCGTTGAAGTAATCGAACCGGATGAAGTTGGTTTAGAGTTACGATTTGCGTGTCGTGGTGGATTAACCTGGGAGACACCTTAACTTAATACAGCCCGAGACTCATTTGATTGTCTCTAGGCCCAGTACGTCGGAAATATGTATGATTGAAGTTCCGGCCAGATAAAGTCGGCAACTACACGAAGGACACGAACGAAGAGAATGTTGAAACCGCAATTTGGCAAGGTCGTGATCAATGGAGTCGGTTTGATGGGTGGATCGCTCGGTTTAGCCCTGATCCAAAAGGGTTTGGCGGAGAGTGTGTGGGGGCTCGGACGTAACGAGGGGCGGTTAGAGAATGCTCGAAAAGCCGGTGTGATCACTCATTCCACAACCGATCAGGCCGAGGCCGCAAAAGACGCTGAAATCATCGTCGTTGGCCTCCCTGTCGAGAGGATTCCCGCAGCTGTCGTTGGACTGTCGGCCTCCGTCTCACAGGGTGCGGTTATAACTGACATGGGGAGTGTCAAGGAGAAGATTGTTACAGAAATAGAAGCCGGTCTCGGGGATAAGAGTTCCCTGTTCATCGGATCCCACCCGATGTGCGGTTCCGAAAAACAAGGGTTCGAATCGGCGCGAGTGGATCTGTATGAGGGAGCGACCTGCGCTGTCACGCCGACTGAAAGATCGTCCAACAGTGCCTGCGAAAAGGTTGTCTCGTTCTGGGAGTCCGTGGGCTGCCGAACCTTGCAATTCAACCCATCCGAACACGACCGCATCGTGGCGCGGACCAGCCATGTCCCACACATTACCGCGTCGGCCCTATGCAATATGCTTGATTTTGAATGTTATTCAGAGAAGAGAGATGGAATGGTCGCCACCGGATTCATGGGAGCGACTCGTACCGCCACGGGTGATGTTGAGAACTGGTTGCGAATCTTCCTCGACAATGACAAGTATGTCCTGAAAGCGTTGGGGGATCTGGAAACAAGCATCGGCGAAGTCCGTAGGTTCCTTGCGAACGAGGACGAGGAGGGACTTAAGGATTGGCTCGAGAGGGCTGCACTCACGCGTAATCGGTTGGCCGACGAACGCGCCATTGCGCGGAAGAGGGAGGCGCCCCCAGAGTGAGCCGGATCCTGATCGTGGACGATGACACGGACTTACTGGGGTTAGCTGCCAAACAGATCTCGGAAGCCGGCCACAAGGTGGATGCTTGCTCAGATCCGCAGGAGGCCCTGGATCGGCTTCGGGAGGTCGATTATGACCTCGTGCTCACAGATCTGGAGATGCCGAATCACTCCGGATTGGATATCCTTCGCGTAGCAAGGGAAATCGACACTTCTCAGGTCGTTCTCCTACTGACCGGTCACGCCACCATTGAAACCGCTGTGGAGGCGATGAAGCTGGGCGCCTTCGATTACCTCGAAAAACCGTTCCCATTCCGCGATCTCCAAAAAGTCATTGAAAAAGGCCTCAGGCATCGTGATCTCGAACGGGAAAACCGGCAGCTTCGGAAACAAGTTCGGGACAAATACCGATTCGAGAATCTGGTGGGAAACAGCCCCGGGATGCAGGAAGTCTTTCGTCTCGTCGAACGAGTTGCTCCCACATCCAGCACCGCGCTGATCCTGGGGGCGAGCGGTACCGGCAAGGAATTGATTGCCCGTGCTATCCACGAGAACTCAACCAGGAGCGAAGAGCGATTCCTGAAGATTAACTGCTCGGCCCTGTCGGAAACACTCCTGGAATCCGAATTGTTCGGTCATGAGAGGGGATCGTTCACTGGAGCTGTCACGATGAAGCGCGGTCTCTTCGAGGTAGCGGATGGTGGCACACTTTTCCTGGATGAGGTAGGAGACACTCCACTCCCGCTACAAGCGAAACTGCTTCGAGTCCTTCAGGAAGGGGAAATCCGTAGAGTGGGAGGAACCGAGGATATTTCGGTCGATGTCAGGTTAATCGCGGCCACCAATCAAGACCTCAAACGAAAAATTGATGAAGGCAATTTCCGGGATGACCTCTTCTTCCGGCTCAATGTGGTGAGCATCCCCATCCCCCCGCTCCGTGACCGTGTGGACGATATCCCGCTCTTAGTGGATCACCTAGTTCAAAAGAAGGCGTCTAAAAGCACCCCGCTGCCGAAAATCTCACAACAAGCCCAGACAGCTATGGAGGGATACAGTTGGCCCGGCAATGTTCGCGAACTGGAAAATGCAATCGAACGGGCGATTGTGCTATCCGAAGGAGACACGATCGAGCTGGGCGACCTCCCGGAAGAAATCTCAACCAACATCCCTGCGAGTACAAACGACGATGAAGGCTGCGGTGATAGCGGCTGGCAGACACTGAAAGAACTCGAGAAGGGCCATATCGCAAGAGTCCTCCTGAGCATGAATGGAAAGCGCGAGGAAGCTGCCAAATTACTCGGTATCACCCGGCGGACACTTTACGACAAGATCAAGCGGTACGGTCTTGAGGAAAGGCTCCCGTGAGGATCGCATGGGATGGCCGAGGTTTAGTTGGTCCGCGGACTGGGCTCGGCTTTTACACCTACCGGCTGATCAAGGCCTTTGAATCGCTGCAGGAGGACTGGTCTGCCGACCTCTTCACCAACCAGACTGTGGAAGAAAGCTGGAGCGACCGTGTACAACCAATCGTCCTCCCTTATCCGAACACCGTCCGGCTCCGCCGATTTTGGGAAGAGACCTGGCTGCCTTCCAGGCTGGCTCGAACCAAAGCAGATATCTGGCACTCCCCCTTATCGTGCGTCCCAGCCAAAATATCCATCCCCACTATAGCCACGATCCATGATGTAGCCTTCCTTCATTATCCTGAAATTCTCCCACCTGCTTACAGGAAGTACTGGACCCGGCAGGTGAGCAGCGCCTGCGAGAGAGCCGATGCCCTCATCGCCGTTTCGGAAGCAACACGCGACGATCTGCTTCATTTTTTCGATATCCCGGATGATCGCATCCATGTCGTTTATGAGGCAGCCGACCCGCTCTACTTCGAAACTCCCGAGGGAGAGAATCGAGTTTTGTTAACCCGTGACTATGGATTGGACGCTGATTACTTGCTGTTTGTGGGAACATTGGAGCCCAGGAAAAACTTACGCTTTCTATTAGATGTTTATCGCGAAGCTCTTTCTCAAAAAGAAAATCTACCAACTCTGGTGATCGTGGGAGGGAAAGGATGGTTGGAACCAACCCTTGAAATGGAAATCGAGAGACTTGGTAACAGCGTCCTGAGATTAGGATACGTGGACCCTGAAAAGTTACACGCTCTTTACCGGAATGCCAGAGTGGTCTTAGTTCCCTCCCGGTACGAAGGGTTTGGCCTCCAGGCAGCCGAAGCGCTCGCCTCGGGCGCGGCGGTGATCGCAGCTAACTTATCCTCGCTTCCAGAAGTAGTCGGAGACGGCGGGTTGCTTTTGCCGCTTGATCAGGAGGTTTGGGTGGAAAATATCTTGGAGTTAAACGAGAATGATGAGGCGGTCAGCCGACTTCAAAAAGCCGCGCGTGAGCAGGCTGCCAAGTTTAGCTGGTCGAAGACAGCCCAGGAGACCTGGGAGGTCTTTACATCAGTCTTGGATCATCACTGATATCCCAGTACAAATGACTCTCCACAAAATCGGAATCGTTGGCGCTTTATTAGCGGGTATCTTCAGCTTCTCGCTTGAGTGCGCCTCGCAAGGTCTCGATGTAAACACTCAAGCAGACGCACCGGCGGTCGTTCCTGTTTGGGTCCAGCAAGATGTGGCGGCCCACGGCACGATGGCCACGGAACTTAGCAATGCTCTCGAACGCGCGGGTTATGCGCCTCTTATATGTGAAACAACCTCTGAGATCCCTTCCGAATCTCCGATAGTAGTCCTCGTGGCGAAACAGAGTGTCTTACAAGAAATCGTTCCTTCCATACAACCTCAGCTTTCACATGCGGAGAGCTACCTCGTCCGAAGGGTCGGCGGTTCACCCTATGTCATAGTCACTGCGCCCGATGACCGCGGGCTGCTCTATGGAACAGTGGAGTTAACTGAAGAGATTGCCCTCGGGACCGAGTTCCCCGACATCTTTCCCCGCCAACAGCGCCCGTTCTTCGAGGTTCGGGCCTTCGGTTTACAGTGGCCGGGACCAGATGTGGCGGGGGAAGTTTTCGACGGCACGCCCTTCCGTACCTTCTTCCCGGAGCACCTTTCCCGGAACCGTTACAACCGCCTTATATTGGCCTACTCCGGCCGAGCATCCGACCTTTGCAAAAACTCCGGGTCACAGGGCGAATTGGCCGTCGAGCGGCTTAGCCAGCTTCTAACGCAGGCAGAAGCGCGCCTTTTGGATGTCGAACTGTGGCTGGATCCGGACACAAATCTTTATACGCCTTTGGAGAACGATGATTCTCCGGCCAACCGCCTAACCTTCTGGAAGAACTCCATCTCTGAAATCTCGCATACATTCCCCTCGCTTCGGCTGGGTCTGTGGCCTTCCGATGAACGGCGGGAACAGACGGTCGGTGATGCCAATCTGTGGTTTGATGGCTTCCTGAAGACGCCAATCCATGAGAACAATTCAATCGGCCCTCCGACACTCGCTGGAGAGGGATTCGAACCAACCCTCTTCCAGGAAGAAATCGCGCGCCATCTGCCCGCGCCACCATTGGTGGCTCTGAAATGGGCCGGTGATCACCCCGAGGCTGCCCTGGAACCCTATTTCGTGGACGCGATGTGGAAACAGCAAAGGCCGCACGATTACCGTATTCTATGGACCTTGACCGAACATGACATCGGCTGTCTCCGCGGTGGGTCTTATCAGAGAACCCGACGCATACTTAAGCAGATGGGAAACGACCGAGGAGATCTGGTCGCGGGGTTTGTCTTCTTCCCCCGGAATGCAGAAATCGCTCGTGAGACGAGGAACAAGGAATGGGTTTCAACAAGGAATAAGTGGCGTTGGGGCTACCGTAAACACTGGTACCGCCACGCACTCTGGGGGAGGTTGGGATTTAACCCAGACCTCGGGTTCGGAGCATTTGAGAACTTTTTTATCGACCAATTCGGCGAAACTGTCGGAAAGGCTCTCATCCGAGAGGCCTCTGCCGGCGAGGAGCTGCTCTCCCGGTTAACACGGTTCCACTGGCATGCCTCGGGAGATGACTGGTACCCGGAAGCCTGTCTGGCTCCGGGTGAGGGAGGGCCTTTCGGCATCTACGGCGATCGGACCGGACCCATGTACCGGGATACCGGCGTGCTGGCTCATCCCTTTGAATCAATACTCGAATTCGCGTTCAACCTGCCCGCCGATCCCACGGATCTCTCGATTGTCGAAGCAGCCGGATATGAGCTGACCCACATCGCCGAGCCGAGAGATCGTGGGAAACGATTGCGGCCTGTCGAGGTTGCCGAAATCCTGCGTCAATACACCCTCGACTTGGAACGAACCATCAACATCGTGGAGGCCATGTCCAAGGATGATCCAAGTCTCTTCGAAGCGCGCCACATTGCCGCCGAATTCATTCTGGTTCGCATCCTTGGCAATTATTACCGCTCAAAAATTCTCTCGGCTTACTATCTGGTCCTCGCGCTTTGTGAAAACTCGGAAGCTAGACGGGCGCTCGCCCTGGAAGAAATGCAGCGAGGGCTGAGCGCATGGAAAGCGTTTACCGAACGCGCCGAAAAACTTTACCGGTTCCCCACGGAGATCTTCCCCGGTGTTACAAGCTGGAAAGAACTTGACGGAATAGCTGAAAGGGATATCGAGATCATTAGAACTCATCCTCCTTTTCGAAAAGAGGTCACACAGCAACCTGTATATGGACCTTTTGTTTCGGGTTCAACCGAATTGATCCGTTTCGAGCAGGAAGTGGTCGTGGGCGGGGCGGATCCACCATCCCCAGATTCTGAGTTCGAATCACCCTCGTTCACCAGCGAGAATCCTTCGGAACAGGGTTGGCTGGATATCCTCAATCATTACTCCCGATTTCTGTCTTTCGATTCACTTTCCAATCCGAACGGTGGCACTGTGGTCTGGGTTCCCATCGCCTTGGATGATTCAATCGGTGGGTCAGTCCGCCTGCGCCTGGTCGGTGGGAGTATTAGCAAGGTCCTCTGGGGTGGAACAGTCGCTTACGATGAGAGACGCGATGGCGGGGAGGAACTGAGAGCCGGCGCAAGCCTTGTCGGACCAGCTCGCGTTCGGACGCTCTGGGCGAGATGTGAACGGCCACCCCATACTCCGGGTATTACAAACCAACCGGTGTGGGGATTCGCAATTGTCCTCGAGAAGGAGCCGCCCTACCTGGTTGAACCCGCTTGGTGGGAGGCAGATGGTTTGGCAGTTCGGGTCAGGAACACATCAGAGGCGGGCAGGCTGGAGGGAATCACATTTTCGGTCGAACCCGTGGGCGATGGCTGGCGGACTCCCCCGCGCGATCCGAACCCGATATCGCTGAGCCACCATCGCAGCTTCCTTGTCCCGTGCGCCCTCGGCCAAAGGTGGGCCGCCTTACGACTATCTGCTGCCTGGGAGAGAGAACAGTTCGATCTCGATTTTTTTCCTCCTCTCGATCATACGAACTTAACCCTCCTGCCCTATGTCGAGGGGGCGCGCGCAAGATTGTTTGAATCGCCTGCCGGATGGTGTACCAGCACAGACAAGCGCAACTGGCAGACGGCGCTCCTCTACCGAGTTAATGAGGCCTATCTGCAGCGCCGCCAGTCAGGGATCCGCACCCATCGGCTGCGGATCGAGTGGTATTCCGGCTCGGATCCCGCCACTGTCGTTGCCGAGTACCGTTCCACAGATGGAGGAAAACCGAGACGCGCACGCCTGGCAGTCCCTCCCAGAGAATCCTGGACTTATTCCCTTATCTCCCTGCCGGGCCTCCTGGAAGAAGTTGGAACCGGCGAAGGGGTCCTCGTCCGAATCTGGCGCGAAGACCACCAGGACCTCTTTGTCCGGCAGGTTTCCTTTGAGTAATTACTCAGAGCCGCGCGCGTGAGCAAGCGATTGGGCGATCCGCACATCCAAATCGCTTGCTCA
>Ga0310121_10006096_pt1 | contig 10199 bp, 10 predicted proteins | sample CB27_Tmax_986_MG_FD_203504 | JGI IMG/M metagenome (GOLD analysis project Ga0310121, IMG submission 203504) | Marine microbial communities from Western Arctic Ocean, Canada - CB27_Tmax_986 | ecosystem: Environmental > Aquatic > Marine > Oceanic | place: Canada: Western Arctic Ocean | collected... | reverse complement strand
TCTCTGGACCCCACTTCCATTGCCAATCTACTGTCCAGTGAAATCGGAGGCGCTAAAGGCTGTGCGACCGTCGGTACCGCGGATTGCCTCCGGCTGCTCCGCCGGAAAGGACTCCTGTGAGGCCGCGCTCAACTTCAATACTCGACGCGCTTGTAGTAACGGCGAGTCGAAAGGGGGTGGTCTCGCAGCACTTCCAGGTGGGCGCTCACTCGCTCCAGGAGTGTGGCGAGTACGATCGGAGAGATCATCGCGCGCACGGCTTCGGAAACACCAGGGAGATCGACTTCGGCCGCGTCGAGGACCGCGACCCGATCGGTGTATCGGTGGACGAATCTATCCACCCGCTCGACCAGGGGGCGAAACTCGTCCTCCCCCTTGAGCAGTACCGTGCTGACCCCCGGCTCGACCAGCTCGAGGGTACCGTGGAAGAAGTCGGATGCGTGGACGGGTCGAGTCCGAATCCACTGCATCTCCTCCAGGATGCACATGCCGTAATAGAAGGCCTCGGGCCAGGTAGCCCCCGCGCCCGAGATGATGTGGTACGTCGAATCCTGGATCGCTTCGGCTAACGGTAGAGCCTGAGGCTGGAAGGTCATCTTCGCCTTGAGCAGCAGCTCGGGTAGCAGGCCCAGCTCGCTCACGATGTCCTGATACCCCGAGCATTCGCCCCGGTGGCTCATCAGCGACAGCGCCAACAGAAGAGCCTGGAGATAGAAGGACTCACAAGACGTGTCGTCCTCGGCGAAGTTCACGAACGCGTGGTCCGCCTCCTGGCCGAGTGGCGTCTCTCCGTGGCCGACGAAGGAGAGGACCGAGGCCCCCTGTCTCTTCGAGAATACGAGGCTTTCCACGCTCTCCGCCGTCGTTCCCGACAGCGACGGGATGACGACCAGGGATTTCGGACCGAGATGGACGGACCCGCTACGGACCACCTCCGCCGACATGTCGCGAAAGACGGGAAAGGTGGACTTGCGCAGGAGAACCTGAAAAGCGGGCTCCATCAGGATCGCAGCACCGCCGGTTCCGAGAAAAAAGAGGTTCTCTACTCCCTCGTCCAGGCAGGTGCCGACCGTCTCGTGGATCCTATCCGCGAGCCCCACGGCCCCCGATTGGATCCGGATGAATCGGTCTTCGTCGAAGTTCAGCATGACTGTGATTTCTCGGGGCTCGAGCGACGTTCCATCATCCACCCGGCATGTCTTAGATGCAGTTTCCTCTGTAGAGGTACATCTGCACGCTCGGTTGATCGATGTTCTCCCTGGTGGCCGTGACCGTTTCGGTCCGGATCGGCGTCTCGACCGGCTCGCCCCGGACCGCGGCGACCGCCTGAGTTACGCCCTCGTATCCCATCTCGTAGGGTCGCTGAATAATCAACGCGTCGAGGAACCCTCCCCGGAGCGCCGCGATCTCCACTTCGTCGGCGTCCACGGCCACGGCCACCACTCGCTCGGCCACGCCGGTCGCGCGAATCCCGGCGGCCACGCCCATCGCCGGGTTGTTCGAGAGCGCGGCGACACCGACGAGATCGGGGTTGGCGCTCATGAGGGATACAAACACGGACTGAGCCGCCGGGACGTTCTCTCCCGCGAACTGGTTTCCGATATAGGTGAGGTTCGGATAGTCCTCGATCGCCTTCTCGAAGCCACGGATGCGGGCATCGACGGTCGAGATGCCGGGAATACTGTTGATCATGGCGACCTTTCCGCTCCTGTTGCCGATCAACGAGGCGAGGGCTTCGGCCGCTTCCCGACCGACGGCCACGTTGTCGGTGGCGATCACTGCCGAAAGGATCGACGGATCGTTGATGCTCGTGTCCACAGCGACGATCTTGGCGCCCGCACGCGCAGCCTCGCGCAAGGGAGCCAGGAGGGAGGTCGCGTGGGCAGGATCGATCACGATGGCGTCCGGGGCGGTGGCCATGACGGAATTCAGCAGCGGAATCTGGTCTACAGCGCTATAGACGGGCGCCGCCTGAACGTTGATCCTCACTCCCAGCTCCCTGGCGGCCGCCCGCGCCCCGCAGGCGATCGCCTGGTGGAACCCGCTGTTCCGCTGTGCCAGCACGAGAGCGATGGTCTGCTGCGCGCCGGCCCTACCCACCCCCACCAAGGAGATGGCACACAGCATCAAGAGGTGGCGATGCAAGTTCATGTTCGACTCCGGTCCCGCACTCCTCTTCATCGTTATTTCGATCTCCGGCGAAGCTGATCGACCAAGACGGCCAGCAGGAGCACAATGCCCACCGCCACTTCCTGCCAGAAGCTGGGCAAGCCAACAATGACCAGCCCCGCTGCGAGCACGACCGGAATGAAGACGCCGGCGACGGTTCCATACAGCGTTCCGGTCCCGCCGAACAGGCTCGTTCCACCGAGAACGACGGCAGTGATCGCTTTCAGGTTGTCTGTGCCGTGGCCGGCGATGGTGGTCGAGGCGAAGCGGGTCAGTGAAAGGTAGCCCGCGAGCCCGGCGCAAACCGCTGCGATAACGTACACCGTGACCAGATGGCGCTCGACGTTGATTCCGGCCCGCCGGGCCGCCTGTTCGTTCGAACCGATGGCGTAGGTATAAAGGCCGAAGCGGGTGCGATGCATGACGACGCCCGCGACGACTGTGAAGACGCCGGCGATCATAACGATCACGGGCACGCCGAGAACCCGACCGATGCCGATGCCGTTGATGATCGACTCCGGCACCCCGATGAGGTCGACTCCGCCCGAGAGCAACCGTGCTCCACCGAGCGCGATCCCGATGGTCGCCAGGGTAACGATCAACGAGTTGAGCTTAGCGTAGGCAATCAACATACCGTTGATCAAGCCCCAGATAGCAGCGGTCCCTAGGGAGACGAGGAGTCCCACCGCCGCCGCCCAGCTTCCGTCGGTCCCGACAGCGCGCATGGCGAGCACCGAGCAGACGCTCGAGAATACCAGCACGGCGCCGACTGACAGGTCGATCCCGGCCGTTATGATGACATAGGTCATCCCTACGCACACGATGAGGGCCGTGGAACCCTCCACAGCCATGTTCCTGAGGTTGATGCCGCTCAGGAAGGCGCTCGGATTCAGAAAGCTGAAGACGGCGGCTATGATGGCTAGCGAGGTGAAGATCATCAGCTCCGGGCGATCGAGCAGCCACTGCCCCGACCATCGGCGGGAGCCACTGGTCTGCCCGGCGTCCGTCTCGCATGTCATTCGCCGTCCCCGTTCGTCCGTTGAGTCGGGCCCGACGACCTGCCTTCGCTCTGCGCGAGTTCTAGAGTTCCCGTCATGGCGCCCACTAGCTCGTCCGACGTGACCGATTTGGCCCCATACGTAGCGACCCGACAACCGTGGCGCAACACGACGATCCGGTCGGCGACGGCGAGCACGTCAGGCATGCTGTGGCTTATGAGCACAACGGATATGCCCCGGTCGCGCACGCGCCGAATCAGATTCCAGACGTTCCACGTCTGAGCCACGCCCAGAGCCGCGGTCGGCTCATCCATGAAGACGAGGCGCTCCGCCCATATCAGGCCCCGCGCCACCGCGATCCCCTGCCTTTGGCCCCCGGAGAAGTTTCCAACGGCCGCGCTCAGGGCCGGGACCTGAACGCCGAGCGACCGGAAAGCCTCCTCCGCTCGCCTCCGCATTGCGGGGAGGTCCAGAAAACCGAAGAGCCCAAGAAGCCCCGGGGCGGATATTTCCCGGCCCAGGAAAACGTTCTGGACCGGATCGAGGTCGAGAGCGAGTGCCAGATCCTGGTAGACCGTCTCGATGCCGTGACGGCGTGCGTCTATGGGGGACTGGATCTCCGTCACGGCGCCGTCGATGCGGATCTCACCGGTGTCAGGTCGGAGTGCCCCCGATAGGATCTTGGCCAGTGTGGACTTGCCGGCGCCGTTGTCACCGATCAGCGCGACCACCTCGCCCCTGAAGACACTTATATCGGCGTCAATGAGCGCATGGACATGGCCGAAGCGCTTGCTGATCCCTCGTGCCTCGAGGATAGGAAGGCTCATCGTGCGCCCAACCGGGTTAGTCCGCGGGCCATCCAACCGGTGTAACCGCTCGGCGCCCGCACGTACAGATAGCCCTCGTAGTGACCGAGCACTGGGACCTGCTCGCCGGGGTCGAGCCGAACGATCACGAGCGCGCGGTCGTCAGGCTCGAGAAACACCGCCCCTCCCGCCGCTGCGACCTGAGAGTTGAGCGGTGCGTCTACTGGTTCCGTGAGTCGCGCCGCTACGTAGCCATCGATTCCATCAGGGGAGCGCACGCGGAAGTACTGACCGGAGCCGCCGAGTACACGCAGGGGTGTGTATTGGTCGAGCTCTCGGATTATGGCGCCGTGAAGTGCGGGCGTCGCACGCAGTCGAATCCCGTCGTTGACCAGGCGCACCCATTTGCCGAGCTGATCGAGGTCCGCGGTTTGCTCCGCGAGCGTGCCGCGCGGCGGATTCAGGAAGGGAAAGGGATCCACGGCTCCTCGGCGGTAAAGGCCGAAGTGAAGGTGGGGTGGCGTGGTGCGCGCGTTGCCGGTATTGCCGACGAACCCCACGGTGTCGCCGATGTGGACTTCGTCCCCGTTGCGCACGTACTGACTGTCGAGGTGTGCGTAGTAGATGTTCGCGTTGCGAACGGGGTCCCTCACCCACACGACCTTGCCCCCCAGATTCGTCATTCCGACTCGATTCACACGGCCTGCGGCCGCCGCCAGCACGGGGGTTCCGCGGCGCGCGAAGATGTCCACGCCGGCGTGGCTGCGACGTCCACCGTCCCGTTCGACCCCGAAGATGCTCTGCACGCCGCGCATGCCGTACCCTTCCACAGGGAACGCCAGCTGCGCTTCTGCCCTGAGCGTCACACCGTACCTGCCGCCTCGAAGCAGTTCTGGTTGCAGACGGAGCACGTACTCACCATCTCTCCACGGCTCGACCACGAAATCGCCCGGTACCGAATCGCTCGAGAACACGGGCCGCAGGGGGTCGTCCTCGTTAGCGGGCACTCGGAAGAGATCGATGAAGACGCGCGTTCGCTCGCGGGAGTTGAGCGTCACTTCGGTGGTGAGCCGCTGACCACGTGCGATGGTGACGCGGTAGGCCATCGCACGTGGATCCTCCGCACTGATGAATCCCTCTTCGTGGAACGGAAGCGACACCGAAGCTGGAGACTCGATGGCCTCGCGACCTGCCATAATCCAATCGCGCCCCAGAGCGGTATCGACGAGGCCGGCGTCCGCCAACGATGTCTCGTAGGCTTCGTACGGCGTCATGTCCCGGAAGCGGTCCTGCGCCTGCTCGACCTGCTCGCACGCCGTCAGGGCAGCCAACACCACCACCGCGATGGCCCACTGCCAATGGTTTGCGCCCCTCGTCATGTCCCGCGTACCGCCCGTGTCCGGTAATAATCCATCCGCATGGGGTCCTTATATAGGTGTGTTCACTCCTTGAGTTCCTTCAGAAAGCTGCCCTTTTACGGCCGCATTGGTCAAGCGGATAAATTGTAGTGGACACGGCGACCGGTTAGTTTTTCCGCCCACTCCCGGGCGCTTCTCCGCACCAACCTTCTAGTATCGACCGTGGTACGCATAGCCGAAATCGAAGCTGGTAGCATCGCCGACGAGCTCAGTCTCGAGATCGGCACGCGGATCGTGCGTATCAACGGCGAACCGATTCGCGACGGCCTTGATCTGACGTTCTTGCTCGCGGATACCGAACTCGAGCTCGAGACCGTTTCTCCCGACGGGGAGGTAGTGCTGCACGAGGTTGAGCGCGAGCCGGGCGCGCCGATGGGGATCGTGCCGGCTCCGGACACGATCCGAGAGTGCGCGAACAAGTGTGTGTTCTGCTTCATCGACGGGAACCCGGAGGACGCCCGTACAACGCTTTGGCTGCGTGACGACGACTTCCGGCTCTCGTTCACGTACGGCAGCTACGTCACGCTGACCAACCTCGGGCCGAAAGGCCTGCAGCGACTCGTCGATCAACGTATCTCGCCGGTCTACGTGAGCGTGCACGCGACGGAGCCGGAGGTGCGAGAGCGACTGCTCGTCAATAAGAGGGCAGGCCTGATCATGAGCCAGCTGCACGAATTGATCGGGGGTGGGATCGAAGTCCACACGCAGATCGTGCTCTGTCCCGAGTGGAACGACGGCCCCCATCTTGACCGCACGATCGATGATCTGTGGAGCCTAGGGCCGTCCGTCCGTTCGCTCTCCGTCGTACCGGTCGGGCTCACGCGGTACAACATCAATCAACCCGTGCGCCCGTTGATACCGTCCGAGGCAGGGGTGGCGATCGACCGAGTCGACCACGCACGCGAGCGCGGTCTCGCGGAACGGGACCTCGGATGGTGCTACGCGGCCGACGAGATGTATCTCATCGCGGGCCGGCCAGTGCCGGACGCAGCCTACTATGACGATGGTGCGCTGTACGAGAACGGGGTCGGGGCGATCCGCCGCTTCGTCGATGGCTTCGACGCGGGCCTCACGACTGTGCCGCGCTTCGAAGGGCGGCTCCTTCGTCTCGTGACAGGGGTCTCGATGTCGCCGTACTTGCGGGAACGCAGCGACCGCCTCGCGGCTGCTACGGGTGCCAACGTCGAGGTCGTCGAGGTGCGGAACAGGTACTTTGGCGAGTCGGTTACCATCGCCGGACTGCTCGGTGGGCGGGATATCTTGGAAGCCCTCAGCCACTCACAGGACGGAGACATCATCGTGCTGCCGGCAGAGGCGCTCAACGCGGACGATGTCTTCATCGACGATCTTGCGCGGTCCGAGCTCGTGGCGGCGCTCGCTCCCGCGGAGATCCGCACCGGCTACGAGATCACTGAAGCGCTGAGGGCCGATTGAACCGGCGGCTTCCCATCATCGCGATCGTTGGCCGGCCGAACGTTGGGAAGTCGACGTTCTTCAACCGAGTGATCGGCTCCCGCGTTGCAATCGTCGATGACCGTCCGGGAGTCACTCGGGACCGCAACTTCGCCGCGACGGACTGGGCGGGACATCATTTCTTCATTGTCGATACCGGCGGCGTCATCGAGGGCAGCCACGAGCCACTCGACCGGGCGATCCGGCATCAGGCCTTCGCGGCGGTCGAAGAGGCCGACCTGATCCTGTTACTAGTCGATGGCAAGGAAGGTGTGCACCCGCTCGACGAGGCCCTCGCCGAAGTGCTGAGGAAGACGGCAAAGCCGGTCCTCCTGGTCGCGAACAAGATCGACAACCTGCCTCACGATCAGAGTCACCTCGACTTTTGGTCACTCGGCATGGGAGAGCCGCTCTCGGTGAGCGCACTTTCCGGCAAGGGTTCGGGTGATGTGCTCGATCAGGTGCTCGAGGCTCTACCCGAGGCACTTGAGGCCGAAGACGGGGACGACACCATCCGCGTCGCGGTTGTGGGAAAGCCTAACGTCGGCAAGTCTAGCTTCGTGAACCGACTCATCGGCGAGGACCGAGTCGTAGTGTCGGAGGTTGCCGGCACGACCCGGGACCCGATCGATACCCCATTCCGCTACCACGGAAAGACGCTGGTCTTCATCGATACCGCCGGGCTGCGCAGGCACACGAAGGTCAGGGACAGCCTCGAGTACTACAGCGCTCTCCGGACGGAACGGGCCCTATACCAGGCCGACGTATGCGTGGTGCTGATCGACTGCAGTGAGGAGGAGCTGCACGCTCAGGACGTGAAGATTCTCCAGACCGCTTGGGAGGCAGGCAAGGCAGTGATCTTGCTCGCGAACAAGTGGGATCTGGTCGACAAGGACACGATGACCGCGCCGGACTTCCAGAAGACTATGCGGCAACGCATTCCGTTCCTGCAGTGGGTACCGATGGTGTTCACCTCCGCGCTCACCGGCCAACGCGTTCGGAAATGTCTCGATCTGATCCTGGAAGTGTTCGAAGAGCGCCGTCGCCGAATCGAAACGCACGAGGTCAACGCGATCGTGGAGGCGCTGCTCCGTCGTCAGCCGCCGCCGCTCCACAGAGGTCGCCGCGTGCAGGTGAAGTACGCTACCCAGATCACGGTGGCTCCCCCGACGTTCGCCATCTTCTCGAACTTCCCGAAGGCGCTGCCCGCGAGCTACGTTCGCTTCCTTCACAATGGGTTCCGGGATGCCTGGACCTTCATGGGCACCCCGATCCGACTTCGTCTCCGGAGCGGCAAAGGAAAGTGACCTATGCTCTGCTCGCGCTTTCCTACCTGCTCGGCGCGACGCCGACGAGCTACTGGATAGGGAGAGCGTTCCACGGGCTCGATCTCCGCCAGCATGGATCCGGCAACCTGGGCGCGAGCAACGTTTTCAGGATCCTCGGTCCGAAGTGGGCTCTACCGGTTGTTGCGGTCGATGTCGCGAAAGGTTTCGTCCCAGTCTGGTTCTTCCCGAGCATGGTGGATGGAGACCTGGGATGGACGCTAGCGTTCGGGGGCGCGGCGATCGTTGGGCACATCTTCTCCCTGTGGGTCGGCCTCAAAGGTGGGAAGGGGATCGCCACCAGCGCCGGAGTCTTTCTCGGCCTGGCGCCTTGGGCGGTGCTGGGCTCTTTTGTGGTTTGGCTCGTCCTGACGTTGCCGACTGGGTACGTCTCGCTCGGCTCCATGGGTGCTGCGGCCACTCTGCCGGTGTTCGTGGCGCTGACGCCTCACCGGGGCGACACCGCGCTTATCTGGTTCGCCGTGATACTCGCGTTCTTCGTCATATGGGCCCACCGCTCGAACATGCGACGGCTGCTGCGCGGGATCGAGAGGCGCTTCGGGAAGGCTCGCGGGGACGACGCCAACAACACCGACGGCGCTGATCCGGCCGAGGCGGGGCCATGAGCGATGCGCTCCCGATCACCGTGGTGGGGGCCGGTGCCTGGGGTACGGCACTCTCTGCGCTGCTCGCCAGGAAGGGGCACGCAGTCACGATTTGGTCCTACGAGCCCGAGATCGCCGAGTCGATCAATCAGCGTCGCCTCAACCCGTATCTGTCCGATGTCTCGCTGCCCGAGGGACTGTGCGCCGAAACGGAGCTGGCGCTCGCGGTCCGAGGTGCGGACGTAGTGCTCTCGGCGAGCCCGTCCCAATTCGTGCGGTCGGTCATGGCCGAGGCGGCCGGGAACCTAGCTCCCGGCGCATTGATAGTGAGCGCTTCCAAGGGCATCGAGCTCGCCTCACTTCTATGTATGGACGAGGTGCTCGACGGTGTGCTTTCACAGGCCCACATGCAGCGGTTTTGTGCGCTCTCGGGCCCCAGCTTCGCACGCGAGGTCGCCACAGGATCGCCCACAGCGGTTGTCGTCGCGGGCCGGACGGGGGAAGCCGCGGAGGAGGTGCAGGACATCTTTCAGACCCCGCACTTCCGCGTGTACACGAACACCGATGTCGTGGGGGTTGAACTCGGCGGTGCGGTCAAGAACGTCATGGCTCTTGCGGCCGGGATAACCGTCGGTCTCGGATACGGCCACAACACGATGGCCGCGCTCATCACGCGAGGGCTCGCAGAAATGACGCGGCTCGGGGTCGCGATGGGCGCTGAGACAGCTACTTTCTCGGGGCTGGCCGGTATGGGCGACCTCGTGCTCACATGTACGGGATCGCTGAGCCGGAACCGGGCGGTGGGCCATCGGTTGGGACGGGGAGAGCCTCTCGATGATATCCTGGCCGGTATGACCGCCGTGGCCGAGGGTGTGAAGACCGCACCAGCGGTGCACGAGCTCGCCGCTCGGCACGGTGTCGAGATGCCGATCGTGGAGCAGGTGTATCACATCGTACAGGAAGACAAACGTCCTGCGGACGCGCTGAAGGAACTCATGCTGCGCGATCCGAAGCCGGAAGGCTGAAAATGAGATAACGGGAGCGCTGATGAACGAGCTGATCGCAAAAAAGGTCTACTACTCCATCGGGGAAGTTCGTGACCTCACGGGCCTCAAGCCACACGTGCTCCGGTATTGGGAGACCCAATTCGCCGTCCTCAACCCGACCAAGAATCGTGCCGGCAATCGCGTCTATCGATCGAAGGAGATCGAGATCATTATGCTCGTGAAGCATCTTCTCTATGAGAAGAAGTACACGATCGAGGGTGCCAATAAACAACTCGTTGAGATGCGCAGAGCAGGTGAACTGGAGGAGGAACGCCAGCACGTGCTCGAGCCGGAATTCCTCGTCGCCGTCAAGAGCCAGCTCCAAGAGCTCCGCGAGGTGCTTACGCCAAGTACGGCTTCGGAGGACGGCTGAGGAGTAG